>Ga0180430_10002146_pt1 | contig 18162 bp, 9 predicted proteins | sample SS_ome_9_FD_132999 | JGI IMG/M metagenome (GOLD analysis project Ga0180430, IMG submission 132999) | Hypersaline lake sediment archaeal communities from the Salton Sea, California, USA - SS_1_S_2 metaG | ecosystem: Environmental > Aquatic > Non-marine Saline and Alkaline > Hypersaline > Sediment... | reverse complement strand
TTTTCCCACTGCCTTCTGACGACTCGCCCTACGGCATGCGCTGGCAGACGGTTTCGAGCGCCTTTTTCTGGGCCTCTTCGAACGGCAGGTCGAGAAACGCGCCGGCCGCTTTCTTGTGGCCGCCGCCGCCGAGTTCTGCGGCGACTTGCGAGCAATCCATCTCGCAACGGCTGCGGAAGCTGAGCTTGTATCCGCCGGTCGAAAGCTCGACCAAGATGACGGCCGCCTCGACACCGTCGACGGTTAGTAGCATATTGATCACGTCTTCGCTTTCCGACGGATGCGAGTCTAGCTTTTTAAAGTCGGCTTGATGCAGGTAAGTGTGGATCACGCGGCCGTCGAGTTCGGTCGCGACACGCGATATCGCAAGACCGATCAGCTGCAAGCGAGAGATTTTATCTTGTTCGTAAAGCTGGCGGTAAAGATCGTCGGGACGCACGCCGACGTCGACCAGTCGGGCGATCACGTGATACGTTTCGCTCGTTACCGAGGAGAACCGGAACCAGCCCGTGTCGGTCGCAATGGCGGCGAACAACCAGCTAGCCGTTTGCACGTTTAGTTCGACTTCGAGGGCGTCGAAGATCTCGACGATAAGTCGGCCGGTCGCCTCGACGGTTGAATCGGTGAAAAGCGTCGCGCCGATATCGTCACCGATCGCGTGGTGGTCGACGACGATTTTCTCCAATTTCGTTTCGCGTACGACGTCCGCCATATCGGCGAGTTGGGCCCAAGATGACGTGTCGCAAATGATCAGCGCGTCGTACGTTTCAAGTTCTTCGGCCGTTATGTCGTGTCCGATACGCTTCGGCGCGTCGACTCCGTCGATCAGAAATTCCAAGCCCGGGGGTGTGGTGAAGGGGACAACGATCGTTGCCTCTTTGCCCTTGCTACGAAGTGCGGAAGCAAGTGCGAGTACGCTGCCGATACCGTCGCAATCGGGACGGACATGGGTGGTAAGTACAAAACGTTCGTGACGTTCGATCAGGGAAGCAAACGATGACCAATCAATCATGACGACCTCGTGGCAAGTCGGGAACAAGTTTCTGCAGGAAGAAGGGCGGGGAAGAAAGATTCGGCACCGCTTACTTAATTATACGCAGCGGGGCAATACGAACTTTTTACATTGCCGCACCCTCATATCCGGGAGTTCTCGCCGCGCTGGAAAACTACAGTATAGCAAATCTTACGGAAAAGAACAGAGCAATCGTTTCCGTCGATGTCGATCGTGTTTTGCGTGTTCGGATGCGGCTGGGTGCGAGCATGCATTTCTCACCACGCTTTTGCTGTCCTACGCTTCGAGCGACTCGCAAACCGTGTCCGCCAATCGGTCCGGACCGTCGAGGAGAACGTCGCAAACGGGCAAACCGAGTCGTCGCTCGAGGTCTTGGCATGGCCGACGCCATTGTGCCAAATCGACCGACGCCGGATCGAGACATCCGTCTGCGCTGTCGCCCGGACTGACCGCGACGGCGATCACACGTGCGGCCGGGTTGACCAGTCGTGCCATCGTTTCGTAAAGCGGGATGATCGTCTCGGGATCGGGAACCGGTCGGTCGGGCATGCCGCGAAGCAGGCGTCGACCTAGGGGATGGCAAAGAATCATCGCGTCGGGCCGCGCGCCGTGAATCATGCCCAGTGTGACGGCCGAGTATCGCGGATGAAACAGACCGGCTTGCCCCTCGATTAGCAAGACGCGGTGCCTGCTGTTATCGAGCACGAGCTGCTCGGCCGCACCGCTTAAGAAATCGCAGCGGACATGATCGACGGCGATCCCTGTGCCTGCGAGCAAGATTCCGGTCTGACCGGTCGCGACGAAACGTGCGTCGATATGTCGCCGTTTCAGGCATTCGGTCGTCTCCCACGCGGTCACCATTTTTCCGCAACTGCAATCCGTCCCGATTGTCATCACACGGGTGCACGATTCGGGGAACGGCTTGCCGCGGGCGACGCGATCGAACGGTTGGTGGCGCAGGTCGAAAAGCTGGGCGTCGTTCTTTTCCGCGGCCGCGTGAATCTCGGGATCGTCCCGCAGCAGTGTGTGCAGCCCGGCGTAGATGTCGAGACCTCGGCATGCCGCGTCGATGACGATGTCGCGCCACCGCTCGGGCAATCGTCCGCCGGCCGATGCGGTTCCAATCAGAAGCGAGTTTGCGTCATACTGCTCGACGGCTTGGTCCAGCCGAGCGACGACCGGGATCTCGCTACCCGCGCCCAGCACGTCTTGGGCCGTGCGTCCAGCCGATTGTCGATCGATCAGCGCGGCGACGTTGCTGGGCCGATATCGCAGCAGCGCCCAGGCCGTCTTCGCGTGGCACAGGTCGCGAAACCCGTCGATAAGAATCGCGATTCGTCGGTCCCGCACATCCATCGGCGATCTCGTTGGGAGGAAAGTGGGCAGTAGGCAGTGGACAGTACTTGTTATTCGGGATCAAATGCGAAATTGAATGGTTCGCAGTGAAGTTCTCCATTCAGGAGTGGATAACTTCACTGCCCACTACCTACTGTCCACGGCCCACTTCTTTACGCATCGAAGGGCGCTTCTTCGACGGTTTCTTCTTTTACGGCCTTCTTTTTGGCGGTCTTTTTCTTGGCTGCTTTTTTCTTTGTGGTTTTCTTTTTGGTGGTCTTCTTCTTGGTTGTTTTCTTTTTCGTCGTTTTCTTCTTGGCGGCTTTTTTCTTGGTCGCCTTTTTCTTTTTCTTCTTCGAGGGGCCGCGTTCGGCGCGGATCTTGAGTAGATCGAGCGCGCTTTCGAACGTCACTTCTTCCGGCGGAACGTCGCGTGGAAGCGAGGCGTTCGTCTCGCCGTCGGTAACGTACGGACCGTAGCGACCGTCGAGCAGTTGGACCGGATTGCTCGTGACGGGCGACTCGGCGAAGACCTTGATCGGTTCTTTCTTTTTCACCGGTGCTCCGCGACGAGTTTGCTTCGGCTGTGCGAGCAGTTCCTTCGCCTGTGCGAGTGTCACGTCGATCGGTGATATTTCGGGCGGCAGACTGCGCGACTCGTCACCGCACTTGACGAACGGTCCGTATCGCCCGTTTGCTGCAACGATCGGTTCCTTCGACTCGGGATCCTCGCCCAAGGTTCGCGGTAGCGAAAGCAGGGCGACGGCGGTATCGATATTGACGTCCTCGGGATTCATTCCCTTCAGCAGGGACGCGTTTTGCGGCTTCTCTTCTTCGTTCTCCGCTTCACGCTGTACGTAAGCTCCGTAGCGACCCGCTTTGACGTAGATCAGCCGACCCGTTTCGGGGCATTCGCCCAGCGGCTCGTCGCCTTTCTCCGCCTTGTCGAGCATTTCGACCGCTGAGGGGATCGTCACTTCGTCGGGCGACATTCCTTCGGGCAGGCTCGCGCGGCGTTCGCCCTGCTGCAGGTAGGGTCCCCAGCGGCCGACGCGAACGTAGATCTCGTCCGTCGTTTCGCCCGACTCGGGTGTGCCGATCAAGACTTGACACACTTCTCGTGCGTCGACCGTCTTGACCTTGTCCTTTAGCTGCTGGTGAAGCCCCGGATGCGAGTTACCAAAATAGAACGTCCGCAGATATTCGACATGATCCATCTCGCCGCGGCTGATCGCATCGAGTTCGTCCTCCATGTCGGCCGTGAACTTGTAGTTGACCAGATCGGCCAGATGGTTTTCCATCAACTGTACGACGGCGAACGCGGTCCAGGTTGGGATCAGAATGTTGCTTCGACTTTGTTTGAAGACGTACTCGCGATCGAGGATCGTGTCGATAATCGACGCGTACGTGCTAGGTCGGCCAATTCCCATCTCTTCGAGCGTGCGTGTGAGCGAAGCTTCCGAGAATCGATTCGGCGGCTTGGTCGTATGCTCCTTCGCGTCGAGTCCTTTGCACGTCAGGTTTTCACCGACCGAGACCGACGGAAGTACGAGCTCGCGATCGGCCTGTTCGGAGGTCGGATCGTCAGTGCTTTCGACGTAGACTCGGAGGTAACCTTGGAACTCGACCGTTTTGCCCGTCGCTTGGAAGATTGCGTCATCGACGGCGACGGCGATCGTGGTCCGGAAGCCGCGGGAATCTTCCATTTGGCTGGCGATTGTTCGCTTGAAGATCAGGTCGTAGAGCTTGAATTGATCTTCGGTCAGTTCGCCGCGCAACGAGTCGGGCGAGGCGAAGGGATGACCCGCGGGTCGGATCGCTTCGTGTGCCTCCTGGGCATTCTTGACCTTGGTTTGATAGACGCGCGGTTTGCCGGGCAAATACTCGTCGCCGAATTGCGAGCGGACCAATTCGCGAGCTGCCTCGACCGCTGTGGCTGCCAAGTTCGTCGAGTCGGTACGCATATACGTGATATGTCCCGTCTCGTAGAGGCTTTGTGCGGCACGCATTGTGCGACGCGCAGTGAATCCGTATTTTCGGTTCGCCTCTTGTTGCAGCGTACTGGTCGTAAACGGCGGTGCAGGGCGCGAAGTGTACGGTTTCTTGTCGACCCGATCGACTTGGCATGGACCGGCTTTGAGTCGCTCGGCCAGCGCACGGGCGGCCGCTTCGTCCAGGAGCGCGCAATCCGGTTTGGTAAGCTGACCGGTATTTGAATCGAAGTCGCGGCTGGTCGGTATCTTTCGTCCGCCGACGGACATCAGCACTGTATCGAATGCCTTTTCCTGGTCCGTTGCGAATGTTCCGACCAGATCCCAGTAACAGGCCGAGTGGAACGCCATTCGTTGCTTTTCCCGCTCGACGATCAGGCGGACGGCGACACTTTGCACGCGACCGGCTGACAGGCGCGGTTTGATCTTACGCCACAGCAGGGGTGAGACATCGTACCCGTAGAGTCGGTCGACGATTCGTCGCACTTCCTGCGCGCGGACCAGGTCGTCATCGATATCGCGTGGATGCTCGAGCGCTTCGAGGATCGCCTCTTTGGTAATTTCGTGGAAGACGAGTCGCTTGACCGGCACCTTCGGATTGAGAACCTGACAAAGGTGCCAACTGATCGCTTCCCCTTCACGGTCTTCATCCGTCGCGAGATAGACTTGTTCGGCTTCCTTCATCAGGTCACGGAGTTTGGTGACCTGCTGTTTCTTCTCTTTCGGAACGATATAGACCGGTTCGAAATCGTGATCGACGTCGACGCCCAGGTAGGCCCAACTTTCGCCACGATATTTCTCGGGCAATTCCTTCGCGCCCTGGGGTAAATCGCGGATATGTCCGATGCTGGCCTCGATGACGTAATTGTTACCAAGAAACTTCGAAATCGTTCGCGCCTTGGCGGGCGATTCGACGATAACCAACGTTTTACCAGCAGTACTCGATGCGTTTTCAGCCATGGCAAACTCGTTTGAGCCGTGTGTATTTAAGGGATAAAGATGCCAATCGTAACCCGTCGATTCGGGATGTCAACAGTCAAATGGTGTGACAAAGTCTCGGATCGTCCGAATCGGGCCCGATTCTCTCCATTATTTATATAATGGACAAAGCGTGTGAATATGGGAATTTTGGGCAATTATTAGCTTTATGTATCAGCCGTTTGCCGTCGTTTTCCTAAGCCGTGTTTTATTTGCCCGATTATTCGTGACAACTCCACTTTTCCGGTTTCTTGATTTTTTTCGACGGAAGTTTGACCCAAATCGAACGAAAAGCATACGGGCGTACAGTTAGTTTCAGTGACTGCGAACCATTGAAAGGCTAAACGTTAATGTTCCGTAAGTGATTGTAGTAAAGCCACTTGCGTGACATGTGCTTTGTTTTTTCGGGCCGTTCTATTTCCAGCATCTAAACGATATTTTCTGGCACGTCAAGATCAAGATCTCTGAGGAATCGATTTTTCTTTCTCGAAAAAATGCCACAAAATGTCTAAAACTGGCCGCAGAAGCTAGCTATATTGGCTAGTTTAAGGCGAGGCGCAGGGAATTTCACTTCGACTTATGTCTATTGCGATTGGTGGCAAAGGGAGCGATTTTTTGCACCAATAATATATAGGAATGATGCATTCGTCGGGTGAATATTTCCAAAGAATTCCGTCATATCTCCCGCTATACTCGCCAAATGCATCGCTGCAAAGACGGATTCGAAAAACGGATTAGAACCAGATTCGTACGCCCGAGATCATGAAGCTTGCCGCCCTGCTGTCGATGTCTTGGTATTCGTAACCGGCGTAGCCTTCAAATCGATTGAGGATAATGCCCGCGGTTGTTCGGAAGCGAAATCGGGCAAAATCGCTGGTTCCCATCGTTCCGAAATCGAGTTCGTTCGAGAAGATCCAAGGCTTCGATGTGAAGAAGTCGCAAGCGACGGTCATGTTGAAACCGAGATCGGATTGCGTGCTATTTGTTGTCGCCCAATTCAGCCCGAGCCCGGCCCGCCATGTAACGTGCTGACGTTGCCAAAACCGGTAGACGATGTTCGCGTCGCCCGACCAGTATCCTTCGTTCTGTCGACCAGGGTGCCTCAGATAGCTGAATTCGGTATCGAGTCCCCAGCCGTCGCTGTTTTCGATGAGTACCTGACTGTTGAGCCGCCAAGTCTCTTTGAAATCGGAGCCGTAATCGGATCGAACACGTGCAGCAACGGAACGTCGAACGCCGGTGCATGTATCGCCGCAAGTACAGACCTGAGGATCGACGACCGTTTCTTCGTCGCTTACAGTCACACTGTCATTTTCGAGGTAATAGGAAACGGCATCGCCCGAGTGAGACGGTAGACCCGACTGGCACGTGCAAGTTGGGATCAAATAACCGGGGACATCATCGTAAGGGTAAAGCGGGAAGGAATAATCGGTCAGACGTCCGGCTTCTCCGAACTCGTTGACCCCCTTGGCCGCTAATCCCAGAGCCGCACAGGTAAGTGCCACCGCTCCGGCGGCTGCGAGAACACATAGTAGGACAACAATCAGAGCGAGTGCCAGTTCATCTTCGAACGTGTCGTCGTCATCGTCACAATTTTGCCCGCGAACAACGATCGAGTCATCGAACATTGAAGCGATTTGTCCGTCGGTTTGCGAGTTCTTCGTCGCGAAAACGATTCGATTGTTCGCATTGTTTTCAGTTGACGCTCGTGCCGCTACTTTTGTTTTCAAGTCTTTTTCGAGCGAACGTGCAAAGAGCAAGAAATGCGTCGCAGGCGAAGCGGCAAGCAGTGTGTCGCTGTGACGAGTCATCATTTTGCGGGTCAGCGAATCGATGTTGATCGACTTCAGGTTGATCGAGTCGGCCAAATCCGTTTGTAGCGAATCTTGGAGAGGCTCGTGAACTTGAATCGACCAAGACGGCGCGGGCATCGTCGCTGTTGGTGGTGGCGGAAGTATTTTTGGCGGGCCGAAATCATTGTGGACCAATTGCCCGCGACTAATCATGCCGATCAGGCCAAGATCGCTGGCATTTGGATCGAAACCCGGCTTCCAATGCACGAGCTCCGCTGCCTTTGCTTGCACGCACCAATGTTGAATCGGCAGCGCGAGTCCGGCGACGGCAAGCACAAGTAGCGTGACGCGAAGCGGTTTCAGCCAGCGAAGGTTTGAAGTTTTCATCATAGTTTCCTGGAAGAAAACGGAAAGTACATCGATGGGAATGGTTTCGTGCGGTAGCATACCCGCGAAATCGAGCGGATAGTAACTGAAACGATGAGTAGAGGTCAAGTCGAATCTACTTGCTGGCAAGCGTGAGTGAAGGCATTATGAGCCCAGGCTTCCTATCTCTCCTATCTTCGTCATGATGATGTCGCGATTTCCTCACTGCCCACCGCACGCCGCCTGCTGCCGACTTTCCCCAAAAACTCGTCTTGCGTCGGATGGGCGAAACGGGTACTCTTCGCCGACTTTTAATGCCTGATTCCCTAACCGCCGATGTCGCCGATGGAACAACCGCACACATGTCATATCCCAGTTTTGATGAACGAAGTGCTCCGTGGGCTCGACGTTCAGCCTGGAAATATAGTGGTTGACGGGACCTTGGGTGGCGGCGGTCACACGCGAGCCTTGGCCGCCCTGGTTGGCGACGAGGGCTTGGTTGCTTCGCTCGATCGAGACGTCGGCGCGTTGGACCGAACGGGCCCGACGCTCGAAGGTTTGAATGTCCGGCTCTGTCACGCCGATTTTTGTGACATTCCGGAAGTGCTCGACGCGCTGGAGGTCGACCTGGCAGATTGCGTGCTCTTGGACTTGGGACTTTCGAGTGATCAGCTTGCCGACCGATCGCGAGGTTTCAGCTTTGCGTCCGAGGGACCGCTCGACTTGCGGTTCGACACGAGCGAAGGCGAGCCGGCTTGGCGATTACTTAACCGGCTGAGTGAGAAACACTTGGCGGACATTATATATCAGTATGGTGAGGAACGTTTCAGTCGACGGATCGCAAGAGCGATCGTTGGCCGGCGGCGAGAGAAACCGTTCGAATCGGCGGCCGATTTCGCAGAACTGGTCCGGCGACAGATTCCGCGGGGGCGCGAGAAATCGAGGATCGACCCGGCGACACGAACGTTCCAAGCTTTAAGAATTGCAGTGAACGGAGAACTCGAGTCTCTACGGATCGCTTTGAAGCGGTTGCCCGATCGAATTCGGCCGGGCGGACGACTGGCGATCATTAGCTTTCATTCGCTCGAAGACCGAATGGTAAAGCAGGCATTTCGAGACGACGACCGACTAGAGCCTGTTACTCGTCGCCCCATCGTTGCGGGCGAAGAGGAATTGGACGAAAACCCGAGGGCACGCAGCGCGAAACTACGCGTTGCCCTACGCCGAGAGATCGACCTATAGGGTCACCCCATCTCACGGAGGGAAACGAAATGAGCAGTAAACACGATCTTTACGAACAAGACGACCAGTTAGAAATGACCGATCAGGCGGAGCACGATTACGACGACGTCGACTACGACGACCCGGAAGCGTACGGCGATGACGACGAGTACGACGACGAGTTCGAGGACGAGTCGACCGAACGTCGTCTGCTCAAGTCCTGGGAAGGTCGTCTAAGCATGGCGTTGTTGCTTTCGCTCGGGCTGACCCTCGGGGGCGTGATGATTTATCGGATGTGGGGTGACGCCGATACGAGCGACGGTACCGATCCTTCGGTGCTGGGCGCGTCGGCCGATGATGATCCAGCCGATGAATCGAATGGCCAGACTCCCGGCGGGTCGCAGCTTGCAGGTGTTGGTAATACGTCTTCGACGGCTCAATCGCAGGTCGTAACGCCTCAGCCGCTTGTTGGTCAAAGCGGTACGGCGGCTTCCGATTATCCGGGGCATTATGCGTCTGGAACTTCGCCGGGCGGTGCGGCGGCTTACACACCTGACCCAGCGATGCCGGCGGCTTATGGAACGACTGCTTCCAATAGTGGAACCGGAGCGTATGGCGCTGCGGATAATTATGGCACTGCCGGCGCCGATAGCGGGTATCCTTCCGCAGGTTCAGGCGGTGCGTATAGCACGGCAGGAACGGGCGGCTATGGCACGACGGCGACCGATACGACGGCCGGCGTGATGCGGTTGACCACGACCACAGGCGGATCGAGCGATGCCTATACTCCGACGAGCGGTGCGGTCGCCGATGCGGCGCCGCTCCCGAACTCGAGTGTCGTCGAAATGGTGCCCGATCGCTCGCACGCTTCAGCCGGAGCGGGCGGCATGTCAGCGACGATCAACGTGACGGCGTCCGATCCGACGAGTCCAATGTCGGGCGGCAGCTATCAAGATTCAGGGCAATATGCCGCGTCGGGTAGTTCGCAATATGGCACGGGCGGATCGTACCAAGGCACTGGTAGCTCGCAATACGATACGAGCGGCATGTATCGACAGCCGTCGAGCGGAGCGGCGCAGGTGACGACGATTCCGCATCAGCCGCAACGAACGATTGAAACAAGCGGCGGCTATGCTTCGTCCGGTCAGACATATGGCGGTTCGAGCGACGGATATTCCGATCAGGGTGGCGGTTATCGTAGCGCGACGCATGGGGCCGCTTACGGAACTCAAGTTGCTTCTAGCGACGCTGGATTTTCGACAACGACGACGCAGCGAGAGTACGAACGAATGCACGGATCGGGCGCTTCGTCGTCCGCCGCGTTCGACGTCGCGCCGGTCAGCAGCGGTAGCGGCGGCACGCAATTCGGTTCGACCGGTGACGGACGATATACCGTACGACCAGGCGAAAACTACTGGACAATTTCTAAGAAAATTTACGGCGTGGGAAATTACCACGGTGCGCTTGCCGAATACAACCGTGCGTCATTCCCGCGAGAGAACGAGCTCGATATCGGCGATGTTATCGAGACGCCCTCGGTTGAAGTGCTCCAGCGAGATTTCCCGGACTTGTGCCCGTCGCAAGAGAGTGTTCGCTCGATTACGAGCCGGCCCGACCTGAACCGTCAGCCTGCGCCGATGCTCGGACCGGGTGAAATCGTCTACGAAGTGCAAAGCGGCGACAATCTTTTCGATATCGCACGATATGAACTCGATGACGTGCGGTTGTTCATGAAGATATGGGAACGCAATCGCAGTTTGATCGGCGACGATTACAACTTTTTGACACCTGGCATGAAGCTGGTTCTGCCCGCGAAGCCGGGAACGATTGCGGCGGCACCTGCGTCGTCATCGAGTATCCGTTATGCGGAAACGCCGAATTACGATACACGCAGGGATTATTCCTCGGGATCGTCCGCTGCGACAGGCGGTTATGGCACTTCGGCGACGCAAGGGAAATATGGTTCACCCGCCGCCGGTCAATACACCCAACCGTCGACCGGTTATCAAAAGGCGCCCGCCACGTATCCGAGTCACACCAGCGGTGCGAGCCGCACAGGCGGAACGAGTTATCAAAGCGGCGCGGGGGCGACACCTTATCGGGCGTCGCCAACTTATGGCGGTGGCGCGGCGGTCACGCAACCGGAACCTCGCCCGGCGACACCGTCCGGTGGAATGTGGCGGTGATAGCGTTGCAATTGCACGGTATCGTTCCATCCTAATCTCTTGGTGCAAACGGGCGGAAAATATGCTATAATTTGGCATTAACTTCCCGCCTCCTTCCGCCCCTTTCGCTAGGATTAGGTATCTTCGATGCGTCGCTCTGCCATTTTGCCGTTTGTCGTCATTTCTTGCGTCCTCATTTCACTCGCTTCCGCCGGGCCGCAGGATGATTGGCTGGTCGCCCGACCGGTCGAGCCTGCACGGGTTGTAGAGCACAAAGAGCGGAACGAGATTTCGCTCGAGAACGGACTGTTAAGACGCGTCTTTGTGGTCGATCGCGGCGGCGCGACCGTTGCTCTGGATAATCTGACGACCGGCACGTCGATGCTTCGCGGTGTGAAGCCGGAGATGATCGTTCGAATCGACGGACGCGAGTTCGAAGTCGGCGGTCTGACCGGTCAACCGAACTACGCGTTTCTGCTCGACGAGTGGCTCGACGGGATGAAGGCAAACGAGGGCGCGTTCCAACTGGTCGATTACCGGATTGGCAAGACCGAGGCTCCGTTCAAATGGCGCCGAGTTCGCCACAGTCAAGATCTACCTTGGCCGCCGCCGGGCACTCGCCTGACGATGAACTACCGCCTCTCGCCGGACGCGGTTGCAAATATGAAGGGAAACTCGCTGCCAAGCGAGTTCGCACGCGAGCTGCTGCTTGACGAACCGTTCGGCGAACTGACGCGTCTGACGGCCGAGGATTCGCCCTGGTCGCTCAAGCATAGCGATCGGGAAGAGGGGATCTCGACGATCAACGAGGGGAAGCCGGGCGAGATCTTCGCGCCCGCCAACTGCTTCGCATACATCGAACGCGAATTGCCCAAAGGCGTTCGGCTCGTCGAGTGTCGCCTCCACGCGGGTACCGACCAAAGTGCAAGCTGGGGGCCGGGTGTCGCGATGTTCTGGCCCGGACGCACGATTCGGTTTCACCTCAGGCCGGGCGAGAAACGCTTCGGCGTGACCGACGGTGGGCGCGAGCATTTACTCGGCTCGTGCGACGTCGAGCGATCGAACAATCTGCGGATTCGGATCGACGGCGAACGTGTCGTTTGCGAATCGTCGATCGATGGTAAAAACTGGGTCGAGATCTACCAGGCTGCGGCACCCAACGGGGAACCGACGCTTGTCCGACTAGGCAAAACCGACCGATCGGGCGGCGCGAGCGACTACGGCGGAATCGCCGACAAGTGGGGACGAAGTCGTATCGAATCGTTCCGTGCGTTCGGCCCGATCGACGAGAAGAAGTTGGCCGAAAACGAAGCGTTGACGGCGAGCTATCTTTCGAAACTGACGCTCTCGGTCGTTTACGAGCTTTACGACGGCATCCCGCTTATTGCAAAATGGTTCACGCTTCGCAACGATTCCGACCGGCCGGTAACGATCGATGGATTTACGACCGAACGGCTCGCTGTCGTCGAGGGCGAATCGACCGTCGAACCGAAAATCGGCGAGTGGCGGTTGCCCGACATGCATGTCGAGAGCGAGTACGAATTTCATGGCATGGATGCGAAGTCGGCGAACGAAACGGTCCGCTGGCTGCCCGATCCGCAGTATATGACGCAGGTCAACTATCGTCGCGTCACACCCTGCATGCTCGAGGTCGAGAACAATCCGGTCGATCAGACGGTCGTACCGGGCGAGACCTTTACCGGCCCGCGCGTTTTCGAGCTTCTCTTCGATAGTACCGATCGCGAGCATCGCGGCCTTGCAATGCGCCGGATGTATCGAACCCTCGCACCTTGGTGCACCGAGAATCCGCTGATGATGCACGTGCGAAGTGCGTCGGAGTCGGCCGTGCGGCTGGCCGTCGATCAGTGTGCAGACGTCGGTTTCGAGATGGTGATCCTGACGTTCGGCTCGGGCTTCAATATCGAGAACGACTCGCCCGAGTATCTGTCATATATCAAACGGCTGACCGATTACGCGCACGAGAAAGGCGTCGAGCTAGGCGGGTATTCGCTCCTTTCGTCACGACGAGTGAGCGATGCGGATGATGTGGTGAATCCGGAAACGGGGCGCCCCGGTGGGTTCGCGCGGTTCGGCAACGCACCGTGTCTGGAAAGCGAGTGGGGACAACGATATTTCGATAAGCTTTATAAATTCTTCGAGACGACTGGCGCAGACCTGCTGGAGCATGACGGCTCGTACCCGGGCGACGTCTGTGCGTCGACTACACATCCAGGGCACCGCGGGTTGGGCGATTCGCAGTTCAACCAGTGGAAGAAGATCGCCACGTTCTATCGTTGGTGTCGCGAGCGGGGCGTTTTTCTGAACGTGCCCGACTTCTACTACTTCAACGGTTCGAACAAGTGCGGCATGGGATATCGCGAGACGAACTGGTCGCTGCCCCGTGCGCAGCAGATCATTCACGGACGGCAGAATATTTACGATGGCACATGGGCAAAGACGCCCTCGATGGGCTGGATGTTCGTTCCGCTAACGCAATATCACGGGGGTGGGGCTGCCGCGACAATGGAACCGCTCTCGGCGAACTTGGCCGACTACGAGCGTCATATCGCGAACTGCCTCGGCGCCGGCGTCCAGGCATGCTATCGCGGACCGCGTCTTTACGATACCGAAGCAACACGCGAAGTCGTCAAACGCTGGGTCGATTTCTACAAACGCCATCGCGCGATCCTCGAGTCGGACATCATCCACCTGCGCCGCGCTGACGGTCGCCACATCGACTATCTGCTGCATGTCGGTCCGTCGCTTGAGGAGAAAGGACTGCTGATGGTCTACAATCCGCTCGACCGCCCGGTCGAAAAGACGATCACGGTACCTCTCTATTACAGCGGTCTGGATAAGACGACGCGTGTGACGGCAAACGACGATCGGGAAACGACCGAGACGTTAGAGATCGATCGCGAGTGGAATGTGAAATTAGACGTCATCGTCCCCGCCGGCGGATGCGCGTGGTATGTTTTCGAAGAAGGTGATCGTTAGGCGATGTTACTTCGCCGGTGGAAGCAGTAAAATCCCGCCGCTCCAATTTCCTTGGGGGATATCGACCGATTGACCCACGGCGAGTTCGCGTTCGAAGATATAGAGCTTCGTTTTGCCCGCGTCGGTGTAATAGAACTGCCCGGCTGCGCCTTCGATCGGCGCCCAATCGTCGGGGATAACGATCCCGCCTTGATTCTTCGCCGTAGCGAATCGAACCGTTGTCTCGCGACTTGCGGTGACTTTGAGCGTTGCACGTACGCCACCGTCCGTTCGCGTGTAGCGCCATCCCTCGTAAGCGGTCGGCAACTCTCGCCACACATACTTGCGATTACCGTACGCGATCTTTTCGCTTCCGATCGTAGAGACCCGACAGTTGGTTCCTTCGATTACAAGGTCGGGCGTTTCTAGCTTAAGCACGCTCGTTACGCTTGGCGTTGGTATATCGCTTTCGCTGCCGATCCAATCGGGCGAATCGTTCATCGTGAGGTTGCGGAAATTTTTGATCCGATGAAACGTCATGAAGTTCGCGTCGTGCGCCCTGTGTGCACCGTCCCATGCGGTGCGGCTGACTGCGATGATATCGTCGCCCTCGAAATGCCAGTCCGGATATTGCCATCCATGGTACTGACTGTCGCGGTGCCTTAAGAGGATCGACTCGACGCGCCACGTCTGCAGGTCGGCCGAACTCGTCAGCATCAGCACGTTTCGGTATGCAGCTGGGTTCGCCTCTTTATTGACCAGCGACCAATAACGCTTGGAGACTTTGTCGTAGCGAATCGTGAACTTGTTCGCCCCGCCGGGGAAATCGACGATGTCGGTCTTCGGATCGAACGTCGACGATCGGCCGTCCTCTGTGACACGAACGATGGCCGCCTTTTCAGACCCGCGCTGACCAATCCGTAAGATGTTGACGATTTTCTGATCAGGAGTGACAACCGCGTTCCCTTCGAGCCAACCGCGAGGCACAACTTCACGACCGGAGAGCGGCTCGCTGAATGTCCAACTGTCGCGGTCGAGCAGATCAACATCGGTGGGGCAGGACATCATGATCGCGCGGAAATGATTTCCCCATCCGCCGCCGGCGCCGTTGTCTTCCATCGCACGCCAGAGTCGGCCGGCGTGCTCGACGACGGGCATTGGCGCGCAATGATATCCGTTGCCCTCGGTCAATCGTCCCGTCTTTTCATCGTCGGGTGTCGTCCATGTTCGACCGCCGTCACGGCTGCGCCGGATAACAACGCTACCATATCGCTCGCTAACACCGAGGATGTAGAGATCGCCTCGGTGAATGAAGAGGTTCGACCACCATTGCCCCTTGAGCCTGCCCAGCGGCGTCCAAGTTTTTCCTCGGTCGTCGCTGCCGAAGATCCCCGTTTCGTCGTAACTGGTTCCCGGTCCGAAAAAATCGTGCGATGCGACATATCGCCCGTCGAGCAAAACCGCCAAGCTGGGAGAGCCGATATAAACCCTTGCGAAATCGGGGCTGCGATCGATGATCACCCCCGGTGGCGGATCGGCCGAGGCGGTTACTTTGAGAAAACCCAAAAGTAGAATCGCCAACATGACACAAAGATAGAACCTGCGCATAAGAATCTCCGTAAGTATGCGGGCAGCTGAAATTCAAACGTCGGGCGACTTGGTCGCGTTTTATCGTCGTCGACGAATGCCGGTCCAGGCAAGGCCGAGGATGCCCAGCATTCCGAGCGCGAAGGTCGACGGTTCGGGTACCGAAGGCAATTGGCGGATGAATGCGTTGATTCGGGTGCGATCGTTTCCGTGATCTTGACCACCATCGATCGCCATATACAACATGTCGCCGATGCCCACGTTAAGCGTTCCTAAGAGCGTTTCCCAGTCGTTGAGCGTCGACGGATCGTCGGCAAAAACATCGACCTGTGCGAGTAGCGACATTTCGTCTTGACTCTCATCCCAATGGAATAGCTGATAGCCGGGATCTGCGTCCGCGGAATTATTGTTTTCGATCAGTTCGTAATAGTATTCGATCGTGCCGTCAAAGTTCGATTCCCAAGCAATGACCGGCGCGCGGGCGTCGTCCGGATGAACCGTGAAGTCGCCCAGCCGGATGCTAGGATTTCCGTTACCGTCGTCCCACACATGGTTATTATAACGGCTCATGTCGGTGAAGTCCAACGGAGCACCGGTGCCGATAAGATCGCCCGTTTGACCGTCTGTCTCTGCGTACATATATCGCCATCGACCGTTGTTGCTCCACGCCGAAGCGGTTGCCGACGGATCGGCCGACGCGGTAAAGCTATCGTTTCGGAAATCCCAACTAGTCATCGTCGCCAAGTCGGCCGGTGAAGCTTCGCCCGAGGCGAGAAGCTGAACCTGCCTGGGATTGAGCTGGCCGCTGAAAATCGCAACGTCGTCGATCTGTCCATCCCAAGCTCGGTCGTTAGACTTTGCGGTTCGACCGATTGTCAAAGGATGCGATTGGTTTAAATCCCCCATCGTCTGATGGTGCGTCGCTACCTTTTGACCGTCGATGTACATTCGCATCCGATCGCCATTGTCCGATTCGTTGCTGGTCGTTACGACGATGTGATGCCACGCCGTTGCGTCCATCGTGTCCGGACCGTTTAACCTTCGTTCATAGACATACGCGCCAAGCGTTCCGTTGTCAAAGTTGCCATGATCTTTATTCAAATGGATACCAACACCGTCGCTGTGACTCTCTCCGAAGTCGATCGCATACGCCATGTTGTACGCCAGCGCCGCCGGTGCCAAGTCACTTTGTACCCAAAGCGAAATACCGAAACCGCCCTGGAAGGTACTTTCATAACCTTGACTGATCGCATCATTGTTACCGCCAACTCGAAGGTAATCGATTCCATTTGTCGGATCGAGCGACAACGAACCGGTGCTATGCGCGATCGGAGCCGCCGCACCGAACGTCGGAGTACCGTTGACCGTCGGCGTGTAATCGAGAGTTCCCGAGTCTTCGTAGTTGCCGTCGAACGTCCAGTAGTTGAGCAGATCTGCCTCAGCGGCTGACGTGCCAATAATTACGGCCAATAGAATAGCAGTTCGTGAGATAATACGTAGCATAGGTTCACCATGGTGTCGATCTGGAATGTATAGTAATTGCCTGTGATATATATTATTTGAGCGATATTCACTTTTCAAGCAATTATTTCAGTTCCTCCTGTCTATTTTCGGTTTTCGTTGACCACTTTTGTGACTTACGATTAACAGCAGTGACTTTATGTATACATCTTATTGTCGGCAATGCATCTGCTACTTTTCATCGATCATCTATTGAAATAGAATGGCATGCGTTGTCCCTTATATTTTTCGAGATCAGGAACTTCCAATGAATGCCATTCGCTGCCACCGATCGGACGATGTCGCCGTCGTGCTCCAGACGCTCGAGCCAGGCGATGAAATCGTGATCGATGATGACGTGCGACCGGAAGACGGGCGACCGCTGGTGGCGGCGGAGAGGATTCCGCAGCTTCATAAGGTCGCGATTCGGGTGATCGGTCAGGGCGAGCCGGTCAAGCGATATGGTCGGACGATTGGTCGGGCAACCCAGGCGATCGAGCCCGGACAGTGGGTACATCTTCATAATATCGAGTCCCAATTAGCATCGGTGATCGATCGACGAGAGATGGAATCGCGGATCGAGCAGATGCGCGACGATCCGTTATCCGTCGGTTCGATCGAGGTGACTCCGCCCGCGCGGAATCGGTTTGCTGGGTACGTTCGCCCGGACGGTCGTGTTGGCACTCGGAACGAGATCTGGATTCTGCCGCTCGTCGGTTGTGTCAATCGGACGGCCGAGCAGTTGGCCTGCGCGGTTCGACCGACGTTGCCCGAGACGGTCGACGCGGTTCGCGTCTGGTCGCACCCTTACGGTTGCAGTCAGCTGGGCGAAGATCACGAAGCGACCCGCACGATCCTTGCCCGCCTAGCTCGACATCCCAATGCGGCGGGCGTTTTGCTCTTGGGGCTCGGTTGCGAAAACAACACGCTCGAGTCGTTCCTGCCGCTCTTGGGCACCGACTGCGACGACCTTCCGATCCGTGCGCTCGTATGCCAAGAGGTCGAAGACGAGCTGACCGAGGGACGGCGGATTCTTGATTCGCTCATCGAGCAGGCATCGGCGGCGAAGCGTGAATCGGTCTCGATCGATCGACTGACGGTCGGTCTGAAATGCGGCGGTAGCGACGCGCTTTCGGGCGTGACGGCGAATCCGCTTCTGGGGCGGATCAGCGATCGGCTTGTTGCGGCCCGCGGTCGTGTCATCTTGACCGAAACGCCCGAGATGTTCGGCGCCGAAG
>Ga0180430_10002144_pt1 | contig 18175 bp, 9 predicted proteins | sample SS_ome_9_FD_132999 | JGI IMG/M metagenome (GOLD analysis project Ga0180430, IMG submission 132999) | Hypersaline lake sediment archaeal communities from the Salton Sea, California, USA - SS_1_S_2 metaG | ecosystem: Environmental > Aquatic > Non-marine Saline and Alkaline > Hypersaline > Sediment... | reverse complement strand
GGAGAAGAGGGCATCGCGCGCGAGGACGAGCTGCGCAAGCTGGTATCACGCTTCGATCTGAATCTTGTTGGCCCCAACTGCATGGGGATGATCACCAGTACGCAAGAAATGCGGATGAACGCCTCCTTCTCGCGTTGGTTCCCCCAAGGGGGGCAGATTGCCTTCGTGTCTCAGAGCGGCTCTCTCGGCGAGACGCTGCTGGAGTGCTTCGAGGATGCCGGCCTCGGCGTGTCGCTGTTTGTCAACCTGGGGAATCGGGCCGGACTGACCGAGAACGACTTCCTCGCCCATCTCGCAGACGATGAGACCTGTCACGCCATCTTCCTCTACTTGGAGAGTTTCGCAGACCCGCAGGGGTTCCGAGCTCTCTGCGAACGGATTGTCGGAACGAAACCGATTGTCGTGCTGAAGGCAGGACGAACCGAAGCCGGTGTGGCTGCCGTTGCTTCGCACACCGGATCCTTGGCCAGCCCAGATGCGGTTGTCGACGCGTTCCTTGCCCAGTGCGGCGCGCTTCGCGTCAACACCATCGAGGAGACGATCACCGCCCTCCGCGCGCTGGAGCGGGGCGTTCTGCCGAAGAGTGACCGCGTCGTCATCCTGACCAACGCGGGTGGGGCGGGCATCATCGCCGCCGACGCGTGCGAGCGCGTCGGGATTGACGTTCCACCGCTGGACGAGGAGACGCGCGGGCAGCTGGCCGAGTTCCTGCCTCCGGAGGCAGGGCTCGGGAATCCAGTCGACATGATTGCCACCGCCGGTGCAGCTGACTATGAGAACGGACTGCGCACAGCTCTCGGGGCAGCCGATGCGGCGATCGTCATCTTCCGTCCCCCACTCGTTCTCCCGGACAGCCCCGAGGCCGTGGCCGAAGGCATCGTCCGCGTGAGTGCAGAGGTTCCGGAGAAGCCGGTTCTCGTCTGCACACTGAGCGAACAAGAGACGGAGGTCGTTCGCCGGCTTCGGTCGGCGGGGATCCCCGTCTACGCGATGCCGGAGACGGCCGTCGACGCGTTGCACTTCTTCCATCGGGTGCGGGATCTCCGCGAACCCTGGCGTGAGTCGCAGGCCTCTGTCCCACGTGACCTCGACGGCGCGCGGCAGATCATTGAGGGTGCCCTGGCCGAGGGACGCGGCGGCCTGACGTTTGATGAGGGCGCACGGATTCTTGGCGTATTCGGAATCCCTGTCTGCCGGCACGCGCATGCGGAGTCCGATGGGCAAGCCCTGGCGTTCGCGGCTGATGTTGGCTTTCCCGTCGTCGCCAAGATCGACGCGCCCGATCTGCACCATCGCTTCGAGCTCGGCGCCGTCATCACGGGGATCTCCGACGAGGCCAAACTTGCGGACGCGCTTCGGAGACTGCGAGACGTCATCGAGGTCAACGGGCTGAAGCGGGCTCGGATCCTATTGCAGGAGACGCTCGCCGGGCGCGAGCTGATCTTCGGGATGGATCGAGATCCGTCGTTCGGCCCTATCGTCATGTTCGGCCTTGGCGGCACCCTCGTGGAGGCGCTCAAAGACGTCGCCTTCGCTGTGTCGCCGGTGACAGTCGATCAGGCGGTCAGGACGGTCCGATCAATCCGGGCCTTGCCGCTGCTGGAGGCCTTCCGAGGGGAGCCTGCCGTTGACATCGATCAGCTGGCTCGGATCCTCGCATCGCTCGGAGAGCTGAGTCTTGCTTTGCCCAAGGCCGCCGAGATTGACCTCAACCCGATTATCGCGACGCCGGATAGGCTCGCCGCGGTCGACATCCTCATCACGCTTCGCCCCTAGATACCTGACTCAGACAGCGTGCACTGCCTTGCCGTCGTTGCGAGGCACGTTTGCGCCTACGGATAGAGGCGACTGAGCATACGTGGGAAGGGGATCACTTCCCGGATGTGCCGGACACCGCAGACCCACTGGATCACACGGGCGAGGCCCATGCCGAAGCCGGAGTGAGGGACCGATCCGTAGCGGCGAAGATCGATGTACCACTCATACGGCTCGGCCGGCAAGTTGTACTCCGCGAGCTGCGCCACGAGTTCTTCGACCGTGTCCACACGTTGGCTCCCGCCGATGATCTCGCCGAAACCCTCAGGCGCGATTAGGTCTGCGGCCAGCGCACGCGTCCGGTCGCTCGGGTCGCGCTTCATGTAGAACGGCTTCATCGAGGCAGGCATCCGCTCGATGAAGACAGGCTTGCCGTACTCCTCGCCGAGGGCCTCCTCCTCCGGCGCGCCGAAATCATCGCCGAACGCCAGATCGAAGCCCTTGCCCTTGAGAAGAGCAATCGCATCGGCGTAGTCCACGCGGGGGAACGGATCGGCGACCTGGCGACGCAAGAGGTCGACATCCCGCTCCAGCTGGGCCAGCTCATCTGCCCGCTCGGCGACGACGGCTTCTACGATGAAGCGGACGAGATCCTCTTGCAGTTGCAGATTCTCGGCGTGCTCTACGAAGGCAGCCTCCGCCTCGGCAATCCAGAACTCCGTAACGTGCTTTCTTGTCTTCGACTTTTCGGCACGGAAGGCGGGACCGATCCAGTAGGTCTTCCCAAGCGCCATGCACGTGGCCTCGAGGTAGAGCTGGCCACTCTGCCCAAGGAAGGCAGGCGTGCCGTAGTAGTCGAGCTCAAACAGGGTCGTCGTTCCCTCGACCGATGTGCCTGTGAGAATCGGCGCTTCGGTGGCGATGAAGTCGCGTTCCTCGAAGAAGCGGCGGAAGGCACGGAACACGGCATCCCGAATCCGCAAGACCGGGACCTGGCGCCCTGTGCGGATCCACAGGTGGCGATGGTCCATCAAGAATCCCGGCGTTTGCTCTTTCAGCTCGATTGGGAAGTCTTGGACAGCCTCGCTGACAACCTGGAGGTCCCGAAGCTGGAGTTCGCAGCCGCTCGGCGCTCGTTTGTCTTCGCAGACAAGGCCGGAAACGACGATCGACGACTCCCGGGCGATCCCGTCAGCGAGATTGAACAGCGTCTCATGGTCTGCTTTGGAAAGCACGGCTTGAATGACGCCCGTCCCGTCCCGCACCTGCAGGAACTGGATTCTCCCGCTGGACCGCTTGTTGTAGAGCCAGCCTCGCACAGTGACTTCTTGGTCGATGTGCTCCCGCGCCGAGGCAATGGTGATTGTCGACATCGTTTTCCTCCGACGTTCTCCAGATGGGGGAGAGAGTAGAAACCGGCGGGGGGATCCGCAAGGCTAGGCTGCAGGCACGGGCTCATCCTTGATGACGCGACGCATCCAGTTTCCGGTCATGAAGATGACGAGCGAGAGCGCGGCCGTACCGAAGTTCGAGATTAGCATCGCCCACCAAACGCCCGATGCGCCCATGCCGAGGACGAACGGGAGCACGTAGACGAGTGGCACACGGAGCGGCCAGAGACGGAAAAGGCCGAAGAACATCGAGTAGACCGTGTGTCCCGAGCCCTGATAGACGCCGGCGACGACTTGGATCACGCCCATGAACGGGAACGCGAACGCAACGAGAATGAACATCTCACTCGCCAGCCGGAGAACCTCCAGATCGTCGAGGAAGAAGCGCGTCAGCGTGTTTCGGAAGAGGATCACGAAGACAGCCGCGACGGCGAGAATCGCTGTGGAAAGCCAAATGCCGGCCCACGCGCTGTGCTTGGCCCGCCTTGGCTGATCGGCTCCCAGATTCTGGCCGACCATCGTTGCCGTCGCCTGCCCGAGGCCCATCGCCGGCATGAGGACGATGCCGATGAACGAGTTCCCGATCACAAATGCGCTGATGGCCGCCGTGCCAATGCGAGCCAGTGCCCCGTTCATTACCGTAAATCCAAGCGCGGTCCCCGCGTTGCCGACAGAAGCCATCCCACCTATCGAGATGATCCGCCGGATTTCTCCCCAATGGGGGCGCAGATGATGCGGACGGATGTGAAGCCCGAGTCTCCCCGAGAAGAGCATCGCGAATCCAACCACCGCAAGTGCGCCGCGGGCGATCACGGTTGCCGCGGCCGCGCCGGCAATGCCCCACGCCGGGAAGGGGCCCCAGCCAAAGATAAAGAAAGGGTCAAGGATGATGTTCAGGAAGACCGATGCTCCCATCAGAATCATCGGAGTCATCGTGTCCCCGGCGCCATTCAGAAGGGCCGAAACGATAAACGTCGAGAACATCAATGGTGTGCCCGCGTAGATGATTCGCAGGTAGATTGTCCCTGCGTCGACAAGCGCTGGCTCAGGTCCCATCAGGAGAAGGATCGGACGTGCGGCAACAAAGCCGCCGACGGCGAGGACGATCGAAAGCAGGGTCGTAAACCCCAGCACTTGACCAGCAGCCATGTTGGCGTCTTCCTCGCGCTGCGCGCCCATGTATTGCGAGACAAGGGCTGTTCCCGCAATCGTCACGCCGCTCCCAACCGCCATGGCGAGGAAGATCAGCGGCCATGTCAGCCCAACGGCGGCCAGGCTCGTCGACCCGTGGCGAGCCAGCCAGAACCGGTCAACCAGGTTGTAGAGCGTTTGGAAGAGGTTCGAAGCCATGACCGGCCACGCAAGCCTCAGGAGTGATGGGACGATCGGGCCGTTGACGAGTCGCTCGGAAAGGTCGCGGGCAGAGCGCGCAGACATGCGGCGAATTGTATCCCAAGTCGGAATCTGTATCCCTTTGTGGATGGGTGGCCTGTGGGCAAGGCGTTGACGATCGTCAACAGTGAGGCTAAGCTTTCTCCTCATGGACGGTGGGCAACGCAATGTGAAGCGCTCCTTCGGGGCCATGGTGCGAGAAGCGCGAGAGCTCAAAGGATTCAGTCTGCGTGGTCTCGCCAAGTGTGTCGGCATCGACTACAGCCGTCTGGCCAAGATCGAGCACGGCACACGCCCTGCGCCCGGGCTGGCGATCGTTCGGCGGCTCGCGGACGTCCTCGATCTCGACATGGCCGATCTCGTTGTGACTGCCGGGACCTCCCGTGAAGTCATGGAGAACCTCATTTGGGCGGAGCGTCTGCACGACAGCGCCAGGCCGATCGAGGACCCCGCCTACAGGAGGAATCGCCGGGTGCTTGCCACCAAGAATGTGTTTGGGGTTCGCGTTCTCTCTCGCGACGGCGCGCTCTGCACCGTCGCATTGGGCGACGACCGGCTCAGCGTGCTTTCATTCTCTCACGACGACAGCTTGGGAATCCGGATCCCTCCCGACGCCGTCCTCATCCACAAGGCGAAGCCCGATCCTCTCGTGTCGTCGATCGGAACGATCCTTCAGGTGACGGTTCGCAAGATTCGGACCATCGGACAGGTCGTTCATCTGGTTCTTCGGGGCGATGGCTATGAACTGAACGCGCTTCACGTGCAGACGGCGATGGAGCCGTTGGGAATCGATGTCGGTTCGACCGTGTTTGCCTCGATCCCTGCTGCATCCATTTCAACCGGTGTCAATACAAAGGAGGCTTGATGCGTTTGCTCGGCGGACGAAGATGGTTTGGCGCGGTGTTTCTGGTGATTCTCTCGGCGATCGCCCTGTCGGGGTACGGTGCGACGGTTCGGTTCATCCGAGGCGAGGAAGCGACCAGAATCGACCTGTCCACCTTCTCGGAGCAGTCGGGAACGGTTGCCTACGAGGGCCCGTCGGCGGATGGGGATCCGAATTGGAAGGCGTCACACGAATACACGGGTGCCCCGCTGCTTGACATCGTCGAACAGGCGGGGGGATTGGCCGAAGGAGAGACCCTCGGCGTGGTTGCTGTTGACGGCTGGTACAAGATTCTCCCCCATGGTGTGGTCTACGGAGAGACAGCGGCCGGCAGCGCGATTCTCGCGGCTTCGAGAGACGGCGAATCCTCCTGGGAGGATGGACCGATGCTGATCCTCCTTCCCGAGGATCAGCTCTTCTCGAACGAGGACATGTTGAGCGCATTTGGGGCTGGCCTCTCGCACTACTTCGGAGAGTCTCCCTCGACGACCGGCCTGATGGTGAAGAACGTCGCCTACCTCGTCGTCGACTACGATGGGACGGCCATCCTTCCCGAAACGTTCGAATCGGCCGAGCCGACGGGACAGGCTGCTGACGGCGTTGTGCTGACGCTAACCAAGGGCAGCTGGTTCGTCGAGTACACACTGGATGATCTGCAGGCGCTGGAGACCCTCACCGCGGCGGGCACGTTCACCAACTCGGCCGGCACGGACTACACGGCGACCTACACGGGCGTGCCGCTGATGACCTTGCTCGGCAACGTTCCGGATGACGGGACGTTGCTCGTGACGGCCTCGGACGGCTACTCAATGAACTACGCCGTCGACCTTCTCGCGGACACGACCGAGGGAACATGGGTCCTCGCCTTCAAAGAGAACGGCGAATGGATGCCGAACGATCCCGGCCCGCTCCGAATCGTCAGGATTGGTGAGGAAACGCCGCACTTCACCAGCGCGCTCTCAGCGCGAATGGTCGAACGGATTGAGCTTCTCGGTACCTATGAGGCCTACACGCTCCGCGTGGTCGGCGCAGTCGAGCGAGAGTTCATCCGCGAAGAACTCGAAGCGGGCGTCGGGTGTCCATGCCATACGGCAAGCGTCACGGCCACTAGCAAGGGCGAGACGCATGAGTACAGCGGGCTGCCCCTCTGGCGGCTCGTCGCCTACGTCGATGACCAGGTCTTCCCGGCCTCCGAGCAGGGGATTCACTACAACGACGAGGACTTCAGCGACGCTCTCGCCGAGATGGCGTACACGATTCGGCTGATCGCCTCCGACGGCTACGAACAGACGGTGACATCCGATCTGATCGCGCGGGACGATCGATTCATTGTCGCCTTCAAGAAGGACAACGTCTTCCTCGATCCAACGTCCGACGGGTTCATGCGCTTCACATTCGACGATTCGGTCGAGCTACCGGAGGATCTGCGACTGCGCCCAGTGAAGTCTCTCGTCGAGATTCGGCTGGAGCTGTAGCCTGATGGATTCGGGTGGGGCACGCGGCCCACGCTTGGCGATCCGCGACCTGGTCTTGGTTGCGCTGCTCGCAGCGGTTGGGGGCGTGCTCTCCACCTACATCGGATATCTCGGAAACCTGATCAACCGTCTGTTCGGTGTGCCGTTCGGCGCCGGACAGCTGATTGCCGGCCTCCACATCGTGTGGCCGCTTCTGGCGCGACGGATCATCGGGCGGTTCGGATCGGGAACGTTGACGGGCCTGGTGAAGGGGCTCGTCGAGTTCCTCGCCGGGGGGACGCACGGTGTCGTCATCGTCCTCGTGTCTTTCGTGGAGGGACTGCTGGTCGACCTGGGCCTGAGTGCCTCCGATCGCCCGGGATTGGCATGGACGATGGCCGTCGGGGCGGTCGCTTCCGCCTCCAATGTCTTCGTCTTCCAAGCCATCTACCTGTCGGGCGTCCCGTTCACCTTCATCCTGGTGATGACCGGTCTGTCGCTCGTTTCGGGCGCCTTTCTGGGCGGCTACCTTGCCTGGGATCTGGGGCGGATCCTGGACACGTCTGGACTCCTTCGCAGAAGCCCGGACGTCCCTTCCCGGCCTCGGATTCGGTGGCGGCGTCACGTACTCTCGGCCGTCGCCGTCCTCGGTCTCCTGGGCGGAGCCGTTGCCTACTATGTGACGGTCTATGATCCGTTCACGGGGCCGGACTCGGTCCGCATCGGCGGAGCGGTCGAGTCGCCCTACACCTTCTCGCTGGCGTCTTGGGAACGGGAGATGACGACGATCACGGCGGAGCTTCGCGGCTCCGTCAGCTACGTTCCGCCAACCGAGTACACTGGCGCGCCCCTGTCGGACGTGATCGAACTAGCCGTTCCGTCAGCCGAAGCATCCTCCGTTCGCGTCATTGCAGACGACGGCTATGAAGCGCGCTTCTCGTTGTCCGACGTGATGTCGGACCGCGGCATCCTGCTGACGATGGGCGAAGAACGGGTGCGCCTGATTGCTGCCGACCACGACGGATCGAAGTGGGTGAAGCGGGTGACGCGTGTCGAACTCGACTGACGTGGGCGCCTCGGGCGCCGTCGATATCCGGTATCTCTCGGTCCACTACCCCGACCGACGGGCTCCCGCTCTTCGATCCGTCAGCGAGGGGGTCAATCCCGGCGAACTCGTCGTCGTGACCGGACCGTCCGGATGTGGGAAGAGCACCCTGGCGCGAACGTTGGCCGGGTTCATTCCTTCTTTGATTCCTGCTCGCGTCGACGGAGAGGTTCGGATTGGGCCCCAGGAAGTGCAGACGTCCGATCTTGCCGGCCTGTCGGCAACGATCGGGCTGGTCCAGCAGGATCCCGAGTCTCAAGTTTGCACGCTGCAGGTCTGGCAGGAGGTCGCGTTTGGCCCGCAGAATCTCTGTCTGTCGGTGAACGAGATCGATCGCCGGGTCGATCAGGCCCTGCGAGTTGTCGGCATCGAGCATCTCGCCTCCCGGGACACGCGAACCCTCTCTGGTGGCGAGAAGCAACGCCTGGCGATCGCCTCCATCTTGGCGATGGAGCCCCAGATCCTCGTGCTCGACGAGCCGACCTCCAATCTTGACCCGCAGGCGGCCAAGCGCATTCTCGATACGCTCTCTGATCTACAGCGGCAGCGTGAGCAGACCCTCCTCGTCATCGAGCATCGATTGGCCCCGTTCCTTTCGATGTCTCCTCGGGTCTGGGTGATGGATCAGGGACGGATCGTCCTGCGGCGGCCGACACGTCAACGCCAGGATCTCGTTGAGATGGGCCTTCGAACCGGATGGCCGAGGCGTCCAGACGGCTCGGGACGCAAGGGCCCTACTGTGGTGGAACTCTCCCGCCTGACGTTCGGGTATCAAGATGAGCCCGTCCTCTCGAATCTCGACCTCTCCGTCGCTTCGGGAGAGATCCTTGGTCTGATCGGTCCCAACGGCGGGGGAAAGACGACCCTTCTCAGGCTGCTCGCCGGACTCGAAACACCGCGATCCGGAGACGTTCAAGTGAAGAGCGACCGCGTCGGGATGCTCTTCCAGCATCCGCATCAGCAGATCTTCGAGCGAACGGTGCGCCTTGAGCTGGAAATCGACGGTCCCCTGTCCGACGAGGGCCGAGGGCGCCTCCTCGCCGGCGCGCATCTCGACGGCCTCGATGGTGCGGCGCCCCTGTCACTCAGCCTGGGCGAGCAGCGCCGGCTGACCCTGGCCACCACGTTGCGGCGAGATCCTTTCTTGCTCCTTCTCGACGAGCCATTCATTGGGCAGGATAGACACAATGCCGCTTGGATGATCGGCTCGATTCTGTCGGCGCGGGATCGGGGCGCGGCGATCGTTCTCGTTTCGCACGACATCTCGCTGGTCGGCGCACTCGCCGATCGGATTCTCTATCTCGGGGATGATGCCATCGTGGGGCCTCCCCGCGACGTCTTCTGTAGGCTCCGAGAGGGAGGGCAGACTGCATTCACACCGGACTTCTGGGAGGAAGGGGCATGAAGACGAGCCTCACCGAAGTCCCATTCTCCGATGGACTGCGGCGCGTTGGACCTGCAGGGAGCCTGCTCCTTCTGACAGGGATCCTTGTTGTGGCGCTTGCTTCGCCGAGCCTTTGGCTCAAGGGGAGCGTCCTTGTCGGCGTGCTTGGCCTGTACCGGCTTGCCGCCCCCTCACGAAGGGATCGTGGTCCGATTGGCCTGCGCTTCGCGATCTTCTTCGCGGTGTTGCTCTTCGTGGCGCACGCCCTCTCGATCCGAGACGGGCGTGTCGTGCTGGATGTGGGACTTCACATCACCGCGGAAGGGCTTCGGGCCGGCGGCGCGATGGCCCTGCGGTTCCTCCTGATTCTGTCTGGCAGTTTCCTGTTCATCGCCATCACCGATCCGGACCGGTTGGCTCAGGCCTTCATCCGATGGGGTGTTCCCTACCGCTTCGGATACGTCTTCGTTCTCGCGCTCCGCTTCGTTCCCTTCTTCCGTGATGAGCTGCACACGGTCCGAGAAGCGCAACGGCTCCGGGGAATCCGAACCTCCGTGCGCTCTCTGTCGGGTATCCGGAAGGCCGTGCGCTACACGTTTGTTCCTGTCTTGGTTTCGGGCCTGGTTCGTGTCGACTCGATCGCCATGTCGATGCAGGGAAGGGCGTTCGGGCTTCACGCGACGAGAACGCCCGCCGAGGCGCCTCGGTGGACCTTGGCGGCGAGCCTTGCGATCGTTGGAGCGGCCGCGCTGATCGCGCTCGCGATTGCCTCGAGAGGAGGATCATGGGTGTAGCGGATCGCGTGGGTCGACGGGGCGTTCGCTGGGGCTTCCTCCTCGCCTGGATGGGGCTGGCCATCGCCATCGTCCTTGTGGCGCTTCTTCCCGGAACGCGCGAAGGGGAAGGGCCGTCGGTTCTTCTCATCCTTCCAGGAGGGCAGGAACGTGCATTCTCGTTGAGGGAGATCGAGCGACTCCCGGCACTTCAACGGGCGGGGGAGTATCAGAACCAGTACGGGAACTGGCGAGACGCGGGCATCTACACGAGCGTTCGGCTGACCGATCTCATCGGTGAGGGCGTGTCGTATGAGAGCATTCACATCATCGCGTCCGACGGATACACGGTCGACATCGAACGGGCGAGGGTCGAGGACGAGGCGTTCCCGCTCGTCCTTGCCTATGCATTCGACGGCGTCAAGGTTCCAGCCTGGTCTGACGGCTTCCGAATTGCCGTGTTGCCGGAGAGTGGGCGCGTAGGAAACGTCGACTACGGTGCGACGTCCGCTGGGAGCTTCTGGGTGAAGAACATCGCGCGAATCGTGCTCCAGTAGAGGATGGCGATGGCCGGGATCCATCGGGCGAGCAGGAGCGCGATCACCAGACGTAACTCCATTCGGTGACGAGCTTCCAGTCGCCATCGACCGGGAACTCGACCTCCATCGTGATGTCGATGCGTGATCCCAAGGGAATGGCCACCGAGCCTGTGATCAACTCAAGGTCAAAGAGAGCATCGGACGTATCTCCGAAGTAGGTTGCGATGTCGAAGGAACCGTCGGAGCCGCAACAGGAGGGGAAGCAGCCGGAGATGCCGATGACCTCGAAGTAGTCGGCCTTCCCGGTCACCGAGCCATTCTTCGACGGGTCAAGCGATTCACCGATGTAGAGGGACAGACACTCTGTGAACGCGCACTCGCCTCGAAGCCCGTAGATGTCAATCCCCGATACGCTTGCGAGCGTCGGACCAGCGGAGATCTCGCCGAGAACCTCAAACTCGGCACAGAAGAACCAGTCAGGCTGGAACTTCAGCGTCGGCGAAAGGATCTTCTCGTCGGGTGTGTAGGTCAACGCGATGTCGATCCCCCACCTCGTTCCGAGAAGACTCTCGAACAGCGTGTAGTCGGTCATGGTCAGGTCGAACGAGTGCACGCCGGCCGCATCACTGATCTGAAGGCAGGCGGAGAGATTCGTGTCGCAGTCCTCCCACGGCCAATCCGCGCAGAGGCTCGACTCCCAATAGGCCAGAGGGCAGATTCCGAACTTCGAGCTTGCTTGGAACGAGACGTCGCCGAGCGTTCCGGAGACGGAGAGTTGGTTGTAGGAGGATGTCGGCGGTGTCGTGACGTAGAAGACATCGGAGAAGGATAGCTCGTAGATCGCGAACGTGAGTCCTGTCTGCCAGGAGTTGAACGAGAGCGTCGACGGATTGAAGGAGACGGACGAGTTCAGGGCGAGGGGTCCGAGAGGCCCTGCCGCGCCTACGCGGAGCGAGTCGAAGGCTGTGTCTGTCAGCTTCACGTCGACCGTGGCGGTGTACTCCCCAACGGCAAGCGTCGTATTGACAATGACCGGATTGACGACGATGCCGTCCGTCTGTGTCGTTGTCACTGTCATCTCGAACAGCCCCGAAAGGGACATCGGGAAGCCCTGGGCCGAGACGCACCACGTGGCGGCGGCCGCGATCATGGCGACCAGGATGCCAACGAGTGCCCGACGAGATGCGCGTTTCATGTTGCTGCATTCTCCGTTCCTATCTCGTAGAACGACGGGAACCAGGAGATCTGCCCGCTGGACGTTGGGGCGTAACGTGCATCACGTGACGGGTAGGCTCGAGCTGATCGGTGCCTAGTCGGACAGATCTCCGAAGAATCGGCCGAGAACGGGCGCGAGGCCCTCGCACGGGGCGGCCAAATGAACTCGCCAGAACCCAGCAGCATCGGTCAGTTGCACGCGTGCGGCGACCGAATCCTCGGACAGCAAGTCCGAGGCGGCCGCGAGGACGGCCGGAATCTCGTCTGGGAACGTGTTGGCAACCTCGAGAAGCATCTCAAGAAGGACGGCCAGCTCCTCCGGTGTGTAGCGCAGACCGCGCCGAATCGCGGATGAGAAGACCAGCCGATCGAACGTCGGGTCGACTGCATCTTCCGCCAGATCGAGCCAAGCGGCACGCCCCTGCTCAGCCAGGGACGGCCTATCGACAGCATCTCCCGTAGTCAGGAGAACCACGACGCGTCCGGCTTCCTCCAGGGGGACGGAGGCGGGCCCCTGCGCCTGTGCCATGGAGGCGAGGCTTTCCAGAAGGTCCAGGGCCTCTTGGCGATCGCGCACAAGGGTGCCGGCAGCCTCCTGCAGTGCGCGTGCGGCGACGGCCAGTTCGCTCCAACGCGGACTCTCGCCATCCGAGGCGGGCAGCGTTGGGTTCCACATCCCCGCGTTCTCGTGCAGAGCGACACGGGCCAGCGTCGCCGAGGCAAGCTCCTGGAGCTGCTGGCGTGCGATCACGTCGAGCTGATTCAACCGGACAGCCCGGGTGAGACCGAGAAGGAGCGACGCCTGTCCGTAGAGGGTTGTCCCATCGTCGACGACGGTGACTCGGACTCGATCGTCGGCGGCGGGCACGATGGCCTCTGGGAGATAGAGCGCGCCCGTCTCGCTCGCCTGCATCGCAGTCAGAAGCCATTCAATCTGACTCTCAAGCGTCAGCACAATCAGGGACTGGGCGAAGGGATCGAGTCTCTCCTCCTGTGAACCCCGATCCAAGTAAGCCGCTTCAGATGCGAGGGTCTGTCCGAGAGCGGCTGGCGTGACGACTTCCGAGCGTTCGACGAACCCGGCTCCTGCTTCGAGAATCGGCGTTCCCGATTGGAAGGGGATTCCGATCCAGCGATCGAGCTGCGGGGCGCGTGGCCAGCCGGCGTCGAGCGCCGCAGACGCAATCTGCGCACCGAGGGCTCCGAGGGGATCGCTCTGCGATGCCCAGGGTTCCAGGGCCTGAAGGGGGACTCCCAGGTCCGATTCCTGGAGAAGAAGGCCAAGGTTGGCGACGAAGACGCTTCGAGCAAGATCCGCATCGTTCCAGACAGGCTCGTGGCGCTGCGAGAGGTCCTCAAGCACGACGGCGAGGCGCATCGCCTCAGCGGTTCTGTATGTGACATCCGCAATACCGATCCCTGCGCCTCCCGTGCCGCTGCCCGCGGCGGGGAACACATCGGCGCAGGCCTCGCGCGGCGGCTGCGGGTCTCCTTCGAGGTCCGTGTAGGTCAGGGTGGCGCAGTTGACGAGCGGGTCTGTGTTGGCGACTTGCGCATCCAGGCGTGCGACGAGCGTCCAGCTGCGGACCTCGCCCGGCTCGAACCGATCGAACGCCCAGGTCACGGTCCCGGCATCGTGTACGCCGGACGGATCGGATGAAACGTAGGATGTGCCCGCGGGCAGGGTATCGTCGAGCACGAGATTCGCGTAGGATTCGTCGGTCAGGTTCTCCGCAGTGACCGCGTAGCGAATCAGATCCCCCGGCTCGGCAACGATGCGCCCCGCGCCGCCGAGAGCAGGTCTCAGACAGACCTCGCGGTCAAAGACGGGCGCGAACCGGTCTGTGTTCTCCATCCCGAACGCTTCGCTGGAGGAGCCGGAACCAGTGGCTGCCTCCAGCTCGCCCGAGGACGGCAGCTGTAGCCAGAGGGCGTCGAGGATGCTGTCTGTGTGACGCGCCAGCCTGTCGCAGCTCCTGTCAGCCTCGTCCGGATGGTCCGTGGCGGCAACCTCTGCGGCCCGATCCAGCGCGTCCACTGTCAATCCGAAGATGAGCGGCGTCACGCACCACGTGGCCGATTTGTCGAGACCTCCGACGTAGAGCAGGAGTTCGTCGTCCCAGAAGCGCGCGTCGATCGCACGGCGCGCCTCCTCGACCCAGACCATGTCGAGGTCCAGCAGATCGTGGGCGGCGAGTAGCCCTCTCAGTGCCCCCACCTGACCGAAGAGCGTGTCCGAAGGGCAGAGTTCCTCCTCATTGGCCGACGATGTCCATGAATCGGCATAGACGCCTGGACTCAGCCAGAGCGTCTCCTGCAGGAAGCGTGTTTCCTCAGCGAGAAGAGCGAAGGCTCGATCCCTCAGACGTTGCGGCATCGAGGCCGTCTCAGCCACGTGCTGGAGCGCAGAAGCGGCCAGCCCGAGGATTCCCGTACTGACGCGGTCTCCCCGCAACCAGCCATCGCCGGAGATCTCGGCCTCATCGACCAGAACGCCGGCTTCGTCATCGAGCAGGACCCGCTCCACCGTTGCCAGGACGATGTTGAGGAGGTCTTCGGCCCGTTGAGTCTCTCCGGACAGAAGCTGTGGCGATTGCGTATCGGCCATCAGTCTTCGCGCCTCGGCCAGGCCGTGAGCCAGGCTCAGCTGACCGAACAACGAGATCCCTGGATCGAGGACAGTCCACCCGGACGAGGTCAAACCGGTTGCCGACGGGATGTAGCTCTCCCCATCCGGCCCTGGGATGACCAGTTCTTCGAGAACCCTGAGGTTGGCGAGGGCAGCCTCGATGAGGATGTCCTTCAGGACCAGGGCTTCCGGATCGTCCGGCCGATCCAGGAGCTGACCGAGTTCCTGAGACTCCCGCAGCAGCGTCATCCCGAGCGCAGAAGGTGTGAGACGCTCATCGAACGTGTCGGTGGACCACGCGAGGGTCCCGTCTTCTTCGAGCCGAGGACTGCCCGCGGCATAGGGCACTGCGATGTCGGCAAACGTGCTCGCCGAAGGTGCGCCGACGAGCCCCTGAATCGGACCCGGAAGATCCTCGAGGCGGAGTCCCAGCCCGGAGTGCAGCACGACGGCGCTCAGATTGGCGTCGGCGTAGTCCTCAATCATGGGCAAACGGTCTTGGACGATGTATGCGGCATACATCGAGATGTCGGTCTGGTACCACGGCTCCTCATCGCGGGTCCGCCGTCCGGCACAGGCCGATCCGTCGTCCGGGACGTCCAAGCACAGGCGCTGCTGAAGAACGGGTGCAGGAGCCCCAGCTTCGGCCTCGTACCTCAGCGCCGTGATGGTGCCTGCTCCGGCGCCGACACCGACCTCGGCGCCGAACGGCAAAGCGTTCGAGAGCTGGAGCGCGGCGTCGTCAACAAGGCTTCGGAGGAAGCCGGCCAGTCGGGTGAGAATTTCTCCCTCGCGGGCCGGATCGGAGGCGAGGGCCAGTTCGCGAAACGCACCGACTGCGAGTCCCAGTTCGAGGGGCGTGTAGCAGAGCGTGAGGTCCGCGTCGAAGCGATAGGCCGCATAGAGTCCCGATCCGACCGTGTCGACCCAGAGCTGTTCATTGAGCACATCGTACACAGCCTGTGCTCTGACGATGAGATTCTCGTCATCGGCGAAGCTTCGGGCGGCGAGAAGGCCACGGATCCCGGCGACCTGCGTTTCGAGAGACCAGAAGGAGAGATCGCGGTCTACACCCGGCTCGAGGAAGCGGCCTTCCTGTTCCCGAGATGAGAGATCGTCGATCGCCGCCGATGCCAAGGATTCGATCCGTTCCTCGTCGTACGGTCCGACGACATCACGGGCCGATTCGAGCGCGATCAGCAGGAGCGCGAGATCAGCTGTGGATGCCCGATTCTCCTCTCCGCCCACCTGGACGAATCGATGATCTCCGTTGACGTGATAGGTGTCGATGGCTGTCAGGATCTCCTCGATGAGCGAGAGGGCGCGCGCGTGGAGATAGGCGCGCAGACCCGGCTCATCTGACGGCCATACCTCCGGATGTGCTTGGGCAAACCGGACGAACTCCGCCAATCCCCAGAGAAGCGAGACCTGATCGAACAGGACGGAGGAAGCGTCCTGCACGGCCAGAACGCCGTCTTCGAGGACATGCACATGGGGAATGCTGGGAGTCGCGACGTCATCACGGAGGGTGAGTGTGGCATCCAAGGTCAGGACCTTGTTGGCCATCGCTTCCGCCTGAACGTAGGCGACGTAACGATCGAGCGCTCGCTCGCTGGTGAGAAGAGAAGACGCCCCCAACGCCTGCTTCACCAGGCTCATGCCCAAGGCGCTCCCGACGAGTTGCTCATCGAGAGCGGTCCAGTCTCCGTAGGGGCCGAGGAGCCCGTCCGAGGATTGCGCATAGATGGGCTTGCCGCCGGCGAACTCCAGATAGAGCCAGTCCTCTCCTTCGGGACGTCCGTCCGCATTGAGGCCGACAGTCTCTGCGATGGTTTGCAGCCGGCTCTCCCATGCCGCTTCTGCAGACACAGCGTTCGCCTCGGCTTCGCGGACGACGCGGGGTGAGCCCTCCATCGGGAGTCCGATGCTTGAGAGCGCCTGAACCTGAACGAGGTTGTCAAGCGCGTAGGCCTCTGCCTCGGTCGCCACCGTCCGGATCCAGGTGGGCAGCAACGTCTGCGGCATCCAGATCGCAGCGGAATCGAGGGTGGCCAGCCGTTCGAGTTCCGTTGAGGCGTACATCGCGATGTCGGTTTGGAACCAGATCCGGTCGGTCTCCGCGTAGGAGCCCTCGCAGGCCCCTACGCCAAGAATCTCCGCCGTCTTCCGCAGGACCGGCACCGGGATGATCTCGCCGCCCTCTCCCTGGACGAACGAGGAACGGGCGACGAGGTTGACCTGCGATGCGTCGTCGGGATCGGTGTCGTTCGGTACGAGTGCTCGCTGGTTCGGCGGAATCGGCAGACCGGACTCGTCCTCGCCGAACGCGTGCATCCGGTTGACATAGAGGTTGTCATCGAGCAACGGGCCAATGACGAGCGAGTCGAATCGGAGAGCCAGGCGATCGTTCGGGCGCAAGGTCGCCCCGAGAGGCCAGACGAGCTGTGTTCCAACGGATGGATCGGAGGATGCCGAGCCACTCGGCCATTGAGCATCGGTCGATCCGGGTTCGTAGGAGAACTCCGGAGGCAAAACGTCATCGATGCCGACGGCCAAGGCCGTCGCGCTTCCGACGTTTGTCACAGTGAGCTCGAAGCGGACGATGTCTCCCACCTCGATGCGCGTATCCGACGTGCGGACCCCGTCGCGGAGAATCTCCGCGACGGATTTCGTCGTGACCAGAGCTGGGATTGCTTCACCACCGACGAGCGTGGCGTCATCGCTGTCATCCGGGTCATCGTCGGCAGGAACCTCGCCGGCCCGATTCGGCGGGATGGGGCGGCCGCCGCCGTCCTCGCCTGTCGCCCAGAGCGTGTTGGTGTAGTCCGTCCCGGATGCCACGTCTCCCTCGATCCGGGCGGTGAAGCGGTTCTCGAGAACATCTCCAGGCTGCAACGTGGCGTCGGTACTCCAGTTCAGGGTTGGCGCTGGCGCTCCGAAAGGATCGGCGCTGAATGTGCTGAATCGGAGAGGCCAGCCGGCTTCGGTCGTACCCGGCACATATACGAACCCGCCCGGCAGATCATCTCGGACATTCACGCCATAGGCCGACCCATCACCGACATTGCGGATCGTCATCTCGTAGATCACCAGATCGCCTGTCGCGATGCTTGCTGAGGGGCCAAGGGAGCGCCCGTCACGAAGGATGTCGGCCACACGCTTGTCGGTCACCAGCGCGGGGATGGCGCCGAGGAGAGACACGTCGCTCTCGTCATACGGATCGTCGTCCTCGGGAATCAGTCCGCTCTGATCGGGCGGAATGGGTTCGCCGCCGGCATCTTCACCGGTGGCACGAATGAAGTTGATGTAGGGCGCGCCTTGGGCGATCTCGCCTGTGACGGCTGCATCGAAGCGAACGGTCAGCACCTCGCCGGCGTCAAGAAAGGCATTCAGATCCCAGGCCAGCGTCGGGCCGGGCGCACCTGCCGGATCCACTGCGGATGCGCCTTCGGGCCAGGCAGCCTCCGTGTTGCCGCTGTAGACGAACCCGACGGGCAGGATGTCCTCCAGGTCGACGTTCAGGGCGGGACCGTTGCCGACGTTGGTGACGGTCACCACGTAGGTGACCGTGTCTCCCGGCTCGACGAGTGCGCCGCCGACGTCAATCCCATTGCGTGTGATCGCGGCGACAGCCTTGGTGGTCACCAGAGCCGGG
>Ga0180430_10002143_pt1 | contig 18179 bp, 17 predicted proteins | sample SS_ome_9_FD_132999 | JGI IMG/M metagenome (GOLD analysis project Ga0180430, IMG submission 132999) | Hypersaline lake sediment archaeal communities from the Salton Sea, California, USA - SS_1_S_2 metaG | ecosystem: Environmental > Aquatic > Non-marine Saline and Alkaline > Hypersaline >... | reverse complement strand
CGTCCTGGGCAGTGCCGTGCTGCTGCAGGCCTGCAGTGGGAGCGGTGAGGATCCGCGGGTTTCGCTTTGCCGCAGCCTTGCGGCTGAATTTTCCGGCAGCGAAGCCGACCGCTGGTCCGCTGCGGGCAATCGCTTTGCCCGTCCTGAATATGCAGAGGTGAAGGTGCGGAGTGACTCGGGCGAGACGGCATCCTGTTTCTACGAATTCGATGCAGCGGAAGAACTGGGGGCTCATGGTAGCCAGCAGTTTTTCGATTACTCGTCGCTCCCCTACCGGATGACCTACAACGACACCGATATTGCCGAGAAGTCGTTGAAAGCCGCTGTGATCGTGCAACAGAAGGCCGTCCCTGCAGAGGCGCTTCGCCAGGCCAGGGAAGCCGTGGAGATGGCCAAGCAGAAAATCGAGAAGGCGGTTATCGAAGTGCGCTCGGAATAATTAGAGGCCGCGCTTTCGCCCCAAGGGGCGGCAGGCTGCGTGGATCAGGGCGTCCGGTGCCAGTAGTCCTGCGGGATCTCATCGACCAGTTCGAGGTGATTCGGATTGACGCACAAGCGATTGCGACAACGTTGTGTCACGATTTTGTCTTTGTGGACCGGCCCTACGAAGAGCTGATATGCAGCGCGGGGCGCGCTGAGCATCTTGTTGCCATCGTCGGTTTTGAGCATCACCCGGCCGTACCCGGCATTGGATATCTGACCGTCCCAGATCAGGCAGTCCGTGTCGGCCTCGCGGTGGGTGTTCATCAACAATTTGCGCTGGTTTCGTGCTTTGAGGTTTGCATTGCTGTTCATGTCTATCTTCTCCCCTTTAGGTCAAGGATGCGGGCAAGGATGAGCAGGATCAGGACCACCAGGCCGAATGGGTAAACAAACACGTCTGCCAGGAACAACCCTGTCGTAAGTGCCAGTCCCGCTGTCAGGGCAAGCAGTATTCTGTCCCTGAGAAACACCCTGGTGATCCCTGCCTGTCCGGCTGACAGGCGGCTAGCGGCCTTCGGACGCTGGCAACTGAGCGGCCGAAGCGGCAGCCTGGGTTGTGGCGCCCGGGGCCATTGGCTGAGCTGCCCGGTTCCACGAGTGAACGTGGGGTTGCATCATCGGCGCATATCCGTAAGCAGGCATCATCGTTGGGTAGGCATAGGCTGGCATGTAGTTGTAGCCGCTCTTGTAACCCCCCTTGTTACCGCAGAATGGCATAGCCAGGGCGCTGCTGCAGGCGATCACAGAGGCGAGTGTCAACATCGAGCGGGACATTAGCTTGGATTTTGGTTGCTGCATGGAAACTCCGTGTGTCTGGTTGTCGGTCTTTGCTTTGGAGCTACGGAAATTAGCCCGCCGGTCCGTGGATACACCTGAGGGAAACTGCCGACTTGACCAGGACAATTCAGGGTTTTTAGGCGTCGTGTATTGGTTAGGGTGGCAAGCAGACTGCCCGTCTGGCATGTCTAATAGCCTGAATCAATCCGTCATTTGGAAACCAGTTTAATGAGCTCTGACGCTTCGCCTTTCCTGCAGACTTTCGAACAGTTGCCCGGCTCCCTGGCGATTTTTCCGCTACCCGGTGTCGTTTTGTTGCCGGGAGCCAAGCTTCCGCTGAACATATTCGAACCTCGGTGCCTGAACATGGTGCAGGACGCGATGCAGAGCAGTCACCTCATCGGCATGATCCAACCCGGCCAGGAGAGCGAGTCGAAGGCGCTTAGCGCGGTCGGGTGTGCCGGTCGCATAACTCACTATCGTGAGACTGGTGACGGACGCTTCGAGATCGTTCTTTCAGGCGTGTGCCGATTCCGGGTCGCCACGGAACTCCCAACGGTCAGGGGATATCGACTGGTTCAGCCTGACTGGGCTCCTTTTTCCGGAGACTATGACGAGCAATTCGTGAGTGACCAGCAGTTGCTTTCTTTCCGACAGGCCCTGAAGCAACACTTCGCTTCGCTGGATATCGAGCCGGACTGGGAGACGATGGACAAGCTGGAGGCCGATGCTCTGGTCAACAATCTTGTGATGGCTCTGCCGCTGGATGGCGCAGACAAGCAGTTGCTGGTCGAGGCGCCGGATCTTGAAAAAAGAATCCAGCTTTTCATTACCCTGCTCAGCAGTTCGCAGGACACGGAGGCGACCCGGCATTGAAGACGAGTTTGTGCGTTATTCTCGCGATGGCCTTGCCTTTGTCCTCAGTGGCTGGCTCAGAGGATTCGTCCATGCAAAACGTGTCGCTGGACAACTGGCACTTGGTGACCGATGGCGTTATGGGTGGCGTTTCTCAGGGTCGTTTTGAGCGTGTCCGCCGAGACGGGCGTGAGTGCCTGCATCTGAGAGGGTTGGTCAGCACCGACAATAACGGCGGCTTCATACAGATCGCACGGGACCTGGAATCGCCAGAGCTTGAAAACATCGAACAGTTATCGGGGCTGCGCCTTTGGGTACAGGGCAATGGTGAAGCCTATAATGTGCATCTGCGCACCAAGGGTCTGTGGTTTCCCTGGCAGGCCTACCGCGCAACCTTCCAGGCGGGCGGGGAATGGTCAATCGTCGACATCCCTTTCGAACGATTTGAACCATACAAGACCGGACAGGATTTCGAGGCCAATAGGCTGAAACGTATCGGTATCGTCGCCATAGGGCGTGAGTTTGAGGCAGACCTGTGTGTGGCTCAGCTCGGCTTCTACTGAAAGCTCAATCGATCTTGCCCGGCGGCAAACATTGTTGGGGCCGGTGCTCTCATATACCCTCACCAGCTCCTAATCGGGGGGTTCGCCGGCAATGAGCGACTGGATTGCGAGCAATGAGGCAGGTATACGTCTGGGGGCGTTTCTGGGTGCGCTGGCACTCATGAGCGTCTGGGAGATGCTCGCGCCCCTGCGACAGTTGCAGTTCGGTAAGGGTTACCGCTGGCTCAACAACCTCGGATTGGTGGTAATCAACACGCTGGTGTTGCGGGCCCTGTTTCCGGCAGCCGCAGTCGGGGTGGCGGCCTTCGCAGCCGCAAACGGTTGGGGGGTGCTGAATTACCTCGCCTGGCCCGGGTGGCTGACGTTTGTGGTCGCCGTGGTGGTGCTGGACATGGCGATTTATCTGCAGCACGTGATGGTGCATGCCATACCCGTGCTCTGGCGCTTGCATCGTGTGCACCATGCCGACCCGGACTTTGACGTTACCACGGGGCTGCGTTTTCATCCCTTTGAGATCATCATTTCCATGTTGATCAAATTCGCCGTGATCATCATGCTTGGGCCGCCCGTGGTGGCGGTGGTCGTTTTCGAAGTGCTGCTGAATGGCATGGCGATGTTCAATCATGCCAACATCGCTTTGCCGAAGGGGGTCGACACGGTTTTGCGTTGGCTGATCGTCACGCCTGATATGCACCGGGTTCACCATTCGGTCAAGGATGACGAAACCAACAGCAATTTCGGCTTCAACCTTTCCCTGTGGGACCGGGTTTTTGGTACCTACCGGGAACAGCCCCGTGGCGGCCAACTTGGTATGACCATTGGTATCGATGGCTTCAACAAGCCGGGAGAAGTGGTAAGCCTGGCTGGGCTCATGTGGCTGCCGTTCCGTCGCAAGATCGGTAACTACGCAATCAATCGTCGGACCTGGGAAAAGAACCGGGAGTGAGTTGCTGTTGAACACGCACCGACTGCGTTGGTTGTTGTTGCTGGGGATTGTCTGTGGCGGCGTTCTGCTGTTTGTATTTCGAGACCGTCTCTCTGTCGATATGTTGGTGGCCTGGGTAGAAAATGCCGGATGGCTGGCGCCTTTCGCTTTCGCCCTGATCTACGCCATGGGCACTGTGTTCATGGTATCCGGTTTGGCTCTGACTCTAGCCGGTGGGGCACTGTTCGGCCCGTTTGTGGGTACGGCAGTGAATCTGGTGGGAGCAATGCTGGGTGCGACCGCGGCCTTCCTGATCGCACGCTATGTGGGAGCCGGTTGGGTGGAGGCCCGTATCGGGGGACGTGTTCGCCAGGTGCGGGATGGAATCGACCGGGAGGGTTGGCGCTTCGTTGCCTTTGTGCGGTTGGTCCCCCTGTTTCCCTTCGTGTTGCTCAACTATGCGCTGGGCCTGACGCGTATCCCTCTGAACCACTATGTCGCCACGAGCCTGGTCTGTATGCTGCCGGGGTCTGCCGCCTACACCTGGTTGGGGCACGCGGGAAAAGAGGTTTTCACCGGTGAGGAATCAATGATCCAGAGTCTGCTGGTTGCCTTGGCGTTATTGGCCTTTGTGCTGTTTCTGCCGCGCTTCGTGGCCAGCCTCAGGCGCGGCCCCTCGATGGATGTTGAACAGTTGCGGAAGCGTCTTGATGCCGGTGACGAGCTGTTGGTGTTGGATGTTCGCGCGCCGGAGGAGCGTAGTGGTGAGTTGGGCTACCTCGCGCAGTCAACCCTTATTCCACTTGACCAGCTGGCAGGGCGGGTCGAGCAGATCGATGGCTGGATGGAAAAGCCGGTGGCAATCGTGTGTCGTACCGATGTGCGCTCTGCAAAGGCGGCGCGAATTCTGGCCTCCAGGGGATTTGCGGATGTGCATGTGGTCAGGGGCGGAATGACAGCCTGGAAGAAGGCAGGATGGCCGGTCAGCCGATAACTTGAGGCTGCTGCGTCTACCGATCAGTAATGAGCGGTGCCGCGATCTCTTCTGCAAGTCGGGCAAACAGTAACGACATCGCAGCAACCACCGCTTCCATGCCTGCATCGGACGCAAGTGTGTGTGCGAGACGTGCGCTGCCAGCCATGGGTTTCATCTCACCTTCCTTGAACAGGCTCCACTGTGCCTGCAAAACGACGCGATCGTCAGGGACCCGTTCAAACTGTTGTATTTCCACCATCAGGCGATAGTCCACGGTGGGTGACAGGTGAGGCACGATCAGAACCTGGGACGTGTTCAGCGCCTGGGACAGGTTGTCCGCCAACACACGCTCGAGATTTTTGCGCAGATTGTCGCCCCAACGATGGGCTTCATGGATATCCAATCTTTGAGGACTGGGGCGCGTCACGATTTGTGGGCGCTCGATGTATTGCGGTAAGCGCAGCGCGGCTATCTCCAGAATGGGTGAATTGCGTTTAACCTGGCTTTGCGTTGTCGGCGCCGCAGTCACCATGTAGTAACGGGTCGTCGAGGCTGGCTTGGTCACGCAGGCAGAAAGGAGGCTAGATGCCAGCAGCACAAGTAGCGTTTGGGTAAATAATGGCTTCATGGGTTGGCCTGTTTGCCGAAGATAACCGATTCCGGCTCTTCTTCCAGGAGGTTGACGAAAGAGCGGATGGAGCGGGCCGTCTCGGTCAGTTCGTCCGCCATGCGGATGACACGGAAGTGGAGTTGCGAGCCGGGTTTGAGGGCGCTTTGCAGGGTTTGCATGGTATTGCCTGTTTGCTCCAGGGCCGGTGCGATGGCTGCCAGTGCCGATTCGACGTTTCTGCTGATTTTTCCCGAGCGCTTTTCCAGATCGCCCAGCAACACCTTGAGACTGCTGACGGAGGCGGAAAGGTCCTGGATGGCCGTCTCCAGGTCCGGGTGATTCATGATCCTGTTTGTTCCCGCCAGGGTTCCTTGTAACTCATTGGCAATCTCTTCGATGTTCAGCTGATCGAGTTTGGTCAGGAAGCCGAGTGCTGAAGAGGTCAGTTGTTCGAGCTCGCCGGGAACGGTAGGCAGTTGCGCCATCTCATCCCCGGTGTCTATCAGTTTCATCGGGCTTTCGGGTTGCATAACGAGTTCGACGAATAACTGGCCTGTCAGCAGATTGCCGGGCTGTAGTCGGGCGCGCAGGCCGCGCTCCACAAGCGTTTGTATCGTGTCCATATTCACCTCGGGCTTTTGGTCGAGCCAGGCGATGCGCTCGGGCTCGATTTCCACCAGCACGGGAATACGGAAGCTGCCTTCGCTCGCGTGATACTCCAGGCGCAGGTCGCGGACGGAACCCACCTTGATGCCTTTGAATTCGACGGGTGCGTCAATGCTCAGTCCACGCACAGAGCCCTCGAAGAACAACACGAACGGTTCCTTCCTGGAGAAACTGGTCTGCTCGACATGTTCGCGGGACGGTAGCAGGGCAAAGCGGTTGCGGGTCAGTTGCTGCTCGGTATTGGCGAGAGTGGCTGGCGTTTCGAAAGCAATCCCGCCAAACATCAGCGACTCGACAGATTCGGTTTGCAGCTTGAAGCCATCCGCATCGACGGTGATTTCCATACCGCTGACATTCCAGAAACGTGTGTTGTCACGCAACAAATTGTCGTAGGGGGCAACGATGAAGGCATGAATCAGCACGCTTTGCTTGTCCTCGCTCAAGCGGTAACCAAGGACTTCACCCGCTGCAATGCCTTGGTAGTAAATAGGCGAGCCGATGCCGAGCGATCCCAGCCGTGGTGTTTGTAGCAAAACGGTTATGCCCTGGTCAGCGGTGGTCAGGACCGGTGGTGTCGACAGTCCGGTAAAAGCGGTGGCGGGCTCCCCCTCGCCAGGATCCATCTCGATATAGGAACCGGACAGCAGGGTCCCGAGGCCGGAGACCTCACGTAAAGTCAGGCGGGGTTTCACTACCCAGAAACGGGTGTTGGTGGTCAGCAATTCTTCCGCGGCGCTTGTCATCTGCGCCGAGACCAGTACTTTCCTGTGCCCTTCGGTGAACTGCAGTTTCTCCACCACCCCGATTTCCACTTCCTTGTAGCGGATGCGCGTGGTGCCCGCCTCAATGCCTGCAGCGGTATCGAAGGTGATGGTGATCTGTGGGCCTTGCTCACTGAGTGTCTTGAACACGAGCCAGGCGCCGATGGCAAAGGTGATAAGCGGTACCAGCCAGACCAGCGAGAGTCCCGGGCTTTGCTGAAACCTGGGTTGAGGGGGTTGCTTGTTATCCTGTGCCAACTAGTTTCTTCCGTTGTTGTCCCAAATCAGCCGTGGGTCGAAGCTGTGCGCGGCAAACATGGTCAATACCACGACTGCTGCGAAGAATGTTGCCCCAATGGCGGGTTGGATGGTAGCGAGAAAGTCCAGTTGCACGACTGCTGCTAGGATTGCCACCAGGTAGACATCGACCATGGACCAGGCCCCGACCACTTCAACCAGCCGGTACAGACGGGTGCGATCGAGTGGTCTCCAGCTGGATCGACGGCGGATGCTGATCAGCAGGAACGTGAAAATCGCCAGCTTCATCGCCGGTACGACGATGCTGGCAAACAATACCAGCAAGGCCAGTGGCAGCATGCCAGCATCGATCAGTTGCACCACGCCACCCAGAATGGTGCTGGGTTCGCCCGACCCGAAGCGCATGACCGTCATTACCGGGTAGACGTTTGCCGGAATGAACAGAATGGCCGCCGACAGCAGCAACGCAATGGTGCGTTTAATGCTGTTGGGTTTGCGTGGGTGCAGGTGGTTGTGGCAACGCGGGCAGGCAGCCAGATCGTCAGGAACCAACAGTTGGCAATGATGGCAGGTGTGGAAACCATGCTGCAGCGCATGTGCATGGGTGTGCTGCAACTCGAACTCGGGACCCAACAAGGGCCAGATGAGGCTGGGCGACTGCAACACGCGCGCGGCAGCCGCACAAACGAGCAGGCCGGCCAGGGCAAACAAAGCGATTCCGGGAACGACGCTGGCCAGGTCGAGCAGTTTGAAGATGGCGATCAACACGCCGAGCATGAAGACACCAATCAACGACCAGGGCGCGAGGTGGCCCGCCCAGCGATAGACCTGTGAAAGCCCCGGGGGGTGCAGCCCAAAACGCAGGGGCAGCAGCATGTAGATCCATGCCAAAGCCGTGAGCATGGGAAAGACCATGCTGGTCAGGACCACCAGCAGGGCCAGCTCCCATTGTCCGGCCTCGAACATCGACCAGGCACTGCCAAGCAGGCTGGCCTGTTCGGTACGTCCACCGGCCTTGAGTGACAGCAAGGGGTAGTTGTTGGCAATCAGTAGCAGCACAAACGCACTGATATTCAACGCAAGCACACGGTCGAGGGCATGGTTTGCGTGACGGAACAGGGTTGCACCGCAACGTTGGCAGGAGGCACGGCCTGGGACCTTCAGCGCAGGGAGTTGATGAAGCTGGTCGCACTGCGGGCAGGCACACAGGCCGCTTTCACCATAGGTGCGGCCGGTTGCACGCTGCAGTGTGTTGGAAGCTGTCATGCATACATCCTACCGCACGGCGGGCCGGCGACATGCTCAATCTGTCTTGGCCAGATGCTGGCGTTTCCACAGCAGGTATAGTACGGGTATCACGAACAGCGACAACAACGGCGCTGTGATCATGCCACCGATCATGGGCGCCGCGATCCGGCTCATCACCTCCGATCCGGTTCCCGTGCCAAGAAAGATCGGAATCAGGCCGGCCACGATTGTCGCTACCGTCATGGCCTTGGGGCGCACCCGCATCACGGCACCTTCCATGATGGCCTCGTGCAGCACCTCGGAGGTGAGTGGGCCCTGTTTTTCGCGCTCCTTCAAGGCGTTGTCCAGGTAAACCAGCATCACCACGCCAAACTCCGCGGCAACACCGGCCAGGGCAATGAACCCCACGCCTACTGCGACCGAAAGGTTGTAATCGAGCAGGAAGATCAGCCAGAAACCACCCACCAGGGCGAAGGGCAGGGAGGCCATGACCATCAGGGCCTGGCCGCCGTGCCGGAAGGTGAGGTAGAGCAGGACGAAGATGATAAGCAGAGTAAGGGGAACCACCTGGTTGAGTTTTTCCTGCGCACGCAGCATGTATTCGTACTGGCCGGACCAGGTGATCGAGTAACCGGGGGGTAGCTCGACCTGCTCGCGCACGGCGCGCTGTGCTTCGGCCACGTACGAGCCGAGGTCGACATCGCGAATATCCACGAAGGTCCAGCCGTTGAGACGCGCATTCTCGCTCTTGAGCATGGGGGGGCCGTCAACGATCTTTACCTCGGCCACCTGTGCCAGTGGTATCTGCGCGCCGGTCGGTGTGACCAGCGGCAGGTAACGCAGTTTCTCCAGGTCATCGCGCTGCTCGCGTGGAAAGCGCAGGTTGACCGGGTAACGCTCCAGGCCTTCAACGGTCTGGGTGATATTGATGCCCCCCACTGCTGCGGCAATCACCTGGTTGATGTCCTCGATGTTGAGGCCATAGCGGGCCGCCGCAAGGCGATCGGGTACGATATCGATGTAGCGCCCGCCTGCAACCCGCTCCGAGTACGCTGACGTTGTTCCCGGGACTTCCATCACGACCTTCTCAATCGCGCGACCGATGCGCTCAATTTCTTTCAGGTCGGGGCCCGCGACCTTGATGCCGACCGGGGTCTTGATGCCGGTTGCCAGCATGTCGATCCGCGTCTTGATCGGCATCACCCAGGCATTGGTGACGCCAGGGTAGGCAACGGTGTTGTCCAGTTCTTCGATCAACTTGGCGGTGGTCATGCCTTCACGCCACTCTGATTTGGGTTTCAACTGGATCAGGGTTTCTATCATGGTCAGAGGTGCGGGGTCGGTCGCGGTGTCGGCGCGGCCGATCTTGCCGAAGACCTGCTTTACCTCGGGAACCTTTTTGATCAACCTGTCGGTCTGTTGCAGCAGTTCCTGCGCCTTGCCGATGGAAAGCCCGGGCAAGGTGGTCGGCATGTACATCAGGTCACCCTCGTCCAACTCGGGCATGAACTCCGATCCGAGGCCAGTGGCGAAGCGCTTCAACCAGGGTGTGTCTTCGAAGGTGTTGCGCCATGACTTGCTGATATCGGCCTGCCAGCCTTCGATTGTCGCAACAGTCGGCTGCGGCTCACTGGTGAGCGTTTCGACAACCTGGAACGGCCACTTCAACGGCGCCAGCAGGCTGCTGATACCTCCGATGGGTATCACCATGCTCAGCATGGTGAGCAGGGCGACGAACAGGGTCCAGCGCGGCCAACGCATCACGTTGTTGAGCAGGGGGCGGTAGATCCAGATCAGGAGGCGGCTGAGCGGGTTGGTTTTCTCGTCGGGGATACGACCTCGGATGAAGTAGCCCATTAGCACCGGTACCAGCGTCACGGCAAGGCCGGCTGACGCAGCCATGGCATAGGTCTTGGTATAGGCGAGCGGAGAGAACAAGCGGCCTTCCTGCGCTTCCAGGGTAAATACCGGCAGGAAGCTCAGGGTGATGATCAGCAGCGAAAAGAACAGCGCCGGGCCTACTTCGACAGCCGCTTCGGTCACCACCTTCCAGTGTTCCTGCCCTTTGGGCATATGCCCGCAGTTTTCCTTGTACCGTTCCAGGTGTTTGTGCGCGTTCTCGATCATCACGATCGCCGCGTCCACCATGGCGCCAATGGCGATGGCAATACCGCCAAGCGACATGATGTTGGCGTTGATGCCTTGCTGCTGCATGACGATGAACGAGGCGAGAATACCGAGTGGCAGGGTCACGATGGCCACAAAGGCAGAGCGCAGGTGGAACAGGAAAACCAGGCAAACCAGGGCCACCACGAGGAATTCCTCGATCAGCTTCTGCTGCAGGTTGTCCACGGCACTTTCAATCAGCGTGGAGCGATCGTAGGTCTCGATAATCTCCACGCCCTCCGGCAGCCCCTGGCGCAGGTCATCCAGCTTGGCCTTGACCCGCTTGATGGTCGCCAGAGCATTTTCGCCATAGCGCATCACCACGATGCCGCCGGTCACCTCGCCGAGACCATCCAGGTCGGCGACCACGCGGCGCATCTCCGGGCCGATCTGCACGCGCGCGATATCACGCAAGAGGATAGGGGTGCCCTGTTCGGTGACGTCGATCGGGATGACCTCCAGGTCATCGATGCCACGCAGGTAGCCGCGGGTCCGGATCATGTACTCTGCCTCCGCGAGTTCCAGCACGGACCCGCCGACCTCGCGGTTGGCGGCTTTTATGGCATTGCTGACCTTTACCAGCGGAATACCGAAAGCACGCAGCTTTTCCGGATCGACGACCACCTGGTACTGACGCACCATGCCGCCAACCGTGGCCACCTCAGCCACGCCGGGCACGGTCTGCAATTCATACTTCAGAAACCAGTCCTGTAGGCTGCGCAACTGGGCCAGGTCATATTGGCCCGTACGGTCGACCAGTACATAGTTGTAGACCCAGCCGACACCGGTTGCGTCCGGCCCCAGGCGTGGTTGGACTCCTTCCGGCAGGTCTGCCGCGGCCTGGTTGAGATATTCGAGCACGCGTGCGCGCGCCCAGTACAGGTCGGTACCGTCCTTAAAGATGACGTACACGTAGGAATCGCCAAAGAAGGAATAGCCTCTCACCACTTCTGCGCCGGGGACGGACAGCATGGTGGTGGTGATCGGGTAGGTGACCTGTTGTTCCACCACCCGGGGTGACTGTCCGGGGAAGGTCGTCTTGACGATCACCTGTACATCGGACAGGTCGGGGATGGCATCCAATGGTGTCTTTTGCAGCGAGACCCAGCCCCAGCCGGTGATGACAAGGCTGGCCAGGAGGACCAGGAATCGGTTCGATACCGACCAGACGATCAGCTTCTCGAGCATGGCTTACTCCCCCATGCGCGAGAAGCTGGCCTGCAGGCTCGACTCGGAGTCGATCAGGAATTGCCCGGAGGTCACGATCTCGTCGCCTTCTTGCAGTCCACTGAGAATCTCCACGCGTCCGCCTCGGCGCATGCCAGTGACGACGTCGACTGGTTGAAAACGTCCCTCACCCAGTGCGGTGACCACGCTGGTACGCTCGCCGGTTTCAATCAATGCTTCCTGAGGTATCACCAGCACATTGTGCTTTGGGCCGCCGTAAATCACGACATCCGCAAACATGTTGGCCTTCAACATGCCGTTGGGGTTGTCGAAGGCCAGGCGCACCCGCAGGGTGCGTGATTTGGGATCGAGATCCGGGTAGATGTACTCGACCTTTCCTTCCCAGGTGCGTCCGGGGTAGGCAGGGACACTGATCTCGGCTGTCAGCCCTTCGGCCAGCCAGTCGATCTGATGCTCGAAGATGTCGACCATCACCCAGATTCTGGACGGATCGACGATTGTGAAGATCTCCATCTCCGGCTTCACGTACATGCCTTCCTGTGCATTCAACTTGGTCACGACCCCGGATGCCGGCGCGACCAGGGGGATGGTGTTTTGAGTTCTTGCCCGTTGCTGGATCCGCGAGATGGTGCCTTCGGTCACTCCAAGCAGGCGCAGGCGGTTGCGGGCTTTCTCTATGCGCCGTTTGCTGGTTTTGGTGTCCCGTTGATCGAGTGCGATCAGGAAGTCCACCTGCGCCGCCAGGATTTCCGGCGAATACAAGGAGCCCAGCAACTGGCCTTTTTCAACCGGTTCACCCTCGGCTCGCAGGTTCAGTTTCTCCATCCAGCCGTCGGCACGTGGGTGGACATGTGCCGTAAGGGTCTCATCGTATTCCACGCGTCCTACCGTGCGGATGTACTTCCACAGGGTGTCGAATTTCGCATAGTCGGTTCGCACCCCCATGCTCTGTACCACTTCATTGCTGATCTCGACCTTGGGATGTTTGCCCTGGTTCGGGTCGATCATCCTGGCGACCAGGTCCATGCCACAGATGGGGCAGCTACCTTCCTCGTCGCGCACGATCTGCGGATGCATGGGGCAGACGTACTTGGGGTCAAGGTGCTTGGCAGCGTGTTCCAGTGCTGAATCGTCACTGGCTTCGGCAAGGGTTTCGGACGGTTCTGGCAATTGCTCGCTGCAACCGGCCAGCAACAGGAGGGACAGGCTGGCCAGCGTCACGAGTGGACGGATTAAGACAAGGGTCATTTTCGAACGTCTCATGCTCATCGGGCTGTTGTGCAAGCACAGCAGTCGATGTGTTTAACGGTAAACAGACAACAGGGCGGCGCTGAGGCCGCGGCATACCGGGAGCATTCAGGCTATGGGAGGGGGGGAATCAGGGATCGGTTCGAAGGAGGTGGCCTGCTGTCGATAAGCCGCGTGGAATCCCCGCACTCCCGGCAGGCTGAGTTGAGCCGATGGAGCGATAAGACCGGCCACGCTGCCGGCACATTTGCAGGTGTCCATCTCGCATTGGCTGTTGCCGCAGTTCGGGCAGCGGGCGTCGTCACTCGGCGTCTGCATCTCGACATGGCTGTGGCATGGCGTTGATGCCTGATGACCCGTCGCGAGCTCTGGTACCGAAGGATGGCCTTCTTCCACCCATTGGGCTAACTCGCCGCTCCAGGGCGCAATGGCAATCAGCAGAGAGAGCAGGGCGGCGGTCAGTCTCATGAGACGAGTTCAGCTGTTTTTGGCCACTTCGATACGCCCGATCGCACAGCTGACAAAAGACTTCGCTTTGGCAGCCGCTGCTTTCATCCCCTCGACGGATCCCACTTCCGGGTAGCCCATGTGTGCAAGCGACATGGCTATCTCGTCACGGGCCGACTCGTCGCCATCGATCGAGACCTTGCCGCCCTCAATGTCGACATCGACCTCGTTGACGCGGGCATCTTCGAGCAGCCCCTTGCGAATGGAATTGGCGCAGCCGCCGCACTTGATGTTTTCAACTTCGATGATGTAACTCATGTCAGCCCCCGGTAATTGGCCAGGTTGAGTGAAGATTGAGACCGCTGCGAAATGTTTCGGTTCGGTATTCCAAAACTCTAGCAGCAAGCCGTGGATAAAGCTCACATTAAAGGCTGGTTTTCAGGCTGGTTATTACCGGGATCCAGGCGCTGCCAGTCGGGAGTGAAATCCGCGCTGCAGTGACAATACCCGGTGCCTCCGAAGTGGAGTCGGCGGTACTGTTCGCATTCGCTGACACTGTCAAATGGGCCGACAGTGTTGATCGGATCCTGCGGTGTGGAGCCGGGCGGGTGGATATGACAGCTGGTATTCCCAATGCCCAACGTGGCAGGCGGCAAACATAGCAGCACTGCACAGAGTTGCCGCTTCATTCGTAAGGCGAGACGTCGTGAGCGTAGATGGTGTAACCGGCCTCGGCGATATCGTTTTCGATTCGCTGCACGCTCATGTCACCAGTAACCCAGACGACGTCGAAGGTCTTTGGTTTCGTCCCTTTGCCTTTTTCAGTGACAACATAGATTGTCTGGTTAGCGGGCGGTGGAGGCACGTGAATACAGGCACCATAGTAGGGCACCAACAGGAACCCGGTGGTTTCCTCGGCGTCGGTTTCCACCGGGACCACAAATCCCGGGATCTTTACCGCACGACCATCCAACTCGGGGCGTATGGGTGCTTTGTCCCACAATGCCTGCAGTTCTTTCATCAGCTCTTCGGCACGTGGATCGTCGTCGGTCAGGTTGTCGATATCGAATTTTTCGAAGATCTTGTCGGGCCTGAAGTCATCAGGGATCAGGCTGTCCCACTCGATTTCAGCCACCCCTTCCGCCGAAGGGGCTGGCGCTGCCTGAGGTTTGAGCGCGTCTATCGGGGTGCCGATCGCCAGTTCCTCTTCACTCAGGGAGGCCTGCTCCGTGTCGCTTGTTGCCTGTTCTTCCGGCGGCGCCTCGCCACTGCAGGCGGCAAGCCAGAGGGCTGCTGAGAGAGAAATAGGAATCAGAAAAGGTTTCATTGCTTTAACTACACCCGGATGGTCAGGCCATCCGCCAGGGAATTACGATAGGCACGCTGTGCCGGAATCAGGCCGATCAGGGTACCGGATAACCAGACCAGCAGCATCAGCCCTAGTTCCCGATGACTGGGCAGGCCGAGACTGATGAACAGGTTAAACTCGGTTTCCAGCCAGGGACGCAGCCCGGCAATGCCGAGGTAAAGGAGCAGGATGCCGGCGAGCAGGCCTATCAGGCTGATTGCGCTCGCTTCACCGATCACCAGGGCGAACACCTGGCCCGGGCGTGCGCCGAGCGAGCGTAGGATCGCCATCTCGCGGCGTCTTTCATTCAGGCTGGTGAGCAACACAGTGAGCATCCCGGTCAGGCCGACCACAACCACCATCACCGAGATCACCAGCAGTGCGTTCTCAGCCACTGCCATCATTTCCCAGAGTTCCGCCAAGGCGGCGCCAGGCAATATCGCCAGGAGAGGCTCTGTGGCGAACTCGTTGATGTCGCGCTGCACCCGAAAAGTGGCGATGCGCGATTTCAGTCCGACCAGGAAGGCGGTGATGGTCTTGGGGGTAAGGTCCATGTTGCGCACACGCTCGGCGTCGAACCTGACTCCGGGAATCGGGCTGCCGGCAAACCAGTCCTTGTGGATGGCTTCGATGCCATGTAGATGCACCTGCAAGGAACGGTCGACGGGGGTGCCGCTGGGACCAAGTATGCCAACTACGCGGAAGGGCTTGTCGTCATGTTTGATGAGATTTACCTTGCCGGCGCCGTGTGCCAGCGTGATCTCGTCACCGATTCGGTATTCGAGTTTCTTCGCGACTTCGCTACCGAGCACCACGTCAAAGACATCCTTGAAAGGCCGGCCTTGTGCGAAAGCAAGGTTGCGTTTACCCGCGTAGCGATAGTGTTCGTAGAATCCCTGCGTGGTTCCAATCACACGGTAGCCGGCATGAGAATCGCCCAATGAAATTGGCACCGTCCAGGCGATCTTGCGATGTTGTGACAGTTCCTTGTAGGTCTTCCAGCTGATGTTGTTGGTGGCGTTACCGATGTGGAATACCGAGTAAAGCAACAACTGGGTCGGTCCGCTACGTGCGCCGACCAACAGGTCGGTCCCCGAGATAGTGTTGGCGAAGCCCTGGCGGGCATCATGGCGCAGGCGCTCGATACCGAGCAGCAGCGCCACGCTCAGGGCGATGGTAAAGATGGTGATCAGTGCGGTGAAGCGTCGGTTGAGCAGACTTTTCCAGGCCAACTGCAGGACTGCCATCATTGATCCTCCTGCGTAGCGGTGTTGATATCAGCCATATCCAGCTGGCGGTCGAAGCGTTGACCCAGGCTGTGGTCGTGGCTGACGAACAGCAGGGTCGACCCCTGTTCCTCGCATTCCCTGAAAAGCAACTCGATAAAAGTCTGACGGTGGTGCGGGTCGAGAGCCGAAGTGGGTTCGTCGGCAATCAGCAGCTGCGGTGCACCGATCAGTGAGCGAGCGGCTGCAACCCGCTGCTGCTGACCGACGCTCAGTTCCGTCACCGGGCGCTCCAGCAATGCGGGGTCATTCAGCCCGAGATGATCGAGCAGGCGTCGGGCTTCGAGGTGTTCATCGTGGTCCAGTGCGGCCACGTGCTGGCGGCGGCTCGACGAAAAACGCAGCGGCAGCAACACGTTGTCGACCACTGAAAGATAAGGAATGAGGTTGAACATCTGGAAAATGAAACCGACATGATCGGCGCGAAAGTGATCTCGCTGCGCGCTGCGGAGTTTATGCATATCCTGCCCGAGTACAGACAGTCGACCCGTCTGCGGGACGATCACCCCTGCCAGCAGGCTCAGCAGGGTGCTCTTGCCGGAACCGCTATGGCCGACCAGGAAAAGTTTTTCACCGGAATCGACGCGTAAATCCTCTATGTTGAGCACATCGGCATGATCCGGCTGCCAGCGGAAGGTCAGTTTGTGTGCTTCGACTACTGCTTGAGACATGACGTCATTCTACCAGTGCCACGGTTTTGACCTGCGCATGGAGTTGTTTGCCAGGGGATAGCTGCAGTGACTGGGCAGATTTGCGCGTTACGCGGGCGAGCACTGCGCTGCCCTGTATGTCCAGGCGTACCAGAACCTGTGCCGGCCCGTCGTCGACCAGTTCATCCACGGTGGCGGGGAAGATGTTGAGAATGCTGGTTCCGCGTTGATGCGCCAGTGTGAGGCTGACGTCGCGCGCCAGGATGCGCACACGCGCGCGGTGGCCGACCGGCAGTTCATTGCGAACCACGCTGAAGCGCCCGCCGGCGAAGTCAAGATAACTCAGATGAAAGTCGTCATCGTGAGCTGCTACCCGGGTCTCGATAAGCGCCTCGGCATCCGGGCCCTGTTCGCGTGCCAGGTCGAGACGGGTCAGCATCTGCGCCGCCGGGCCTTGCGCGCGTAATCTGCCTTTCTCCAGCAACACAAGGTGATCGGCCAGCCGCGCGACCTCTTCGGTGGCGTGGCTGACGTAAATGACCGGCATGGCCAGTTCATCGCGCAGCTGTTCCAGGTAGGGCAGGATCTCGCGCTTGCCCCTACGGTCCAATGCCGCGAGAGGTTCATCCATCAGCAAAAGGCTCGGGCTTGTCAAGAGTGCGCGAGCGATGGCCACGCGCTGGCGTTCACCACCTGAAAGATAGCCCGTGCCCCGGGTGAGCAGGTGGCCGAGGCCGAGCAGTTCGACAGCGTCATCCACGGGTATGCGGCGCTGTTTTGCTGGTATGCGTTTGAAGCCAAATTCGAGGTTCTGCTGCACGTTCATGTGCGCAAACAGGTTGGCCTCTTGGAACACGTAACCGAGTGGGCGTTGGTGTGTCGGCAGGTATTGCCGGCCCAGCTGCCAGGCCTCGCCGTTGACGCGGCAAATACCATCCGGGTCTGTCTCCAGGCCCGCAACGGCGCGCAGCAAAGTCGTTTTGCCACAGCCCGAGGGGCCAAAGATGGCGCTGATACCGGAACCCGGCAGCGAGGTGTCGAGCGACAACAAAAAATCATCGCGCTGGATGTTGAAGCGCAGATCGATGCTCATGTGCGCGTGATTCCAACAGTCTGACCTAAACGCCGGTTGATCGCGTAAACGACCAACAACATCAGGAAAGACAGCAACAACAGCCCGCCGGAAAGGAGGTGCGCCTGGCCGTAGTCCAGGGCTTCGACGTGATCGTAGATAGCGATCGACAATACTTGTGTCTCTCCCGGGATATTTCCGCCGATCATCAGTACCACCCCGAATTCTCCCAGCGTGTGGGCAAAGCCGAGCACGGCAGCGGTCAGGTAACCCGGGCGTGCCAGTGGCAGGGCGACGCTCATGAAGCGGTCCATCGGCGAGGCGCGCAGGGTGGCTGCGGCCTCGAGAGGACGCTCGCCGATCAGCGAGAACGCGTTTTGCAGTGGCTGAACCACGAACGGCAGCGAATAGAACACGGAGCCGATCACCAGTCCGGTGAACGTAAAGGCGAGCGTGCGGATCCCGAAAAAATCGAGCAGCGGTGCAAGAGGGCCATTTGGGCCCAGTGCGATCAGCAGGTAGAAGCCGAGTACGGTTGGCGGTAGCACCAGCGGCAGAGCGATCAGTGATTCAACCAAGAATTTCAGACGCCAGCGGCTGCGTGCCAACCACCACGCCAGCGGCGTCCCGATCAATAGCAGAATCAGGGTGG
>Ga0180430_10002140_pt1 | contig 18187 bp, 10 predicted proteins | sample SS_ome_9_FD_132999 | JGI IMG/M metagenome (GOLD analysis project Ga0180430, IMG submission 132999) | Hypersaline lake sediment archaeal communities from the Salton Sea, California, USA - SS_1_S_2 metaG | ecosystem: Environmental > Aquatic > Non-marine Saline and Alkaline > Hypersaline >... | reverse complement strand
GGGGTTCCCGGTATGCAAAAGAATGAAGATGGTTTTTATACTGCTGTTCAGCCCAGTGGTATTTTCACTGCAGGCTGTGCCACCAGGCCGCTGGATGTCGCTGCCACGGTGAAGGATGTCACAGGTGTGGCACTGCGGGCTATGCAATAAAACAAGTAAAGTGAGTAAAAAGCTGGGTATATTCATTTGTGAAGGGTGCAGGATCGCTGATGCCCTGGAGTTGGCAACCCTTTCTGCAAAAATGCAGGATGAGCTGCAGCCAGGGTGTTGCGTTTCGCACAGTTCACTTTGTTCACCATCTGGAATCGAAATGATCCTTGAAACTGCAAGGGCTGAATTGCTCGACGGTTGTGTAATTGCCGGTTGTGGAAAGGGCACCCGGGATGACGCGTTCGACCTGGGGAACAATCTCACTATTGAGCGGGTCAACCTCCGGGAATGGGTGGCCTGGTCCATGGAAGAAGGCGACGACAGGCAGATGGCGGCAGAAGATTATTTACGGATGGGCTTTACGGGGTTGAAGCATACCGCGGAAGTCAAACCTTTCCTGCTGGAACAAACCAATGAGGAAATACTGGTAATGGGCGGCGGTGTTGCAGGAATGCAGGCGGCGCTCGACGGGGCACGGAACGGGTACACGGTCCACCTGGTCGAGAAATCTGACCGCCTGGGCGGATGGGCCTCCAGGTGGAGCAGGCAGATTCCGTTCGATCAGCCGTTCAATCAGCTTCGTACTCCGGAAGCATTCAGACTTGTAAACGAGGTGGAAGCAACTACCGGCATCCATGTGTACCTGGAGACAAGCATCGAAAAAACAACAGGACAGCCAGGTGATTTCACGATCACCCTGCAGGGAAAACACCAGGCACATCTCAACGTGGGGGCCATCGTATCTGCATCAGGATGGAAGCCCTATCTTCCTGCAGCCGGGGCACTTTATGGATATGGAGAGGTTCCGGGAGTGATCACTTCTGTGGAATTGGAAGAGGCGCTGGCTGGCGGCAGCCTGGCTGAAAAAGAAGCATTCCTGTTCGTCCAGTGCGCAGGATCACGCGACAGTGCGCATTTGCCCTATTGCTCCTCCGTGTGCTGCGGCATATCGCTGAAACAGGCGCGGCAACTTCGGGAGTTGTTCCCCGAATCCATTGTATACATCGTTTACAGGGACATCCGGACCCCGGGGTTCCTGGAAGACTTCTATAAAGCGGTACAGGACGACCCGGGCATCATCTTAATCAAAGGAGATGTGCAGCAAGTCGGCACCTCCTTTGGCAGGGTGCGCATTGGCATACAGGACCACCTGTTGGGGGAGGAGTTACACGTTACCGCGGACCAGGTCATCCTTGCCACAGGTATGGTACCCAATGATACCAGGGACCTGCACCTGGCCTACAGGCTGGGTGAAGGGATCCCCGAACTGAAATATGATTTTTCGGATTCCCATTTTATCTGTTTCCCCTATGAGTCGCGGAGAACAGGAATCTACGCTGCCGGAGGTGTCCGTGCACCCATGGATATTCCATCAGCCATGGCAGACGGATCGGGTGCCATGATGAAAGCTATCCAGGTGATCGAATCAACCAAAAGGGGAGATGCCGTGCACCCGAGAGCAGGGGACAAGTCCTATCCCACACTGTACCTGGAACGTTGTACCGACTGCAAGCGCTGTACGGAGGAGTGCCCGTTCGGCACCTACGATGAGACTCCCTCCGGCACACCGGTGGTGCATCCCAACAGGTGCCGCCGTTGTGGTATCTGCCTGGGAGCCTGTCCCGAGCGGGTAATCAGCTTCGCCGATTTCTCCATTACACTGCTGTCGGAAAAGATCAAATCCATCGAAGTACCTGATGAGTTCGAGGAAAAACCCAGGGTGCTGGTGTTCGTTTGTGAAAATGATGCGCTGCCGGCGCTGGAGATGGCGACAAGAAAGGGATTGAAGATCAATCCGTTCATCAGGCTGATGCCAGTGCGGTGCCTCGGTTCCATAAACAGGGTGTGGGTCTCCGATGCGCTGTCAAAAGGTTATGACGGGATCCTGCAGATCGGTTGCAAACCGGGTGATGATTACCAGTGTCATTTTATCCATGGGAGTGAACTGACAGAACAGCGGAGTGAGATTTACGAGGAAACCCTCTCCTCCATGATGCTGGAACCGGAACGCATCGCTACTGAATTCGTTGAGATCACTGATTATAAAAAGATTATCGAAATCATCGATGACTATATGGAAGAGGTCGACCTGATGGGTCCCAATCCCTTCAAGGATATGTAAAATGCATGAACATGATGATTTGCGAAGTAAGGCAACATGTCGCCACACGAAAAATATTGTTTATAACCAGTTAAATGGTAAGGCTGTAAGGATAATTTACAAGTATGAAGCATGATTGAACTGAAGCCTGACATACAATTCAAAAAGGAGATCGAACGGATCAGCGGAGCATCGCTCAGTACTTGCATGCAATGCGGAACCTGCTCGGTGGTATGCAACCTCTCACCCGACGAGCAGCCTTTCCCGCGGAAAGAAATGGTCCATGCCGGGTGGGGCATGAAAGAAAAACTTATAGGCAATCCCGATGTATGGTTGTGTCACCAGTGCGGCGACTGCAGCACCCATTGTCCGAGGGGCGTCAACCCTGCCGACGTGCTTGCTGCGACACGTGTTGCGACATACAGGAGTTATGCCACACCCGGGTTTATGGGGAAACTGGTTTCCATGCCCTCCATGCTTCCCCTGGCCATCTTGCTGCCAACGATCATCATCGCCGGAATCATCTGGCTGGCAGGTACATTGAGTATTCCCGAAGGACCGGTGAACTATTCGCTCTTCTTTCCTCATGGCTGGCTCAACAGCTCGTTTACACTGCTTACCCTGGCCTCCTATGGCATGGCTGCAATTGGTATTTCCCGTTTCTGGAAAGACCTGCAGCGGCATGAATACGGTACCGGGGGTCCGAAAGGGAATTTCTGGTCGGGTTTCTGGAAGGTAAAAAACGAAATCCTGGCCCATTCCAGGTTCAGCAAGTGTGTGCAGAACAGTGGAAGGAAAACAGCGCATTTCCTGGTATTCTACGGGTTTTTACTGCTGTTGCTGGTCACGCTGTATGCCATATATGCGGCCGTTACCGGGAAATACCCGCTTGCATTCAGCAATCCATTTAAAATACTTGGAAATATAGCCTCCCTGATGTTGTTTTCCGGACTCGGGATCATGATCGTAAACAGGCTGAGCAAGAGGGAGGGGACGGAGCGCAGCAGTTATTCAGACTGGCTCCTGATCGTGGCCATGCTGTTGCTTACCATGTCAGGTGTGGTCATCGAAGCCGCCCGGTTCATGGACTGGTCATTTGCCTATCATCTCTATTTTTTTCACCTTGTTTGTGTCTGGTTTGTGATTATTTACCTGCCTTATACTAAATTTGGACATATTATTTACCGGACGGTGGCCATGACCTATGCTTTTTCGCGCAACAGGAAATAGCCGTTGTGTGGCGGATAAAATAATTACCAGATGCAAGAGATCATTCAGCTGTACCGCGAACTGACGGGAAACACACCAGACAGGGTCGAAGAGATTCCCGGTGCTGTCTCCACGCGACGCTATTTCAGGATATACAAGGGACCGGAAACACTGGTAGGCACCTACTCGCCGGATACCAGGGAGACCATTGCTTTTTTGGAGTTTTCTGAAAAATTCAGCAGCATGGGCATACGGGTTCCCCGGGTGATGACCGTGAGTGCCGACCAGCAGTATTACCTGCAGACCGACCTGGGTGATCAGCGATTGCACGAAATGGTGGCAGGCCGGACTTCGGAAGCACTTGGTGAGAAGTTGATGGGATACTATGCGGCAGCAATACGCGAACTGGTGCAGATGCAGTTCCAGGCTCATGAAAAGATTGACTATTCCGTGTGCGTTCCCAGGGAAGCATTCGACCGGCAATCAGTGCTCTGGGACCTCAATCATTTCAAGTATTATTTCCTTAAACCTTCCGGCTTGCCGTTCGATGAGCAGTTGCTGGAAGATGCATTTCAACAGTTTGCGGATCAGTTCGGGCGACTTGAGACAACATACTTCATGTTCAGGGATTTCCAGACCCGGAACATCATGATCCACGAAGATGCTGCCTGGCTCATCGATTTCCAGGGGGGCAGGAAGGGACCGGTACAATACGACCTGGCTTCGCTGGTCTATGAATCCAAAGCTGCACTGACCCCTGAAGACCGGTCAGGAATCATCGAAAATTACATTCAGACAGCCGCAACATACAGCCATATGGACAAGGACCGTTTTATGGACGGGTTTCACCTGGCAGCCCTGATCCGGATCCTGCAGGCACTGGGGGCATACGGACTGCGTGGCATGGTCGAGAAAAAGGCAGTGTTCCTTCAAAGTATACCTGCCGGACTGGCAAACCTCGGTGAGGTGCTGGAAAGGCTGCCTGGCAGTGCGATAGATGGATATTTCCGGGAGCTCCTGGAACAGGTTGCCGGGTTAAGAGACAACTTCCGGACCCTTCCCGGACACTTTGAAGGACTTACTGTCACGGTGTATAGTTTCTCTTACCGCAAACCCCTGCCGGACGACCTTACGGGAAACGGTGGCGGATTTGTATACGATTGCCGGTTCCTGGCCAATCCGGGGAGATGCGATGAATTGAAGATGCTGGATGGATTTGATGAGGCGGTGCAACGGTTCCTGGAAAAGGACCCGGAGGTGGAGCTTTTCCTTGAATCTATCAAAAGCCAGGCCGGTACGGCTATAAAGGCTTACAGGGAGAACGGGTACAGGAACCTCATGTTTTCTTTTGGTTGTACCGGAGGAAGGCACCGGTCTGTCTACATCTCTCACCGCTTCGCATCCTGGTGCAGATCCCGGGAAGGAGTCAGGACAATAGAGATCCACCGTGAATTGGGGCGGGAATTGTAGAACTTTTTTCCATCTGGCCTGTTTCCTTCAAAAGCGGAATGGATGGGTAAAAAGGCGTGCAGCGATTCAAAAGAGATACGGAAAAAATCAAAAGGTGACAGTGCACAGTATTTCTGTAAGAAATGCGGCGAAAAGGTAACCAGGGAAAAGTGGGCCTGTAAACCCAAAAAAATAGCGTAATTCATGAACACGAGAGCAATGATCCTGGCAGCCGGACTGGGAACCCGATTGCGTCCCCTTACGGACCATACACCCAAGGCATTGCTGCCCTTTCGTGGTAAAACCATGCTCGAACATGTGGTGGATCACCTGAAGTCCCATGGCATCAACGAGGTTGTGATCAATGTGCACCACCATGCAGGACAGATTGAGAAATACCTCCTGGAACATCAGAATTTCGGTCTCAGTATCCACCTGTCTGACGAGCGCCGGCAGCTGATGGATACCGGCGGGGGTATTGTGAAAGCCAGGAAGTACCTTGAGGGCGCGGGCCCCTTCATTGTCCACAATGTAGATATCTTTTCAGACACGGACCTCACAGCAATGCTTGCGCAACATATGAAGGGAAAAGCACTTGCCACACTCGCCATTTCTGACAGGAAGACCAGTCGCCAGCTGCTGGTGAATGCCGATGGGCTGCTTTGCGGCTGGAGGGACAATCGCACCGGCGAGGAAATCATTGCCAGGCACCGGCAGAAATTGCATCCGGTGGCATTTTCAGCGATCCACGTGATGGAACCCCGGATATTCAGCTACCTGGACCGGGACCATCCTTTTTCCATAACGAAAGCCTACTTGCAGCTGGCTGCGCATCACAGGATCATGACTTTTAACCATTCAGGAGATACCTGGACGGATATGGCAGATATCAGTAATTTTTCTTCCGTTTGAAGGTTTATTTCTGCAGTCGCTTTGGCATGGCAGAATTATTTAAGAAATTTACAGGCGCATAGCATTGGTTAACCTGAATAATTGCCGTACCCCGGTCATTTGCAGGATCAATCGTTGCAGGTGCTGACAATTCATGGCAGGAAGCGTTCCTGTTAATTGTTTGGAAAGCGTTCCGGTTACCTGTTCGGGAAGCGTTCGGGTTAACTTTTCGGGAAGCGTTCCGGTTAACTGTTCAAAAAGCGTTCCGGTTAACTGTTCGGGAAGTGAGCCAACTGCTGTAACAATAAAAATTTAGAAAATGAGATTCAATTCTTCAGTTGAAAAGAAATTCCATGAACTATCGGGAGCGAAGGGGATTACCACTAAAATCCCGTATATCACGGTGGATAATTTTCCCCGGCTGGGGCTGTTTACGGCCCTGCGCTTCCTGGAATGGGTACAGGAAAATCCCCTGGGTACGATCAGTCTTCCCACCGGTAAAACACCGGAATATTTTATCAGGTGGACCAGTTACCTCCTTGATAACTGGCACGATACAAAGGTGAAGGAGCTCAGGAATAAATATGGACTCATCGATGACCGGAAGCCGGTACTGAAAGATCTTTCGTTTATTCAGATCGATGAATTTTATCCCATCAGTTCAAAACAACACAACAGTTTCTTTCATTATGTGAACAAATACTATCTACAGGGTTTTGGGCTGGATCCCGACAATGCGCTGCTGATCAACTCCAATGAAATACCATTGTACGATGGAATGCACTTTAACGAAGTATTCCCCGACGGGATCATCGACTTGACCCTGAGGTTCCGGGAGGCGAAAAGTTCTCAGGAGCTGATCCAGCAAAAATCGGTTTTCATGATCGACGACTGGTGCATCAGGTACGAAAATGCCATCAGGGAAAAGGGAGGGATCGGCTTTTTCCTTGGAGGGATCGGTCCGGATGGCCACATTGCCTTCAATACACGCGGATCTGATCTTTTCTCCACTACCAGGCTCACACCTACCAATTTCGAGACCCAGGCGCAGGCCGCTGGCGACCTTGGTGGGATCGAGATATCCAGGAACAAACTGGTGATCACCATCGGGCTGGATACCATCGTACACAATCCGGATACAGTTGCCATCATTTTTGCAGCCGGGGAGGCCAAGGCTGATGTGATCAGGAACGCACTGGAGAATGAACCGGTGAATCTCTACCCGGCAACGGTGCTTGGCAAGTTGAAAAACAGCCGGTTCTTTATTACCGCAGGTGCGGCAAAGGGGCTTGACGACAGCGTTCAGGAGTATTTTGCCACAGGTGAATGGACCGCAGAAAAAAGTGAGCGGGCAATCATTGACCTGTGTAAAAAACGTGATAAATATGCCCACCACCTCACACTTGAAGACCTTCAGAATGACAAATACTGCAGCATGATACCCGGTCTGGGCCTTGATACGGTTAAACAGGTTATCAACAGGGTGACCAAAAAGCTGGAGAATGGATGCGCAGGTGAAAGCAACCAGATGTACTATCATACCGGCCCGCACCACGATGACATCATGCTGGGAATCCTGCCGCACGTGCACCGTTTGTCAAGGAATGAAACCAACCGGGCTCATTTTTCCATACTCACCTCTGGTTTTACCGCGGTGTCCAACCCATTCATGGTAGGACTGCTCAGGGATACCCTGCAATTCCTGGACGAGGATGACATCAGTATGATCCATTACCCCGATTTTTTTGATACCGGGTATAAGTACAAGTGGGACAAGGATGTATATCATTACCTGACCAAAGTAGCGTCAGGGGAGCCGCATGAGCGAAGAAGAGGCATTTGTCACAGGGTGGTCCGTGCCATAGTGGATATTTTTGGTGTGAAGAATGTTGCCGGACTGAATGAGAAAATCAGGTCGGTCATCCGGGAATTGTCAGATAATTACGACGGTGAAAAGGATGCACCACATATCCAGCGGTTAAAGGGAATGATCAGGGAATACGAGGAAGAACTGGTGTGGGCACACTTTGGGTACCGGGTGAAAAATGTGCACCACCTCCGGCTCGGGTTCTACACTGGTGATATTTTTACTGAACAACCCGACAGGGAAAGGGACGTGCTCCCCATCCTTGACCAGCTGAGAAAACTGAAACCCACTGTCATCAGCCTGGCGATGGATCCGGAGGGAAGTGGTCCCGACACCCATTACAAGGTGTTGCAGGCCATCGCAGAAGCTGTCAGGTTATGGGGCAGGGAAACAGACCTGTCTGATCTGCGGATCTGGGGATACCGCAATGTCTGGTTCCGCTACCATGCATCAGAATCCAACGTGATCGTGCCGGTATCGCTGAACGCTATGGCCGTGATGGATAATTCTTTTACCAACTGTTATCTCAGCCAGGTGGATGCATCGTTCCCCAGCTATATGCACGATGGTAAATTCTCTGAACTTGCCATCCGTATCTGGGTCGACCAGCTGAAAGAGATTCAGCTCATCCTGGGCAAGGATTATTTTTACCAGAATCCAAGCCCCCGGATACGCACCACGCATGGACTGATTTTTTTCAGGGAACTCGGAACAGAGGAGTTTCTGAAGGAAGCCAGGGAACTCGAAAAATCAGTTGAAGGAGTGGTATAAACACCAGTTTCCCAGCCATCATTCAATCATCTGCCATTTCATAGGAAGGCGCGTATAAAGCACGTTTTCCAGTTCCAATTCAACCATCTGTCAACGCACAGGTAGGCGCGTTAGGAGCACATTTCGTTGTTCCCATTCAACCATCTGTCAACCGAGGTGTTCTATACCTGTTGTTGTGGAGACAGTTTTATAAGCCACCATTCAACCAATTGCCACCAGAAGTGTTCTATACCTGTTATTGTGAAGACAAAGGTTATCTTTGTGCCGAAAATAGAGAATTATGGAGTTGACGAAAGAACTTACGGAACAGATAGGGCAGTGGAACGAAGAATTGTTGCAGAAAGACCCGGTGGAAGTGCTTGGATTTTTCCTGGAGGTATTTGGCAACCGCATTGCACAGGCTACCAGCCTGGGGGCAGAGGACCAGGTGATTACCGATATGCTTGCCAAAACCGACAGGGAGGCAAACATATTCACACTAGATACAGGCAGACTGTTTCCGGAAACATATTCGCTGATCGACGATACCAATAAAAAATACGGGATCAAGATCGATGTCTATTTCCCGGACAGTGCCAGGGTGGAATCCATGGTGAAGGAGCGGGGCATCAACCTGTTCTACGACAGTGTGGAAAACAGGAAGATGTGTTGCGGGATCAGGAAGGTAGAGCCCCTGAAACGTGCCTTTAAAGAGATGGATGCCTGGATTTGCGGGCTGCGCAAGGACCAGACCGTAAGCCGTTTCTTTGCGAAGCTTGTGGAATGGGACAAGGTGAACGGACTGGTGAAGATCAATCCCCTGATCAACTGGACAGAAAAGGAAGTATGGAACTATATCAGGGAAAAGAATGTCCCCTTCAATCCTCTGCACGAACGCGGATTTGCCAGCATCGGTTGTCAGCCGTGTACCCGCGCCCTCAAACCGGGCGAAGACTTTAAAGCCGGCCGCTGGTGGTGGGAAGGACAGGAACAGAAGGAGTGCGGACTGCACAAACGGTAAAGCTCCGGCAGTGAGCACGGTCTTATTGGAACAGTTTGCCAATCAGGGCCAAAGAAGCTCCGTCAGGAGCACGGTCTCATTTGAACAGTTTGCCAATCAGGGCCAAAGAAGCTCCGTCAGTGAGCACGGTCTTATTGGAACAGTTTGCCAATCAGGGCCAAAGAAGCTCCGTCAGTGAGCAGCATGCCTGCACTGCCCGCAAGCGCACCCACCAGCTCCGTCAGTGAGCAGCATGCCTGCACTGCCCGCAAGCGCACCCACCAGCTCAGTCAGGAGCGGCATTTCTGTGAAAGTTATTGGTGAATGACCCCCGAACCGATCAATTCCCCCTCATCATACCAGGCGGCAAACTGACCGGCGGCGATGCCGCGCTGTGGACGGTCAAAGATGATGTACATTCCATCCTGTTCCATCTTGAGCGTCGCTTGCTCCAGCGCCTGGCGATACCGGATACGCACCAGGTATTTCCTGGAGTCCCCTGCAGCCATGGACAGGTCGGGACGGATCCAGTGCACTTCTTCAGGAAGGATGCGCAACCCTTTCCTGTACAGCCCCGGGTGCGTTTTACCTTGTCCAACGTACACCCGGTTTTTGTCCACATCCGTTGCAATGACAAACAAGGGTTCCTTTTTTCCTCCAACCTGCAGTCCTTTTCGCTGACCAATGGTAAAAAAATGTGCACCACGGTGCTTCCCGGCATAGATCCCATCGCTGATCCTGTACTTGACGGGCCGGGTAAGATCAGCAAGCGAGCAAAGGTTTGTTTCTTCGTATAACGGACTGTCTGCAGGAATCTCGAAGATGTTTCCTTCCTTTGGCTCCAGCTTCTGCTGGAGGAATTCCGGAAGATGTACCTTCCCCACAAAACAAATTCCCTGTGAATCTTTTTTTTCCGCTGAGGCAAGCTTCTGTTTCCTGGCAATTGCCCGCACTTCCTCCTTTTTAAGGTGGCCGATGGGAAAGAGTGTGCGTGCCAGCTGCTCCTGGGAGAGCTGACAAAGGAAGTAACTCTGCTCCTTGTTCGGATCATCGCCCGCCAGCAGCCGGTACATGGTCTTCCCGTTCACATCCACCTCGTCCTTTTTGCAATAATGGCCTGTAGCCACAAAGTCGGGATTGAATTTCTCCGCGGCCTTCAGGAACGCATCGAATTTGATCTCCCGGTTACACAGTACATCCGGATTGGGTGTTCTGCCTTTTTCGTATTCCGAGAACATGTAATCGATCACCCTTTTTTTGTATGGACCACTCAGGTCAACAACCTCGAAGGGAATGCCGATCTTTTTGGCCACCAGTTCTGCGAAAAGCACATCTTCGTCCCACGGACAATCGGCATCAATCACCCCGGTCTTGTCGTGCCAGTTGATCATGAACATGGCAATCACTTCGTATCCCTGCTCCCTGAGCAGATACGCAGCAACACTGGAGTCAACTCCCCCCGAAAGACCTACAACAACTCTTTTTGCCACAACCTGAATTTTGCCACAAAGTTACTGAAATGCTCCGAAGAATAAATATTATCTCCTATCTTTAAGAAATGGCTCCATTGTCGGTATACAAAGCTTCAGCCGGGTCGGGAAAAACCTACCGCCTCACCCTTGGATACCTTGAATTGTTGTTCCGCAATCCCCAGGCCTACAAACATATACTCGCTGTGACTTTTACCAATAAAGCAGCCAGTGAGATGAAATCCAGGATCCTGGAGCAGCTTCACCAGCTCTCCGGACTGCATGACGATGAATCGCCTGGCGAGTTACTTGCATTGGAAAAATCCACGGGATTGCCACGTGAAAAAATCATTTCCATGGCGGGAGACCTGCTGGTAAGGATACTGAATGATTATTCAAGGTTCTCGGTGGGCACAATCGACCGGTTTTTTCAGCGGGTGATCCGGGCCTTCACCCGGGAGATCGGGCTGCAGTCAGGCTTTAGCCTGGAGCTCGACCGTGACAGGATACTGGGAGAGGCCATCGACAGGATGTTCCTGGACCTGGGCGAGGACAGGGAACTCCTGGATTGGATGCTGAAACTTGCTGAAACACGCATCGAGGCATCACGGGGCTGGAACTTCAGGAATGAACTGCTTGGTCTTGGACAGGAGCTGTTTTCAGAGGCATACCAGGAGGTGATGCTCGACCGGGACAGGTCGCCTGGAAGGGAAGAACTGGAGGCCTTCATCCAACATGTGAAAACAGTTGGTGAGCTGGTTGGGCAAGAGATGAAGGAACAGGCTGCCGTCATCCAGGGGCAGATGGATGCCGCTGGCTATGGACCGGAGGATTTTTACAGAAAAGCTGCAGGTCCGGCAGGCTTTTTTGCAAAAGTGGCCAGCGGGGATAAGAACAGGCTGACCCCGGCGGTAAGGGAAGCGGTAACTGACATTTCAAAGTGGATATCAAAAAAGGAGAACAATACAGGTAAGATCCGCTTTGCAGAAGAGGTGCTCATGGAAGGTCTCGGCAAAATTCAGCAACTGTCGGTGTTGCACCAGTCAGCAACAGAAGTGCGCCAGTATATTTTTGCCCTGGGGATCCTGAGCGATATCTCTGCACGGATACGCGATATCACGGATGAGAAGAACCAGTTCCTGCTGTCAGATGCCGCCAGGTTTCTGAAAGGACTTATCGGCAACAACCCCACACCGTATATATATGAGAAGACCGGAAGCTACATTGACCATATCATGCTCGATGAGTTCCAGGACACCTCTGTCTTCCAGTGGGAGAATTTCCGGCCTTTGCTGGAGCACACCCTTTCTACCGGGAAGGAAAATATCGTGGTGGGTGACATCAAGCAGTCGATCTACCGGTGGCGCAATTCTGACTGGAAGATACTTGCTGAGTCGGTAGGCAACGCCTTTCCCGGATACAGGATCAACTATGAACCGCTCAGGCACAACTGGAGGAGCAGGGAACAGATCATCCGGTTCAATAATACACTATTCCGGAGGGCCCCGGAAATGATCCGCGACATGATCCGCGAAGTCCTGGCGGATGCACAGGTGGACGACGGTTTTCGGGAACGCTGGGGTCAGCTGCTGGGCTCGGCTTACCAGGGGGTGGAACAGGAAATTCCCGGTAAATCGCGTAATTCGGGCGGATACATCAGGGCGGAGATCATGCACGAAGAAGGAACAAAGCAAAAAGAGCTGGCGCTGCAGCGTATTCCTCACTGGATCATGGAGCTGGAGGATGCCGGGTACGGTGCCGGCGACATAGCCATCCTTGTGCGGACCAATGTCGAAGGTGCCGACGTGGCCGGTGTGCTGATGGAAACAGACCGTGGCAATTACCGACCTGGCTATAATTTCAACTTTATTTCGAATGAATCGCTCTTTCTTCACAGCAACATCGCGGTAAAATATATCCTGTGTCTCCTTACCTACCTCAATGATGAGCAGAACGAGCTGAACAACCTGTCACTCCGCTACTACCACAGGTTGATTGCAGCAGGGGAGGAGGAAACAGCTGCAGCCCTTGCTCCCGGATTGTCGGTGCAGGAGGAACTGGGTGAAACATTCATCAGCAGGATCCCTGAAATTAAACGACTCCCGCTGTTTGAACTGGTCGAATTCCTGGTCAGCTATTTCAGCCTGGAAAACCGCTTAACTGACCTGCCTTATTTGCAGGCCTTCCAGGAGATTGTGCTGGAACTGCAGCAAGACGAACCTGGTAGTTTGCACGATTTCCTGCGCTACTGGTCCGAGTATGGCACAAAAAAATCCATCACGGTGTCGGAGGACCAGGATGCCATCCGGATCATTACCATACATAAGGCCAAGGGATTACAGTACAAGGCAGTGCTCATCCCGTTCTGCAACTGGGAACTGACCAGCTCAGGGTCCGGATTCAACGACAGGATCCTCTGGTGCGATACCAGGGAAACACCATTTGAGCAGTTGCCCGTGGCACCCCTGAAGTTCAAAAAGGACCTGGGAGCAACCGTTTTTGCAAAAGCCTACCTCGAGGAACTGATCATGGGTTATGTTGACAACCTGAACCTGCTATATGTGGCATTTACACGTGCCGAGGAGGCGATGATCATCGGTTTGCCGGAACGGCCCGAACAGGATAAAATACAGCGATCCGGTGAGCTCGTGATGAGGGCCGTTGAAACTGCAGCGCAAACCACTGAACCGCTGCTGATGAACCTCCCGGTTACTGCCTCGGAAAATGGATTTGAAATCGGTACACTGGAGAAAAAGAAGTCAGTTACCGGGTCAGCTCAACATCCCTGGGTGATCTCAGGGTACCCTGTGAAATTCCGCAACGACAGGATCAGGCTGCGGCTGAAGAGCAGCGACTATTTCCTGCAAAAAGGAACCGGCGATGGCGATCACCTGGATTTCGGGAATGTGATGCACGAACTCTTTGGCCGGATCAGGACCATGGATGATGTGGACGGTGCTGTGAAGCACTATCTCAGGGAAGGATTGCTGAACGATGATGATACTGAAAAACTGCGCAAACTGGTGATTGAAAAACTACATACACCCGGGGTTGGGGCCTGGTTCGCTCCCGGTGCCAGGGTGTTCAATGAGAACGACATCATCGCACAGGGCGGCACCTACAGGCCCGACCGGGTGACGATCATCGGGGACCGCGTGATCGTTACCGATTATAAGTTCGGAAATATGGAACTGGCTAAATATGACCGGCAGGTGGGCAGCTATGCGAAACTGCTCCGGGAGATGGGACACGAACATGTGGAAGGATTCATCTGGTACGTGATGCTTGATAAAATTGTGAAAGTGGTTTGATATGGTATATCCGTGGGGAACAACAAGAAGATTCAATGCCTATGCCGATTACTTCAGGAAGATATTCGGTGAACGTGTGCAGAAACTGACTGTCAACGCCGGATTTACATGTCCGAACCGGGATGGAACAAAGAGTTGGGGAGGCTGTACTTTTTGCGACAACCGTGCCTTCAATCCATCCTATAACGAGACCGGAAAGCCTGTCCGCCAGCAGCTCGATGAAGGGATCGTCTTCCACAGGAAACGCTACCGGAAAGTACGCAAATACCTCGCCTATTTCCAGGCATATTCAAACACCTATGCACCGCTGGAAGAGCTGAAGTCTACTTACCAGCCTGCCATGGAACACCCCGATGTGGTGGGGATCGTGATCGGAACAAGGCCCGATTGCATCGACAGTGAAAAACTGGATTACTTCGAAAAGCTGGCAAGGGAAAGGTACCTTGTTATTGAATATGGGATCGAATCCATTAACGATGCAACCCTGGCGGCGGTGAATCGCGGACACACTTTTGAGGTGACCAGGAAGGCCATCGTGGATACCGCTGCAAGGGGTATCAACGTTGGGGGACATATGATCATCGGTCTGCCGGGAGAAACGCGGGAACATTGGATCCAAAGTGCGGCAGTGCTTTCCGGGTTGCCATTGCACAGCATCAAATTTCACCAGCTGCAGCTCATTAAGGGAACTGCAATGGAACGGCAGTACCGGGCCGACCCGGGTAAATTTTATTTTTTTGACCTGGAAGAATACCTGCAGCTGATGGCAGATGTGGTTGAAGTGCTCAGCCCGCGATTGGTGGTGGAGCGAATCGCGGGTGAAGTCAATCCCGGTACCGCTGCACGCGAAGGATGGGGAATGAGGTATGACCGCGTTCTTGCACGGTTCGAAGAGATCCTGGAGGATCGTGAGACCTGGCAGGGCAGGCTTTACAATGAACCCCTTACCATTGGGCATTGATATTTGGCTTCGCCGAACTGATGGTTCAGCAGAGCAATGGCAAAAGAATATGTATCTATAGAATGAAAAAGGAGATGATTGAAATTTTTGTTCATGACTCCCGGTGGCGCGTGCTTCCGGGAAGACATACACATAAAACCTGATTACCAAGTTATGTTTCTTGAAGCACTGGCAGCATATGTAGTGAAACATGTACAGACCGATCCGTCTGAATTGTGTTTCGTGTTCCCCAACCGGAGATCCGGCTTGTTTTTTAAACGTTTCCTTGTCAGGCACGCCACCCGGACCATGTGGGCACCGCGTATTCTGACCATCAACGAGCTGGTGGCGGACCTGGGAGGGCTGGAGATTGCAGATCCGCTCGATACCGTCTTTGAACTTTACGATATCTACACGAAAACAGCTGTCACACCAGAGCCTTTCGACAGCTTCTATGCTTGGGGAGAAATGATGATTTCGGATTTCGATACCCTGGATAAGTACCTGGTGGATCCTGATGCCGTGTTCAGGAATATCAGGGAGCTGAAGGAGATCGATGAAAGGTTTGGTGGACTGGAGGAGGAACAGGTGGAATTTATTCGCAGGTTCTGGAAGAGCTTTCACCAGGGCGGGGAGACAAGGGAAAAGGAGATTTTCCTCTCTACCTGGAAATTGCTTCCAAAGCTTTACCATTCCCTCACCAATGCACTGAATAGCAAGGGGGAAGGATACGAAGGGATGATCTACAGGAAGGTGGCAGAGTCGGACATGTTGGTGCTGGACAGCAGGATGGAGTATGAACACTACTATTTTGTTGGTTTCAACGCCTTGAGCGAGAGCGAAAAACAATTGTTCAGGAAGATGAAGAAGAAAGGGGTAGCTTCCTTTTTCTGGGATTATGACGAGCACTACATGGAGAATGAATCCATGGAAGCAGGAAGGTTCCTCCGGGAAAACCTCCGCGAGTTTCCGCCGCCGGCAGATCTCGACATCTTCAGGAACTTGTCCACTGACCTGCCTGTCAGAATATTTGATTTGCCATCGGATGTGCTGCAGGCCAAGACGCTCAATCAGCTGTTGCGGGAAAGAGCTTCCCCCATTGAAGAAGCCAACGATACAGCCATCATCGCCTGTGATGAAAACCTCCTGATGCCTGTCCTGGTGTCGCTGCCGGAGCAAGTTGACCTGGTCAATATCACCATGGGATACCCATTCAGCAATACTCCCCTGAGCAGTTTTATTGAAACGATCCTGCGCCTGTACAGAAATGCCAGGAACTCCGCGGGAGAGAGGACCAGGTATTATAACAGGGATGTGTTATCGGTGCTGAACCACCAGTATTATAAGCTGATTAGTGCGACCGACCCGGCGACAGAGGTAAAGAGGATCATCCACGAGAACCGGGTGTATATCGAACCGGATTTTTTCAGTGACGCTTTCGCCCGCTCCATTTTCCGCTCCGTGAACACAGCTTCAGCCTTGTGTGATGTGCTGAACGACCTTTTGATGTTTATTCTCACAAGGTTGCAGGAAGAGGATGGGCACCGGTACCAGGACCTGGAGAAGGAATATGTGCTTGTGATGCTGAGCAGGCTCAATAAGCTGCGAAAAGTCACAACTGATCGTCCCGGTGTGGAATTACACACTTTTATCCGGTTGTTCAGGAAGATCATGGCCAACCAGCGTATTCCTTTTACAGGTGAACCCCTCGCGGGGCTGCAGGTGATGGGGATCCTTGAGACCCGACTGCTGGATTTTGATCATGTGATCATGCTCTCGGTGAACGAGGAGATCATGCCGGCTTCCTCCGCCGGGAATTCTTTCATTCCCTATTCGATGCGTTATGCATACGGACTGCCTGTCCGTGAAGACATGGATGCCATTTATGCATATTACTTTTACAGGATCATCCAGCGTGCCAAAAAAGTGGATCTGCTCTTCAGGAGTGCCTCGGAAGGGGTAAGGTCAGGCGAGATGAGCAGGTACCTCTACCAGATGAAATATGCGTTCAGTGCCCGGATGATCCGCCCGGTCCTTTCCGTCAGTTCAGCAGAGAAGGTGGCAGTGCGCATCCCGAAAACGACCGAAGTGATGGACCGCCTGGCGATCTACCTGGAAGGAGACTCTTCCGGTAAATACCTCTCCCCGTCGGCACTGAATACCTATATCGAGTGTTCTCTGAAATTCTATTTCAGGAAAATTGCCCGGGTGCAGGAGCAGGAAGAACTGCAGGAGGAACTGGACCCCATTGGGTTCGGAAATATTTTGCACCATTCCATCCATGAACTGTATGAGTCGATGTCTGTCCGCCATTCGGACATCACCACTGCTGACCTGGAGCAGGTAACCAGTGGAACAATCCTCGACGAGGTGGTGGAACGCAACTTTGCAAGGGAATATTTTAAATCCGGAGGCAGGAGGCAGATCGAAGGGAGGAACCTGGTTATCCTGGCTATTCTGAAAAAATACTTGCTGAAGATTATCGAGACAGACAAGGCCATTGCACCTGTTGCACTCATCGACCTCGAAAAAGAGTACGAAATGGAGATGGAAGTCCAGCTGGCAAATGGTCCTTCACATGTAAAACTGGGGGGAAAAATCGACAGGGTGGACCGGCCGGCGGGAGGCGTTACCCGGATCATCGACTATAAGACAGGCAGTTCGGAGCTTGGCTTTGATTCCATTGCTTCCCTTTTCGATGCAGATCGCAGTAACAGGAACAAAGAAGCATTCCAGGCAATGGTGTATGCCTCGCTTTACCTTCACCAGCACCCCGACGAACCCCTGATGCCGGGCCTGTATGTGGTAAGGAAACTGTTTGAGGAGAAATATTCGCCGGAATTCAGGATGGGAGGAAAAGGTCAGAAAACGCCCCTGTTGGATTTCAACGACCACAGGGAGGAATTCCAGGAACACCTTGCGCAGCTCCTGGGCGAAATCTTTGATCCGGCCGTTCCCTTTGAACAGACCAATGTGACAGAACGCTGCAAGTATTGCGATTTCAGGGAGATTTGCAACAGGTGACAGCTGCGAAGGATATTTCTATATTT
>Ga0180430_10002137_pt1 | contig 18195 bp, 41 predicted proteins | sample SS_ome_9_FD_132999 | JGI IMG/M metagenome (GOLD analysis project Ga0180430, IMG submission 132999) | Hypersaline lake sediment archaeal communities from the Salton Sea, California, USA - SS_1_S_2 metaG | ecosystem: Environmental > Aquatic > Non-marine Saline and Alkaline > Hypersaline >... | reverse complement strand
TCGACAATCTTGATATCAAGATTTTTGGCGCTGACCCACACGTCCCCATTATCAACAAGCTCGTACTCGAAGTTTGATTTTTTTACAAGCTGGGGTTCTTGCTCAATTATTTTTGGCATATCGCCTCGATCCTTTTTCAGCCTGGGGTTCTTGCTCAATTATTTTTGGCATATCGCCTCGATCCTTTTTCAGCACTGCTTTATTCCCTTCGTACATCTTTCGACCTTCGTCAGTGAGAGCGTACCCTTTGAATGGCTCAGAGTTTGGTACCCACCGAGCAAGTCCGCGACGTTGAAGTGCTCTGCATCTTGGAATTGCACCTTCATAGGTTCTATAGTCGCCAAGTTGCATAAGGGCAGAATGCATTCTATCCGTGAGCTTGCTGATTTTTTTCTTTGTCATAGGTTTTGAAGATTCTTTTGCACGCCTCAAGCATAGGGTCGCCTCCCCACATGAGGTAGACCTGTATCGCCTTGCTATTTTCGATGCTCTTGCCTTGCCCGAGCGCTCGGTAAGCCATACCGCGAAAGCGTGTCAGGAAGCGGTAGTAATCTTCAGGATCTTTGAGAGCGGCCTGAGGGTCTCCGAATGGAAACTCGGCAAGGCGCTTGGCCTGTGCCACGCCTGAGCGAATGCCTTGCTTCGCCGCCTCTTCCGGCTCGAGCCCGCCGCGTCGAGACTTGGGGAGGGTTGCCCGGATCTTCAGCGCAGTCCGAGCGTTCGCTGCAGCCTCCTCAGGAGGCCTGAAGCTGGTCTTGCGCCGACGCAATGGCATCTCGACAACGACCTCGTTGCTGTCGTTGATCTGTCGAGGATCGATCGTGTACTTCCAGACAGTGTAGGTCGACATCACCACTCCCATGTCCTCAATCCGTGGACCGTATCAGCATCCATGTCGAAGTTGATACAAAAACACTTTTTCTCGATAGCGTATTTCATCACAGGCTCTAGCCACTCCGGCACCTTGCTGTCGATGAAAAGATCTTCGCTGAAAAATACAACGAACGAATATTCGTCTTCCATAACTCTAAACTCGCCGAAATCTGGCTGAGATTTTGGCATATGTGCCGTCGACAGGACCAGCATATTTTCGATGGGCATTTTACCTCACTCCACGTAGATGCCGCCGAACTTCATCAAGATGAACTTGGCGACGCGCTTGTCGAAGGTCTTACCCTCGAAAGGGATGCTGTTCGACAAAGAGTTTTTGACCGCCTCATGCAAGGCGTCGATTCGGTTTTTGGGCCACAGAGGGTCGTGCTTGATGATTGTCTTTTCTTTTGCCATTAGTAAATCCCCCATTCGCAGATCGCTAGTACACTGACCTCACAGAAACATTGTTGTCCTCAATCACGATCGTCCCATAGTCATCGATATGCTCCCCGCGCCATCTCACTTTACCGTTGAGCGTATAGCCCCAAGGCTTCAAAAAATGCTCAATCAAATACTCGATCCACTCGATGTAGCCGTAGAACTTTTCCGTCTCATCATCAAAAACGATCGCTGCGCCATCCTCGTTGGGGATCCATCGGCACCATAACCCCGGCTGATCAGCGGGAGGATTATTACGGTTGACAATACTTTTGTCGTCCCCCTGCCCCATGTAGCCAATTCCGCCAACGAAGTATTCGCCATCTTTACCAATAGGAAGATCTACGTTCGCGCGGTTCACATCTTCGAGCTGACGGGCAAGGTTCGCGTCTCTTTTCATCCGACGCGTGTTGGCGAACTTGTGCAAGTACGCCTCGTGATTGGACGTCAGCTTCGGTTCGATGTCGAACTTTCCGCTAAATCGGGTGTCGTATCCCATGGCGATTTCCTTTCAGTACCAAACTGAAAATCCAAACCCCCTGCTACCCCAAAAGCGGAGCCAGGCAATTGCGGACTCGAGAACTTCTTCGTCCGACTCATCAAACATCTTGGTCTCTAGCTCGTCTTCAAGATCGTCCGCGTACGCTAGCGCGTCCTTGGGATCTTGATGATCAATGTATGCCTCTTCGTACAAGTCTTGATTAAGATTTTCGATATAGGCGACAGCCTTGCCCCGAAAGTCTAAAGAGCTGCAGAACATACCCGAATATTTAGCGACGCCGCCACGGTCTTCGGCGAGCTCAACCACGTACTCACCTTTATGGTCCTCCAGTACAGCGTCAAACGGTCGCGACCAATGGTCCCAGAAAACCTTGTTCGTTAGGTTGTCAAAGGTCGCCTTATGATTCTCATCGTAAATTCTCTTGAACCATGCCGTCGCCGCCTCGTCATATCCAATTCGCGGGGCTCCGATCGCTTCATATACACTGATCGAAATTTTTTCCAGATCTTCCGCGAGCGCCTCTTTTGCCTTCTCATCTTGAGCGGCCTCGTACGACTCACAAAGCATTTGGAACTGAGCCTCGTGCCCAGGCCTTGGTTTTTGCTTGTTGACCATCCAGTCGAGTCCCATATCACCGTTCTCCTTTCTCTCTAGCTAAATACGATATCGCCGAAGCAAACGCAGTTGAAAAATACGTCAGATGTCTCGGCGTCAAAATCTCCATCAATCAACTTGGCGATGTGATGGGGGTGCTTGTCAGCCATGATTTGAAGACCGCGCTCAAGAGCGGACCTATCCACATGCCAGGGTTGCTCGCCCCGCTTCTCGATGTTGATAAATCCAGGAGTCCCGTAATACTGAGGCATCTTTTCGCCGTCTTTGACTCTGGGTTCGATGTGCAAACATACATCACCGGACACGACGCGCTTCAGGGTTTCCTCGCTGGCGTTCGGGGCCAGCGAGGAAACCCAGTAGCGCGAAGATCCGGTGTTTAGAGCGTCGATCAGCAGATCGACGATGGTGTCATCAGGAACGGTAATCCTCGTTCGGATTTCCATGTTGTCGTGCCTGACCCCGCGCCGGGAGGCGTAGCCGTCCAGCGCGGGGTGTGCGCCTAGCTATCGACGCTTCGCAGCTTTATACATGCGAGATAGCTCGTCTTTAGAGATGTCTGTCCCTGAACGCCTTTGCTTCTCAATGTCTGCTGCCTCGTTTTGAATTTTCTTGAGATACTTGATCTGACGATTTACGTCGGCCTGCGCCTTTTTGATGCTGCTCGACACAGTACCTCGGCCGTAGTCAGACCAGATGCTTTCGTCTCCCAATGTATTTTTTACACTCTCAAGCTTGTCGATGAACTCTGAAATTTCGCCAGGCTTAAAGTCCCATGTCTTGAGCAGATCAGCCTTGTGCATCCGGATGATGTACTCTGCGGCGACGCGCTGAGAGACGATGTCGCGCTTTACGGATGCGCGCATCCCTTTGCGAATGACCTTCATGATCCTCTCATTCATCTCCCCGAGAAGATCCATTGCGCTGTCATTTTCAAATACCTTTTGACCCCAAGATCCCATGATCGCTTTCCTTTGCTGTTTCGTTGCAGAAGCTTGTCGCTTTGCGAATTCTGTTCAATGTTAACACTTCTCCCGCGGCACGAAAAGTTGACTTCGGCCAGCGCGGGGCGTGCCAGATCTTCATTTCGACGGGTCGATGATGATTCGCTGGCCGGAGTCGACCAGGGCTTTGAGCACGATAGCTGCATCCTCTGACTCGAGGATTGACCGAGGAAGATGGATGCCTGCCGGCTCAGATTTGGCGAGCGCCACACCGTTGGCGTGCGCGCGCGGCTTAGCTTTGGTCTTCGTCATTTTGGTAGGAGCCTCTCCTCCGCCGACCAACGATTCGTAGACGCGCTTGATTCTATCGAAGATATCGCCGTCAATGTTCTTGTAGTCGTATTTTGGATTTGGCGAGACAAGGCGGCTGACCGTGCCTGAGCCAAGTTCGCACATCTCTATCAGCTCCTTGTTTGAATACCCCTCATCCCTCAACTGGCTGAGCATCCTCCCGGCCTCTTTGCGTTCCTTGGAGATTTGTTGGGTGCGGCGACCTTTCGAGTTCTGGCGGGTCTGACGCGAGGTGCGACCTGCAGACGACTGGCTACGCTTTTTGCGATAGGCGCGCATGCCCTGTTTCGCGAGGTAGTCTTTTTTGGGTTGGCCTTTGAGCCAGCGAACTACATTGCGCCCGTCTTCGCGGACATTCGCCTTGATGTAGCCTAAGTCCGCCAAGACTTTCGACACGGGCATCGTGACATGTGAGACGCTGCCCCAGCTTTCGCCTTGGCTAGTGTCTGGCGCCTTGTACCCCATCAGCTCGATGATGTCTGGCACAGCGATGTAGTTGGGGTCTTTGGCACTTTCGATGACGGTAGCGACGGCGAGGCGCACGGCCTCGATATCTTTTGGGTCAGTTTGACTCATAGTTTTCTCCTCTCCGGTGACTAGGCAAGCCTTTACTTCGGGCTGTTCAAAAAACGATGCCGCTTGATGTGGGGGCGTACTTCGTCATCCGTCATGATTTGGGGGGCGAGGTCAGCGTATTCGTCGGCATACACCCCGTTACTGTTCCGCGCTTCGACCATCCATACGCCCTTTTGCAAAAGGGCCTTGACCCTCATGAGAACGACACCATCGTTGACGACGACGGTGAATTCGTCTCCGACTTTCGTTTCGGGACTCTTTTTGTTCATCCTATCCTCCTGTCTAGCTTTTGCTTTGAAAAAAGGCGGCTCCCCCATGATGGAGGAGCCGCCTTGCTCATCGCCTATCTTTGCGTTCGTTGCCCTTTTTGGTGCGGACTTTGCCTCTGTGGCCGCAGTGACGTACGCGTACGCCACGTCGGTAGAGGTGCATCAGCACCGTAGACGTTGAGACGCCGCAGTGTTCGGCGATATATGCAGTGCTCTTACGCTCTTGAACGTACATATCGATCCACTCGTTGACGACCTCGGGGGGTGTCTTGTAGCGGTCTTTATACCCACGATCGAGAAGAATGGCCTGCACCACAGAGACCTCGAGCTCGAATTCGTCAGCCATTTCTTCGTGGCTGTAGCCTTCCAAAAACAGCGCGACGATAGATTCGATCACGTGGTCGTCGAGACGGCGAAGCGTGCGCTTCGCCTTTGCACTCATCACTTTTACCTTTACTGCTCGTCTTGCCACTCAATCTCCTCGCATGTGTCTGTGGGGAACATGTCGCAAAACACACGGGCCGTCCCCTCGACGCCGTGAGTCACAAGAAATAGAGCGCTGAAGATCAGCTCGAACACGAACATGGTCTTCACCAGGTCTTTGAAATTACTCATACTTGAAAAACCTTTCTCCGAAGGCGTCATACAGAGCCTTTTGATTGGGCGCGGGCTCGATCGAGGTCGAGTCGTATCGCTGACGAGAAATTCGAACAGCCTCGTACTCGCGACGACGTTGCCCCTTTCGACTCCGTCCGTTCGCAGCTTGGCGGATCATGTGGGCCGGCTCGATGACAATGCGATCGAGCAAAAACCATCCGGTCAAACAAACGCCGAACAACACAATGATTTGAAACATGATTCGATACCTTTCTTTCACATACTGAGGCGGCGGCAATAACCGATGCACTCGTTACACCAAGACAACGCGAGTTTCGTATCCTCCGGTGCCTTCAAAAAGCGCTGCCAGCCGATTTCATAAATGCCCTGCGCGTGAGGGCGGCCGGTTTTGCATGTTGATGGATCAGCGCACTCCACCAAAACTTTCGACAGCTTGAGGGCGAGGCGCTTGGCGCGTTTCCACTTTCTCTTTTCAACAGCCAAAGAAAGTTTGTCGCGCAGCGCGAAGGCTCGCTCTATCGGGATTTCCCTCTCACCCTTGCCGTCTCGTTTGCCCATGTCTTGCCCGTGTGAATATCACTTACAGCTTGCCTCGAGATACCGAAGCGTTTGGCGATTTCGGCCTGTGAGAGCTTGCCCTTGAGCTGCATAATTGCTCGGGCTTCTTTCGCCGTCAAAATGGCCTGCGAGTTGTTGTCGCCCATCCCGTGCGTGCCGTGCAGGTACCGGTCAGCCGAGTTCTCTTTTTGAGTACCATACTTGAGGTTGGTCAGGCGAGGATCTTGCAGATCGCCGTTACGGTGGCGCACGATGCGGCCCTTGGCGGGGCCGAGGTAGGCGTCTGCGACGAGCAGGTGGACACGTCGCACCCGCTTGATGCCGTCATCGTCTTGGAGCGTCACGCGGGGGTAGCCGTCACTGCCTATCCGTCGCTTCATCAGGCGCGGCTTGTCGCCTTTGTAGCTGCGAATTTCACCGAGGGTCGAGATCTCGTAGTCAGAAAAGCCAGGGATGGTCTTCCAGCGTTTACGCTTCGGCATAGCTAAGGTTACCAGCTATTTTGCAGTTTTCGGACGCGATGTTTTTCCATCAAGCATCGTGCCACCAAGCTCGCGGATGCGCCGCTCGGCTTCGCGCAGATCTTCGATTGCGCCATCATAGCAGAGCATCCACTCTTGCAGCAGATTGATGCTCTGCTTGAGCAAAAGGCCAATATCCGGCCCCAGATCGTGGTCGTAAACGGACTGCTTGGCATAGTCATGCAGCTTACTGCAAATGTGTTTCGTTTTGTCTCTCAGATCATCCATGTCGGCCATCGGCTCTTACCCCTCACGCATCTTCCCATCCCTCAAAAAAGAAACGCCCATGATGGCGTAGTGCCCACAGTTGGTACCGAAGCTCGGTCAGATCGGCCTCGCTAAGCTCACCAGGCCCATTCAAAAAGATCTCTTCGGCGGCGAGCTTGGCGAGCTGAGGCAGCGTCAGGCCGGCTTGCTTGAACCGGTCGAGCGTCTCACCAAAAACAACTCGCAGCAGCTTTTCATATTGCTGAATAGAGTACGGCTTGTAGCCTCTTGGTGGAGTAAAGCTGTGCGCCTTAGACATCTTGCCCCTCCTGATCTTTCGGCGGCAAGAATGTTACGATCGACTTTCTTTGGTTGTCATACACGACGCGAACCTCCTTTCCTTTGAAGTTCAAATCCCAAACCGTGATGCGGTGGCTTTGGCGCTCGACGAACACGGCTTTTTGAGATTGAATAGTGTCTCGTATATTGATGAGGTCAGCATAGCTACAAAATATGCCGTATCTTTGAAGGGCGCGCTTTTGGGCGTGACGAAGTTGGCAGCTATACTTAGACCTCTTACCCCTTTTATTTTTTCGACGCGATCTCAATGGCTTGCTTGTGTAGTTTGGCGCCTTGTACGGCCTCCTCATAGGTCGTAGCACCGCCGTGGTTTTGGCCAGCGGTCCCATCATCATCGAAGCTGATGCGGGCCCAGCGGTACAAAAATGGTGTGCACGTCCGCAAATCTTTCCAGATGCGGTATCCAGGTACCAAATCTTGCTGTTCGTTCATGTTGCGCTTCGCAAAGGCACCCAGCCCCCCGACATTCCGTCGAGGAGCTGGGTGTATGTAGAGGCATCAGTGCATCTTGGTTACGAGTTTATCGTAGTCAGGATGCACGAATAAGATGTCGTCGTCGGTCACCTTGCGGTAGTATACGAGAAGCTTTTGCCCCTTGTACTGGCCGCGCGGCGTGTCGAAGACACCTGTATCGAGCAGCTCGATTTTGACCACCTCGCAGCGGTCGCCTTCGAGCTTTTTGATAGAGCGCCTGGCCTGAGCCTTGATCGTCTCAGGGCTAGCGTCTTCACGAGCAATCATTTGGAACGTTGGCAGCTTGTGTTCCACACTCATAGCTTTCACCTCGCTGCGCAAGTTCCATGGTTACGACCAGGACAAAAATCCGAGAACGACAAGACCGAAGCACAAAGCCCCGATCATGATGTACGTGATCTTGTTGGTACGTTCCACCTCGTCGAGTTCGCCATTGAGCTCTTTGAGCTGCTCCGGCGTGAGATCATCGACGTTCGCCGCGACCTCGTCTCGAAGTTGCTTGGTTTGCTTGTGTTGCTTGATCATTCTTTTCCTTTTTTGTGCACAACCTGGTTCGACGAACGAAGGCTCGTCGCCAGCAATACCTGAAGCTGAGCATGCAGCATCAGCACGTCTTGAATAGCCATTTCCTTCGTGGGAAATGCTCGAGAAGACTCCCAATGAGGAGATCCGTTTTCTACATCGAGGTAGATTTCCCAACGAACCCCCTCCGGAGCATTTTTAAAATTCAGCATGGTCAAAAGATCAGGCTGAGTGCCACCACCGACAAAAGCATGGTGCCGACGTTGAAACAAGCGAGGGCGACACCCCACTCGTTTTCGGTCCAGCTCGCCGGCTTGGCCTTGAACATCATCTCTGCGTACAAATTTCCGAGGCGCATAGTCCCTCGCTTTCAAAAATGTGCCAGAGGCACCCTGTGACCCTAGCACTGTTCAACATTGCCCGCAAGGCGGGCGACCACGTCGTGTGGAACTTTGTAGACCGTGACCGTCACGCGCCGGTCGGCAAACGTGGCGCGCAGCCAGCCGGCCTGTGCGTCGGCGGCGATGACGTAGGCCGCCTTGGCCTCGATGAGTCGGACAAGCTCTCGCCAAGTCATGCGGTCGTTTTCTTGCGACGAAAGTCGGCGCTTTTTGCACCCCAGCCGCCGATGAAAAACTCGAGCAGCAAGGCGCGCTGCAATTTGCTTTCGATGAGGTGCTCGTATCCCATATGCTCGACGAAGATATCAAACTCGCGGTCGATGTCTTTTTGACGAGAGTCGTAGGGGGCCAATCGGCGCTCAGCCATGGCGCGTGTGCCGGGCTTAGGCTTCATCTAGGCTCCGCTATCTTTTCCCTTGAGCCGCTCTTCGTGCAACACCATCTTTTTGCTGAGCCAACCTTCCGTTGACATCCACTCAATTTTTTCGGCGGTGATGAAGGCGGCGGAGCCTCCGAACTCTCCGGGGCGCGGTTTGCTGCACGTAAAAGCGGCTTCAAGTGTTAGGACCCCATTCGGTCTGCAGTTCCGAAGGTAAAGCTGCATAAATGCTGCAGCCTGCTCTACATTGCCAAAACCCTCAGAGTAAACCCAGACGCCGTCAGACTCGATCTGAAACTCGAAGTCGAGCGAACCTCCATCCTCGTCTACATCGTAGATCTCGCACCACCTTTTGTACTCCTCCCATTTTGGATGATTTTCCGGCCCTCCCAGATCATCGATTGACGGATCTCCCCAGAACATCTCCCCGATGTTGAGGTGACCATCAGCCCAAAGGAGGTGGCGCTTATCCTCTTCTTTGATTATGGCACTAAAAAACGTGTAGTTGTCAGCCATAGTATTTCTCCATGCGTTTTTGAACTTCCTCTATGCTCACCTGAAAATTTCGATGTATTTTTCGATCTCCTGGCACAGAGGTCGAGTGGTTTTAGGCACAGCGATGTACCATCTCCATCCGATATGGTCTATGACCATGAAGCATGGATTTTTACCAAGCGGGTAATCGCTTCGGTTGTCAGATCTATCAGAGAGATAGTCGTCGAAAAGAAAGCTCTTCGCTTCAATCTTCCCTTTGCGCTTACTTATGATCGAGACAATGAAAGCTCGATATTCCCCCATGGTGCCATGTGTTGCAAGCTGAATGCGCGCGCGGCGATCATCGTCGATGCGAACATACCCGCTTAGGTCCATCCACTTGATGTCGATATCCCAATCGAACGAACGGCAAAAGGCTTCCTTATTGCCTGCCATGTTTTGCTTTATTTCAGCCATAATATTTCTCCATGCGTTTTTGAACTTCTTCATCTGGAACGTGCGCGCCGCCAGGATACTCGGTAACATGCCGCAGCATTGACCAGGCGTAGTCTAGCCAGATCTTGAGTTCACGGCACTCTTGAAATGTAAGACCGGGGATTTCGGGGTTGTCGTGGTCCATACTGTAAATTGCCACCTCCCGCCCCATCGTGTCGATGAAGCCCTCAACCTTATGAGGGATAATAATCTGTCGCTCATTAAAGCGAACTTCAGGATGCGGAGGCTCGTCGCTCCCTACATCAAGATAGATGAATTTTTTCTCGTCACCCATGGTCACACTCCTGCCTCGAACCGGGGTTGCAGCTTTGCCTTTTCAATAATGACGCCGAAGCCTCTATCGCTTGAAACGCATCCGTTAGTATTTGAAAAATGGCCAAGCCAATCGTACTCATCATCGGCATTCGATTCGACATGATGCTTCATTTTCTTGGCCTCATCTTCGTCTTCAAAGACGCCTAGCGTGCCAGCCCACTCACCGTCGACACTCGAAGGCATGCCATCTGGAATGAACAAAACGATGTAGATATATCTCATTTTCCTCATGCCGTTCCCTTCACCTTATAGGTAACATCGCTTTCGATTTTATCTTCGTCTCCGCGTTGATGTGGCGCGATGAAAATACGCTTCCGCAAGCGACGGCCCTCGCCGTGCGCCTGATTTCTAAAATGCCCGCGTACCCAGTGCCGCCGCTTTGATTCTGGGTTAGAACTGTCCGAGTCTTGACCTCGAGAAAAGGCTTCCCCCTCCTCAGTCTTACCCCAACCTGATCCCACATAGATGATTGTGCTATGGCCATACTGGTCAAGAGCCTTGCGCTCTCGGCCAGCTTTGCCCTTTTTGAGATTTCTCTTGCGGCCGTGCCTTTTCGCGAAGCTTTCTTCTCGGTCTTGGGGTGTTACGGCATCAACGATGGCTCCGTCACATTGCATGTAAAGCAAGGTGCCGAGGATCATCCGAATGGCAAGGCCCCAGTCTTCTTTTTCTTTGTCGCTAAAACTCTTTTCGAATTTCGCGACATCTCCGTTGACGACCTCGCCGTCGATCCACACCTGGTCGAGCTTTGCCTTTAGGTCTACGCCTGGCCAGATGGAGAGATAAGAGAATCGATCATCGCCCATCTCTCGGCCATGCTTTGGTGGCGCCCACAGGTAGATTGTCATAGCATCAGCGGCCCCATTCGGGGCCTGAGATCGTGCGATGTAAGCGCCGGCAACGCGGAGCTTCTCGTCGCTCAAGACTTCGTTCAGATATATATCGAAGCCAGGCGGAAATGTAATCCACAAAAAGTCATGCGGCATTTTCGGCAGCGAGACATCGACCATGTCGTCGAAGTCTGTGTGCTCCGCAAGAGCTCGCGCCAGTTGAATGTCGGGTTCGATGACAGGGTGGCCGATCTCTTTGTGATGATTGTAGATCCACGCTACAATCGCTACCGCGAGGACCTCTGTAGGGGCACATAAGTCAAAGGTCTCATCGAGTTGCTGGAGCAATCCGAGCTCAGTGCAGGTATCAACCATTTCTTCGATCCAAGGCTTGCAGAAAATGAAATGAGCCTTGGTTGAGGGATCGAACGGCTGTTCACAGTTCATTGCACAGCTCCTTTCTTGAGCGTCAATATTTCATGCGCCGTTGGCCAAATACCGGGAGCCTCACATCGTTTTTTGTTGCGGCTTTGCTGCATCATCAGCGGCGCTCGCCCGCCTTTGGTGCATTTGTGACGGTGGGGCATGCCTAGTGCGTGTCCCACCTCATGGTTGATGACATAGCGACGGTAATCCTCAATGTCATCCCAGGCGGGCGTAGCATTGCGCCAACGCTTCTCATTGATGGCCACGCGGCCATCAATGGCACAGCTTACTTCACCGTGCGTGGCGATCGGGTAGCAAAGTTCGTCGACTTTTGCCGGCGAGGCGAGAGTGATGACGATGTCAGGTGGCCCATCAGACCAGCAAAAGCTGACTCCCGCACGTCGCCACCCACGCTCATCCAAAAGCGTTTGCTCAACGGCTCGACCGAAGCCAAGGGCCTGCTCGATGTGCCCCCGCTCCCATCGGGTAGCGATCCGGACGTCTGAAGCGCCGCAAACAATCATAGGCTTTTCGGCAATAGACTTTGCGACATCAGGATCGATGAGCAGGGACAGTAAAAATCCAGAAATCACTTGATCATCTCCGATACCCAATGCTCATGGGTGTCTAAGAAGTATTTCTTCCACGACTCGAGGCGAGCCTCCCAGCGCTCGCCGTCTTCATCATCGCCTTGCATGATGTCGCGGCGCACACCCAATGCGTATCCGTCACAATATCGATGGATGCTCCGTCCTCGGCGCTCACTATAGCTCCAGCTCGAGTAAAAACTCAGGTCGATGTACTTCGAAGAGACCGTATTCCAAAGCTCAGTCGGGTAGCGGTTCGCGACGAGGTAGTCATAGGTGACAGCGCGTCGGGCGCCGTCCGCGGTCGGCAGGAGGCGTACTGGACCGGACATGACCTCAAAGGCCCCCCACTTGCAGCCCCAAAGGCGCCGTTCCTCGAGGTGGCCGGTCAGCGGCATACCGAGCTCGTCAAAAAGCTCCTCCCCCTCAGGCAGATCGTAAGGCGCCGCCGAGACAATGGACGGGCGCAGAGGTACCAGCCCGTGAAAGCTCAGAGGCGTACCTTCATGGCCCAAGGTGGCCATCTGGGGGCCCCCTGGCTCTTCACAATGCCAGTGCAGGTCTTTTCCATAGGCTGCATCCATGAACTCACCGAGGTGATCTTTCTCCCCCTCAGCTGTTTTCGTATTCGGCGCGATGACAGTTGTTTTGACGCTGATCCAGGTCGTCATCCTTGCTTCTTTTCCTCATGCTCTTCGAGTAACAAATGCGCAGCCAAATGACCGCCCCAATATCCGGGGGTGCCTGTGAGATGCAAAATGTACTTTCCACATGGGGAAGCCATATCGACAAAAAACCTTCGCTTAGGCCAAGCCGAACTTTTCAAATCGTTGGCCTTGAGCATGGGCTTTTGTGGAGCATGGGACCATTGCTTGGTGATGGTCCACGATTTGGCGACAAGACGCTCGCACAACGGATGCAGCTGAGACAACTGCATGTCGTTCCAAAAGCATCGTTCTTCGCGCTTTTTTACCGCCTTTCGGATACGATAAGAGGCCTTTTTGGCATCTACATACTCGACTTTTTTGACCGAAGCACGTCGCTCTGCAACGATCTCTTCAATACGCTTGGAGACTTCTTTCATGCTTTTGTAGATGGCCATCACTTCTCCTCCCCGCCAGTGGCGGCGGCTCGGATGCGATCGAGCGCCGGCCTGAGACGGAAGCCCGCGCCCGAGTCCAACATCTCGCTGTCGACAGCGTCCAGCACCGCAGCTAGCCGTGCCTCGGCTCTGTCGGCGCGGGCCCGTTGCTCTCGTTGCTCTCGGACTATCGCTTTCCAACCCACTACGGTTTCCATGAGACTTGTCGCATCTTTAGCCTTGGCATCACGCTCCGCCTTGACGCGGTCCAGCTCAGCTCGACATTCAGCGAGGGAGCCTTCCAGCTTTTTAATTCGGCTCGCTGCCCAAGAGGGCTCGAGGCGGCACAGGGAGAGTAGCGTGCACGGCTCGCCGTCAGATGTGAGGTACTCTGAATCACTCATCAGTACCCCATGGCGAGCTCGCGCGCTCGCGTTCTTGCGTCTTCATAAGCATCTTCCATCCACCGGCTGACGGCTCTGTGCAGCTTTGCATCTTCGAATTCGGGTAAATATACGACGCGCAAACCCCCACACTCAGGACAAGTCACATCGCAATCTCCCGCCATATACGAATCGTAAAACCACTGAGGATCTTGGTCGATATCCTCCTGCATCAGGCCGCCTGCATCATATTTTGGATCAACAACTTTGCCAGAGCCCTTACAAAGGCCGCAGACCTCGGCCTTCGTTCGCATCTCGAGAATGCCGTGATGACCTTCGGGCAAAAGCCCATCATCGATCAGGTTTTCGAGCAAAAGCTCATCGAGCTCGATGAGGGCACGATGTGGTCCGCACGTTTTGACCTTGTACGCAGACGTGGTCATCGCCGCGATGGTGCGCGGGTCGTTGTAATAGTTGTATTTCTCGAGTGCTGCTCGTTGCTCGCTGTTCATCGCCGTTCGTCCTGAGCTTTGTGCTTTTCCCACCAAGGCTTGACCTCGCGCCCACCGCTCATCACATCAGCCCCTGAAAAAGACTCCTGATCTGCGTGTTTCGCAGATTTAAGTCGGCTCGACCCGATACCGGGATATCGGCGTGCTTGATCCACGCTTCATAGTCAAAACTACTTCGCCCCACCTTGACCATAGAAGAGCTCACACGCTCTTTTTTAGTGTCTTGAACGGTCAGTTTTGTGTTGTCGAGAATCAAAAAACCGTCAGGAGAATCAGCGAGATCGTCCTGAGCATCTGCAGTCAGAGCAGACTCGGGATAGACATCGACATGGGCGAAGGCCACGATCTCTACGACGTCGAGGTTGGTTCTGAACGTGCGGCAATGCTCCATGAGGTCGTGGATATGCTGAGCCGTGTCTTGGCTCCAATCGACCACGCCCACGAATTCCTCGTGCCCGTCGCTCATGTAAAATACAAGCTTCTTGCTTTCCATCTTGCTACTCTCCTTCTTGAGGTTCATCGATTTCCAGATTGAGGTGTTCGCTCATTTCCTTGTTGACCATCCAGCTCCCATCGATGTAGCAAGGTCCGTCGACATCGGTCGGATTGAACTCCTCGGCCGCTTTGAGCGCCTGCTCGAGCGAACTCGCCTTCACCTTCACAGTACCACAGACGGACCACTCCACGGCAACCTCGAACATTGTGTCTTGTTTTTTCGTGTTCATCTTACGCGTCCTCTACCTCAATTGACTCAATCTTAAAAACCCCACCTGGAATGTAGGTTTTTGAGAAATGTTCCAAATCGTAAGCGTGGCTGGAGATTTCTCTCAGATACCGTTCGTCATTCTCAATGTCCTCGATCTCGCTTTTCGGAAAACCGATCACCGCCTCGAACTCTTCGTCAGCCGATGCGTCGAAAAAGAACCACGCTTCTTTTTCGAGCTTGTCTCGCTTAGCCCTGTTGAGATTTCGGTAGGCGCCGAGGGTCTCCCATCGCCCCTCCCCCATCTGATGACAGATTGAGTAAATACGTTTTTTAGACTGAAAAATCCCACCCGACGCCCTTATGTCTACGGGTGTAATTTCGAGCAAGGTATCATCTAAAATCATATCGTACGTATATCCTGCGACAACGTCGTCTTTGCTAAATGGCGCGCTAGCTCTTATGGACTGAAGCCCCCTCGTGACCTTTATCCGGAGGCCATGCGGTCCCTCTTCGACCACCCTAATAAGTACAATTCCATATGCCGTATTTATCTGAGCTGTAGAAATATTCGAGTTGAGGCCGGGTACGAGAGACAGATCTACGGGAATAAAAACCTTGATGTATTCACCCTCGTGTTGTTCGGGCATCTCTCTCCGTATCGATGAGAATTTGGCGGATATTCTCCAAAGCCGAAATCTTGGTGTTGATGTTTTTACCTTTTGCGTTCTCGGCTATCTCGAGAATGGTTTGCAGGCAATCAAAGATATCCGAGACATGAAAAACTCTTGACTCAAGCTCGAGGTCTAAATAGTGCTGCTTTCGAACTAAGCGCCTCAAAATTGTCGGGTCATCCTCTACAGCCTGAGCAAGAGCCTCTGACATGTCGACGACGCTCGCATCTTCTGTCCAAGTTGTATTATCCCCATCCCTCAAGACAACAATGCTTTGTTTGAATATGCCTTCCAACTTAAAGTCAGCCATGAGGACCCTCCTTCTCCAGCCCGAAGAAAGCGGGGTCTGTTCCATGGCTGGCGCAAATCTCCGCAGCGCGCTCTTGGCCGACCTGGCCGTGTCGGGAAACGCCCCAGCTCATCGACGTATCGCCAAAGATGCCGTCGCGCACCATGTCCATGAGATCGTAATCCTCGGGAAATGGATCTTCGCGCAGCACCTCGATTTTGATGACGTAGTGGTTGAGAGTTCTTGCTTTTTCTTTCTCGGGAGCACTCATACTTTTTGCGTCCATCCCTCTTTTCCCAGGACTGCTGACCAGCGCGTCTCGGGGTGCGTGGCATCTACATGGACCTCGCCGTTCTCCAGCCGGCCGATGCTGATCTCCCAATCACCGATGCCGAAGTAAATGCTGTCGGCGTCGGGGGCAAAGTTTTTCGCTTCGCAATCATAGTCGGGCGCGATCGTGAAGGCGCAGACGCCTACGTCGCCGTAATCATCCAAGATGCCGGGCGTTGAGATGGCGTTCTCAATCAAAATGTCCATCGCAGTAGCGATGCTTTCATCATCGGTTTTATCTGGCTCGTATAAAACTTTCACACGAAGTTCTACGCATTTTTTCTCTTTTTGGCTCATGCTCACTCTCCTTCTGGCGCCTCGATGCCAGATGCTCGAAGCGCGTCTGCGATGTCATGGAGCGTCTGGCTGCCCCACTGGTGATTCGAGTCACCCCCTGGCCACAAGATCTCATAAATTTCATCGACAGCTGCGATGCAGTTTCGGGCGACTGCCTCATCGTAGCCAGATTCTTCCTCTTCTTCCTCGTCGTCAGCCTCGCCCTCCTCCTCTTCTTCCCAATCGATTTCGCTTTCGTCGACCTCTTCGACAAAGTCAGGGAGGCGAACCTTCCACGTTCCTGGAACCTCGTCATCCTGCTCCCATTCATCGCTGCTGATTCCCCGAGCAATATTGTGAGCGTCAATCCCGTCCTCGGCTTGCACGATGATTGAAAAACCAACCTGAGCATAGGCGTAGACTTTAAAATACCTGTCGGTTACACGGCGGACTGAGCTCAAGCTTGGGGCCTCCGCGAGCCCCCGACTCTCAATGAGCCCGGCGTCGCCCTCGAGGGCGGCTGCTTGTCGCCTCGCGTCATCCTCACTACTTGCTTCGATAATACGCTCGGTTAGCCAGATTTCTTTTTGTTTTACTTTGTAGCGCTGCATCACCTACCTCGTACACTTTCGACGATAGCCTTGCGCACCGAGCCCTTGATCTTGTTAGATTCTTTGCTATACGACTCGCTTTGCTGATCGACTGCAACAACGAGGTGCGCCTCGCCATCTTTGAATCTCACTTTGCGAAAGTTCGACATCGGTCGAACCTTCGGGTGGGTCGAGAGAAATCTTGCAATTGCAGATTGAGTATCCTCTTTGTAATTTCCGTTGACCAATAGCATGAGGCTGATGAGTTCATCGCGGTCCAAGGCGACGCCCGCATAGGTCCGGTAATACAAAGAATCCGAAATCTCGAAGATTTTCAAAGCGGTCTCATACTCACGCCGCCGAAGGTTCGGTGGCAGCTGGGCTACAGTCCCCATGTGCTCGCGCACGAGGTATGGGTCATCCCACATGGGCTTGACAGGCTTCGGCAGCTGGATTTGGCTTGCATCGCCGAGTTGCTCTGCAGCCAGATCTGCCGCGCAAGCAACTTGCTCTTGAGGCTGTTGAGCCTCACCTTGTTCTTGTTGCACTTGCTCGAGTACCTCTTCAACTATTGACAATGATTTTTCGGAGATCTTCTTGCGCTTTTTCTTGCGCTTTTTCTTATCCGGCTTGTTTTTACTGGCTTTGTCTTCTTCCGATTTCATCTTGCGTGCAGCGGCTTTTTTCTTGGCTGCCTTTTTCGCCATAGCAAGCGATGATCGCTTCTTCTTGGCAGCCTTCTTCTTTTTAGCTCGTCGGGTAAGGGGCTGATCTGACATACTACCTCGCTACTCTGAGTGTGATGCTGATGCGTCCTCGTACTTTTAGTGGGGACAAAAGGGGTGCAGGAATGATGCGCTCGACGGTGTGGAGCCACAGTCTCGTTTCGCCGTCGAGCAAAGTAATCGCGCCGCTTTCGAGGCGCGTTCTTTTTATGGGGGAAGCTTCATCTTTTCGTACGGCCCATGAGCAAGCGTCGCCTAAAGATACGGTGACAATAGGCTTGGATGTGTCGCGCTCATGTATATCCGCGTGCCAACCAAGGGCAGCGTTTTCGTCGTACCAGTTGATAATGGCGCAGTCCCATGGCTGCTTGCCTGCGATTTCGTCGGCGAGCTGTGTCCATCTTTGGGGTATAGCCGGCCAGGGGCGGCCATTTTTTTGAGCTGGATCGTAGCGGTAGGCCCCATCGCCAACCCAGCCTACTTGGCCAGCGGCCGAGACCCGTACACGCATGGGCAGACCGGCGGGCGTAGTCGGCCGGACGAGCGGAGCCTTCTTGATGACCTCACGGACCTCGCGTATCCAGTCATTTTGCTCGTTTCGACTCAATGTTTTTTCGACGACGGTTTTCATGGTCTTCGCTGGGGATAAGGCAAAGGGCGCCACGCGATCTGCGTGACGCCCTTTGCTTGACCTGAACGACGGTCAGTCGTCGTCGTCGTCGTCTTCGTCTTCGTCGTCGTCGTCGTCGTCGTCTTCGTCTTCGTCGTCGTCGTCTTCGTCGTCGTCTTCGTCGTCGTCGTCGTCGTCGTCGTCGTCGTCGTCGTCGTCGTCGTCGTCGTCGTCGTCGTCGTCGTCGTCGTCGTCGTCGTCGTCGTCGT
>Ga0180430_10002135_pt1 | contig 18211 bp, 18 predicted proteins | sample SS_ome_9_FD_132999 | JGI IMG/M metagenome (GOLD analysis project Ga0180430, IMG submission 132999) | Hypersaline lake sediment archaeal communities from the Salton Sea, California, USA - SS_1_S_2 metaG | ecosystem: Environmental > Aquatic > Non-marine Saline and Alkaline > Hypersaline >... | reverse complement strand
GTCGACGATCCCTGGGGTTGGGGCGGCTCCCTGGAATGGGCGACGTCCTGTCCGCCGCCGCGGCACAATTTCACTTCACTGCCGCGGATCCGATCCGAGCGTCCCGCTTTCGATCTGCACCACCCGGAGTTGGCTGCACCTCAGGTCACGCCCGGTGCGGTCGGTGTCTTCACCCGGGTGCTCGCTGGTGACGGCCCATCGCCGACGAAGGCGGATATTCAGGCGCGAGACGATCAGGCGCAGGGTCGAGGAGATGCGCAGTGAAGATCGAAGGTTGGATCTTCGGTGTAGGCGCGATCTTCTACTTCTTCGTCTCCGGTGTGTACTGGTACCTCAGCCGCGACGAGATCGGCACCACTGCGCTCGTCATGACCGGTGGGTTGGCCTTTCTCGTGGCGTTCTACATCCTCTACACGGCCAAGCGGGTCTACCCACGCCCGGAGGATCGCGATGATGCCGAGGTCGACGAGGCCGATCCGGAGTACGGCTTCTTCAGCCCGCACAGCTGGTGGCCACTCGCCGTGGGTATCGGTGCGATGATCACGACCTTCGGGCTGATCTTCGCCGTGTGGCTGCTCGTCCTCGGTGTTTCGGTGCTCATGCTGTCGATCATCGGTTGGCTGTTCGAGTACTACCGCCGCGAATTCGCCCACTAGGGGAGGCGCCGGTCGCATCTCATCGGAGATCGCGATCGCACAGCCTGGATGCCTGAGCCGGCTCCTCGCGTGATTCCGGCGGTTGTCGCCCGGGTGGGACAATCGGCCATGATGTCGGTCTCGTTTCCAGGGCACAACGCGGGGCGGGCGCGGTCGGACAGACCTGGGCCGGGTCAGTTGGTCACTCCGCGAACGAGACATGACCGTCGAACTACCGCCTTCGGTGCTGTGACGGGCGATGTCATGGACGGCGACGCCGAACCACCCCTGCAGTCCCCGAGGCGCCATGGCAGGGTGAGGGGATGGAACAACGAGACCTCGAAGCCGCCGAAGAGCGCCTGACGTCGATCCTGCTGGGCTGGGGTGCTGCGAGCACCGTGCTGGGGTCGGCACTATGGGCGGCCGGCTGGCGGTCGAGGCGCACAGAACTGCTCCGTTTCGGTCGCCAGACTGCTCTGTGGGGTGCCACGGATGCCGCCATCGCCCTTGCCGGTTCCCTGAGTCGTCGTCGGCGGGGTGAACTGGATCAAGCGGAGGTCGACGGTAAGGCTCGGACATTGCTGATCACCCTGGTGGTCAACGGCATGGCCGACGTGGCCTATGTGGCCGGAGGAGCGCGTGTGTGGGCTCGAACGGGATCAGCTCAACGATCGACACCCGACTTCCAGGATGCCTCGGTGTCGCAGACCTACTGGGGGATGGGGCGCGGGGATGGTGCGGCGATCATCATCCAGGGAGGCTTCCTGCTGGTACTGGATACCGTCTTCGCGCTGCGATTGAGCCGCAAACAGCACTGAGCCTCCCACCCCGACCGCCAGTCGTCTGAGTTACCTGAATGGTCGCTAACTCGGTGAGTTAGCGACCATTCAGGTAACTCAGACGTTCCCCGGAGGGGAATGACCGAGGGCCGGCCACCCACTGAATGGGTGAACGGCCCTCGCGTCGATCGGAGTGGAGCCGGTCTAGTCCGTTCCCCGCTCGCTTCCCTTATCCGCCTCGAGTGCTTCGGCATTCGTCATCGGCTCGCCCTGCTCGTGCAGCACACCGCCGTGGAAGGGCACCGTGACGTAGTTGCTCTCCTCGTACTCGTGCAGGGGAGCCTCGAGCTCGGCTTCATGCGCGACATGGGCCTGACCTGCCTCGATCTCAGCCATCGTCGGGGGAGCGACTGCATCGCGGTAGTAGAAGTTGGACAACCTCGAGCGCAGCTTGTCGATCCGGTAGCGCTTATTGCGTACCCCGTTGGCATCGGTCTTCGCCGGCGCCGGGAGCGGGGTGTTGTGTGACTCGATCATCGAGGCGAGCACGGCCTGCTGAGCCTTCGGGAGTGGCTCGTGCACCTCGATGAACTCACCGTGCGGCAAGCGCAGGATGCGACCGGACTCGTAGCCGTGGAGCAGCTTCTCGCGATCCTTGCGCTGCAGGCCCAGGCAGATTCGCTTGGTGATGATGAACGCCAGTGGCGGCAGCACGATCAACCCGATCCGCAGGAACCAGGTGATCGCGTTGATAGATAAGTCGAAGGTGGTCGCCACGAGGTCATTGCCGCCACCGAGCCACAGCAGGCTGTAGAACACGATGGCCATGACACCGATGCCGGTACGGACAGGAGCGTTGCGCGGGCGCTCCAGCAGGTGGTGCTCGCGCTTGTCACCGGTGGCCCAGGCTTCGAGGAACGGATACAGCGCCATGGCGGTGAAGATGATGCCGGGCACGATGACCGCGGGTATCAGGATGTTCCACGAGATGGTGTAGCCGAAGGCGACCGTCTCCCAGTTGGGCATCACGCGCAGGGCGCCATCCAACCAGCCGATGTACCAGTCCGGCTGAGTGCCGGCGGTGACTTGATCAGGTGTGTAGGGCCCGAATATCCACACCGGATTGATATTCACCAGCCCCGACAGCAAGGCGATGATGCCGAACACGATGAAGAAGAAGCCACCGGCCTTGGCCATGTAGATCGGCATCAGCGGGTAGCCGACGACGTTCTCGTTGGTGCGGCCCTGGCCGGGGAACTGGGTGTGCTTTTGGTACCACACCAGCATCAGATGGACGGTGACCAGAGCGAGGATGAGGCCCGGGATGAGCAGGATGTGGGCCATGTAGATACGCGACATGAAGTCCACGCCGGGGAACTCACCGTCGAAGAGCAGGAATGCTGCCCAGGTGCCCACGATCGGGATGGCTTGGACGATGCCGCGGGCGATCTGCAACCCGGTGCCCGAGAGCAGATCGTCAGGCAGGGAATAGCCGGTGAAGCCCGCGCCCAGAGCCAGCACGATGAGGCCGACGCCGATCACCCAGTTCAGCTCTCGCGGCTTGCGGAAGGCACCGGTGAAGAACACCCGGAAGGCGTGCACCGCGATCGCTGCGACGAAGATCAGCGCGGCCCAGTGGTGCATCTGTCGGATGAGCAGGCCGCCGCGGATATCGAAGGAGATCTGCAGGGTCGAGGCGTAGGCCTCGGTCATCTCCACACCCTTGAGAGGCACATACGAGCCCTCGTAGATCACCTCTACCAGGCTGGGCTTGTAGAACAGCGTGAGGAACACGCCGGTAATCAAGACGACGATGAAGCTATAGAGGATGATCTCGCCCAGCATGAATGACCAGTGGTCGGGGAAGACCTTCTTCAGGTTCTTGCCCAACCACTTGTTCGAGCCCAGGCGCTCATCGAGGTACTGCGCTGTAGCGCCCCCGGCCTTCTCTGTCGTGCTCATCCACGCTCCCAGAAGCTAGGTCCGACTGGTTCTTGGAAGTCCGAACGTGCTACGAGGAATCCTTCCTCATTCACGCCGATCGGCAACTGCGGCATGCGCCGTGCTGCGGGTCCGAAGATGACGTTCCCGGAATCGGCGAGATCGAAGGTCGACTGGTGGCACGGGCACAGCAGGTGGTGGGTGCGATGCTCATAGAGCGCGATGGGGCAGCCGACGTGGGTGCAGATCTTGGAGAACGCGAGGATGCCCTGATAATCCCAGCCGTCACCCTGCTGGGAGCGGATCTCACCCGGATCCATCCGCACGAGGATGATCGCGGACTTGCCGCGCTCATTGAGGTTGTGGAACTCCTTCTGGATCTCGCGGATGTTCTCCGGCAGGGCCGAGACGAGACCTCCCACGGGGATGTCCTCGGGCCGGATCGGCTGATAGGTGCCGTCCACGACGATGGGCAGGCCATCGGTCCAGGCGGTTTCGCTGAGGATCTCAGCCGGCGAGAGGCCCTCGAGGGCGGGATCGGTATTGGTCCACATATCCCGGACGAGCACGACCAGAGGGATCGGGAACAGTGCGAGTGCGCCGATCAGGGTGCGCCGCAGGATGCGGTAGGCGGCGAAGCCGGACTCCTCCTTGCCGCGCTCGTACTGGGCGGCGGCCGCGGCATCCTGGTCGGGGGTGGAGGCCAGTCGGTGGCGGTCTTGAACGACTTCGACGTCGGGCATGAGCTTCTTGGCCCACTGGATGGCGCCGGCTCCGATGAAGAAGATCGCCGCGCCGAAGGTGACCCCCAGGGCGACGTTCTGGGCGCCGATGAGGCCGAGGACCGGGATGTAGACCGTCTGGGTGGAGTTCAGCGAGACATAGGCGATGACGAACAGCACCACCATGACCATCGACAGCAAGAACATGAGGGTGATCTGACGCTCGACACGGCGGGCAGCCTTCGGGTCGAGGTCACTGCGGCGGGGGCGGTGCTCGACGTCGGCCACCGTCAGGGCGCCGGGGCCCTCGTATTCGGGCCGGGCGAGGATCCCGTGGGGCTTCTCGGGCAGGGGCTTATCGCCGGAGTTATCGCTACCTCGTGTGGTCAGATCGCTCATCGTGCTCGGATCCCAATCCAGACGGCCGCGGCGAGGAACGCGGCGAGAACGGCGGTCCACAGGAACAGACCCTCGACGACCGGGCCCAGGCGACCCAGCGACATGCCGCCGGGGCTAGGGGCCTGCTGCAACTCCATGACGTAGGCGATGATCGCCTGCTTGTCCTCGGTCGGCAGGGTCTGATCGGAGAAGATCGGCATGTTCTGCGGGCCGGTCAGCATGGCCTCGTAGATCTGCGTCGGCGTGGAGTTCATCAGGGAGGGTGCGTACTTCCCCTGGGTGAGGGCCCCACCCTGGCCGGCGGCCTGATGGCACTGGGCGCAGTTGATGCGGAACAGGATTCCACCCTCGGCCACGTCGGCGTTGGTGTAGTCCACCTGTTCGGCTGTCGGGATAGCAGGCCCGGGAGCCAAGGATGCGATGTAGGCCGCCATGGCGAGGGTTTCCTCGGCGGTGTAGTCGGGCTTCTTGACCGGAGCCTGGGCGCCGGGAGCCGCCAGCGGCATCCGCCCGGTGGCCACCTGGAAGTGCACGGCGGCTGCCCCCACTCCGATGAGGGTTGGTCCTGCACTCGTGCCCTCGGCGTTCAAGCCGTGGCAGGAGGAGCAGCCTTCGAGGTAGAGCCGTCGGCCCTCCTCGATCTGGGTCTGGTCGCCCACCATGACGGTGTCGGCTGCGGTGGGCTGGGTTGTCACCACGCCATATGCACCGCCGACCACACCCAGGGCGATCAGCAGCAAGGCCAAGGCCATCAGGGGGTGCCTGCGGTGCGCTGCGAGGGCCTTCATGGGGTGGGGCCTACCTTCTCTCTTCGGCGTGGTTTCGGGTCTGTTGGGTGGTGGCGGCGGACAGGACTGGGAAGCGGGCTACCTCAGGATGTAGATCATGAAGAACAGGGCGATCCAGACCACATCGACGAAATGCCAGTAATACGAGGTCACGATGGCCCGGGTGGCCTGCTGGTGGGTGAATCGCTTGGCGACGTAGGTCGTGGCCAGAACCAGCAGGAAGGCGATGAGTCCGCCGGTCACGTGCAGGCCATGGAATCCGGTGGTGAGGTAGAACGCCGAGCCGTAAGCATTGGAGGACAGGGTCAGGCCCTTGTGGACCAGCTCGGCGTATTCGAAGATCTGACCGCCGATGAAGACACTGCCCATGAGGAACGTGATGATGAACCACCGGCGAAGCCCCTTGACATCGCCCCGCTCAGCGGCGAAGACACCCAGCTGGCAGGTCACACTGGACAGCACCAGGATGGTGGTGTTGACGCTGGCGAAGGGGACGTTGAGCAGCTGCGTCTCCTGCTCCCACAACTCCGGATTGACCGCTCGCAGCGTGAAATACATCGCGAAGAGCCCGGCGAAGAACATCAACTCGCTAGACAGCCACACGATGGTGCCCACAGCGGTCATGTTGGGGCGATTGGCGGGGGCGTGGACGAAGGCCTCGCCCGCGGTCGAAGTCGCAGCAGCCACGAAGGCATCTTGTCAGATTCTGAGCGTGGGCGCGCGTATGACCCCCGAATGTTGCCCATCTCATATCCACCCCCGGATCAGTCTCCGGGGATAACCGCCTGAGTTGCCTATTTGGTCGGTAACTCAAGCGGAGTTGACGACCAAACAGGCAACCAAGACGGTAGGGGTGGGGGGCGTTAGCATGTGCGGCGTGACGAGCCCTGAACACCGTGCCCTGCGCGTTCTGGTCTACAGCGACGACCGCAACACCCGGCGCAGCATCGTCATGGCCCTGGGCCGCCGCCCCGCCCCGGAGCTTCCGGCCATCGAGATCACCGAGGTTGCCACCGAGGCATACGTATTGCGCACCCTGGACGCCGGCGGCATCGACCTGGCGATTCTCGACGGGGAGGCGGTGCCTGTCGGTGGCATGGGGATCTGCCGACAGATCAAAGACGAGATCTTCCATGCACCCCCCGTACTCGTCATCATCGGCCGCGCTGCGGATGCCTGGCTGGCGACCTGGTCGCGGGCCGACGCCGTCGTCCCCCAACCGCTCGATCCGAGGGTGCTGGCCGAGCGCGCTGCGGGGCTGCTGCGCCGACGCCTCGCCGGCATCGATACCGCCTGATCGACATCGGCTGCGCCGTGACCTCTTCCGAACCTGAGCAGCCGGTGGCGGCGTGGCCGGGTTTGCTCGCCGCCTTGCTCCGCGGCGAGGATCTTCCCCGCGATCAGGCAGTGGCGGCGATGTCGGACATCATGGGCGGCCGGGTGGGTCCGGCCCGGATCGCAGGATTGCTCATCGGCCTGCGGGCCAAGGGCGAGACGGCATCGGAGGTAGCCGCTGCTGCCGAGGCGATGCGTCAAGCAGCCCGTGTCTGGCCCGGGCAGGGTGGGTGCATCGACATCGTCGGCACCGGCGGCGACAACTCCGGTACGGTCAACATCTCCACCCTCGCCGCAGTCATCGCGGCGGCGTGCGGAGTCCGGGTCGTCAAGCACGGCAATCGAGCGGCGAGTTCGGCCAGTGGAGCAGCCGATGTGCTCGAGAGCCTCGGTCTACCCCTCGACGCTTCCCCGGATGTCGCGGCTGCCGTCGCTGACGAGATCGGGTTGGGCTTCGCCTTCGCTCCGGTGTTCCATCCCGCGATGCGTCATGCAGCGCCAGTGCGCAGGGACCTGGGAGTTCCCACGGTGTTCAACATCCTCGGCCCGCTCACGAATCCTTCGGCACCGGCAGCCGGGCTCATCGGGTGCGCCGATGCGCGCCTGGCCCCGGTCATGGCCGAGGTGTTCGCCGAGCGCGGCGATCTCATGATCGTTGTGCGTGGCGATGATGGCTGGGATGAGATCACCCCGCAAACGAGCACGCGCATGTGGATCAGCGAGCGCGGCACGGTGTCCGAATCCACGCTCACCCCGGCGGATGTCGGTCTGGAGGGGATCAACGGAGCCGACCTGGCCGGTGGGGATGCTCGTCACAATGGTGAGGTCATGCGCATCGCCCTGGGGCTGCCGCGAGTGCACCCGGAGGAATCGATCCATGCTGATCCCGCCGCGGTGACGGCTGTCGCTGTGGCCAACGCCGCTGCAGCTCTGGCAGCCGCAGCAGCGGCGGGCCTGGCCAATGACAGCAGCGGGGGAGCAGTACCTCGAGCGGACTCGACCTGGCCGGAGCGCATTGCGGCCCAGGTGCCGCGTGCGCACGATGCTGTTGCGTCGGGTGCGGCGGGGGAGTTGCTGAACCGGTGGATTCAGCGGGCTCGCGAGATGGTGGAGTGACGACGTCTGGCATGTGACCGGTGTCGCGTTCGCGGTTGCGCGTCATCGGATGTGAGCCCGGCACGTACCTGCGCGCGGATCGTGCGGACCGTGGACAGCAATTCACCGCCGAGGTGGACCGGTAGATGCAGGGGCGAGTCGCTGTGCGCCAGTCGGGTTCCCGGCTCGGTGAGCCATCTCCACACCAGGTGCGATTCCTCGACCAGGCCACTCGGTCGCGCGATGGGAACCCGAGGGGCCGCAGGCGAGTCCTCTGCGACGGCATAGAGCGCAGTGAGAACCTCGCGCGGATCCTGCCCCGGTTCGGCGACACCGGCTGCCACCAAACGGCCCTCGCGGATCACATGCAGCGTCCAGGTGCGGTTGTCCAGACGGGCCGCGCCGATCGTTCCCGCCCGCACCAGCGCATGGAGGACGGCGGCCCGCTCGATCCCCCGAAGAGCCGCCTCGAGGCGATCGCGCCACTCCCGGGCTCGCTCGAACCGGGTGGCTTCGGTCAGGGGTCGGATACGTTCGTCGATAGCAGCGATGAGAGACCGTGTGTCGCCGGCCATGGCCGCAGCGATCGCATCGGCAGCCACATCGGCGCTGGGGTCGTGGCCGCAGGCTTCGGCGAGTACCCGCAGGGCCTCGGCCGCCTGAAGTGCCTCGGCACGGTGCGGGTAGGGACCGATGGCGGACCGATGGCGCTGCGAGAGTTTCGACGTGACCGTCAGGCGGGCATCCGATCCGTGGGACAGGGCGAGCCACTGCTGACGTTCAGGATTGCGAGACCGGCGATTGAATGGCGGGCGGTGCTCGCCGATGAGTCGAATCTCGCGAACGTGTGCCTCGAGAGCACTGGCGCACGGGATAGCGGTCACCTCCGAGGCAAGATGGAGCATGTCGCGCATCCGGGCTCGAGGTTCCGACGCGGTGAAGTAGGTACGCACCCGGTCCCGGATGCAACGGGAGGTGCCGACATACAGCGGATCGCCTTGGGCGTCGCGGAAGACGTACACCCCTGGTGAGCGAGGGAGCCCATCGGCGAGATTTCGCTTGCGGCGCTGGACCTCGTGGGTCCGGCCCGTGAAGGACACGAGATCTTCGAGTGTCCACACATGGTGACCGGCAGCACGTTCGAGCAGGCCGTGTAGAACGGCGACAGTGGCGCGCGCATCATCGAGTGCACGGTGGATGGGTGTGGTCGGCGAGCCGAAGAACGAGGCGAGTGTGGCGAGCTTGACGTTGCGCACGTCATCACGCCCCAGCAGACGCCGGGCTAGTCGGGCGGTGTCCAGTACCCGAGGCTGCGGCCAAACATGGCCGGACTTCGCCGCTGCTGCCTTGAGGAATCCGATGTCGTAGGGCGCGTTGTGTGCGACGACGACGGCATCGCCGATGAACTCCCACAGCGACGCGGTAGCCGCGGGCACCGATGGCGCGCCGATCAGCATGGCGTTTGTGATCCCGGTCAAGGATGCGATGAACGCGGGAACGTCGTGCCCGGGATCGACCAGAGTGGCGAACTCGCCGAGCACCTCACCACCGTGGACCTTCACCGCCCCGATCTCGGTGATCCCGGCATCGGCGGGTGACCCGCCGGTGGTTTCGAGGTCGAGAACCACGAAGGTGACCTCTGCCAGGGGGCGACCAAGGTCGTCGATGCTCAACTGGTCGCTCAGAGGGCGCTGTTCGGACATGTCAGTGACCCTAGGGCCGACCTCCGACACGGCGCGGTCACGAGCGATCCGATAGGTTCACCGGCGTGTCGATCATCGTTCCCGATGCCGATCATCGCTGGCGCTGTGCGCACTGCGGCAATCTCACGCGCTTCGACGTGGTCCGACGGTCTCGGACCGAACAGTTCTGGCACCTCGACCTCGCCGGTGAGCCGACCATCGAGGAGTCGCGGGCGCTGGAGGATGTCATCGAGTCGGTGACCTGCCGATGGTGCGGCAAGCCCGACGCCATCGAGATCATCGCGCGTCCGGCCCCTGGCGATCCGTTGCCTGAGGAGAACCCCGGCGGCCAGCCCTGATCACAGCCCGCGATGGGCGGCTGCGCTATCGGAATGTCAGACCCCCACTCCACCATGGGGGCATGAGCGATGAACGAAGCAGCGACGAGATCGTGATCGATTGCAATTCCTGTGTTGTTCGAGGGGATGCCTGCTCAGACTGCGTGGTCAGCGTGCTGCTCGGACCGCCGGCCTTCCTCGATGAAGTCGAGCGCACCGCGTTGGCGGTGCTCGCCGGATCGGGACTGGTTCCCCCGCTGCGGCTGCTCAGTTCGGACGAGGGAGCTGCCTGATGGGGGAACCGGCGAGATCCCCGGACTGCTCGTCGGTTGACTCGGTGATGCCGGCTGCCGGTGTCGCCTCGGTGGCGCGCTCACGAAGCGAGGGCGCCCGCATCTGACGGATGAGAACAGCGATTGCCCAGACCGTTGCCGCAACGAGGCTGAGAATGCGCACCGTCTGCAACCCCAGTGCCCACCATTGGCTGCTGAGCAGCGAGCCGTATCCGAACGGATAGATCACCTGCGTGACCGTGACTGAAATCGCCAAGAGCGCGATGACCGGACGGAGTTGGGTTCGCCGATCCATCAGTGCCACCGCAGCAACGCCGGCGACCCACACGTTGTACTGCGGGGAGAGCACACGCGAGGTGATCATCGAAATAAGGAGTGCGGTCAGCACGACATCGACCCCGGGGATGTCCTCGAGCATGCCCAGCAGGCGTGCGATCCCGAGGCCCAGGATGAGAAGCAATCCGATCCCGGTCACCACGGTCCCGATCCCGATGGTCACATCCAGATCTATCTCCATGGCTCCGAAGCGGAACTCGAAGGGAACCTCCGCACCGAAACCCTGCGCAACTAAGAATGGCCAGGCGGCCACCGATTCGACCTGCAGGCCGCGCGACTGCTGCTCCCCGACGAACGACACTCCACCGGTCGCCCACAGCGACACGGCGATCAAGATGGCGATGGCGGTGACGACGAAACCTGTTGCTCCGCACACGAGACTGCGCCTAGGAAGTGCGAGTAACGCCAACCCCGGCCACACCTTGAGTAGGGCGCCCACGGCTGCAGCACCCCCGGAGAGCCGAGGACGCGAGATGAGCAGAAGTGCTGCGACCGCAGCGGCCGTGGGAAGCAGATCGAATCGAGCCAGGAAAACCGGGCCGATCAATACCGCGGACACGACCCAGGCCCAGGCCGGCATGAGGTCAGGGAGCACGGTGTCCGCCGCTCCATCGGTCTGCGGGCGTCGGCGTCGGAATCCGGCGATGAGCAGCATCACCAGGATCGCCGCGTCGGCGGCGAGTGCGATCACGAAGAACCCGACCACGGGCGATGCTCCGATGAGCGCGGATAGGGCGAACACCGCACCGGCACCGGGCGGGTACTGCCACATGTCGTCACCGATCGGGAAACGCCCGGTGACGAGCAACTGCGACCACTCCGAGTACAGCAGGACGTCATTGATCACGAGGGGGCCATCGGGATAGGGCACCAATCCGATGATGACTCCCATGAGAGCCGCGCGACTGCCGATCCAGGCCAGGATGAGCCATCCCAGTACCCGGGGGAGTCGGCTCGCGCGTGAGGTCACGAGGGCAGACTAACCGCAGCCCACGGACGCTTGCGTGAGCGGCGAGGTCAGGGTTCGATGCCCGGTGGGCTGATCAATCCCGCTCGAAGAGCAGCCATCAGCGCCTGCGCGCGATTCGCAGCACCCAACTTGTCGTATAACCGGGATATGTGCGTCTTCGTCGTGGATTCGGAGATAAAGAGCGTGCTCGATATGGCTGAGACTCCCAACCCATCGGCGAGCAGATCGAGAACCTGGCGTTCTCGAGGGGACAGGTGTGGGCCTTCGTCATTCATCCGACGCTGCATCGCCGATGCCAGATCTGGGGAGCTGAACGTCCGGGGTGTTGCCGCCGCATGGCGGGCTGCGGCCACGATCTCGTCTGCGGGTGCGCTCTTGGGGATGAAGGCACTGGCGCCTGCCTCGAGTGCGTCGAATAGGTGTTGATCGCCGGCGTACATCGTGAGCACCACGATGCCGAGTTGCGGATGACGTTTACGGGATTCGCGCACCAGGGTGATTCCGTCACCGTCGGGTAGACGCAGATCGATCACCGCGACATCAGGCGAGTGAGACTCGATGATGGCAAGACCGCTTTGCACGGTGGCCGCTTCGGCGACGACCTGGACATCCGGTTCGCGTTCGAAGGCTCGACGCAAACCTTCTCGAATCAATTCGTGATCATCGATGAGCGCAACTCGGATCTCATGGGGTAAAGGCATCAGCGATCGCCTTCCCGTGCGCCCGCGAGTGCGAGAGCCGAAGCAGCGATGACGAGTTCCACCACGGTCCCGCCACCTTCGCGAGCACGGATGATGAGGTCACCGCCAAGCGCTTCGGCCCTTTCCCGCATGATCGTGAGTCCGAAACTGTCCTGGCGTGCCGATCGGGTGTCGATACCTCGGCCATCGTCTGCGATACGCAGCATCACCCCGTCGTCATCGACCCGGTACGTCACCCACAGGGTCCGTGCCTGCGCGTGCCTGCGCGCGTTCGTGATCGCCTCCTGAGCGATACGCAGCACCTGCGGCGACATCCCGGCCGGGATGCGCGTGCCGTCCTCATCGAGCACCGTGTGAACGGTCATCTGGCTCTCGTTGCCCACGTTCGCCAGGTAGTTGGCCAGTGCATCGGCGATCCCTGCTCCCGATTCGAGGCGCAGGTCGTAGATGGACAGGCGAAGTTCGGTGATGATGCGGGTGAGTTCCTCTCGAAGCCGAACCAAGCGGTCGTGGACATCGGCATCGAGGTTCTCGTGCGCCAGGTCATCGACGAGAAGGCCCACGCCTGCAAGCTCTTGCGCGATTCCGTCATGGATTTCCCGAGACATCCGATGCCGCTCATTCGTCGTGGCAAGATCCCGGATCTCATCGAACAGTCGAGCAGCATCGAGGCGCAAGGCTGCCGCATCGACCTCGCGCTGGGCGAGGGCGAGGTCTTCGATCGGCCACAGCGGACCAGTGCGCTGCAGGGCGACCACACCTATCGGTGTGCCTTCGAGCCTCAGGGGGATGATCGCACTGGCGATGGGCTCGGTGGCGGACAGAGGCCATTCGGCGGCGATCGCGACACCGTCCAACGGTCCCTGCCGTTGGACAGCAGCCTGCGCCTGCGCTGCCTGCGCCCACAGTCCGCGATCCCACCGTGGAATCCATGGCACCGGATGCTGCGATCCCGTTGCGGCCACCGTGGTGCCCGATCGTGTGTTCAGGTACACCACCGCGTTGTCATGGGGCAGGATCTGGGCGACCGTGTCCAGCGTGACTCGGGCGAGGACGGGCTCCTCGAGGCCCTCGGGCAGGCGCCTGGTCACGTCGCGCAGGGCAGTGAGCAACATGCGGGCTGCGGCGTAGGAATCCTGAGTGGGTGCCACCCGTTCACGGATATGCCGCGCCAGTGCTGTGCCCAGGCCGATAGCGATGGCGATGGCTAGCCAGATCACGACATCGGCGATCGGCTCGGGTAGCGACGATCCCTGCTGCCACACCACACCGATGACCAGAACCAGCGCCGACACCAGGCCGGCCGCGAGGGCACCCACGGTTCCGGCCATCAAAGCCGCCACGATCGGCGGCACGATGAGGTAGACCGCGGAGGGACGCAGGCCAGCCGGTGCTGACAGCACGATCACCGCTACGACCGCGGCCTCGAGTAGGACTGCGACGTAGCGCAGCCAAGCCGGGCGGCGAGCGATACTCGCTGTCAACGCGACGATGCCGATGAGAACGACCTGGTGGTACGCGGTTCCCAGGGCGCCGGTGCTCAGGGCGAGAAGGAACGTCGCCAGGACACCGACGGCCCGAACGATCGGCTCCCAAGCCCACCGGGGGAGCCCTCCGCGTTCGACGGGGAGGGCACGATCACCTCGGGAATCGGGTAGATCAGCGACCGCATCGCCGATCGACTCTGGATGAGTCCCGCCCTCGACTTCATCACCGACCCCATCACCGGCGCCGGATGCTGCGGTCATCGCCGTAGCGACCGATGGAGAGCGGGTGTGGTCACGTCACATCACGCGTAGAGCGCGTCGACGTCTGCGGCGAACTCCTTCATGACCACGTTGCGCTTGAGCTTCATCGAGGGTGTGAGTTGCCCACCCTCTTCAGTCCAGTCAACGTCGAGGATGGCGAACTTGCGAATGGATTCCGCCTTCGACACAGCCTTGTTGGCCTCATCGACCGCACCCTGGATCGTGGCGATGAGATCCGGATCTTTCACCGCCTCGGCGATCGTCATCGACTCGGGCTTGCCGGCGGTCTTCAACCATGCCGGGAAGGACTCCGGATCGATAGTGACCAGGGCCGCGATGAAGGGCTGGCCATCGCCGACCACCATGCACTGGCTGACGAGGTAGTTGGCGCGCAGGCGATCCTCGAGAACTGCGGGGGCGACATTCTTGCCACCGGCAGTGACGAGGAGTTCCTTCTTGCGACCGGTGATCTTGACGAAGCCTTCATCGTCGATCTCACCGATGTCACCGGAATGGAACCAGCCGTCCGGTTCGATCGCCTCGGCCGTAGCCGTCGGATTCTTCCAGTATCCATCGAAGATCTGAGCGCCGGACAGCAGCAGCTCGCCGTCGGCAGCGACCTTGACCGATGCACCCGGGAAGGGTTGACCGACGGTGCCGATCTTCAAAGCCGTCGGCCGATTGACCGTCGTTGCCGCACTGGTTTCGGTCAGGCCGTACCCCTCGAGGATGGTGACCCCGATACCGCGGAAGAAGTGCCCGAGGCGCTCACCCAGCGGAGCGCCACCGGAGACCGCCCAGGCCACCTCACCGCCCATGGCGGCACGGAGCTTGGAGTAGACGAGTTTGTTGAACAGGGCGTGCTTGATCTTCAGGGTCAAGCCGGGCCCTCCGTGATCGAGAGAGCGGCTGTACTCGATCGCTACTCCTGCGGCGGTGTTGAAGATATTGCCCTTGCCCTCGGCGGTGGCCTTCTGCTGAGCGGAGTTGAAGACCTTCTCGAACACGCGGGGAACCGCAAGGAGGAACGTGGGCTGGAAGGACTGCAGGTCGGGCAGCAGGTTCTTTACATCGGGAGCTTGCCCCATGCGAACGCGAGCCCGGATCGAACCGAGCTGGATGATGCGGCCGAACACGTGCGCCAAAGGCAGGAACAGCAGGGTCGATGCACCCGGACGCAAGAAGACCTCGGGCATTCCCTGCACCACGTTGTCGACTTCGAACATGAAGCTCTTGTGGGTGAGCATGCAGCCCTTGGGGCGCCCGGTGGTGCCTGAGGTGTAGATGATGGTGGCGAGGTCCTCGGGCTTGACGCTGGCCCGTGCCGCTTCGAGGGCTTCGTCGGTGACATCCTTGCCGGCAGCAGTGAGCGCTTCGATGGCGCCGTCATCGAAGATCCAGGTTCGGGTGCACTCCGGAAGCCGATCGGCTACCTCGTCGAAAACCGCCTTGTTCTTCGCGCTTTCAACGAACAACCCGACCGCATCGGAGTCGCTGATGATCCATTCGACCTGCTCCGGTGAGGACGTCTCGTAGATCGGGACGGTGACACCCCCGGCGTACCAGATCGCGTAATCGGCGACGGTCCACTCGTAGCGGGTGCGCGACATGATGCCGACGCGCTGGCCTGGCTGCACGCCGGAGGCGATGAGTCCCTTGGCCACGGCCTTCACCTGATCCAGGAACGCACGAGCCGTGACACCGACCCACTTTCCCGAGTCGTTGCGCGAGAGCACCACGCGATCGGGTGCCTGTGCGGCGTTCTCGACGATGTGATCGGTGAGACTGCCAGCATTGGGTGGCGCGACGATGGCCGGCACGGCGAATTCGGTCTTCATGGCCTGAGGTCTCCTTCACGGGGCTATCGGTGCCAGTCGCCCGGCGTATGTCGGGCCCGGAGAGCGAATGAGTTCTCCGAGATGACTGGTGACGTTACGCGATCGACGGGCTCTTGGCACGCCATTCAGCTCAGCCGGCATCCCGAACTCCGAGGTCGCGCGTATCCTGCACACATGGCCACCGTGGATCTGGTCGACGAGACGTTCATCGTGGTCGCCCCGGCCCGGATCGCCGAGATCGTGGCTGATTCCGGTCGTTGGGCGGCCTGGTGGCCTGGGCTGAACCTGGTGATCTTCATGGATCGCGGTCTCGAAGGCATCCGATGGACGGTCACCGGCGAACTCGTGGGATCGGCCGAAATCTGGTTGGAGTCCCATCGAGACGGCGTGATCGTGCACCACTATCTGCGTGCCGAACCGACCGAACCGGGTTCGACCACGCGCCCTCGACGCGTCAACGATTCAGCGCGTGGTCGTCGCGAAGCGGACAGACTGCGCCGACGCCACGCACTGGCTTGGAAACGGACGGTATGGGCCTTGAAGGACGAACTCGAAGAGGGACGTAGACCGGGGGAGCCGGTGGGTTTCGCATCCACTGAGCGCTAACGTGGTGAATCGTGGCTGAGCAGACCGAGTCCAGCATCCTCATCGATGCTTCCGCGCGACGGGTGATGGATGTGATCGCCGATCTTGCGTCGTATCCCCAGTGGAGCGACGGGATCACCGAGGTGACAGTGCTGAGTGAATCGGATGGTCGCCCGGCTACGGCGCGCTTCGAACTGGCCTCCGGTCCCATCAAGGACACCTACGAGCTCGCCTATGACTGGCGTGGTGACGACCATGTGGCGTGGCACCTCACCCGTGGAGACATGCTGCGTGCCATGGACGGGAGTTACGACCTATCCGAGCAGCCGTCGGGGCAAACCGAGGTCCGCTATCGCCTCGTTGTCGACGTCAAGGTCCCCATGATCGGGATGATCAAGCGCAAAGCCGAGAAGGTGATCGTCGACACGGCGCTGCGGGGATTGAAAGCACGGGTGGAATCCACGGAATCCACCGATCCCACGGGTGGCTGACCTTCGATGGTGAGCGACGCAACGCTGAACGACCCTGGGGCTGCGGCGCAGACGCCGGTCAGCATCGGGGTGGATGTCGGCGGCACCAAGATCCTCGCGGCGATTGTGGACCCCCACGGCCGCATCCTCAGCCGCCAGCGGATCCCCACCCCAGCACGCGACGTGCAAGCCACGATCGATGCGATCGTGACGGCCATCGAGACGCTTGTCGATAGTCACCCCGGTCCGGTCGACTCGGTGGGAATCGGGGTCGCCGCGCTCGTGGATGGTGATCGCTCCAGCGTCGTGTTCGCTCCCAACCTCGGCTGGGCGGAGGTGCCGTTGGCGGAGGCGGTCGCGCAGCGGATCCATCGACGCGTCGTGGTCGAGAACGATGCCAACGCTGCAGCATGGGGCGAGTTCCGGCATGGAGCGGGCCGTCGGTTCGACGATGCTGTCGTCATCACTGTCGGCACGGGAATCGGCGGCGGGTTGATCCTCGAGGGCAGGCTCCGCCGCGGTGCCCATGGAATGGCAGCGGAGATCGGTCACATCACCCTCGTTCCCGATGGCCGTGTCTGCGGCTGTGGCCGGCGGGGATGCTGGGAGCAGTACGCGAGCGGCTCGGCTCTCGTGCGTATCGCACGTGATTTCGCCGGTGACCGTCGCGGGGAAGCCCATGTGCTGCTGAGTCTCGGGGATGGCAGCCCCGAGGGAATCCGGGGCAGGCATGTGACCGAGGCGGCCCGCCATGGGGACCCGGTGGCGCTGGCCGCATTCGCCGAGGTCGGCCTGTGGCTCGGTCGAGGCATGGCCGACCTGACGGCCGTATTGGACCCACAGGCCTACATCATCGGCGGTGGCGTCAGCGATGCCGGTGAGATGCTGGTGGAGCCGGCCCGGCGCGAACACGCGCACCTGGTCGCGCAGTACGGCGGTCGCGAGGTTCCAGGGGTTGTCGCCGCGAGTCTGGGCAATGATGCCGGCGTGGTGGGAGCCGCGGATCTCGCGCGAGAAGAGTAGCCAGATCACCAACCGCCGGCCCGGCGGCTCGAGCAGAACCTGTGCAGGTGGAACCTAGACGACCGCTCCTGGGTCATCGTGGTCGCGTTCGGTGCGCATGCGGGCGACCAGCAGCACGAACCCACCCATGAACGCTGCGACGCCGATGCCGCTGAGCCAACTGCCCCAGGCGAGTACCTGGTTGGCTACGAGCACCGTGGGGCCACCGATCGCTGCCGACCAGCCGACGATGTCGAGAGTGTGGCGTGGTCGGGGTAGGGGCGGGGGTTCTGGGGGAATGAAGCCCTCGGCATCGTCGGCATCGTCGAGCAGGTCGTGATCGAGGGCGTAATCGCGTGGGCCGGTTGAGGATCCGGCGCTGGGCTCAGGCCCGTCCGATGGGTCCACCGGGTGCTCGGGGTTGATCGGATATTCCGGGAGCCGCGAGGTTGGACCCTGCCGGCGGATCAGGCGCTCCGACAGGCCTGATCCACCCCGGTCTCGGCCATCGCCGGCACTGCCCGAATCGGGCTCCCAGCCCTGGACGAGTTTCG
>Ga0180430_10002133_pt1 | contig 18228 bp, 14 predicted proteins | sample SS_ome_9_FD_132999 | JGI IMG/M metagenome (GOLD analysis project Ga0180430, IMG submission 132999) | Hypersaline lake sediment archaeal communities from the Salton Sea, California, USA - SS_1_S_2 metaG | ecosystem: Environmental > Aquatic > Non-marine Saline and Alkaline > Hypersaline >... | reverse complement strand
GGAAGGATGGCAAGTATGTGGCGGGGACGGGCCAGCAGATTGTGGGTCCGGCGTTTTTGCGTCAGGAGCGGCCTGACGTGATTATCCTGGCGAATCCCATTTATTACAAGGAAGTAGCGGGGATGGTTGGCGAGCTGGGACTTGAGCCAGAGTTTATTTGAGCGAGCCTAGAGGGAGCGTTGATGATGCAGATGCAGGCGCAGGCGAACAGGACGAGCGAGTTGCAGGAGGCGTTGGCGGCGGCGTATCGGCACGGAGCGACGTGTCGTTTTTGCGGGACGGAGTTGAGTCATATTGTGGTGGACCTGGGGATGTCGCCTTTGTGCGAGAGTTATCTGGGGTTGGATGAGTTGAATCGGATGGAGCCTTTTTATCCGCTGCAGGTTTATGTGTGCGAGCGGTGTTATCTGGTGCAGTTGGAACAGTATGTGAGCGAGGAGGATATTTTTCGGGATTACGCTTATTTTTCGTCGTATTCGGAGAGTTGGCTGGCGCACGCGAAGGCGTATGTGGAGGCGGTGACGGGGCGTTTTGGGCTGGGCGAGGCGAGCAAGGTGGTGGAGCTGGCGAGTAACGACGGGTATTTGCTTCAGTATTTTGTGGAGCGAGGGATACCGGTGTTGGGTGTGGAGCCGGCGCGGAACGTGGCGGAGGCGGCGGAGGCGAAGGGGGTGCGGACGCTGACGGAGTTTTTTGGGGAGTCGTTGGCGAAGCAGTTGTTGGAGCAGGGTGAGCAAGCGGATTTGATATTGGGCAACAATGTGCTGGCGCAGGTGCCGGACGTGAATGATTTTGTAGCGGGGATGAAGGTGTTGTTGAAGCCGGAGGGGGTGGTGACGCTGGAGTTTCCGCATTTGATGCGGCTGATCGAGGGGAATCAGCTGGATACGATTTATCATGAGCATTTTTCGTATTTTTCGCTGTTGTCGGGGGAGGCGATCATGGAGGCGCATGGGTTGGCGGTGTTTGACGTGGAGGAGTTGAAGTCGCACGGGGGGTCGTTGCGGCTTTACGCCAGGCACAAGGAGGACGCGAGCAAGCCGGTGACGGCGGCTTTGGAGGAGCTGCGTGAGCGGGAGTCGGCGAAGGGGTATGACGGGATGGCGGTGTATGACGCGTTTTGGGAGCGTGCGAAGGAGACGAAGCGTAAGCTGTTGGCGTTTCTGATCGAGGCGAAGCGGCAGGGCAAGCGTGTGGCGGGTTACGGGGCGCCGGGCAAGGGTAACACGCTGTTGAACTATTGCGGGGTGCGTTCGGACTTTCTGGATTATACGGTGGATCGGAATCCGCACAAGCAGGGCAAGTTTTTGCCGGGGACGCACGTGCCGATATTCGGGCCTGAGATGATCGATCGGACGAAGCCGGACTATGTGTTTATCTTGCCTTGGAACCTGGGGCGGGAGATCATGGAGCAGATGAAGCACATACGGGATTGGGGCGGCAAGTTCGTTGTGCCGATACCAGAAGTAGCGGTGTATTGAGGTGTGGGCGGCGGTCGTCGAAGGGGCGCAATGATATCAGGCGAGCAGTTAGGAGCGGCGTGATGAAGGTGGTACTGTTTTGCGGCGGGTTTGGGCTGCGGTTGCGGGAGTATTCGGACACGGTGCCCAAGCCGATGGTGGTTATCGGTCATCGGCCGGTATTGTGGCACGTGATGAAGTACTATGCGCATTTCGGACACAAGGAGTTTATTTTATGTCTGGGGTATCAGGGGGAGTTGATTAAGGATTATTTTCTGAACTACAACGAGTGCGCGTCGAATAATTTTACGCTTTCGGGCGGGGGCAAGCGGATCGATCTGGACAGTCGTGATATTGACGACTGGACGATTACGTTTGTGGATACGGGGTTGCGGTCGAACATTGGGGAGCGGTTGCAGGCGGTGAAGCCTTACCTGGAGGGGGAGGAGGTGTTTCTGGCGAATTACAGTGATAATCTGACGGATTTTCCGCTGCCGCGATTGTTGGATGGGTTCATGGCATCGGGGAAGGTGGCGGGATTTTTGTCGGTGAAGCCTTCGCACAGTTTTCATGTGGTGGAGACGGGCCTGGACGGGGACGTGGCGAGCATCAAGGAGGCGGGCAAGGCGGACATCTGGCTTAATGGGGGTTACTTTGTGCTGCGTCGTGAGATATTTGACTACATGGAGGCGGGGGACGAGCTGGTGGGTCGGCCTTTCCAGCGGTTGATCGAGGCGGACAAGCTGAGGACGACGAAGTATGATGGTTTTTGGGCGGCGATGGATACGTTCAAGGAGAAGCAGTCGCTGGAGGACCTGGCGGCGCGGGGGCAGGCGGTGTGGCAGGTTTGGGACAAGTAGAAGAGAGTTATGAGTTATGAGTTATGAATGAAGAGAGGACTTAGGACTTCCTATTTCATATTTCATGTTTCAAGGTCAGGTGGTTATGCAGGCATTGAGATTGTTGGCGGAGCGGGGGCGGCCTTTGACGGTGTTGTGTCTGGGGGCGCACTGTGACGACATTGAGATTGGTTGCGGGGGGACGCTGTTGCGGCTGTTGGGCGAGGCGGCGGAGGTGCGGGTGCACTGGGTAGTGTGGAGCCATAGTGGTAACGAGGCGCGGCGGTCGGAGGCGTTGGCGAGTGCGGAGGCGTTGCTGGGGGCGTCGGCGGCGCAGGTGGAGGTGAAGGATTTTCGGGATGGGTATCTGCCGTTTGTGGGCGAACGGGTGAAGGATGAATTTGAGGCGATGAAGGGGCAGGTGCAGCCGGACGTGATATTTACGCACAGTCGGGGGGATTTGCACCAGGATCATCGGTTGATCGAGCAATTGACGTGGAATACGTGGCGGGATCACTTGATTTTGGAGTATGAGACGCCTAAGTATGATGGGGACATGGGCCGGCCTAACGTGTTTGTGCCTTTGAGCGAGGATGTGTGTGGGCGGAAGGTTGAATTGCTGGAGGAGCATTTTGCGACGCAGCGGGGGCGGCGTTGGTTTGATCGTGAGACGTTTTTGGGGTTGTTGCGGCTTCGGGGGATGGAGTGCAACTCGGCGAGTGGGTATGCGGAAGGGTTTTTCGGTCATAAGGTGGTGATTTGAGGAAAGGGTGAGGGATAAGGGGCAGTGTCGCCAGCGGCGACGGGTATTTGAGCAGTGGGCGAGATGCCTGCGTCAGGATATGCGAAAGGTGAATTCATGCGGGTATTAGTGACGGGTAATCGGGGATATATCGGGACGATACTGGCGCCGTTGTTGAAGCAGCGGGGTCATGAGGTGGTGGGGCTGGACAGTGATTTGTATCGTTACTGCACGTTTGGGAATAGTTGGGAGGACGTGGAGACGATAGTGAAGGACGTGCGGGACGTGGAGCGGGAGGATGTGGCGGGGTTTGACGCGATTTGTCATCTGGCGGCGTTGTCGAACGATCCGTTGGGGAATCTGGATCCGGACTTGACGTATGATATCAACTATCGGGCGTCGGCGCGTCTGGCGGAGGTGGCGAAGGCGGCGGGGGTGAAGCGATACATTTTTTCGTCGTCGTGCAGCAATTACGGGGCGGGGGGCGAGGCGTTGCTGGACGAGACGTCGGCGTTCAATCCGGTGACGCCTTATGGGGAGTCGAAGGTGCTGACGGAGCAGGCGGTGTCGGAGCTGGCGGATGAGGGGTTCAGTCCGGTGTTTTTGCGGAACGCGACGGCGTATGGTGTGTCGCCTCGGCTGCGTTTTGATTTGGTGCTGAACAATCTGGTGGCGTGGGCTTACACAACGGGCAAGATTTTTATGAAGAGCGACGGGACGCCCTGGCGGCCGGTGGTTCATATACGGGACATTTGTGCGGCGTTTGCGGCGGTGCTGGAGGCGCCGAAGGAGCTGGTGCACAAGCAGGCGTTCAATGTGGGCTCGACGTCGCAGAATTTGCAGATACGTGACATTGCGCAGGTGGTGGGCAAGACGGTGCCGGGTTGCGAGGTGGCGTTTGCGGAGGGGGCGTCTCCGGACAAGCGGTGCTACAAGGTGAATTGCGACCGGCTGGGGCAAGTGGTGGGGGGGTTCGAGACGGCGTGGGACGTGCAGCGTGGTGCGGTAGAGCTTTACGAGGCGTACCAGGGGGAGGGCGTGACGCTGGAGGAGTTTGAGGGGCCACGGTATCAGCGGATTGGTCAGATCAAGAAGCTGCTGGCGGAGGGGCGTCTGGACGCGAAGCTGCGTTTTACGGGATGATGGTGGGGGTTACATCGGAGCGGGTCGACGAGGCGGCGTTAAAGGCAGGCTAAGGACGATGAGCAAGGACGCGACGAGCGGGACAGGCAAAGGTGGGTTGCTGCTGGTGTCTTATCATTTTGCGCCGAGTGTGGCGGTGGGGGGCAAGCGTTTCAGTTATCTGTCGGGGTTGTTTGGGCAGGCGGGTTACGAGGTGCATGTGGTGGCGGCGCGTCTGGGCCGGAAGGAGGCGCGGGACGCGTCGATTCCGTCGGCGGGGCAGGTGCATCGTGCGGGGGTGTATCCTCCTTATCCGGTGGCGCGTGTGGGATTCTGGCGTCGGTTGTATTTGCGGGTGTGGGAGCGGTACGTGCCACAGGTGGACTGGTACAGCGGGTGGATTTTGCCGGCGTTGTGGCGGGGTTGGCGGGTGGTGCGGCGGCATGGTATTAAGCAGGTGGTGGCAACGGGTCCTCCGTTTTCGGCGATGCTGGTGGGGTGGTTGCTTAGCTGTTTTTGTGGCGTGCGGCTGATTGTGGATTATCGTGATCCGTGGGGCAATCGGGAGAATATCGCCAGTCATGCGGTGCGGGGGCGTTTGGGGCGTTTTTTTGAGCGGCGGGTGTTGCGGCGGGCGAGCGTGGCGGTGGTGGTGAGCGAGGCGATGGGGCGGGATTTGCGGGCGGCGTATGACGGGGCGTTGCGGGGACGTTGTGAGGTGGTGACGAATGGTTACTGGCCCGGCGAGGGGATTGCGCCTTTGGAGCTGGCGTCGGGCAAGCAGGTGATTTTGTATACGGGCAGTTTTTACTCGGATCGGAAGATGACGTTGTTGGCGGGGCCTTTGTCGCGGTTGATCGAGCGGGGCGAGGTATCGCGGGATAAGGTGGCGATACACGTGTTCGGGTCGTTGGCCGGGGCGGATTTGGCGGCGTTGGCGGCGTGCGGGCTGGGGGATCTGGTGGAGGCGCACTCGCCGGTGGAGCATGAGCGGGTGCTGGGGTATATGAAGGGAGCGGACGTTCTGGTGTTGTTGTCGGGCAGGGATGTGCGGTATGCGTTGCCATTTAAGTTGTATGATTATTTGAGTGTTCAGCGGCCTATTCTGGCGATTGCGCCGGAGGATTCGGCGGTGCAGGAGTTCATGGCCGGGGGGTGCTACGGCGAGTATGCGTCGATTGACGACGAGGGGGCGATCGAGGCGGCGTTGAAGCGGCTGTTGCAGGATGGGGCGGGGTACGATTTTTCGCAGGCGCGGCGGTACACGTGGGACAACGTGGCGGCGGCGTATGGGCGAGTGCTGGAGGCCGGTGCGAGCGTGCGGGTGGAAGCTGGTGGCGAGGTGGAAGAGGCATCGGGAACGGGGCGGGACAGAGGTTAGCCGGTGTTGAGTGTTGGGACAGATCGCTATGGGGCATGGACGGGGCCGCGGGGTTGGAGTTTGTCGCTACTGGTGCGGTGGTTTCAGTGGGGCAGTTTTGCCCTTTTGCTGTTTCTGTGGTTGGGGATGGTGGGCGAGATAGCGGGGTTGGGGCGGATACGGCTGGTGTTGGGGGGGCTTTTGGCGTTGACGTTTCATCCACGGGAGTATGTGGCGGGGGTGAACACGTTGCTGGGCAGGCGTGCGCCGCGTTATGCGCTGCTAATGCTGGTGTTGATGGTGGCGTCGCATTGGGCCTGGGGGACATCGGACAGCCTGATTGTTCGGAACGGGGTGACGGATGTAGCGGTGATGTTGTGGGCGGTGATGCTGGTGCGTTCATCTGGGGATATGGTGAGGTTTCGGAAGGTATTTCTGGGGGTGGTAAGTGTGTTGGCGTTGGGGGGGCTGGCGGCATTCTGGAGAGGTGGGGGCGGTGAGGGGCGGATGCTGGTGTGGGGCGATCCGAATGTGGCGGCGGTGGCGTTTTGTCTGGCGGTGCCTTTTAGTGTGGCAGTGTTGCGTACGGGGGCGAGTCGTTGGGAGCGGGTGTGCGGAGGGGCGAGTCTGGCGTTGTTGCTTATGGCAGTGCTGGCGACGGCGTCGCGGGCGGGTTTTATTCTGTTGGCCCTGGTGTGTTTTTTTTCGCTATGGGCGTGGGCCAAGAGTGTGCGGACGGTGGTATGGGTGACTCTGGTATTGGGGGCAATCGGGGCGGTGGTGGTATGGGTGCGTCCGGGGCCTTTGGAGGCGCCGCTGGAGCGGCTGGAGACATTGAGCGAGGTAGACTTGGAGCATATCGATCCGGAGAGTTCTCTTTATAGCCGGGTGCAGGCACAGAAGGGTGCATTGCGGGCGTGGGTGAAGCATCCGTTTGTGGGGATTGGTTTTGGCAATTTCAAGTACGGGGAAGGCGCCGGCTGGGCAGGCGATATAGGGGCGCACAACAGTTATCTGCAGTTGATGGCGGAGATGGGGCTGGTGGGGCTGGCGGTGTTTGTGGGGGTGCTATGGTACATGTACAAGGGGTATGGGGGGGCGTGGCGGCGGAGTTATGGTTTGGTGGTGGTAACATTCGTGCTGGCGTCAATGACGCTGCATACGATTATGGCGTGGATATTGTTGTTTTTGTTTGCGGCTCTGGCAGGGCGCGCGGAGGCGTTGGAAGAGGGTGATAGTGGAAAGAGGAAAGCGCGGCTTGTGAGGCGGAGGCAGGATTGGACGGGCTGAGCGGCATGGGGGGCAGGATGGGCGAGCGAGGCACTGGCTGTTTGCCTTGAGGCCGGTCGGTCAGGCAGAGGTTCAAAGTAGAGGGCGAAGGATCGCATGCGAATAGCGGTAGTGACAGGGTCGTTTCTTCCGGCAGTGGGCGGGGCCGAGTACGTGGTGCACAACCTGGCGAACGGGTGGGCAGATCAGGGGCACGAGGTGCGTGTGTTCAACGTGTTGTCGAACCGGGCGGCGCACGCGGAGGCGCGGTACGATGTGAGCCGATATCGTTACCTTCGCGGGTCGTCGCTGGTGAAGGGGGCGATGCACTGGTTTCCGTTTTCACAGTATGCGTCACGGGACTTGAAGCGTCGGCTGGTGGCGTATGATCCGGCGGTGATATCGGCGCATTTTGGGTATCCGGTGGGGGTGTGGCTGAGCAGAATCAAGCCTTTGCCGCGGTTTCTGGTGACGTGTCACGGGCGTGAGCTGACGAAGTTTGCCTGGGGTACGCGTCAACGTTACGGGACGGACGGGGTGTTGGCGTCGGCGTTGAACCGTTCGGGGGGAGCCGTGGCGATCAGCAGTCACGCGCGGATGTTGATGGAGGAGCTGGGGGTGCGTTCGGACAATATTGTGGACATTCCGAATGGGGTGGAGGTGGCGCGTTTTTCGCAGGTGGTGTCGTGCGACGTGCGGGCGCGGCTGGGTGTGCCCAAGGAGGCGTTGATGGTGCTGAGTGTGGGGCGGGAGCATACGCAGAAGGACTATGAGCGGGGTTTGCGTGCGTTCGGGCGGGTGGCGGCGGATTTTCCGGAGGCAAGGTACGTGCTTTTGGGGCACGGGACGAGCGTATGGGGAGAGTTAGTGTCTGAATTAGGTTTGGAGGGGCGAGTGGTGCTTTGCGAGGGGTTGCAGGACGAGTGGCTGGTAGGAGCGTATCAGCAGGCTGATGTATTTTTTTCGTGTTCGGTGTGGGAGATGATGCCGTTGGTGGTGCTGGAGGCGATGGCGGCGGGGAGGCCTTTGCTGGTGACGGACGTGAGCGGCAGTCAGGATCTGGTGGATGACGGGGTGAACGGGCTGATGGTGCAGGCGGGCGATGTGGAGGCGATGGCGGGGGCGTTGGAGCGTTTGCTGGGCGATGGGACTCTGCGGGAGCAGTTTTCGCAGGCGAACAGGCAGCGGGCGAACCAGTACAGTTGGTCGCGGATTTGCGAGCGGTATCTGGAGGCGGCGCGGCGTTGAGGGTGCGGGCGGGCTTGTTTTGTGGGATACGGGTATAGCAGGATGGAACGGGCAGTGAGCGAGAAGGCAGAGCAGCAGGGGCTGGGGCGGCGGTCGGTGTGTTTTGTGGCGCCGAATGCGTACCCGGTGTTGGCGAATGCGGACTTCGGCAAGTGCGGCGGGGCGGAAGTGCAGCAGGTGTTGCTGGGTCGGGCGCTGGTGAACGAGGGGTGTCGGGTGGCGTTTGTGGTTGGCGATTATGGGCAGGAGGCACGGGAGGAGCTGGAGGGTATTGAGGTGTGGCGGGGTCCGTTTGGTTATTTAGGCGGGGGGAACTGGCGGTACCCGATGGACACGTTGCGGCTGATGGGTTTGTTGCGGCGGGTAGGGGCGGACGTGAACGTGCTGAAGTGTCCGCGGAATCTGCTGTTGGGGATGGGGCTGCATCGTCGGTTGTTGGGGGGGGGCAGGTTGGTGAAGATTGTGGCGCACGACAGCGATTGCGGGCGGCAGTCGCTACGTTTTCTGCCTTACACGTTGGGGGCGAAGCTGGTGGACTGCACGGTGTTCCAGTCGCGGGATCAGGAGGTGCTGGGCGGTGCGTCGCTGGGGTTGGCGGGGCCGGTGATACGGAACATTGCCCATCCGTGGGAGGAGCGCGGGGCGGAGAGGGCGCGGGATATTGACGTGTTGTGGGTGGGCACGTCGGTGGCGCGTAAGCAACCGGGGGTGTTGCTGGACCTGGCGGAGGCGATGGAGGATGTTCATTTTACGATGATTATGGCGCCGGGTCAGGATGCCCCGTTGCGTCTGCAGGTGGAAGCGCGGGCGGGGCGGCTGGCGAATGTGGACTATCTGGGGTTCGTGGAGTACAAGGAGATAGGTGCTTACTATCAGCGGGCCAAGTTGGTGGCGTTGACGTCGGCGGCGGAGGGGTTTCCGAATGTATTTTTGCAGGCGTGGCAGGCGAAGACAGCGGTGGTGAGTTTGAGAGTTGACCCGGACGGGCTTATCGGACGATATGCGATGGGGCGTGTTTCGGGCAGTGTCGAGCAGATGCGGCGTGACGTGGAGGGGTTGCTTGGGGACGCGGACTTGCGGGCGTCTTTGGGGCATAATGGAGCGAGATACGTGGCGGAGGAGCACGGTAGTAAGCGGATCGTGCAGTCATACCTGGAGCTTTTTGCGGGGCTCTGCGGGAACGGTGATGGTGGAAAGGCAAGTCGTTGAGCGATGGAGCTGCAACCGGTAGGGGGGGTAAGGCGGCGCGGGCTCGGGTGGTGTATGTCGGTCCGGGCGAGCGTTGTCGGGGGGGTATTGCGTCGGTCATTGGGGCGTATCGGCAGAGCGGGTTGTGGGGCAGGTATGATTGCCGCTGGCTGGCGACGATGGATGATCGCAACGGTTTGAGGAAGGTGCTGGCGTTTTTGGGGGCTCTGGTACGGTCGGTGCCGATGCTGGCGCGGGCGGATATCGTACATGTGCATACGGCGTCACGGACGAGTTTTTACCGCAAGAGCGTTTTTGTCAGGCTGGCGAAGTTGCTGGGCAAGAGGGTGGTGCTGCAGGTGCACGGGGGCGGTTTTGCGGGTTTTGTGGCAGGGCAGCGTCGGTTGGGGCGGTGGATGACGCGGCGGCTGTTGGGCGTTTGTGACGCAGTACTGGTGCTATCGGAGAGCAAGGGGCGGGAGTTGCGTGAGGTGCTGGGCGGGGTGGAGTCGGAAATTATGCCGAACCCGTCTCCTCCGGTAGTGGCATCGGTAGAGGGGCAGGACAAATCGGGCGGGACGGTGTTTTTTGCGGGTTGGATCGAGGAGCATAAGGGGGTATTTGATCTGCTGGAGGCGTTTGCGGCGGTGACCGAGCGCGTGCCGGAGGCACGGCTGGTGGTGGCGGGCAAGGGGCAGATCAAGGCGGCGGCGGCGCGGGCGGCAGCGCTGGGGATCGGCAAGCATGTGACGTTTCCGGGTTGGCTTGGCGGGGAGGCGTTGGCGCGGGCGTACGCGGAGGCGGCGGTATTCTGTCTGCCAAGTTATGTGGAGGGGCTGCCTATGTCGATACTAGAAGCAATGAGTTATGGTACGGCAGTGGTGGCGAGCAGGGTGGGCGGGATACCCGATGTGATTTCGGACGGGCTTAACGGGCTGTTGGTGGAGCCGGGCCAGGTTGGGGCATTGGCTGATGCGCTGGTGGGAGTGTTGCAGGATGGGCGACGACGGGAAGAATTGGGTTGTGCGGCGAAGCGCACGGTGGCGGCGGACTACAGTCTGGAGGCGGTCAGTGAACAGCTGGGGCGTCTGTATGAGCGGTTGCTGGGGCGTGGGGTAGCCGGGTAAGGTGGTATGAAGGCGGAACGGCTTTACGATAAGTTGCCTGGGGTGCTCCAGACGGCGGCATGCAGTCTGTATGGGTGGAATCTATCGCGGCATCGTTATGGCCGGCATTACAAGGCGATCGAACGTGAGGTTCAGGGGCGGGAATTTATGGATGAGGAGGCGTTGTGGGCGTTTCAGGCGGGGCGGTTGCGGCGGATGGTGGAACACGCGGCGACGACGGTGCCTTATTATCGCGAGCAGTTCAAGCAGCTGGGGATCGATTATCGTGATGTGCGGGGCGCAGAGGATTTGGCGGGGTTGCCCGTACTGGACAAGGAGACGGTGCAGGCACGGCTGGGGGACTTTGTGAGCGAGCGGGTTGGGGAGATGGCGGTGCGGACGACGCACACGAGCGGGACGACGGGTGCAGCGTTGGTGTTTCCGATGACGTGGGACGCCGACCGGGAGCAACAGGCGACGTGGTGGCGTTATCGGCGGCGGTTTGGGGTGGATCGGTCGATGTGGCACGGACATTTCTACGGGCGGCCGGTAGTGTCGCTGGAGCGTGAGCGGCCGCCTTTCTGGCGAGTGAATTACCCGGGGCGACAGATATTTTTTAGCGGTTACCACCTGAGGGATGAATGGCTGGGCTATTACGTGGCTGAGTTGAACCGTCGTCGGCCGTCGTGGATACAGGGCTATCCATCGTTTTTGAGTTTATTAGCGGGGTATATGTTGGCGGAGGGGAACGCGCTGGACTATCAGCCTCGGGTGGTGATGGTGGGGGCAGAAACGCTTCTGGATCAGCAGAAGGAGTTGATTGCGCGGGCGTTTGGGACGGCGCCACGTCAGCATTATGGCATGACCGAGGCGGTGGCGAATTTTTCGGAGTGTCCGGCGGGGAACCTGCATGTGGACGAGGATTTCTCCTGTGTTGAGTTTGTTAGCGAGGGCGGAGCGAACCGGGCGCAAGGCGGCGTGCAGCCACGACAGCTGATCGTGGGTACCGGCTTGGTGAATGAGGCGTTTGTACTGCTTCGCTATGCGGTCGGCGACATGGTGACTGGAGTAGTGGCGAAGGAACGCTGCGTATGCGGCCGTCCGGGCCGAGTCGTTTGTAGGGTGGCGGGCCGTACCGATGACTATGTGATTACGCCGCGGGGTGCTCGTATCAGCTGGTTGGGCGTTCTGTTCAAGGATATGGTTAACATACGTGAGGCGCAAGTTGTCCAGCGTTACATGGGCCAGATAGAATTGCACTTGGTGAGGATGTCTAGTTTTACGGAAAAGGATAAAAAAAGACTGCTTAAAGAGGCGAGGAGACGCCTAGGGTCCGACATGAGCGTTCAAGTAGTCTATAAGGACGAACTGGAGCGGAGCCGATCGGGTAAGCTCAAGCAAGTGGTGTCTTGTTTGCCGCGTGGGCAGATGGATGAAGTGATTAAGGCAGCCAAGGGTTAGGGCGGGTTTTTTCTGCAAGTCAATCGAATACGACTGGTTGTTGGAGTTACAAAAACGATAATATGAATCAGGTAATACAGAATTATAAAACAGGTGAGTTACGTCTAGAAGAGGTTCCATCGCCGCAGTTGCGGACGGGCGGGGTGCTGGTGGAGACGCATTATTCCTTAGTTTCGAGCGGGACGGAGACGACGGCAGTACGGGAGGCGTCTCTGAGTGTTCTGGGCAAGGCGCGGGCCCGGCCGGACCACGTGAAGAAGGTGGTGGACAGCGTGCGTAAGCAGGGGGTAATGGCGACGTATCAGAGCGTGATGAATCGGCTGGATTCGTTGACGCCGCTGGGGTATAGCATGGCAGGGGTGGTGCTGGAGGTTGGGGCGGATGCGGGCGAGTTTGAAGTGGGCCAGCGGGTGGCTTGTGGCGGCGTGGGCTATGCCAATCATGCGGAAGTGAATTATGTGCCGCGTAATCTGACGGTGCCGGTGCCGGCGGGCGTGTCATTGGCGCAGGCGGCCTGTGCTACGGTGGGCAGTGTGGCGATGCAGGGGTTTCGTCAGAGCGGTTTGTCGGTGGGGGATACGGTGGTGGTAATCGGGTTGGGGCTGGTGGGGCAGTTGTATTTGCAGATTGCCCAGGCAGCGGGATGTCGGACCATCGGGGTGGACTTGAACCCGGAGCGTGTGGAGGCGGCGCGGCGTCTTGGGGCTGAAGTGGCGTGTTCGTTCGACAAGGCGGCGGTGATCAGTGCGGTGGAGGCCCTTTCGGGAGGGCTGGGGGCGGACGTGGTGGCGTTAGCGGTGGGGACGGATTCGAATGAGCCATTGGAGTTGGCGGTGGAGGCGGCTCGGGATCGCGGCCGACTGGTGAACATCGGCAAGGCGAAGATCGACGTGCCTTACGAGGGGTTTTTCAAGAAGGATTTGAGCCTGGTGTTTTCGCGGTCGTATGGGCCAGGTCGTTACGACCCTACTTACGAAGAAAAGGGTATAGATTACCCTGCCGGTTACGTCAAGTGGACCGAGCGACGGAACATGGAGGCGTTTTTGCATTTGGTGGGCCAGGGCAAGCTGGATCTGAGTTTTTTGACGGATGAGCCGGTGGTTTTTGAACAGGCGGAAAGCGCGTACCAGCGTTTACGGGCGGGTCAGGCGGGCCTGGGGGTGTTGTTTAAGTACGCTGGAGCGGACGGTAAGGCGGTAGCGTTGTCGCGGACGGTTCCGGTGCACACGTCAAAGGCGCAGGGGCAACTGGTGCTGGGGTGCATTGGGGCGGGTAATTACGCCAATACGAAGTTGATGCCGGTGCTGGCGAAGCGGCCGGAAGTGTCGTTCAAGACGGTGGTGACATCGCGGGGTACATCGGCCAAGACGGCGGCGACGCGTTTTGGCTTCGCGCAGGCAAGCACCGATAGTGGAGTGGTGCTCTCGGACGAGCAGGTCAATACGGTGTTGATCGCGACGCCGCATGGTTCGCACGCGTCGTTGATTGCGTCGGCGTTGTCGGCGGGCAAGGCAGTGTTCTGTGAGAAGCCGCTGGGGATCAACGAGGAGCAGCTGGAGCAGATCTGGCAGGCGGCTGAGACGTCGGGCAACACACGGCTGCAGATCGGGTTTAATCGTCGTTTTGCGCCATTGTCCCGGCGTGTGAAAGAACATTTTCAGGACATACAGGGGCCGCTTAATGTGTTGGTGCGTGTGAATGCGGGGCGGCTGGGCGGTACGGGCTGGGTGAGCGACGCGGCGGAGTCGGGCGGGCGGATGATTGGCGAAGGGTGCCACTTTGTGGATCTGGTGTCGTATTTTGTGGGGGGGGATCCCGTTGAGGTGCAATCGTTGCGGGTGGGCACAGACGCGGATGAGATGACGGTGCTGCTGCGTTATGCGGACGGTTCGGCAGGTACGATCATGTACGTGACGTCGGGTGGGGCACGGCTGGCGAAGGAGTATGTGGAGGTGCATGGTGGCGGGCTCACGGCGGTGCTGGACGATTTCAAGCGTGCGGTGCTGTACGGCACGAAAGTGCAGCGACTGGGCGGGCGTGTCCAGGATAAGGGGCAGAAAGGCGAGTTGGACGCGTTCTGTCAGGCGTTACTGACGGGTGGGCCGATGCCCATTTCGTTGAGGTCGTTGTTTGCGACGACGAGTGCGACGCTGGCGGCGGTGCGTAGTCTCGCGAGTGGGGGGAGCGAGCCGGTGGCGGATGCGTGGGGGCAGGGTGCGATGACAGGAAGTTGCAGTGGGCGGAGCGACAGGGAAGGATAGCGGTCGGCAGGTACTATGCCTTCGTTGAGTTGGTATTATGAGCGTCTGAGCGTGATGTCCCCGGCGGAGGTGGGTCTGCGGGCATACCGTCAGGGCCGCCAATGGTTGGGGCGTTTTCGACGCTGGCCTACGGCGGGCTGTTTGGCGGCGGCGGCTGTTTGGCGAGAGCCTTTGACGGCGGAGGCGTTTCGTGATGGGGGGCGTGTCTTCTTCAGCGCGTTGGACACGTTAGGTCCGGCGGAGCTGGCGAGCTGGGCGGGGCACATCGAGGCGGAGGCGGATCTTGCAGCGGCTCACCGTTTTTCTTACTTTGGCGGCGAGGCGCGAGATTTCGGGGAGGCAATCGACTGGAACCGGGACTATGCCAGCGGGCGCGACGTGCCGGTGGATTATGTGGGCAACCTGGATTACCACGACACGGCGCTGGTGGCTAATGTCAAGTATGTCTGGGAGCTCAACCGGCAGCAGCATCTGGTTCGTCTAGGTCAGGCATATCGTGTTACGGGGCAGGAGCGATACGCCCAGGAGGCTCTGGCACAGATGACGGGGTGGATCGTGCAGTGTCCGTACCTGCAGGGGATCAACTGGACGAGTTCGCTGGAGGCAGGTATTCGGCTGATCAGTTGGGTGTGGACGCTGGAGCTGGTGAGGCCCTGGGCGGGGTTGACGGATGAGACGTTGGGCCTGATTGCGGCGTCGGTGCAGCAGCAGTTGCGTTTTATTGACAGTCATTACTCGGGGCACAGCTCGACGGGCAATCACACGATCGGTGAGGCCAGCGGGGCGTACATTGCTGCGACCTATCTGCCGGAGCTGCGATTGGCCGGGCGGTGTCGCGAGCGGGCACGGCGATTGCTGATCAAGCAGTGTATGGAGCAGAACTGGTCCGATGGTGTCAACAAGGAGCAGGCGTTTCAGTATGAGTTGTTTGTGTTTGATTTGTTGCTGCTGCCGGCGCTGTTGGCTGAGCGGGCGGGCGAGGGGTTCGGTCAGGAGTACTGGCAGCGTTTGGAGCGTATGGCGGACTTTGTAGCGCATGTGGCGGATAGTCGGGGGCACCTGCCCCGTGTGGGGGACGAGGATGATGGGTATGCGGTGACGTTGGCAGGAGGGGGTGACCGGCGTGTGAGGGCGATGTTGAACAGTGCTGCTATTGCTTTTGAGGACAGCCGATACAAGGAGTGGGCAGGGGGAGTTTTGGATGAACGGACGTTGTGGCTCTTTGGTCATGAAGGAGCCGTCAAGTACGAGGCGTTGCAGGCGAATGTGTCTGGGGCGGCGCGTCATGGGTGTCGGCATTTTGCGCAGGGGGGCTATTGTGTTTTTCGGGAAGGGACGGAACCGGACGACGAGGTGATGGTGGTGTTCGATTGCGGGCCTTTGGGGCTCGAGCCGATGTGCGGGCATGGGCATGCTGATGCGTTGTCGGTCGTGCTGCACCTGGCAGGCAGGGGCTTCTTGGTAGACGCGGGTACGTTTGTGTATCAGGACAAACAGTGGCGTCGCTATTTCAAGGAGACGGCGCGGCACAACACGTTGTCGTTTGTCGGTGAAAGCCAGGGCCGCTATGGTGGGGAGTTTTTGTGGACGAAAAAACCGACGGTGCGTGTTCTGGAGCGGCCTGGTGAGGGGGCACCGGGCGGTCGCCGGGTGCGGGCGGAGGTGACGTGGTGGAACGGCTGGCGACATGAGCGGCAGATCGATTGGGCAGGCAGCAAAGGTGGGGTGGACATCGTCGACCGTTGGCAGGGGCAGGAGACGGTGGAGATTGGGTTTTGCGTTGCGGCGGATTTGCATTACAGTCTGACCGGCGACGTGGCGCGAGTGTGGAACGCGGATGCGGTGCTTGAGATCAGCAGCGATGCGGCGATGGCGTGGGAGTCGGTGTGGATATCGAGCGGGTTCGGGCGTAAGGAGGAATCGGTTCGGCTGTGTTTGAGGCCGACCGAGGGCGCCGAGCGGTGCAGGACGACGCTGAAGTGGGGTTTTGGTGGACAGGAAGCGAGCGGACATGTGTGACGGTGTTGTCACAGCGACGCAGGTGAGCGCAGTGGAGACAGCAAGCAGCATGACGGAGCGGCTGACAAAACTTGATACGGTAGAGGTATTAGGGGTGGAGGTGGCGTCGTTCCAGGGATATGACCAAGCCGTTCAGTGTGTCGCTGACCGGCTGGGGGCGGCTGAGAAGACGTTTTGCGTAGCGATCAATCCGGAGAAGATTTATCGCGCACAGCAGGACGCGTCGTTGAAACAGTTGCTCGATCAGGCGGACATGCGGATTTGCGACGGGGTGGGCGTGGCGTTGGCGTCGCGTGTGCTTAACGGTGAGCGGCTGGAGCGGTGCTGCGGGGTCGATTTGTTTTTGCACCTGGCGGGCCGTGCGGCGACAGCAGGCTGGAAGGTGTTCTTGTTCGGAGCGTCGCCGGAATCGAACGACGGGGCGGCGCGCCGGCTGGCGGAGTTGCACCCGGAGCTGCAGATTGTGGGACGCAGGCACGGCTACGATTATCGTGACGAAGACGTGGTCGAGGCGATCAACGGCAGCGGGGCGCAGTTGGTTTTTGTGGCGATGGGGTCGCCCCGGCAGGAGCAGTGGGTCGTCGCGCACAAGAACAGGCTAAACGCGGCTTTTGTCATGGGGGTAGGCGGCTCATTCGATGTGCTCAGCGGTACGGCACAGCGGGCGCCGCGTCTGTTCCGCCGGACGGGTACGGAGTTCTTGTATCGGCTGATCAAGGAGCCCAAGCGGTGGCGGCGTCAACTGGCGTTGCCTTTGTTCGCGGGGGCGGTGATGCGGCAGTGGTGGCTGCTGCGCAGGCAAGGGAAAGCAGGACGATGAGGCGAGTAAAGGTCAGCGTGGGGCTGCCGGTCTATAACGGCGAGCGTTATTTGCGTGAGGCGATCGACTCGCTTTTGTGCCAGACGTATGGTGATTTCGAGCTGGTAATCTCGGATAACGCCTCGAGTGACGGCACGGAAGCGATTTGTCGCAACTATGCCCGCGCGGACGAGCGAGTGCGGTATTACCGCAGCGAGAAGAATCGGGGGGCGGCTTGGAATTACAACAGGGTGTTCTGGTTGTCTCGGGGAGATTTTTTTCGGTGGGCGGCGCACGACGACGTGTGTGCCGAGCGGTGTCTAGCCGCGTGCATGGAGGCGTTTGCCGCGGACGACGATATCGTGCTGGCGTATCCTCGGACGGCGTTGATAGATGCTTCGGGCGAGCCAATGGCAATGGAGGCGCCGCCGTTACACCTGGACGACGAGGACGTGGCGGTGCGTTTTCGCGACACGCTCAGCGCGATGCCCATGTGTTACAATCCGATTTTCGGGGTGATTCGCAAGGACGTCCTGGCGCGGACGCCGTTGATTACCAAGCACCTGGCGTCGGATCGGTGCCTTGTGGCTGAGTTGAGTCTACACGGGCCTTTTCGTGAGGTGGAAGAGGTGCTGTTTTATCGGCGCAAGCACGAGACAAACATTAAGACGCGGCCGGAGGATCTGGCATTTTTCGATCCGCGCAAGCGTTCGCGGGTAGTGCTGCCGGAGTGGCGGGTGCTTTATCAGCATGTGCTGGCGGTGCAGCGAGGGCCGTTGCGTCTGTCAGCCAAGATACGCTGTGCTGCGGCGGTGGCAGTCTGGGCAATCCGCAAGCGATGGATTCTGGCATATCAGTTGCATAGGGCCCTGCGTACGGCGCAGGAGAACGCCGGCGAGGGGGTGCTACTCTAGCGGACGTGCTGGCATGCGTGTTCGGCAATAACCGGTTCCGGGAGGACAATCATGGCACAACGCATAGTTTTTTTCAAGTTCGGCTCATTTTCTCACATTAACCCGCAAATCGCGCGGTTGCTTCGGGAGCACTTTGCGGATTTTGAGCTGGAGACTGTCGACGTGGTAGCACAGTTGATCAAGCCGCGCAAGTTTGTGCTGTTGATGAATATGTTGCACGTGTTTTGGCATTATGGGCTGGACCTGCTCAGGCGACGTCGACGGCTGCGGGAGTGTTTCTTTCGCACGCCCTATTTGTTTCGTAAGGTCAAGGCACTGTGTGTCCAGTTTTTCGATGGCCGCGACGCAGCGTTTACTTTCCAGACGCAGTCCATCTTTGACACAAGTGTACCGGGTGTGCCGCATTTTCTTTATACCGACCACACCAACCTGGCCAACCG
>Ga0180430_10002132_pt1 | contig 18235 bp, 13 predicted proteins | sample SS_ome_9_FD_132999 | JGI IMG/M metagenome (GOLD analysis project Ga0180430, IMG submission 132999) | Hypersaline lake sediment archaeal communities from the Salton Sea, California, USA - SS_1_S_2 metaG | ecosystem: Environmental > Aquatic > Non-marine Saline and Alkaline > Hypersaline >... | reverse complement strand
CGGGCGCGTAGGCCAGCATCGGCACGCGGATCGATTCTTCGTACGCGTCGCGCTTGTCGTAGAACCCGTGCTCGCCGAGTTCGAAACCGTTGTCGCCCATGTAGACTACGAGCGTGGACTCACTCAGCCCGGATTCGTCGAGGTGGCTGATCAGGCGTCCGAGGTTCTCGTCCAGGCCGTGGACGGTCTCGCAATACTGCTTGTAGAGGGCGTCGAACGAGGGGACCGGATCGTTGTCGAGCTGCCCGGTCTCCATATGGTCGATCCCGTGGATGCCGTATCGGCGCTGGCGCACCCAGTTGGGCTGGGACCGGTAGTTGCGTTCGGTGTTGGCCATCGTCTCGGGTCGTTTGACTTTGGCCTTGGCGTATCGGCCGGCGTGTCGCCTGGCCGGTTGGAAGGGGTAGTGGACCGCCTTGAACGACAGGGCCATGTAAAACGGCTTGTCGCCGGCTCTACGGCCCTTGATCCACGAGATCGCCTGATCGGTCAGGATGTCGGTGGTGTAGCCCTTGAACGTTTTGCGGTTGCCGTTGATGTTGAGCGTAGGGTCGAAGTAGGCGCCCTGGCCCTTGAAGCTGACCCAGTGATCGAATCCGGGTCGGGGCTGATCGTGGTCGTGGCCCATGTGCCATTTGCCGACGAACGCGGTCTGGTAGCCGGCCTTGCGTAGATGCGACGGGAAAAACACCGTTCCCTTCGGCACCGGTCGCTGATTGTCGACCACGCGGTGGTGGTGCATGTACTGCCCGGTCAGGATCGACGCGCGGCTCGGTGAGCAGAGCGAAGTGCTCACGAACGCGTTTTGGATGTGTGCGCCCCGGGCGGCCATCTTGTCCATATTGGGCGTTTCGAGGAAGTCCGGAGCCTCGGGCATGAAGCTCATGAAATCGTAGCGATGATCGTCGCTGAGCACGAGAATGATGTTCCTCTTGGCCGGCGCGGCGGCCGGCGCCAGTCGCGCGACCGACACAGCCGCGGCCGCTGCGCCCAGCGAGCGGAGGAAACCCCTGCGAGTGGTTTTCGCGTCGGGTGAGTTGTTTGCTGATGGATTTGATGTCATGAGTTGGTTCCTTTCAATGCGGAACAAGAGGGTAGCATTGGGACCGGGGCAATGTCCAATGTTCGCTGGCCAATGTCCAACGCCCAATGTCCAACGCCCAATGTCCAAGTTTCAAGTGAACGGCGAACATCGTCACGACATCGTCGTGGATAGGTCGACGTACCGTCGACCGCTATTAAACCGGCGCGTTGCGGTGGTTCTGCAGTCGTTGACGTTGCCGTCACTTGAAACTTGGACATTGGGCGTTGGACATTGGACATTGGGAGTTGCTGTCGCTTCTGCCGTAGATGCACTCGTCGCCGGGCCGTGCTCTGAGCCTCTGTGTCGAATACGCCGCTCGGCGATCTGTGAGGGGGTTTGGCGGGGGACTGGGGGCTCTCGGAGTATTCTGAGCCCTCGGCGTATGCAGGCCCGATAAGTTGCTTGCCAGACGGTTCGGGTCTGTGTAAAGTATATGGCCTGATTCCTCGCATATAGCAGCATATACTCAAAGGACGCGCTAATGACCGAAGTTGACACCCAGAGTCCCGACCCCTCCGAAGACCGGACCGGTAAGGGCAAAGCGTTTTTCGACCGTGCCGAACAGGTTGCCGAGACCGGCAACTGGGACTTCGCCATCGAGATGTACATCGAAGGGCTCAGACGCGAGCCCGGGAATGTGGAGCAGGGCCACCAGCGTTTGCGCGAAGTGGCCATGAAGCGCAAGGCCCAGGGCGGCAAGAACCCGTCGATGGGCGACAAGTTCAAGTACCGCATCGGCAAGGACCCCGAGAAGAATCTCGTCAACTCGGCGTTCCTGCTGGCCAAGGAGCCCGGTTCGCAGCAGTTGATGAACCAGATCCGTCAGGCGGCCTCGAAACTCGGACTCAAAGCCGTGGTCAAGTGGGTCTGCGACATTATCCTGGAGTCCCAGCGTCTGGCCGAGAGCCAGGGCAAGAAACTCCACGTAAAGCTGCTGATGATGCTTGCCAACGACTATGCGGCGGTCGAGGAGTATGTCGCGGCGATCCAGGCCTGCGAGATGGCCCGCAAAGCCGATCCGATGAGCGCCGAGATCCAGCAGACTCTCAGCGACCTGTCGGCCAAATACACCATGCACAAGGGCAAGTACGGCGAAGAAGGCGATTTCGTCGACAAGGTCGCCGACATGGACGGCCAGAAGAAGCTCATGGAGCAGGATCACCTCGTCCAGAGCGACGACTTTTTGTCCAAGGAGATCGAGAAGGCCCGCGCCGACTATCTCGGCAGCCCGAACGTGCCCGGCAAGATCAACGCGTTTGTCGACGCGCTGCTGAAGAAGCGCGACGAGGCGTTCGAAGGCGAAGCGATCGACGTGCTGACCAAGGCCCACAACGACAGCGGGGCCTACCAGTTCAAGCTGCGAATCGGCGACATCAAGATCACGCAGATGACGCGCCGGTACCGCAAGCTGGTCAAGGCCGGCGACAAGGACGCCGCCCAGAATCAGCTTCGGGCCCAGTTGGCGTTCGAACTTGATGAATTCAAGGAACGCTCGATCAACTACCCGACCGACCTGACGCTCAAGTACGAGCTTGGACGCAGGCAGTATCTCGCCGGGCAGTACGACGAGTCGATCGCGTCGCTCCAGCAGGCCCAGAGAGACCCCAGGCGCCACCTTACCGCGATGAGCTATCTCGGGCAGGCGTTCGAGGCCAAGGGATGGATGCGGGAGGCCAGCGAGACCTACGAACGAGCCCTCGAGACCGAAATGACCGAGGACAAGGCCAAGGATCTGCGGTACCACCTTGGCGGCGTCATGGAGAAGATGGGGAAGTTGGTCGACGCCAGAGAGCAGTTTTCGGCCGTGGCGCAGATCGACTTCAACTACAAGGACGTGCGCCAGCGTCTGGACCAGATCAACAAGGCCATCGAGAACCCCGGGCAGGCTCCCCCGCCCGCGGCGGACGAATAATTTGTGGGAAATTACCTTGTTATCGACGCCCGAAGGTGTATAATTCCTGATTCTTTTCCGGTAAACAGAACTTAGATAAGCCCAAGCCCAAGAAATATACGCAGGAGTAGTACGTGGCCCATTCAGCTTCAGCAAAGAAACGAATCCGTCAGAACGAGACTCACCACGCCCGCAACCGCTGGCGCAAGGAGCGAGTCAAGAAGGCCGTCCGCTCGTTCGAAGAGGCCCTCAGCGACAACGACACCGCAAAGGCCGAAGAGTGCCTCAAGACCGTCTTCAAGCAGCTCGACCAGGTCGCCGCGACAGGCACGATTCACAAGAAGACCGCCGATCGCCGCAAATCGCGTCTGACTTTGATGTTGAACAAGGCCAAGGCGTAATGGCCGCAGCAATCCAGTAATTCTCATCCGCCCGCGGCGATTTCGTCCGCGGGCGTCTTTTTTTTATGTGCGGACCCGGACATGCACGATTCAGCGGACCGATATGTCAGCAGGGGAGGGCTCAAGCTTGAGGCCGCCATCAAGGCGTTCGACATCGACTGCACCGCCCTGATCTGCGCCGACTTCGGCTGCAATGTCGGAGGATTCACCGATTGCCTGTTGGCCGGCGGGGCGGCGAAGGTGTACGCCGTGGACACCGGCTACGGGACCCTTGCCTGGAAGCTGCGCAAGGACCCGCGCGTCGTCGTAATGGAGCGCACCAACGCACTGCACGTCGAGGCGCCCGAGGCGGTTGATCTTGTAGTCATAGACGCCGCCTGGACGCCGCAGAAGCTCAGCGTACCGGTCGCGGCGAAATGGCTCAAGCCCCGCGGGCGGATAATCAGCCTGCTCAAGCCGGTGTTCGAGCTTGCCAAGCTGAAACCTCAGACCGGCGGCAAGCGCGGGCCGAAAGCGCTGACGCCCGAGCAGTCCGAGGAGATCCGAGACGAAGTCTGCAGTCAACTTGCCGAACTGGGTTTTGAGCCCGAAGGGATAATCGCCTCCCCGATCGTCGGCAAGGGCGGCAACACTGAATACTTGCTGCTGATCGGCATATAGGGCACAATACCGCCAACACTCAAGGAGAACCGGGATTATGAAAAGCAGACTTACGGCATTTGCAGTTTTTTCAGTTATTGCATTGGTTATGACAAGCGGCGCGGCGTCTTCTTTCGCGTCGAGCAAGTTGATCCCCGCCGGCGAGCCGGGCTGGTCGCAATGGCGCGGGCCGCGACGGGCCGGCGTCAGCGATGAGTCGAATCTGCTGAAGTCCTGGCCGGCCGGCGGACCGAAGCTGCTGTGGACCGCCGGCGATCTGGGCAAGGGCTACTCTTCGCCGGTGTTCTCAAAGGATGCGGCCTACATCACCGGCGACGTTGGCGATGCGCTTCAGATTTTCGCCATCGGACTCGACGGCAAGCTCAAGTGGAAGTCAGTCAACGGCAAAGCCTGGGCCAAGCCGTTCGGCGGCGCCCGCGGCTCGTGCACGTACGATGAGGGGCGAGTGTTCTCCTACAACGCCTACGGGCGGCTGGCGTGTCTGAACGCCGAAGACGGCAAGGAGATCTGGGCGGTCGACACCGCTGAGAAATACGGGGCGTCGAAGATCTACTTCGGAATGTCCGAGGCTCCTCTGATCGACGGCGACGGCGTGATCGTAACTGTCGGCGGCAAGAAGGCGCTGATGGTTCGCCTTGACAAGAAGACCGGCGATGAGCTGTGGGCCGCCAAACCCAAGGCCGGGGAGACCGCGACATACTGCTCGTCGATTCTCGCCGAACTCGGCGGCAGGCGCCAGATCATCACATGCGGTTCGAGGCATGCGTTCGGCGTGGACGCGAAAAACGGCAAGGTTATATGGGCGTTTCCCCACCAGATCGCCAAAGGCGCTTCGGCGTCCATTCCGATCTTGTGCGGCGATCTGCTGTACGTGACCAACGGCTCCCGCGAGAAGGGCCTGTCGTACTGCCTGAAGATAGACACCGCCGCCGGCAAAGCCGTTAAGATCTGGGACTCGAAGTTCGCGATCTCCCACGGTTCGTCAGTTGGAGTCAACGGCAAGATATTCGGCGGCAGCGCTCGGAACATCAAGGGCTGGGCTCGACTCGACTTCGCTTCCGGCAAGGTCGACTACGTAATGAAGGATCTGGTCGTCGGATCGTCGACCTACGCCGACGGGCTGCTGTACGTTCTTTCCCAGAACGGCCGGATGTCGCTGCTCAAGCCGACTGACAAGGGTTTCGAGACAGCAGGCGGATTCGATCTGGCCAAGAAGAAGAAGGACGCCTGGGCTCACCCGGTGATCCTCGACAAGAAGCTCTACCTGCGATACGGATCGAAGCTCTACTGCCACGATATCGCCGGGAAATGACGCAGCGCCTTACCGTTGCTTCACAGCCCCGGCTGCGGCGCGATCGGGCACTGGTTCAGATAGCCGCACCCGAGCCCCGCGCCGCACCGCCCCTGTACATGGGCCAGTTCCGCCCCGCGCGGACCGATCCGCAGAGAACCGCGATCGACGCGGCGGTCAGCCTCAGTGTGCTCCCAAGGTTCGCGTGTCGCATGTTTGTCTCCCGCGGAATCTCTGTCTCCAGTCGTCGGATGGAGGTATTGGCGCATCGCTTCGACCAGTGCGGCTCCGAACGCTCGGGCGAGTTTCGGACTGATCGTAGTCTTCCCGGCGTTGGCGTACGGGATCTCGATCGTAGTAGCCAGATCAATTCCCTCCAGCTCACCGGCCCAGCGGGAGCAGCTCTTGCCAGCCTTGAAATTGGCTCCGGTGTTCCACGATGTGCCGAACGGCAGGTTGTCCGAGGCCCGGTAGGGCGGCCCGTCGCCGCGGACCTTCTCGAGGATTGCGCCGAATCTTTGCTGGGCGGACCAGATCGCCTTGTTGCTTGACCCGACGAGATAGATCACCTCGTTACGCCGGCCGCGTATCCACGGGCAGTGCAGGTCCACGGCGATCTTCAGCCGCCCGGCGGACCATTTCGGGACGAATTTGCGGATAGCCGCCGTCGACGCATACACGCTCTCGCCGACGTAGTCGCGGTTGTGGTCCCGCGGCTTGCGATTCTTGCCCTGGTCGCCGTCTTCGACTCCGTCCTTGTCGACAAACGGGATCGCCAGCAACTCGACGTTCCGGCGAAACCATTTGCCGCATTCGGTGTCTGCGAGCATCGCGGCGACAGCGCCTTCGAGCGCGTAACTGGCGGTCGATTCGCACGAATGATGGCGGGCCGTCAGCAGTATGCGATATGGGGCCTTGCCGTCGAGCCGACCGATGCGGATACGCTCGACGGTTCGCCCCTTGCGAGTTTTGCAGAGCGTTTCGACGGAGATGTGCCTGTTGTTTTTGCGGGCGGCGAGAAACTGCTTTAAGTCCGCCTCCTGGTAAGGCGGTGCAAATGCGAATCGCACCGGCCTGGCGTTCTTACCGGCCGCCGGGAAGGCGTAGGCAAACGAGGCGCCCTTGACGTGCTTTGTTCCGAGCCACGACCAGGTTTCGCCGCTGTCGAGGCTGACCGCCGGTCCGCGCGTGCCGATCACGTTCTTGTTGGTGAAGCGGAAAGTGACTTTGCGCCCAGCGGCGCCGCGGATGCGGAAGCTCCAGTAGAACCACCAGCCGGCGGTGTCGCGAAGGTCCTGCTTCAACTCGACCACATCGCCGTCGGAGCGCTGGACGATGATGTTGCCGCCGGGATAATCGGCGTCGACAACGACCTTGGCCGACGCATTGCCGGCAAGGGCAGCCAGCAGAATCGCGGCCGGGAGGATGTATCGGTTTCTCATGTTCGGCTTCACTTTTTCCTGATCAGGTAGCCCCCGGGTGTGATCGGCATCGAGCCGGTCGTGTCGTTGTACGCTTCGAATTTCGTGATCTTCGGGGCGCCCCTGGTCGTCCGCATGATCCGTATGCGGGCCTTCGTTGTCGTTCGCGAGACTATCGGCGCCACGAAGTCGGTTCCGATCTTCCGGCCGTTGAAGCAGCCGACCCATTTTGACGCCTTGGCGTCCCAGTATTCGATTACGTAGCGGACGATCGAAGACGACTCGCCTTCGCTGACCTTGAACTCGTTAATCACAGTCGGCTTGGCGAACTCGATTCGGATCTGCTTGCCCGACGGGTCGGCCGTCCGGGTCTTGACCGCCAGCGGCGGCGTGCTGCAGGCGTTGGCGAGTTTCTTGACCAGGCAGTCTACGAACCTGGACTTCTTGTCCTTCTCGGGGTCCATCACCCGCATGAGCGTCGAACCTTTGGAGATGTAGAAGCGGCACTTTCTCCAGGTAACTTCGTTCCAGTCGGTGGTGTTTACGATCTCGCAGCGGGGCAGGCCGATCGGGCGTTTGGACTTGCCGTTCAGCACGCAGTTGTCCATCACGATGTTCTTGTGCGGATGCCAGTCCGAGGCGTAGCAGCACAGCAGGAAGCCCGGCCCGTCGGTGTCGTGGAACAGGCATCTCCGCATCGTCATGTTGCTGCAGTTGCCCTCAAAGTCGAACGCCTCGCCGTCGCCGCTGCCGAGTCCGATAGAGACGAAGCCCCACTCGCTGTCTTCGAAGATCCAGTCCCTGCATCGGAAGAACATCGCCCCGGCCACTCCGTTCCACGCCCTGAAGCCGCGTCCGATATCATGGGTCACGCAGTTTCGCACCGCGCCGCCAGCTACGCCGCGCAGGCCCATCTGCCACTGGTATCCCTCTTCGAACAGGCATCCGTCGAAGGTCATGTTGCCGAAGTTGTAGATGTTCGAGGCCTTCTTGTTGAAGTTGTCGGGGCTGTTGGTCCATACCCCCGAGGCCAGGCGGCGGAAGATGCAGTTCTTGATCGTTATGTCTGTCAGCACGATCCTGTTCTTCCGCTCGTAGGAGAACAGGCATACGCCGAGTCCTATGTTCCGCGGCTTGGGATAGGTCTTGTAGTTGCCGTACTTCAGAGAATCGTGGAAGTAGCAGTCCTCGATCCACAGGAACTTCTTCGTGGGGCATTTGGCTGAGTATTCGGCGTAGATCCCGGTCATGCAGCGATTGAATTCGAGTCCGACGATCTTGAACCCGCCCTGGTCGTCGAGGCGCAGGCCGACGAGATCCTTCTTGTCGTCCTTCCGGTCGATGATCGGCCTCTTGTCGGACCGCTTGCCGTACGCTCCGATCACGATCGGTTTTCTCGGCGCACCTTCTCCCTGGGGGCGCAGTTCTTCATCCCACGTATCACCGCGCTTCAGCAGGATTTGATCGCCGGGGGCGCACTTGACGCTCGACGCCTTCTTCAACGTTTTCCACGGCCTGTCGGCGCTGCCCGGTCCGCTGTCGTCGCCGGCGGACTGACTCACGTGATATGTCGCTCCGTCAGCGGATACGGCGGCAAGCAGAGCGATTGCGATGATCGTTGTCCCGCACGATTTCAGTAGGATTCGCATTATGACCTTCCCTATTCGGCCCCCTGTTGTATACGTTAAGTCTTGCGCTGCCGGTCACCACGATGTCGCAGGGAGTCTCCAGCGTGTCGTACACGCCTTTGAGCGTGCGTTTCCATCGCTTGTCCTTGTGGATCTCGTCCAGAATCAGAATCGGAGTTCTCGATCCGTCGCCGGACGGTGCGATACCTGACGGACTCGAAGCCCACTGGCGGCGAAACTCCAACGCGTCCCAGTTAAAACAGGCGCCCGACCCGCGATCGGCCAGCAGTTGATCCCGGGCGAATGTGGTCTTGCCGCACTGCCTCGGTCCGGAGATCAACGCCAGTTTGTGCCCCTCGAAGCAGAAAGCCGCCACCACATCTTCGAGATATCGCCGCTCGCCGCTGGTTCATAGTGACCATTCTAACGGCTCTCGTTAGAATGGTCAATGGTGGCCCAAGGGTTTCACGGCGCCGTTCTACTTCCTGATCGGCGTGATGCGGAAGTCGTCGAAGCGGATCCAGTGCTGTGCGTTCGGCGGTCCGTTGTAGCATTGGATGCTGATCTCGTGCTTCCCGCCGGACGGGAGGTTTCCCTTGCCTGCGTTTAGAAAATCGCCCTTGCCGTCGGGGCGGAACTGCGCGGTCCATGAGTTCTTGTCGATCACCACGCGCAGTTGCACCGTCTTGGCGGTCATGGACTTGCCGCCCGGGATTATCTTCAGCTTGCCGTGGACCAGCTCCTTGACGAGCTTCTTGACCGGGCGCCCGTTGTGGTACCAGGTGATGCCGGCCTGTTCGAACTGGATCGTCGGCATGGTGTGGTTCGTGACGGTCACGTCCACGGCGTACGGCGCCCCGGACGGGTCGGGCGCCGGGCGGACCAGAGCGTTCTTGACGCTGCCCGCCACGCCGGGTTGTACGCAGATCTCCAGGCCGCCGTCCTTGATCCGCCAGTGCTTCTTATCCTCGCGAATCCACTTCCACCCCGGCCCGATCTGCTTGTCGAAGCTGTCGAGGAATCCGCCGCCGGTCGCCGCCTTTGGCGCAGAGGGCTTATCGTCCGGCCCGGTCGCATTCGGCGGGGCCTTCGGGCCGCCGAGCAGTTCGACCATCGCCTTGCCCATTGCTTCGCCGATCAGGTAGTAGCTCTCGGCGTTGCAGCACCAGTGGTATCGGATAGGGCGCGGCGAGACCGGTCCGTCGCGGAAGAAGCTCCGCGTCTCGACGTATTTCACGTTGCCCTTGAACTCGGGATACTTCGTGACCGCCTCCTGGGCCTTCATGATCGCCAGGCGCCTGCCGATTCTCTGGCCCCAGCCTCCGAATCCCGCTCCGCCGATGACGAACGGCAGATTCGGGGTCTTGAGGTCCTTGCGGACGTCGCGGATGAAGTTGGCCATGTTCTTCTCGTATGCCGCCGAATCCTTTGAACTGCACCCGTCGTTCCAGCCGTGGTGCCAGCCGAATCCGACGATCTTGTATCCCTTGCCGTCGTACTCGGGGAAGATGCTCTTGAGATTCGCCAGAACCTTTTTGACCTCGGCGATCATGCCGTCGTACTGATCTCCGACGCCCGGTCCGCGAGGCTTGTCGCCGGCGGGTCCCGAACTCGGCGGGCGCCACGGGCCGGCGATGCTCGTTCCGCCCGGCCCGCGCTTGATCAGCAGCACCTTGTCGTCGATGTAGTCGCCAACGACCCACCCGAACATGAGTTCCGGTCCGATTGCGTTTTTCGCGGCCGACTTGCCGATCGTCAGTTTGCACCTGGTGTCGTAGTAGCTCAGCAGCACGTCGTCGCGCACGACCCACTTGCCGTCTTTGTCGAGCAGGTGCTTGAAGCGATCTTTCGTCGCCGGGTCTTTCGTCAGCATCTCGAGCGTGCCTTTCTTCCCGGGTCGACCCTTGATTACGCCGTGGCCCTCCATGTTCGACTGCCCGGCCAGGATGAACACCTTGAGCAGTCCGTCCTTTTTGTTGATCGGCTTTGGCTTGCCGGCGGCTTCGGCGACCTGGCCGGCGGCAAGCACGCAGGCGACGAGACTCAATACTATCGATCGATTGATTCCGGTAGTCATACTTTTTCTCCTTGGTTGACATCCCTTATAATGCGTTCGGCCGCCTGTGGCAAGCCGGGGATTGGTTTGAATACGCCTCGAATTCTACTGTGCGGTAACGGTGTCGACGCCGTCGAAGATGCGGATCAGGCGATTGCGCAGATCGCCGGGCAGGGCGGGCGCCGCCATCGACGCGACGTTCGCCTCCAGATGCTCGATGCTGCCGGTGCCCGACAGCACAACATCCACCCCGGCTTCGTCGCGGCAGAACCGGTAGGCTGCATCCGGCAGACTCGTCGCTGCGCCGTTCTTCACCAGAAAACCGAGCGGGTCGGACATGTCGATGTCGTCGCCGTCGATTCGTCCGGCCTCGATCAGACCCGCCAGGACTTCTCTGAGGCGATCGGGAATGCTGAACGCCTTTCGCACGACGAACATAGCCTGGACGCCGATGTTCTTGGCCAGCGCCGCCGTCAGCACCCGATCCCGCGCCGACTGGTTCAGCGGGTTGAAGCCGACCATGATTACGTCCCAGCAGTCGTCTTTCATCGCCTGCGACAGCATCGCGTGGCCGGGATCGGCGTTGAAACGCTCGGTCACGCCGAAGAAGCGGATGGCGCCCTTCTCCCTTTGGCGGATGAGTTCGGGTACGAGAATATCGCGGGCTGATTCGTATTGAGAAGGCAGCACGCCGTGCAGATGGTACAGGTCGATCACATCCGCCCCCAGGCTTCGCAGGCTTTCTTCTATTCGCCCGGACAGTTCCTTCGGCGTAAGCACGCGCTTGTCGTCCAGGTAGGCGCCGGACTTCGTGGAGATAAACAGATCGTCGGGGCGGACCTGGTTGATCGCGCGTGCGACAATCTCTTCGGTCCCGTACGAGCGGGCGGTGTCTATGTGCGTTACGCCCAGTTCCAAGGCGCGGATCACAATCGCAACGCGATCGTCGGTTTCCACGCCGGCCGGGCCCCCGAGCCTGCTCGGACCGCCGCAGCCAAGGCCCAGACGGCTGACGGTCTGTCCGGTGCGGCCCAGAGTTCCATATTCCATCGGCGTCTCCAAATCGCCATCCGGCGAGCGGGAGATTGTAATCCACGCCGCGGCGATCGACAACCCCGGGACTTCGCCTCCAACGGCAATACAGAAAACCCTTGCGACGAGCTTGCCCGTCTGGGTATCCTCAACTAGCGGCGTATTTGTCCTATTGCCAATCAGGATATTCCCAGTGCCCACGATTCACAGGCAGGACGGCTACAGATTCTTCTTCTTCAGCATGGAGGGAACTGAGCCGCCCCATGTGCATGTGGAACAGGCGGGCAAATACGCCAAGTTCTGGCTTGCCGGAGCGATCCTGGCTCGTAATCGAGGCTTCGCCAGCCACGAGTTGACTGTAATTCGACGTGTTGTTGAGCAGAACGCAGAGACGTTCGAGGAGAAGTGGCATGAGTTCTTTGACCGTTAACATAGAACCGTTGGCTACCGATGTTGTGTTCGGCGAAGACTCGTTCTGCATATCGCTGGCCGACGGGCGGGAAGTATCCGTTCCGCTGGAGTGGTTTCCGCGATTGCGCAATGCCTCCAAAGTCCAGCGATCCGCATGGCGCCTGATTGGCGGGGGGATTGGAATTCACTGGGAGGAAATCGACGAAGACATCTCTGTTGAGAGCGTTCTGGCCGTGAAATAAGCCGGATCCGGAAAGGATCTTGACTGATTCCCAAACGGACATTTCGCCAGCCGGCTTAGTGCCTGCGGCGCCTGCCGGCTCTTCTTGTCGTTAGCGCATTGACGGGAGCAGGGGGGCTGGCGCGGCGGCCTGGGCCGATCGAGCCAGCCCCAATTACCCGCTCCGACCGACTTTGCCGAGGAGCTTCAGGCTCGTCTTCTACGTCTCAGTATGGCCAGTGAGCCCAGGCCCAGCAGCGTAAGTACAGACGGTTCGGGCGTGGCCTTGATTTCGAGCCTCAAGTTTCCGGGCGGTACGCCGAGGACAACTTCGTCCAGTACGTCGGCTCCGATCCCGACAACGGAAAACTCGCGGAAGGCGAACGCTACCGTGTCGTCTCCGCTGTTTATGGCGTTGTAGAGTCCGACAAGGCCCGCTGGTGAGAACAGTATCGACTGCGGCCCGGTTACGCCGGCGGACCAGGGCGCCGTTCCTATAGGCGTATGTGCTCCGCCGTCTCCGGACAACGCGGCGAATATGTTCATGTTGGTTGTCGTCAGGTCCGTTTCGTCGGTCGAGAATATCCGCACCTCTGAGGATCCGGTCTCTCCCGGTTCGAGGAAATCGCTGACGATCCCGTAGTGCAGGGTCGCCGACAGTATGGTCTCGCCGGCGATCGACGAGAAACTGCTTGCCGGGAACTGCACTATCGGGCGGGCCCACTGTGCGGCTACCCCCGCCGGCCCGACGACGTAGTTTCCGAAACCGACGTTCAGCGAAGTGGCGGCTCCGAGCGAGTCGACCCGAAGGTTCTCTCCGCCCGAGTCGACGTTGGGGACGATGAGCATCGCGGCTCCGGCTAAGCCTGAAGATAGAACGATTGTCGCCGCGGCGAATACTATTGATAACTTGACAGTGAGGTTCATAGCGGGTTCTCCTTTACGCAAAAATATTATGTTCGAGGCGCCCGGGCCGGCGGATTTCGTCTGCTGTCCGTGCTCAGGTACGCTGTAATGAAGTGAATTGCACTCGGACCGAATCGACCCGTTCCCGCTTGAGTATGCGTGTTGTGCGGCAGTGCACTACCGACGACTCGCTCAGATTGCGGCGTCTCTCGGTGCTGCCGGGTTGACTCCGTGCAACCTGAATCACCGAAGCGGACAACGGTCGGCCGGCTCAGGCCGCCTGTATCCACTTAATCTAATTGATTATAAGAGCGTCGAATTCGTAAAGTGGGATAAGTCTCACTTTTTTTATCTGTTTAGTGGGATTACTATCGACTCCCATGCGTCAACACGTTGGGCCGATGAACTTATTGTCCCGCTTGACCCGAGACCCTATCATGTCCCGGCGGTGGAAGGACCGCCGGTCGGATGAGAAACCTCATATTACTCTGGATCGGACAGTTCGTCAGCCAGGTTGGCGACTCGTTCTTCATGGTCACACTGCCGTTCCTGATCCTGCTGATCGGCGGTGACGATGCGTCGGCCAAGACCGGCGTGGTGATGCTGCTGAACTTCCTGCCGTTCCTGCTGATCGGCCCGCTGGCCGGGGCGCTGGTCGATCGGGTCCGCAAGAAGCGATTGATGCTCGTCGCGGACCTCGTTCGAGCCGGACTGGTGATTGTGATCCCGCTGGCGGCGATGGGGGGGCATGTCAGTTGGCCTCTGATCGGAGTTGTCGCTTTTTTCCTGGCCACGGTCTCCTCGGCGTTCAACCCGGCCCGCGACGCGCTGCTGCCGCTGCTGGCCGACAGGCGTTCTCTTACGCGCGTCAACGCATGGTTCCAGATGTCCAACCAGATGGCGATGTGCGTGGGATCGCTGGGCGTGGCGTTTCTGCTGGGGATAAACGAAGAGTCAACCAAGGCCGCCCTGGCGCGCGGCGACATCGGACCTGAGATCGCCCGGATCGTGAATCTGTACTGGGTCGACGGCGCGACGTTCGGGGTTTCGTTCCTGCTTCTGCTGGGGATCGTCGCCAGGAAGGACCAGCCCGGGTCTCGCATCAAGACAAGCGCTGTGCATGATGTGCGGGAGGGTTTGAATTACGCCCGCGGCTCGGGGCTGCTTCGCGGGCTGTTGTTCATAACCGCAGTGGACAATTTCTTCATCATGGGGCCGGCGATCATCGGCAGCAATCTGCTGATCTTCAAGACCTACGGCCTGGGCGCCCGTCAGGTGGCGATATTCCACGCCGTCCTGGGCGCCGGCTGGCTTCTCGGATCGCTGATCGTCGCCAAGTGGGGCGCCCGCTGGCCCAAGGGCAAGCTGATCCTTCTGGGCATGATCATGGACGGGCTGACGTTCGTGCCGTTCTTCTGGATACGCAGTTTCCCGCTGCTTCTGTGCGCTCACGCGTTTCACGGGATATGGATACCGTTCATCCAGGTCTGCCGGACAACGCTGGTCCAGGAAAGAACGCCCAGGGAAATGCACGGGCGGATCTTCTCGCTGATTAACCTGACGTTCGTGGGGTGCACGTCGCTGTCGGTGCTGGCCACGGGGCTGCTCGGCAACGTTCTCGACGCTCAAGGCGGACCGCCGGTGATCTACCTGATCGCCGGCGTCGGCGGGGGAGTCTGCGGCGTGATCGGGATTGCGTTCAAACAGCTTCGCCGAAGCAAATAGTCGCTAAGCCGCAAGTGTGGGGTCAGAGCGCCGTTAGACACCAGGCACATCCATTCATATGAATGGATGTGCCTGGTGTCTAACGGCGCTCTGACCCCACCAGTCTCCAGTCGGTGGGTGTTAAGCCGCAAGCGGCGAATGGGCCGCTTGCGGCTTAGCGTTATGCATACTACTTGGACTCAGGCGCTGCGCCCTTTACGCTGCTGATGAGCTTGGCGCGCTCCTCCATGACCCATCGCTCTCCGCCGCCGGCTTCGAGCGTGGGACGCCATCCTCGTTTGTTCTCGTTGGGCTTGCGGATGATGCACTTGTCGACGAGGGCGAGCATCTTCTTGTACTTCGGATCGCTCTTGGATCTGTAACCGGGCATCTGGCCCCAACCGCCGGCCGCTTTCGCCAGCGGAGCGGCCAGGATTCGCGACTCGTCGATCTGTACGGTGTTGATCAGCGCCCGGTCCGGCTGGGCCGCAATCTTCTCGCCGAACAGCGTCTTTGCGTAGGCCCTGACGGCTGTCATCGCCTCGGCGTCGATCCCGCGCTGTTCGAGCTTGTTGGGGAACAGGTCGCCGTAGCACTGTGCGTTGACGTCCATCCACTCGATGATCCGCATGTAGCTGTCCTTATCCATGTTGCACTTGCCGTGGTTCTTGACGAGCATGTGCGCGACCTTGTTGCTGTATGCGTAGAATCGGCGGGGCTTGGAGATGTTCCTGTCTTCTACGGCGTGGTTCTTGTTTCCGCCCATGTAGCCTTTGTCGCCGACGCGGTGGTCGCCGCGCGTGAACAGTTCCTTGTACGAGTTGGGCCAGGTCAGTTGGCCGTCGTGGATCAGGTTGATCTTCTGGGCCTTCCGCGATTTGTCGTCGGTCTTGTCGTTCAGGCCGTGGCACTTGATGCAGTAACGGTCGAGCACCGGCTGTACGGTTCGCATGAAGCTCAGTCCGCCTTCATAGGCGGGGCCGGCCGCCGGCTTCAGGTCGACCGGGCGGAGGCGCCGCAGCTTGGCCATGGCGCTGACGATCGGGCTGGAGCCCTCGGGTTCGTGGCAGCCCACGCAGCTCCGGTTTTCGCCCGGCTGGAGGTAGAACAGGCTCTTTTCGGTGAGTATCGCCATGCCGTTTTCGTCGAGCGTCTGCATCTGCAGCGACATTCGAGCAGGCACTTTGAAATACGCCGAGCCGGTTTCGTCGACCGGCACTGTGCCGATGACCTTCTTGGGGATCTCAACGTGAACTCTCATGTGGCACGCCGAGCGGCTGGCCCGGGGCTGCACTCCCAGGGCGATTACGCGGAGGGCCTTGATCATGCCGGGCTTAATGACGCCGTTGGGATCGTTTTCCTTACGCGTCAGGTATGCGTTCTGCAGGAATACGGTTCCGTAGTTCGGGGCTCCCGGGCGCACCATTGACGGAGTGGCCGGCGGGCGTTTGCGCTTGATCACGGGTATCGGCGAGAACGATGCGATGTCCGGGTTCTCGTAGATCAGTTCGCGTCCGCCGGTCGGGTCGATCAGGTAGATCGCGCGGTTCGCCGGCGGGGGAGTCTTGCCCTGCGGGTGTACGTTGTGATTCGCGCGGGAGACCAGCATCAGGTTCTCGGTGATCGGGAACGGGTGTGAGTAGTGCGGCTTGGGCCATCCGCCGCCGGGCGACTCGGAGTAAGGCGTCTCGGGGGTCAGATGTTCGATGGCGTCTTCGGTGTTCTCGCCGATGTTCGTGTCGAGAACGACGGTGGTTCCGGTATTGTAGCTGTGGTGCCCCTGTGCGGTGGTCACTACTCGATGCGTTCCGGGGATCGCGCGAGCTTCGACCATCATCATCGGGTGGAGCATGTCGTTTCCGAAGAAGTGCGTCACGTTCGTCCCGTCGGGCCGGCAGGCCCAGAGCATGTGGAAGAACATCTCGTGGCGGTTGGTGTACTCCCAACGCGTGAAGACGATTCGCCCGTCGTTCAGCACCGACGGTTCGTATTCGTTTTCGTTTCCGTATGACAGTTGGGTGATCTTGTCGCCGTTTGCGTCGCAGCGGTGGAGCGTCCAGGCGGGGTTGTAGCGTCCGCCGTGGCACCGGCCGAACGACTGGCAGCGGGTCGAGATGAAGATGATCCCGCCGTCGGGCAGGTAGCACGGATCGTTGTCTTCGATCAGGACCGTCGCGCGATTGTCCCACGTCTTGAACAGGTCGCGCTTCGTGCCGGTCAGTTGCCGGACCCACGATCCGTCCAGAGCCGCTTCGTAGAGGAAGTAGCGCTTCCGGCCTTCGCGGGTGTGATCGCAGAATGCGAACGCGACTTTCTCGGCGTCGTAGTGGAGGTCCGGGTTGCGAACCGCGCCTTCGGGCAGCTTGCCTTCGAGGATTGCCTTGGCCTTGAGCTTGTCTGTCTTCCAGTCGGTCAGGATCGTCAGGCCCTTTCCGATGCGGCTGTGGCGCCCGAGGTGCTGGTCGCCGTTATGGCTGTATTTTGTCGGCGGATTGACATTGATGAGGATCTTCTCGAAATCCAGCTTCGGGTGCGACAGGATGACGTCGCGGCGGAGCTGCTTGGTGTGGAAGTAGAGCCCTCGCCATTGGGCGCCGCTCGCCGAGGCGTGCTTGGCCTTAATCGCCGCGAGTTTGGCGCCCAGCGTTGTTTTCGATCCTTCCTTCCTGACGTACGCCAGCGCGTCGGTCGCGGCTTTCAGGGCCGCCTGGGCCGGCTCCTTGAAACTCGCGCCGGCGTCTTCTATGCTCAGCCCGTCCCGCCTGAGCCAGTCGTGCAGGACCATGAGTCCCTGCTGGTCGGGGAAGTCCCGCATCAGCGCCGTCCACAGCGGGCTGGTCATCGTCGGCGTTGACGCCATGGAGCCCTTGGGGATCGACTTGCGGTTGTTGGTTACGATGAAGCTGCAACTGCCCGAACTGCGATGAGTTCGCTGATCTATTCCGACAGTCGCCTCGAATCGCACGTACTTGCCTCCGATGTCGTAGTAAAGCGCGCTGAACGCATGTGCGAAGATGTATCGCGAGAACTTCTTGTCGCCTATGATGACCGGCCTGCGGGTGTCGTTGGACTTGATCTGGAGATCGCCCCATCCGATCTTGGATCTCTTGGGCCTGAGCGAGTCGAGCCAGGTGACTTTGCCCGATGCGTCGATCAGCTTCGCGTCGGCCCACGCCGAGTGATCGCAGCCGTCGCCGTCGCCGCCGACTGTGGCCACAAGGATCAGGTCCTTTTCGCCGGTGATCGGGACCGAGATGTCCAGCGGCTTCATGCCGCCTTTCAGGACCTTGCTGACGAACGGCTTGAATCCCCTGGACGGTTTCGGCGCAACCTCAACCTTAGGAGCCGCCAGGCCTTTGGCCTTGTTGGCCATCGAAGCGTTCAGGGTCTCTCGCCAGGTGCTTTTCTTCGCGTACCACGCCGGATCGGCCGCGGCGGCCGAGGCGACGAACGATGCGATAAGCGAAAACGCCGGCAGGATGGATGTCAATCGACGATTCATAGCGGGATAACTCCTAATCGGGGTTCGG
>Ga0180430_10002131_pt1 | contig 18239 bp, 17 predicted proteins | sample SS_ome_9_FD_132999 | JGI IMG/M metagenome (GOLD analysis project Ga0180430, IMG submission 132999) | Hypersaline lake sediment archaeal communities from the Salton Sea, California, USA - SS_1_S_2 metaG | ecosystem: Environmental > Aquatic > Non-marine Saline and Alkaline > Hypersaline >... | reverse complement strand
TCGCTGCAGAGACGCGGACTCCCTTCGGTCCGTCCTTTCGAATCCAGCGGACATGCACCAATGGCATGTCCACCCGCTTGTCTCTAATGAAATTGATTTATAAGTCCTGAATAACCTGGCGGAGAGGGAGGGATTCGAACCCCCGGAAGGAAAACCTTCAACGGTTTTCAAGACCGTCGCAATCGACCAGACTCTGCCACCTCTCCGCTGACGGCAAAAAAAGATTATAGCATAAAAATATAATTATTAAACCGGATTATCTGGTAAGGAGACCAGGTAATCCTGACTGGCTTTTTGGCTATTTTTTTCCCCTGGATATCTTCTTCATCCCGCCCATATAAGGCTGGAGTGCATCGGGTATGGCGATGTTTCCCTGGCTGTCCTGGTAGTTCTCATATATGGCTATAAGCGTCCTTCCCACTGCACAGGCGGTAGAGTTCATGGTATGCACCAGCCCCTTTTTCTTTCCATCCTTATACTTTATATTAAGCCTTCTTGCCTGGAAATCAGTATCGTGGCTGCAGGAGGCAAGTTCCCTGTAGCTATCCTGCCCGGGAAGCCAGGCTTCCAGGTCATATTTTTTGGCATTGGGTGTTCCGATATCACCGGTACACATATCCATGATCCGGTAATGAAGTCCCAGTCCCTTCATTATCTCTTCCAGTATTGCTTCCAGCTTCTCATATTCCTGCCATGAATCATCCGGATGGGAGAATATAAACATCTCCACCTTGTCAAACTGGTGCACCCTGAACATGCCGCCCATATCCTTTCCATAAGTCCCTGCTTCCCTCCTGAAACAGGTGGAAAATGCTGCATATTTTTGGGGTAGGTCCTCTATATCCAGTATTTCATCGCCATGATAGGAGCAAAGTGGCACCTCGGATGTCCCTATGAGGTAGAGGTCATCCAGCTCTGTCTTGTAGTACTGGGAAGCTTCTACCGGGAAAAAGCCGGTACCATACATGGCATATTCCCTTACCAGAGTGGGCGGTATAAGGGGTGTAAAGCCGCGGGCAATAAGGATATTCAGCACATACTGTATAAGTGCAAATTCTAAAAGCACTGCTTCATTTTTTAAAAATACAAACCTGGAGCCTGATATCTTGGCCGCCCTTTCCTCATCCAGTATATCCAGGGCTGTTCCCAGTTCTATGTGATTTTTAGGTTCACAGTCAAATACCGGCTTTTCCCCAATCACAGACCTTACCACATTGCCTGACTCATCAGGACCCACAGGCGTAGTCCCATGGGACAGATTGGGATAAGCCGAAAAGTGTAGCCTGTATTCTTCCAGGGTATCTGAAAGCTTTTTTTCCAGCTGTTCCAGACCGGCCTTTATCTCTTTCATCTGGGAGATAACTTCTTCTTTTTCATCACCCTTAAGTTTGGGTATTATCTTTGATGCTTCATTCTGCCTGGCCCTTAGCTCATCAACCCTGAAGGTAAGGTCCCTCTTTTCCCTGTCCAGGGCTAGGCCCCGGGAGACATCTATCCTGAGTCTTCTTTTTTCTATCTCTTCCTTGAATATGTCTGGGTCTTTCCTGAAAAGCTCGATGTCTATCATCAGTGTTCTCCGGTCTTAGTCCTTAAATATCTTGATTATCCTATTTCCATTTAGGGTAGGAACCCAGGATCTTTACCAGGTATACAGTCTTTCGAAGCACATCTATGGCATCATAGACTTCCCTGTCGTGAAGATGGCCGTCAAGGTCTATGGAAAATACATAATCGCCCAGGTCTTTTTTTGCAGGCCTTGATTCCAGCCTGGTCAAATTGATATCCCTTTCGGCAAATTCCTTTAGGATATTAAACAGGCTTCCCGGCCTGTCCTGTTTGAGAAAGCAGACTATGGATGTCTTATCGCTTCCGGTCTTAGGCTGAATATTGTTTCCGATGAATACAAACCTTGTCTTATTATCCTTATTATCCTCGATGTCGTTCTGTATTATCTTAAGGCCGTAGATGCCTGCGGCTGTCCTGGTTCCTATGGCTGCAATGCCGTTTTCTTCCTTTTTCAAGATCTTTATGGCCTCAGCAGTGCTGTTGGCAGCGATTATCTCTGCATGTTTTAGATATGTATTTATATAGTTCTTGCACTGGGCGGTCGCATGAGGGTGGGATATTATCTTTTTTATGCCGGCCGGAGAGATCTTTTCGGTGCTTATGAGGCTGTGCTTTATGGGAATGGTGATCTCCCTTATGATCTTTGCTTCACTCTCAAATGTAAGGTAGTCCAGGGTGACATTGACCGAACCTTCCAGGGAATTCTCTATGGGCACAATACCTTCTTCGGTCTCTCCCCTGTCCACGCTCTTTATGACTTCTCCCATATTGGCATAGGGGATCTTTTCTACCGAATCAGCAAGCTTTCCCAGTTCTATATATTTATCCAGGGCTTCCTCTGTAAAGGTCCCGGGAGGCCCCAGGTATGCTATCTTTGTCTTCATAATAGTAATAATAAAACAGTTTAATGATGTAAGCTATTATACTTAAATATCAAATGATTTGAAGAATCTATATCCTTATGGAAGGAAATCCATTGGATTATTGGGGATACCGTCCACCAGTACCTCGTAGTGGAGATGCGAGCCCGTACTTCTTCCGGTATTTCCCATGGTACCTATTATATCGCCCTTTTCTACTTCATCGCCGACCCCCACATACATCTTGTAAAGATGGGCATATACGGTGGAATAGCCAAATCCATGGTAGATGACTATCTTCCTGCCGTAACCTCCATGCCAGCCGGCATAGATAACAGCACCGGAAGCAGCGGCTGTTATGGGGGTGCCGGTACTGTTGGCTATATCCAGTCCCTTATGGTAATATCCGCCCCTTCTCTCATTAAATACCGATGTAATCGTGCCCCAGGCAGGCCATATTGTAGGAGTATGGTCCATGAGGTATATGTGGTCTTCCATGTTCTGCCTGTCCAGCTCCAGGATCCTGGAGAGCCCGGGTGCTACCTTGAGCATCTCGTCCAGCAAAGCATCTATGTCATCAAGTTCCTGTTCCTGGTCATCTATATAGTAATATATCTCATTGGGGTCTTCTTCGAGGACGATGTCTGCGGAAAGGTCGTCTGAATACAGGGCTACTTCCTCCGCATATCCTCCCTTGCCGGTTATATCCCTTACCATGCGGTCAAGTTCTTCCACTTCCTTCAAGTAGTTCTCCAGTATCTTGGTCTTGGTCTCTATCTCCTGGGTCCTTTTTTCCAGGTTGGCCATCTCTACTTCCCGGTACTGGAGCTTTGATTCCAGCCTTTCTATCTCTGCCACTTTTTCATCGAGCTTTTCCCTGGTAAGGACCAGGTTCGAGAACAATATTACCCCTGATGCAGCGATTATGATTATTATGACAAAAAGCGACCTCAATACATTATGGGATATATGAAATTTCCTTACCCGGGAATGGGCTTCAGACAGAAGCAGCAGTGTATAGACTTTTTGTTTCTTATCTTCCATAAACAATCATTAAAAATGATACACCATTATAACTGATTATGCTTATATGGGAAACCCCTGATTTAGAGGTTTCTGGGGAGTATGCACGGCAGGTACCTAATTTTCCATCATGAAATTTATAATAAGCTCATTATTCCCCATAAAAGCCTCATCCGGCACCGGCCCCACAGTTATCTTCATCTCGCATTTCCTTCCCGGATATGCCGTAAAGCCAGAAAGTGTCACCAGTTTCTGCTGGGAAGGCTGTATCTCGTCTATAGTAAAGGTCTTTTCATCCGATATATTGTCCTGGGTCTTATAGGTCACTACTACGTTTACGCCGTTTTCCACAATATTACCCTGGTTTTCGATGTTTACGGCCACTGTTATATCGTCTCCGTTTTCCAGTATCCAGTACTCACCGTTTTCATTTAACACCCGGGGATCGAACTCGATGCTATCGCCTATAACAGCAACCCCTCTTCTTTCCTGCAGTTTGGTGACCGTCTTGATATCGGAGATAAAGACTATCACATCCTGGGTACTGGTAAGACTCCTGTCCTGGAGGACAACCGAGTCTATAATGGTCAGGTTCCCGATCCCCAGGGATTCTCCTGACTTCTTGAGCTCATCCTGGAAATACTTATATATCTCATCACTCATAAACATGTAAAGGAAAGTGCTGGTTATCTGGGTAGTCGATATCTCAAGGTTCAGGTCATCCAGCGCATTAAAAAGCGCCGGCCTGAAGTCTTCATATGACCGGTTCCTGGTATCAAATACCAGCCTGAGGTAGCCCTGGGGGACCTCAAAGCCCTGGGGGGGATTCAATTCCTCAGTATTCTGGAGCAAAACCCTGCTATCCTCGATTATATCCAGGAGACCGGCATCAAGCTCTTCCCTGGAGACATCTTTTACGCTGCTTATGGTATTGAAGAACTCATAGGAGAGTTTATTTGACTGCTGCACCAGTACCGATACCGAATTTATATAATCGGATATGGTAAGCCTTTCTTCTTCGGTAAGATCCCTTCTTCCCGACTCGCAGCTCCACAGACCCGCTATCCAGCTTACAATAACTGCAGCTACGATAATCAGGATTATAAGGGTGATAACTGATTCTTTTCTTCCCTTGTGCTCCAAAGAGACCTTTCCAAAAAGATTAAACTTGACTTTAAGGCTGCCCTGCTTCTGAAAAAAACAGGTCATGGATTATTATACAAATGAACAAGTTAAAAAACAATCTGGTAAAGTCGTTTTTCAGTCTATATAATAGTTTTTTTAGATATCCATGGAAAGGAGGACAGGCTATATAATAATAGCCGGGGCTATTATGGCGGTAAACAGGCTTAAGACCAGGGATAAAATAGAGGATAGATATAAATGGGTGCTGGAAGATATCTATTTAAGTCCGGAAAAATGGGAACAGGACTTTGATAAGGTCAAGAAAGATCTTGACAGCTTTGCGGGTTTTTCCGGTAGACTTCCCGGAGAACCCTCTATGCTCTCTGCAGTCCTGGAAGCATACAGCCGTATAATGGAAAAAGCAGAGAAATTATTTGTATATGCCCACCTTAAAAGGGATGAAGACAACTCAGACCAGAGATCGCAGGCATTGATGGACAGGGCAAGGACTCTGGTAGTGGAAGCAGAGAGCATATGCTCTTTTATGGTCCCGGATATATTAAAAATAGAATCAGGGGAGCTGAAAAGACTGCTGACAGGTGATAAAAGACTTTCCAGCTATACTAATTACCTCGGGGACGTGGTAAGAAGGAAGGAGCATACTCTCCAGACTGAAAATGAGAAAATACTGGCAATGGCAGGAGAAATGGCTGCTTCTTCCCAGCTTATATTCAGCATGATAGATAATGCTGATATAAGTTTTCCCGCCATAAAGGATGAAGAAGGAAATAAGGTAGAACTTACCAAGGGAAGATATGCAAAATTCATGGAAAGCAGGACAAGAAAGGTAAGGAAGGATGCCTTTGATTCATTATACACCACTTATGGAAAGCAGAAGAACACCCTGTCAGCCGCACTTAGCTCCAGCGTGAAAAAAGACCTCTTCTACAGCAGGGTAAGGAAATACAATACCAGCCTGGAAGCAGCATTATTTGACGACAATGTGCCTGTGGCTGTCTACGATAATCTTATTGCTTCTGTATCCTCCAGGCTTGAGCCCCTGCACCGGTATATGGAGCTGAGGAAAAAAGCGCTGCAGCTGGACAGGCTTCACATGTATGACCTTTATGTACCAATTGTTGACGATGTAGAGTTCAAAGTATCCTATAAAGAAGCAAAGGAGCTGGTACTGGCCAGCCTGGGGCCGCTCGGAGACGAGTATATCTCGATTCTGGGTAAAGGGCTTCGGGGAGGATGGATAGATGTATTTGAGAATAAGGGTAAGACCAGCGGAGCCTTTTCCTGGGGCTGTTACGATACCCATCCTTATGTGCTTCTAAACTATGAAGGAATAATAGACCATGTCTTTACCCTTGCCCATGAGATGGGCCATGCCATGCATACATTTTTTTCCAACAGGTCCCAGCCATATATGAAAGCGGGATACAAGATATTCGTGGCTGAGGTGGCATCCATATTAAACGAGATCCTCCTGACCCGGTACCTGCTGGACATCCTGGAAGATGAAAAGAAAAAACAGTATATACTCAATCACTACCTGGAGCAGTTCAGGGGTACAGTATACAGGCAGACCATGTTTGCAGAGTTCGAGAAGATAATACATGATCATGCGGAGAAGCAGGCCCCCCTTACGGTAGAGAGCCTGTCTGGCATTTATCATGACCTGAATGCAAAATATTATGGAAGCAATGTGGCTGTGGACAGCCTTATCGATCTTGAATGGGCCAGGATACCCCATTTCTACACTGCTTTCTATGTATATAAATATGCTCTGGGATTTTCTGCGGCTGCCGTGCTGTCTGAAGGTATAATCAAGAAAGAAAAAAATGCAGTTGACAGGTATCTGGATTTTTTATCCAGCGGAGGTTCGGATTATCCGTTGGAACTTCTTAAAAAAGCCGGTGTCGATATGAGTACTCCCGGACCGGTTGAAAGAGCCCTGGACATATTCGGCAGCCTGGTAGATGAGATGACTGCATCACTTGGCCTTTAATACTTTGCTGACTATACATTAAACTTAAACAGTATCACGTCCCCGTCCTGTACCTGGTATTGTTTTCCTTCCTGCCTGACCAGTCCCCTTTCCCTGGCCTGTTGTATTGATCCGGCATCCATAAGGGCTGGAAATGATATCACCTCGGCGCATATGAAGCCCCTCTCAAAATCAGTATGTATCTTTCCCCCGGCCTGGGGGGCCCGGGTCCCCTTCCTGACTGTCCATGCCCTGACCTCTGGAAGCTTTATGGTAAAGAAGCTTATAAGGTCCAGGAGGTCATATGAGACCCTGACAAGACGGTCTATGCCAGACTCTGACAGCCCCAGGTCATCCATAAAAACATCTCTTTCCCCCTCTTCCAGCTGCAGGAGCTCCTCCTCTATCCTGGCGCTTACCACCAGCATCCGGGCTCCATGGTCCCGGGCATACTCCCTTACTTTCATTACCTCTTCCAGGCCTTCTTCATCTTTTCCTATATCATCTTCGGAGATATTTGCAGCAAAGAGCACCGGTTTATCAGTAAGCAAAAAAAGGCTTTTTATTATTCTATCTTCCTCTGCAGAAAGCTTCAGGTCCCTCAATGGCCTGCCGGCTTCCAGTTCAGGTTTTATCTTTTCCAGTATCTCTAATTCCCTTACTGTATCCCTGTCCCCGCTTTTTGCCTGCCGCCTTATCTTCTCCAGCCTGTTTTCGATGGTCCCTATATCGGCAAATATAAGTTCAAGGTCAACTGTCTCTATGTCGGATACGGCATCCAGCTTTCCTGATATATGGGCTATGTCCTCATCCCTGAAACACCTTACCACATGCACCACCGCATCTATTTCCCTTATATGGGAAAGGAACTTGTTGCCCAGGCCTTCGCCCCTGTGAGCGCCCTTTACCAGTCCGGCAATATCCACAAATTCTATTACCGCAGGTAAAGCCTTCCGTGGTCTTACCATCTTTTCAAGCTCTTCCAGGCGCCGGTCGGGTACCGGTACAGAGGCCCGGTTTGGCTCTATAGTGCAGAAGGGATAATTCGATACCCCGGCATCAGAACAGGTTATGGCATTAAATAATGTACTTTTTCCCACATTGGGAAGCCCTATGATACCCAGTTTGATGTCTTACCATCCTTTATAATTATTGTATTATTATCCATTATACTATTACTGGCCGATGATCTTTACCAGCACCCTCTTTTTCCTCATACCGTCAAATTCTCCGTAGAATATCTGTTCCCAGGGCCCCAGGTCCAGGCGGCCCCCGGAAACTGCGGCCACCACTTCCCTGCCCATTATGGTCCTTTTTAGATGAGCATCGGCATTATCCTCAAACCCGTTATGCATGTACCTGTCATAGGGCTTTTCAGGAGCCAGGCCTTCCAGCCATACTTCAAAGTCATTATGGAGCCCGGACTCATCGTCATTTACAAAGACGCTGGCAGTTATATGCATGGCATTTACCAGTACCAGTCCTTCCTTTACGCCGCTTTCCCTTAGGGCCGCCTCCACATGGGGGGTTATGTTTATAAGCTGTCTTCTTTTTTCCGTTTCAAACCACAGCTCTTTCCTGAAGCTTTTCATTTATCTCCTTTTTAGTCTTTTAGTTTATCAAGCAATAGCTGCAAATTCCGGGGGATTATCCCGTTAAAAAAACCATATATACCCAATTCTTTTATCCGCTTTATCATATGCGGGTCCCGTCCATGCCTGCTGTCAAAATCCAGAAGCATCCGGGTCTGATCTTCATCAAGCTCTCCTATGTCCTCTATCCAGTCTTTTACTTTATTGTTATAAGGGCAGACTTCCTGGCAGCGCATGCAGCCTATTAGGCTGTTGTGGGCATAAGGGTCTACCCAGGAAGGCATCCGGCCTTCCGATTCATTGAGAAAGGCCAGGCACTTTGCCGCATCCAGCAGAAAACTGTCTCTTCTTATGGCACCGGTAGGACAGCTCTTGCGGCACAGATCGCAGGTGCTGCAGGCATCCAGGACTTTTAGCTCCTGCCAGGGATCATGTTCTGTCTCCAGGTCGGTATAGAATGCAAAAAGCTGGTGGAAACTGCCCCACTTTCCTATATAGGAAATATTGTTTTTGCCATAGCTTGCCAGTCCGGTTCTTGACGATAAAAGCTTTAAGGGAAGCCTGGCCATATATGCATTTCCTCCCTTTTTACCGATGAACTTTTTGAACAGATTAAATACTCTGCTGTTTACTTTCTGGTAATCAACATATGTGGGAGGTATCAATACCTGTATTATCTTGCCCCTGTAGACAAGAACCAGCCTGTGGGCAGGCCTTGCCATGGCTATCACCACAATGGATCCCGGGCTTTCCATTCCTTCGGGCTTAGAAAAGGAAAAGTTTTTCAGGTAGGTATCCATTATGCGTTTATCTAATTCTGCTTCTTCTGCTGTTGTCTTGAAATCATTTTCCAGGTCTTTAAGCCTGGCTGCAGGCATGATGCTTCCCCTGAAGCCATGCTTATTAAAGAATGTCTGCAATATATTTTCCATGACCTATAGGCTTAAAAAGACTGCCATGCCTCATAAAAAAAGGCGGTATAAACATGCGGTTTGGCCATTACCGCATTCAAATGTTTTCTATCCGGCTAGGGATTTGGATTTTCCTATCTCCGGAAAACCATATATAATTGTATTAGTACAGAAACACCAGACCTGGAAAAATGATATAACAAATGGTTTTTATAGACAAATTATTTCTATAAAAGGGGCAGGTATGAGGCCATTGTGGTCAGGCGCCATAAGCTTTGGACTGATATACATACCGGTAAAGATGTATAAGGCTACAGAAGAAAGAAGGCTGGACTTTCACCTGTACCGGAAAAAAGACCTTTGTCCCGTCCAATATGCCAGGGTCTGTAAGGCCACAGGCGAAGAGATCGACACCAGTGATATCGTAAGGGGTTATGAATATGAAAAAGGCGACATAGTCATCCTTCATGACAGGGATTTTTCCAAAGCCTATTCCAAAAGGACCGAGATCATAGAGATAATGGAATTTGTAGACAGCAGTGATATAGATTCCAAGTATTTTGAAAGGCCCTATTACCTGGAGCCGGAAAAGGGCGCCCAAAAAGTCTATCTCCTCCTGGTCGAAGCATTGAAAAAATCCGGAAAAGCAGGCATATCCAGGTTTGTCCTCAGGAACCTGGAGCATCTGGGACTGCTCAAGGAAGAAAAAGGTTTGCTGATAGTAAACCAGATGAGGTTTGACTCGGAGATAAGGCAGCCTGATATGCTCAACATACCCGAAAAGGGGAAAGTCTCATCCAGTGAACTGGATATGGCTATCCAGCTTATAGACAAGTTAAGCACAGCCTTTGAGCCGCAAAAATTCAAGGATACTTACAGCCGTGTCCTAAAAAAAGCTATAAAAGAGCATGCTAAAAAAGGTAAAGTAGAGCAGAAGATGCCTGCCCGGGAACCGGCAGAAGTAATAGATATAATGGACAGGCTCAAGCAAAGCCTTGAACAGGCAAAGGAAAAACAGGATGCCTCTTAAAGATTATAAAGAAAAAAGGGATTTTGGCTCCACCACCGAGCCCGGATCCGGCAAAAAACCTTCAAGCTCCGCAGGAGGAAAAGACCTTGTCTTTGTGGTCCAGAAACACTATGCATCACACCTGCATTATGATTTCAGGCTGGAGCTGGATGGTGTCCTTAAGAGCTGGGCTGTACCCAAAGGGCCTTCCCTTGATCCCTCGGAAAAACACCTTGCCGTGATGGTAGAAGACCATCCATATGATTACAAGGATTTTTCCGGGATAATACCGGAAGGTAATTATGGTGCCGGCAAAGTCGAGATATGGGATGAAGGCACCTATCATTCCCTTAATGCAGAGGAAAGTGAGGGCTCCCGGGAAGAAATAAGGGCCGGACTGAAAAAAGGCCATGTCACCATAATAATGGACGGTGAAAAGCTTAATGGTGAGTTTGCCCTGATAAGGCTTAAGGATGCAAAAGCAAAAAACTGGCTTCTGATAAAGAAAGACGATAAATACGCCGTAAGGGGATGGAAAATAGACCAGGACAAAGACCCCGGGGATATAAAAAAAAACTAACCGCTGAAAAAATACTTGCTGAACTCCCCCGGCTTGAAGGAATAAAGAGACTGCCTGACATTCCCCTTTATAAGCCTATGCTGGCTGCCCTTACCTATGATGCCTTTGACCGGGAAGGCTGGATTTTCGAGATAAAATGGGACGGATACAGGGCTATGTCCAGGATAGCTGGCGGGGATATAAAAATCTATTCCAGGAATATGAAGGATTATACCAAAAAGTTCGACCCTGTAAAAAGATCCCTGGAAAAGATAAACTATGATGCCCTGCTGGATGGAGAGATAATATTGACCGATAGCAAGGGGCGGTCTGATTTCTCCAGCCTCAGGAAATATTTAAGGACCGGGATCGGAAACCCGGTATATTATGTATTTGATCTCCTTTATTTAGAAGGATACAGCCTGCTGGAAGTGCCGCTAAAGGAAAGAAAAACAATGCTGGAGAAAATACTTGTCCGGCTGCCCGGCATAAGGATAAGCAGCCATATCGATAAAATGGGAAAAGCATTCTTTCACGAAGCAGCAAAAAACGGCCTGGAAGGAATAGTGGCAAAAAAGGCAGACAGCCCCTATGAACCTTCTAAAAGAAGCCGGAACTGGCTCAAGATAAAGATAAGGCAAAGCCAGGATATAGTTATCGGGGGTTATGTAGAAGGTCAGGGAAATAAGTCCTTCAGGTCTATTGCTGGCGGAGTATATGAGGGCAAAAAGTTGATCCACATAGGCAATATTGGAAGCGGTTTTAGTCATAACACATCAAAAGAACTGTTCGGGATATTAAAAAAAATAACCGCGCCCGCTTCCCCTTTTTTTAATAAAGTTATGGATTCTGGAAGCATGGTATGGGTCAAGCCCCGGATAGCAGCTGAAGTTGAGTTCAGCCAGTGGACAGCTGACGGCTATCTAAGGCATCCAGTCTTTAAAGCAGTAAGGGATGATATTGAACCTTCACAGGTGGTCCGGGAAAATATGCCCGCCCGCTCACCGGAGGAGCCGGAAAAAAATGATAATACCGGATCCAGGGTAAGACTATCCAACCCGGATAAGATCTTCTGGCCTGCCAGAGGCTACACCAAGAAAGACCTGTTTGACTATTATACAGAAGTCTCGGAGTTTATCCTTCCCCACCTGGCCGGAAGACCTCATTCCCTTCACCGTCATCCTGACGGTATAAATGGTGAGGATTTCTTCCAGAAGGACATAAACTTCAGGCCTCCGTCCTGGATAGACACTTTTTTGGCTGCTGACAAAGAAAGAAAAAAGGATATCAATTACCTGGTGTGCAGGGATATTGACAGCCTGCTTTATATGGTTAATCTTGGATGTATTGAGATAAACCCCTGGCTGTCCAGGGTGGAAAAGATCAGTAATCCTGACTTTGTAGTGATCGACCTTGACCCGGAAGACGTTGGCTTCAGGAAAGTGGCAAGCACCGCATTAAAGGCAAAAGAGACACTTGATATGCTGGATATCAAAAGCTTTATCAAGACATCAGGAGCAACAGGGCTCCACATATACATACCCGCCGGTACCGCATATGATTACAGCCAGGCACTCCAGTTTGCTCACATGCTGGCAATAGTCATAAAGCAAAAAATACCAGGTATTTCCAGCATTGAAAGGTCTCCGGGAAAAAGACAGGGGAAAGTCTACATAGATTATCTCCAGAACAGGTACGGACAGACAGTTGCCGCCCCCTATTCCGTGCGGCCCAGACCGGGAGCACCGGTGTCTACTCCCCTTTTCTGGAACGAGCTGGGGGATTTAAAAGATCCGTCAGTCTTTAATATGTATACTATAGGAAAAAGGCTGGAAAAACATGGGGATATCTGGAAAAACATCTACAGGTTAAAACTTGATATGGAAAAAGTCCTGTCAAATATACGTGAGATGTACAGGGAGTTCTCAGGCCCTGAACCTTAAAGAGTTTATCTCTGCACCCAGCAGCATTATCATGCTTGATATATATACCCACAGAAGAAAGGCTATTACAGAGCCTATGGAGCCATAAGCCAGCTGGTAATCAGCTACCCTGTCGATATATATCACAAAGATGTATTTTACCCCTTCCCATCCCAGGGCTATGGTCAGGGCTCCCCTGTAGATCTGCCTCAGGCTGATATTCCTGTTAGTCCCGAAGTAGTAGATAAGGGTGAATATAAGGAAATTAAACAGGATCCCTATTAAAACTGAAAGTATCTTAAGCAGCACTGTTGAGATAGAGGCTTCGACCTCCAGCAGTCCCATAATAGTATTTGAAAGGTAAAAAAGACCGGTAGAAAGGCTGAATGTAGTGACTATTATCACGAATATCAAAAATACGATAAGGAAACCGAATAATTTCTGCTTCCAGTATTTCCTATGGGTCTCTGTCCTGAATATCTTGTTTAGGGCATACTGGATGGAATCAAAGACATATGTCGCCGTAAAAAAAAGCATGATGAAACCAATTACCCCTATACTGGCCCTGTTGGCAACAATACTGGTAAGGTTAGCATCTACAAAACCATATATTATGGGTATCCTCTCCTCCACGAATGCCAGTATGTTTGCCTGTATGTCGAACCTGTTTATCACTACACCAGATAATGATATAAGGATCAATAGTGCCGGGAATATGGATAAAATGGAATAAAATGCTATTGATGACGCCAGGATCTGGCAGCGGTCATCCAGGAATTTCCGCACCAGCCTTCTTAAATATATAAATATCTTTTTGCCCAGTTTTTTTACCATCTACACCCGGGTAATCCTTGCATATAAGCTAATATTATATCCCGGTTTGGTCTATGGAGCAAAAAGCTGCCTGGGAAAGCTAATGATTTTTATGGTGGGCGAAGGGGGACTTGTTCTTCCGTCTCCCTTTGGTCGCTGCAGAGACGCAGACTCCCTCGCTTCGCTTCAGTCCGTCTTTTCAAGTCCCGTAAAACATGCGCCTGGGGCATGTTTTACTACACAGGTTTATCCTGTTTTGGAGGGAACGTAATTTTATGGTGGGCGAAGGGGGACTTGAACCCCCATGTCCTTGCGAACACTAGACCCTGAACCTAGCGCGTCTGCCAATTCCGCCATTCGCCCAGCGGTGCCTAATTTTATTAATATTATCAGCTACTAAATCATTGAAATTATAGTATATGTAAATATCCAACTTAGAAGTATCGGTCATCTTGCCTTCTGAATCTACTTCTATCTTATCTATAAATTTAGTTATTATATTCTTCCAATCAATATCACTTAATTTATTAATACCCATTTTTAAGCTTTTTAAAAAATCCTGTAAACTATTTATTTTCTTTTCTTTTAGCTTTTCTAATTTTTCCTTATTATTTAATTCAAATATTATACTATTAATTTGTTTTAATTCCTTTTCTTTTTCCTTTAATTTTTCTTCAATATTGGCTTTTCTAATTGATTTAGGTACATTTTCATTCATATACAGCTCTAATAGCTTATCAATATCCTTATTGATCTTATCTTTCTTGTTTTCAAATTCAATAGCATCAAAATCATTGTTTAAGCTTTTACTCCTTTTATTTAATATGTACCTTTTAATATTATCAGGGTTTAAAAGAAAATATTTTATATCATTTTTTACAGTATCTTCAATTAATTCTTTTCTTACTGCAGCACTGCTGCAAGGCGTGCCTGTTACTTCTTTTTTCTTTCCCAGATCACCATAATAAAAAACAGTACCTGCTTTTGTAGGATATCTGCCTCCGCAATAAGGATATTTGCATTTAAAGCACATCAACTTACCGGTTAAAATATACATAGTTTTTACACAATTATTATAATTGCTTCTGTTGGCTGCCAACTGTTTTTTAGCCTTTATAAAAATATCTCTTGAAATTATCGGTTCTTTCTTTATGCTAACAGGTTTTACAAAATCAAACTTGCTGTTTTTAGCATAAATATATTCGTCTTTATAGTAAAGTTCTTTTGTAACAATGCTTTTTATATTATTTCTTGTCCATATATTTTTATAAACCCTTCCATACTTATTAGATTTTAGGACCCTTCCAAGTTTTTTAAATCGCGTTGGAATACCCATAGCATTTAATTTATCCGGTACCTTATAACAGGACCAGCCCTGATTTGCAACCAAATCAAATATAAGCCTTATTACCCTCGCTTCTTCCTGGTTTATAATCAGCCTATCCTCTTCATCAAGTTCATAACCATAAGGTATATCATTGCCTCCTGATGGAAATTTACCCTGTTTTGCTTTCTGGTATCTGCCCCTGGCAGATCTTTCAGCAATGACTTTTAATTCTCTTTTACTGAATATCCCCTGAATATCTGACATAAAATCGTCATCTTTATTATTTAAATCAAGAACTGTGTTTTGCAACATAAGTTTTACATTATTGTATTGAAATACTTCTTTTAATACCTGCAAGTCTTTTACACTCCTTGATAATCTATCCTGGTCAACCACAAGAACCCTGCTATATAAACCATTGCTGCATCCTTTTAGCAGCTCTTTTAACTGGGGTCTCCCTTTAATGGTCTCTCCAGAAATTCCAAGGTCCTTGTAAAGATCATAATCCCAATTATTTCTGTTGCATATATTCTCTAATATATTTATCTGTTCAGGTATGCTGTACTTATCTTCTTTTGCCTGTTTATTGCTTGATACCCTTACATAACAAGCTACTTTTTCTTCATTTTTCATCACAAATAATCTTAGAGTTATAATTTACTGTATTATATAAAATTAGGATTCTTTTACCAATAACTCATCTTCTAATTTTGATAAAATTAGTTCATAGACATCAAAAAAAATTTCATCACCATTATTTTCCTTATCATAAGATCTGGTTATTTTTTTAATTTCCTGGGCCATTTGAATTCTTATAAATATATTTTTATTAAATATTTTATCTTAAAGGTTAATTTTAATCTCATAAATAAACATATAATAATGTTGCTTTTACAACAATAACATAAAGAGCATACTCTTTTAAGCTTGTTAACAGAATTGTTAACTTTACTCTCTTAAAACATCTGGATTAATTGTTATAGTAAAATTCTATACAGCATCTATATCAGTAATAATTAATACAAACTTTTATTATTGATATAAAACTATATTGAAAGAGATATGAAATATTCTAATAAATCTTTTCCTGAAGCTTTAAAGGAAATAATGGAAAAAAAAGATGCTGTTCACAGAAAATTAGCTGCTAAAACTAATTTCTGTTTTACTTATTTTTGCGTGTTAAAAAAAAGAAAAAAACACCCTCCTATGGAAACGATTAAAAGTATTGCAGAAGGACTAGAAATTCCTCCGGAATATTTTTTAGAATACAGAATTGATAAACTTACTAAATTATTGAAGGACAATCCCTCCATAACTGATGACGTTTTTAATTATGCACAAGATCTCGTCAAGAAAGATACCAGAATCTTTTAAGAAAAAACTATAATTAAAATCCCCTGTGAAGCATCCAGTAGAAATCTCTTACAATATAAACCGTTACCTCCTCTTCAAGCACTATTCCGCTATCATAATGCGCTGTAAATTTAAAAATGCAATCTCTGTTAGAAAAGTTAATGAAAGACTCATCCCAAATATATCCTTCCCACTTATCAGTTGAAGAATTGATAAGGTCAGCTTCAAATTCAGTTCCCACTAATTCAACGTGTATTGAATACGGATTAAATTCTCCTGTGGCATAAGCATTTAATATGAATCTTTCACCATTAAAGAATATCTCATATCCTCTTGGACTGTTCTCATTTCCGGTTTTGGATAAGTTATAACTTATCCTGTTTCTATCCCACTGCATTGTATGCAGAACCTTTCCCTCCAGGTTTATATCTGCTTCAACCCAGTGTCCCTCTTCAACCCAGACATCTTCATAAATCCAGTGAGAAGTATCTATCCAATCTGTTGTACTATAATAATGCCAGTATCCCTGCGGCACGGTGTATGAAGTGTCAACCCAAACTCTGGTGGTGTAGTATTCCCAATATCCCTCCGATACTGTGTATGAAGTATCCACCCATCTTGTGCCTGTTCTATTTTCCCAGTGAGAAGTATCAACCCAATATGAGTCGGTATAGCTTTGCCAGTATCCGGAATTTACCCAGACCTGGTAATACTCTGTTGTACTCTGCAGAACATAATTGCATACATATTTTATAGCATAGACTCTTCCCCCATATGACGGGTTATAGTCAATTACGTATTTGTGATATTTATATGTCTTTCCATTTATTATTCCTGAATAGTATCCCGCATATTTGGCTGCAAAAGAATAAACACTCCAGCCATAGCTGCTTGTATTATAAAGAAATACTATATTGCAGGGTACCCATTTATCCACATACCTGGATCTTGTTTCCCAGTGGGAAGTATCAACCCACCTTTGCGCAGTATAATAATGCCTATAACCACTTGAAACCCAAACACTGTAGGTATAATCCTGCCAGTACCCCTGTGATACAGTATATGAAGTATCAATCCATCTTCTCTGTTGTACATCTTTCCAATAACCCTGACTGACGGTATAGGAGGTATCTATCCATTCCTGCCTTGGAGTTACCTGCCAGTATCCACTTTCTATATATTCAATAGGTTTGGTTTCCCAGTGAGAAGTATCCACCCAGAATTTATATGTTTCAGCAACAAGTTCAGCGGTAAATATAAAAATTACTGAGATAAGTATAACTATTAGTACCAGTATTTTTAGTTTTACAAATCTGAGCATTTTCATAATGAAAGCTTCTTAATCTGTAAAAATGCTAAGCACTTTATATTCTTCGCCGGTATAATAATCCCTGAATTTACTGTCCTGTAATCTTATATATTTGCCAACTATGTTTTCCAAATCCTCTATGCTATCCAGGTCCTTAAAATCAAGATTTAAGTGATCACATACAAAATACCCGATGCTCTCATCAAAATCCAAATTATAACTTTCAAGGTCATAGATTATCTGGTAATCCTTAACATCTTCAAACTTGTAATTACCTGTATCATTCCCAAATATTGATTTTTTAAACTCCTTGTCTACAATGAAAAATATTTTATTTTCCTTAATAATTTCGATTTTTCCTTTATAGGATTTAATATCTACTATTTTTGGCTCTGCAATATCTTCATACATCAGCACTTCCTGGCCGGTATTTTCATCCTTTACAACAATTTTTTTCATTTTTACAACAATCTCATTGCCATCTTTATCTGTAAATGTTTCAGTAACCAGTTCAGGTTCATCAGCATATTTTTGATTGGCTTCAGTTAAGGTTTCGTTTTTAATTTTTTGCAGATAAATCTTATTTTCAATTTTTCTAACCAAATCAAACTTAATTATGAAAAAGATTCCAATTGCTATACATACAACAATGACTATTATTATGCTCTTCTTTTTCATAACAATACTTTCTAATAAGCGTTATTTGAAAAGTAGATATTTAAACACTGTAATTTGTATAATATATCATATTGTTGTCTAAACAACAATAAATTAGTTAGTTTTACTCCTCCCTATTTATTCTTTACTGCTAGATCGTTTAGGTATTTGATTGAATTTTTTATTGCCCTATATGCCAACATAGATGTCGCCTCTAGGT
>Ga0180430_10002130_pt1 | contig 18251 bp, 7 predicted proteins | sample SS_ome_9_FD_132999 | JGI IMG/M metagenome (GOLD analysis project Ga0180430, IMG submission 132999) | Hypersaline lake sediment archaeal communities from the Salton Sea, California, USA - SS_1_S_2 metaG | ecosystem: Environmental > Aquatic > Non-marine Saline and Alkaline > Hypersaline > Sediment... | reverse complement strand
GTATTATATCCTTGTTTATACTCAAGGCGGGGATAGTAGAAATTGTTACACGTGGAAATTTGGATATAATACTGCATATACAAACGGCTCATTTCATTTTTCAAGTACCACCGGGAGCACCTGGGTAGAATACCCTATGTATGATTTTTGTTTTGAAACCTATAGCCCAATTTCCACACCATATCCAAGTCTAGCATTTAATCCAACTTCATTTGATTTTGGATCAATGCTTGAAAATCAAATAAGGACCACAAGCTTTGATGTCTGGAATGGAGGTATTGGCGTTCTTGATTATTCAATTAATGAAACCTGTAGTTGGCTTACTGTTTCTCCAACCACCGGTTCCTCCACAGGTGAACTAGATCCAATTCAGATAGAGATAAATACTTCGTATTTGCCTGTTGGACTCTATCATTACGATATACCAATTAATTCTAATGGGGGAGACAGTACCTTTGGTGTTGATCTAGAGATACTTCCTTCAAACCCTGATCTTTTAATAACACCACATACCTATGATTTCGGTGAGATTTTCATTGATGAAATTGATACAACGAATTTTACCATTACAAACAATGGTACAGGAACATTGACCTACTCAATAAGTGAAACCTGCAGCTGGATAGATATATCACCAACAACTGGGCAATCAATAGGAGAAAACGATACGATACTAGTTACTATTGATACAACTGGGCTCAGTGAAGGTGTGTATCATTGCGATATTGATATTCTTTCAAATGGAGGAAATGATACATTTGGAGTTGATGTGGAAGTCATTACACCGATACCTGTTCTTTCATACAGTCCTCAATCATATGATTTTGGTGATATAAACAGTAATACATCAGGAAATACCACATTTTACATATGGAATGGTGGCAATGGTACCTTAAGCTATTCATGTACTGAAACATGTGATTGGTTATCTGTTCTTCCAACAAGCGGGTCATCAAATGGAGAAGCAGATGCAATCAACATATATGTTGATACTTCAGGATTAGCTGAAGGAAGTTATCAATATGATATCAATATCCTTTCAAATGGAGGTAATGCAATATTTACCGTCTATATGACCATAGTAGGGCCAATACCTCAGTTATCAATGACTCCCTCATATTATGATTTTGGTGCTCAGTACATCAATGAAACCAGTTCAATGAACCTGGAAATATGGAATAGTGGTGAGGGAGTACTTACGTATAGTATAAGCGAATCATGCACATGGTTGACGATTACACCGCTTAGTGGAACATCTACAGGTGAACATGATCTGATAGACCTCACTGTGAATACAACTGGGTTATCTGATGGAGTGTATAATTGTACAATAAGTATAACTTCAAATGGGGGGCAAGAAAACTTTGAAGTATATATGCAAGTAGTCTCTGCAGGTCTTCTCCCAGATCAATCTCAAGAGCAGGATGGATACCAATTCATGATATTTGGTACTCGCTGGGCAGCCCAATCATTTAGGCCAGGAATCTCCATATTATCAAAAATTGATGTATTACTTGCACAAAGAGGTTTACATCTTCAAAACCTCACCTTTGGAATAAGAGAAACACTTTCCTCACCAGATATCGTTACAATTGAGATACCTTCAAGTACTATATCACAAACCCTTGAGTGGGTAGAAATTGATATAGATGACATCAATGTAACTATAGGCGAAGAATATTATATTGTTCTGCATACAGAGGGTGGAACAAGTACGAACTGTTACATTTGGGGGTTTGGATACAATACACCATACACCACAGGAGTATTTCATTTTTCAAGTTCAAATGGAAATACCTGGTTGGAATATATCGCTTATGATTATTGTTTCAGGACCTATGGTCCAGCTGGACCTCAAATCCCTGTGCTTTGCCATAACCCATCCGTATATGATTTTGGTACTCTAGCACCAGATCAAATTGAATCTACCGATTTTGAAATATGGAATTGTGGATCAGGTACATTGACATACGTATTAAATGAATCATGTGATTGGCTGTCACTTAGTACACTCTATGGAGATTCAACTGGTGAACAAGACCAGATCACTGCAGAAATAAATACCGAGAATCTCTCAGAAGGACAATATGAGTGCAATGTATCCATTACTTCAAATGGTGGAAATGCTACAATTCATTTATTTGTATATGTAAGTAGTGCACAACCAATACTTGCTTTTTCACCTCAAAATTACGATTTTGGAGAAATGCAAAGTGGCGATACCGCATCAGCAAGTTTTGATATCTGGAATAATGGAACAGGAAATCTAACATATACCATTGTTGAATATAGCTCATGGCTTGGAGTGAGCCCGCTATATGGATCATCCACAGGTGAACATGATGCTATTAGCCTATGGCTTAATACCGCAGGTCTTAGTGAAGGAGTATACTCCTATGATATAAATCTAAACTCTAATGGTGGAAATGACGTTTTTACTGTATCTTTTGAAATTGTATCAGAACTTGGTATAGATCAAGAACAAACACAAGATGGATATAATTTCATGACATTTGGTGATCGATGGGCGGCGCAATCTTTCATCCCAACAGTTACAAGTGTATCAAGTGTGGATTTATTACTTTTAAAACGTGGTGATATCTCAGGTGGTTTAACAATTAGTATCTATGAAGATCTTTCAGAGAAGGACCTAACAAGTTTAACTATTCCATCAGAGAGTATTACTGCATCAGCACAATGGATTAATATTGATCTCCCCAATATCAATGTCTCTGTTGGTGAACCTTATTACATTGTTATTCATACCAGTGGTGGAAGCTCAAGTAATTGTTATTTGTGGAGTTTTGGGTATAATACAGCATATACGAATGGCATATTTGAGTTTTCAACAAATGCAGGTGATTCATGGTTAGAGTATCCAATGTATGATTTTTGTTTTAGAACCTATGGGTGATTCATGGGTAATAATAGTGGATAAATCGAGAAAAACAATAGATTTAGGTAAGATATGAAAAGAAAAATATAAATACTTATGAATGTAATGTAAAATATAAATCAATGAAGGTCATTTGGAGGCCCTTTGGTATGAATGATGATAAATTAAAGATATTGTTACATAAGAAAAGATTAAGACATACCCTATTTATTGCAATTGCCTTAACATTTGTTCTATGTATCCCAAATATCACTATGTTGGTAAGTGCAGCAGATATCATCGTTGATGATGATGGAACTGGTGATTATACAACGATTCAGGCAGCAATAAATGCGGCATCACCCGGTGATACTATTTGGATCAAGGATGGATCATATAATGAACAATTAGTTATTGATAGAACGTTGAATATTTTAGCAGATAATGGGGCAACACCAATTATCTATGCAACATCCTATAGTCCAGGGATAGATGTAACTGCAAGTGATGTTATTTTTGATGGAATCAAGATCTATGGCAATTCTGCTCCTGGTGGTGGCCCAACGATACGGGCATCAGCTGGATCAGATAATCTTAAGGTACGGAATTGTTTCTTCACTGCAATACCTGGTGAAATAGGAAACACCTGTTTATTGATTACCTCAGGTGTTTCAAATGTTCAATTCACTGCTAATGATGCAAGAGACTATGAATATGGTATTGTACTTGAATCAGGAAGTTCAGCAATTGTACCATCAAATAATCATATGGAGACAAATCATACATTTTATCAAGCAGCTCATGTTGAAGGTACCACGTTATATTATGGTAGTATTCAAGATGCAATTGATACGGCTACTGAAGACGGTATTGTTACCGTGTTACCAGCAACCTATAATGAAAATATCGTTATTGACAAACCTTTAACACTTAATGGAAACCAAAGAGATGCTCATCCTAATTCTGGTCGCACTGGGGAAGAATCAATCATTGATGGTGTGACAGTAAGCCCTATTCGAATTGCTGCTGATGTCTCAAATGTCACCATTAATGGTTTTACTCTTACAATTGGAGCAAAAGATGCATCATCAAATCAAGCAGGGGTTATTATTGGCCCAAATACCTCTTATATTCAGGTAATAAACAATATCATTCATAATATCACTGATGGTGGTGGACCGGATACCACATCTGATGAAGGGTATGGTGTTATGGTGTATGGTCATATTGCAGATATGGGGCAAAGGGAGATAATTATCTCATATAATGTTATTGAAAATGTTGAGGAGTATGGTATTGCCATTAATGATAATACAAGCAGTGTTATTATATCTCATAATAAAATCATTAATTTAATCGGTAGTGATCACTCCGCAGATCCAATCTGGGATCCCTCCTGGCCTGATCTTGTGTGTTCTGCAATACATTTAGGTGGTCAAGTTGGTCCAATCTCTGATATTCATATTCATTCAAATATACTTTCAACAAATAATATGGGAGATGGAGTGAGCACCTCAGCGGGGAGTGGAATAAGTTTTGCAGGGGTAACGGAGTGGTTGCCTCCAAATAGAGTTTGGCAAGGATTTCAGGATATTTTCATAGCAAACAATGGAATATTTAACAATACTATGGGTCTCTATGCGCTTACTGGTTCATCAAATGGGACGATTGATGTTAATGGAAATAATATATCTGATAACACAGTATTTGGTTTAATCAATACTGCAGTTGATGCAAGTTTTAATGCAACTGAGAACTGGTGGGGCAGCATCTTAGGGCCATATAATGCAACGGATAACCCTGATGGACTTGGCGATAATGTTACAGGTAATATAACATTCTGGCCATGGTATGAACGTGGTACAAGCGCGGGTGGTTTTAGTAATCCACCTGAGGTTATTTATTCCATTGGAATTCCCAGTTCTGATAATGATGGAACAGTTATTTCAGATACTACAGAGATTAAATTATTTGCTTCTGATAATGAAAGCGGTATGCATTCATTGACATATCGAACATGGGATACCGTAAACCGATGGTCTTCATGGATGAATTATACAGATTCAATTACTTTATCTGGTGAAGGAAATCATAGAGTACAGTATAATGCAACGGATAATGCAGGTACCTCTGCAGGATTAAATTCTTGGGAAATACAAGATCATAGGGTTGATACCATCAGTCCAGATGTTTCTGTTCACCATCCAAATGGTGGAGAATTCATTTTTGGTTCACTGGATATTGAATGGGAAGCAAGTGATAAGATCCGTGATCAGGAACAAGCCTTATTTAATGGTTCCATGTCGATAACAGGAGATTACCCAGGTCACATACAGAGTTTTATTCCTACTGAAAATGTCATTGACTCCATCCAATTACTTCTCACTGGTGATGATGCTGAGGTCACCGTTATCTTATTTAGTGATATTGACCCAGTACCTGCACCCTTAGCGCAATCAACTGTACGATTACAAAATATTGCAAATCCAAGCTCACCTGCTTGGGTTGATTTTCCGTTTGATTCAACGATTGGTTTGGATACGGAAAGTACATATTACATTGGAGTTACCCAACAAATCTATGGAAATACTGGGTTTCAATGGTACTATTTCAACGCTTCAGGTGGAGATGATCCCTATGACTATGGAAACGCATACATTAAGAAAACAGATAGTCTTGAAAATAAAGTTGATTGGGATTGGGGTTTTCGAACCATGTATTGGAATGATGATATCACGATCAACGTTGAATTTAGTATGACTGGTAGTGCTCCATGGTCAACTATCGTTGAAAACACTGCTAATGATGGAAGTTACTCTTGGGATACATCACCGTTCCCTGATGGAGAAAATTATAAAGTACGTGTTGTTGCCAGAGATGAACTAAATAATTTAGGTGTAGATGAATCTGATGAAACCTTTAGAGTTGACAATGATGGACCTGCTATTTATGATATAACTATCATGGATACAACGGTGAGTAGTAGCGAGTTTGTCAAAAATGGGGACACGGTGGAGATTACTGCGACAGTAACGGGGAATCCACAGGAGATAACTGCTGATTTAACAGGATTTGGATTAGGATCTAATGTTAGTTACACAAGTTATACCGGTGGAGTAGCAAAATGGATGCTTCAAACCGTAAGTTGCATACCAGCAAATGGCCCAATTACCATTACAATACGAGCAGAGGATACTACAGGAGATACAACCTCTAATTATGCCAGTATCATCGCTGATAACACAGAACCAAGTATTGATATCATTAAACCAGGTCCAGGATTTTATTTCATGGATGGTATGCGATTATTACCATTTGCATACCCATTTATCATTGGACAGATTACTATATCCGTAGAAGCCGATGATGAACATTCAGGTATTGAAAAAGTTGAATACTATTTAGAAAATGATTTAGAAGCAACCGTTACAGAGGTTCCCTATAATTGGCTGTGGGATCGAGCTGCAACGGGTTTCTTTGATCTCGAGATTAGAGCATATGATACTGTTGGACATGTAGCAGTTGATGAAATAAATGATTTGTTCATCATCAATCTAGATATAATCGGTAGCGGAATGTGATGAATTCCTAATAAAAAACCAACATTTACAGTTTCCTCTACATACTTCATACTACAAGTATTATTGGAATGGTAGGATTAAGATGATGGCAAAGCAAATAATAGGTATACTTATCTGCAGTGTATTCATTATTTCAAATGTACCTATTATTGCTATGCAGGAAATCGATTTAGAGGACAATACTGTTTATGATGATCAATTCTATTTAAATAATATCCAAATTGATGCCTCGGAGACAGTTTATCGTGCAGTACTCATTGGGATATCAAACTACCCAAGTTTTGGAGACCTTCCGTATAGTCTTCATGAAATAGGTCGATTTCATGAAACATTGCTTCAGAGTTCAAACTGGAATGATTCTCATATAACCGTTTTATTAAGTGAAGGAGCAACCAAACAACAAATTTTTGCTGCTATTGAAGAACTTTCATTGAATGCTGATGAAAATGATGTGTCTCTCTTTTTTTTTGTTGGACATGGCGGCCGTAATACAACTAATGAGAGAATTATAGCATATGATGAATCAATTACTGATGTTGAGTTAGATGTACAGTTTAGTTCTGTATTAGGTGAAGTAATTATCATTTTGGATTCCTGTTTCAGTGGCGGGTTTATTGAAGAGCTTGAAAAACCAAATAGAATTGTTTTAACTGCATGTGGAGCTGATGAGTCTACCTATCAAATTCAGGACTTGGAAAGCGGGATTTTTGGTTATTTTCTCAATGCATTTCTTGCAAGTATTACCAAAAAGGTAGAACCCCTTTTTGCTTTGACCTGGTTTTTTAGCTTATATTATAGCACAATACATAGTAAGGATTCAGATCTTATTGAACCAATTCATCCTAGGATGTCGGATGGAACAAAGGGATTAACAACAGTTATCCAAAAAAGGACCCAATTACTAGCATCTTTAGATAGTATACTTCTAGATGCTGTACGTTCTCCCTCGGAGAAAATATGGATAATGTCATAAAAGAAGAATAAAAAAAAATTTACGAATAATGATAAGGAATTGACATGCGCAAGACCAAAACCCTGTACTCCATACTTATATTTCTTTCAACAATATTTCTATCAATTTCCATAAGTAGCGCATTTTCAATTACAGAGGGATCAACTGTTTCACTTGATTCACTCCCGGATTATATACTCGATCAATCTCAAGAACAGCATTCTGATTATTCGAATGTCCATAGCTATATCTGGTTAGCACAATCATTCAAGCCTTCAATGACTCCTCTGACCAAAATTGAAATCAAAATCGAAAAAATATCCATCATCCAAGCGCCATTAACGGTATCGATCAGAAAGGATCTTAATGGACCTGATTTAACAAGCATTATAATCCTTGCTGATGATGTCCCTTTCTTCTCCCATTGGATTGAATGTGATTTCTCTGATATAGAAGTGGAGATTAACGAAACGTATTATATTGTTGTCAGAACCTCAAGTGGTTCTGGTCAATCCTATCATTGGTTTGAAATGCATAACACCTCAGAGGATATATATACTGATGGTGAACAATGGTACTCTAATACGGCAGGCTCAGAGTGGAGTAGTACTTCCTCTAGCACCTATTTTATTGATGCAACGTTTCGCACTTACTCATATAAGGGATACGTTGATCTAATAAGTGATGGTTCTTTTAATTGGACTGAGATTCAACCAGGAGAGATTGTAACGGGATCATTTAGCGTTGCTAATAATGGTACTCCTTTATCGTATTTGAATTGGGAAATATATCAATGGCCTAGCTGGGGAACCTGGACGTTTTCACAATCCTCAGGTGTTGCATTAACGCCTGAAGAGGGTCCTCAAATAATTCAGGTGAATGTCGAAGCCCCTCATACAAATGTACCTGATACCTACACCGGTAAGATCACAATAATTAATAGTGATAACCCTGATGACTATGAGGTCATCGATGCAATCATGATTACACCAAAAAGTAAATCTATGCATACGTTTTTATTTCGAGAGTTACTTAATAATTTTTTCTTATCAAAATATCATTTTCATACCAGATTTTTTTAGATAACTGCTGCTTTTCTCAGATAAATATTTCGTCTAATCTTTGATTCAGAAGACATATATGCTAGAAATACTGGAACTGTACATACAAATGATTCAAGATTAAATGAGTATTTTTGATACACGAAGAGGTAGAAATAATAAAACGAGAGGTGGTTTACAATAGTTGTTTCTATACTTTAGATAAATACTTTGGTATAGAAATTGAGACTACAAAAGCATCTGCTATATAATAATATTTATATACTGAGGAAATGTTATTATTAATAACAAACACTATGGGACAAAAACAAGAAGGACATTTGATCAGAATACATGCTATATAGCTTGATAATTTGATGAGTAGGATTTGAAGTATCATGATTATAAAAAATAAAAGGATGTCAATAAGTATAAGCCTTATCACGATTTGTATATTACTTTCAACTAATGGAATTGGAGTAAGTGTATCTAGTACTCTTATGGATACTTCTTCATCTGATCCTCAACAAAACAGTATCTTGATACCTAGTGAAAACGCATCAATTAATTATGTTATTATAACTACTGATGTTTTAGAGTCCTCTGTTGAATTCTTTAAAAACTGGAAGGAACTTTTAGGATTTCAAGTAATGGTTACAACAACTTCATGGATAGCTGATCAATATGGTGGCGTTGATCTTGCTGAACAAATCAGAAATTATTTGATAGATTTGTATCAGAGTGAACCTCTTGAATATGTTTTGCTTGTTGGCAGTCATGAGGTGATTCCCATGCGATTTGCGTATCAACCGTTATCAACTTCATTTGCGATTCCAACAGATTTCTATTATGCTGATCTCACAGGAGATTGGGATAGCAATGGAAATGGGGTATTTGCAGAGGTTGATATTGATGAATGGCCAGATTTTCATCCAGAAGTCTATGTTGGAAGGATCCCTGCAGATGACCCTGGTTTAGTACAAGCAATCTGTCGGAAAACCATAGTATTTGAACAATCAAATGATGCTTGGAAACACGATGTTCTTCTTTTAGGTGGTGTTCTTAATTATGAAAATGAGGTTGGTATCATTCAACCAAAAACAGATACTGCACAACTAATGGAATTAATTAGAAAGGATATTTTAGAACCCAATCAAATACAAGCGACGACCATGTATGAAAAGGATGGATTGCGACCATCAATTCATGATTGTACCCTTCCACTCACTGAAGAGAATGTCATTTCAACATGGTCCCAAAATGCCTATGGTTTAGTTTCCTGGGGAGGTCATGGTGGTCCAACACACTCTTATAGAAAATGGTGGGTTGAAGATAAAAATATTAATCGGATACCTGATTTTAATGAACTTGATAATGAGTCATTTATAACAACGTTCAATACCTATTCATTGGATAATGAAAGACCTTCAATTATTGTATCTTGCTCTTGCAGCAATATGGATATTCGTCATCCTAAAAATCTTGGTACAACTATGATGCAGCATGGTGCAGTTGGATTTATTGGGGGTACTCATTTAGCCTATCATACGTATGGTTGGAATGATACCTTTGATGGTGGTGCTTTAACGATTACCTATGAGTTTTTTAAGAATTTCCTTACTAATCAACAAACCTTTGGTGAAGCCTTTTTTAATACATTATCATACTGTTGGTATGAGGAAGACATCTCAATTATTGATCCAAATATTTACGTGTACAATCTTCTAGGGGATCCATCTCTTGGTTTACAATCCTATTCATCACTTGAAATACCTGAAAAACCACATAAACCAATTGGAGAACAAATCATTCAACCTGATCGTTCATATACCTATTCTACCTTTGGTGGAATGGATGATGAGCTTATCTACTATATTTGGGATTTTGGTGATGGAACGATTACTGAACCAATGGGTCCATACAGCTCTTCTGAAGTTATGAGTCAAAACCATACGTGGCAGACGCCAGGTCAGTATCGAATCAAGGTAAAAACAGTTAATGTTGTTGGTGATGAGAGTGATTGGTCTGAACCAATCCTTATCCGTGTTGAAGGCCCTGTCCTTGAAATAGAGTCTATTACGGGGGGATTATTCAAAATCAATTCAATTATTCGAAATAACGGAAATCAGGATGCAGAAATGATTAACTGGTCCATTGAAGTGCAAGATGGCATCCTCTTATTTGGTCGAAGAACCAGTGGTTCTATACCTGTGTTACATCCTGGTGCACAATATACGCTTATTTCAAGAACCATCATTGGATTTGGTTCACCAATTTTTATTACAGTTACCACAGAAAGCAAAGGAGGTTCAACAGATCAAGCAATTCAGTCTGCTGATCTATTGTTTTCAGCAATTAACATTAATTAAAAAAAGGAGAATAGATATGGCTTACAAACAAAAACGAAAGATGAACTATATGCATACTCTTACAGTATTCATATGTTTATTTATTCTCATGTCAATTTTTTTCTCATTTCCAATAAGTTCTGAGTATATCTCAAAAACAATACATGGAGATTCAAACACTCTTTATGTCGGTGGAGATGAACCAGGTTCGTATTCTTCGATTAAATCTGCTATTGATGCAGCAAGAAGTGGTGATACGGTATTTGTCTACCAAGGTATATACGAAGAAAATATTGTTATAGCAAAGTCAATTCAACTAATTGGACAGCATGCATCTAGCACAATAATTGATGGTGGAGGACATGCCACTGTTGTTTATATTTCAGCTGATCATGTTAATGTCAGTAATTTCACCATACAGAACAGTGGAACGATGAATGCCGATGCAGGAGTTATTCTAAATGCAAATGGTATACTGTTAACCAATCTTGTTATTCAACAGACCAATAAAGGGATTAGTTTTGAGTACTCCCATCAGAATCAGGTCTACAATGTATCAATATCCAATCAATATTCATCTGGTATCACCTTGCTTGAATCAACAGAAAACAGAATTTATGAGACCATTATAACTCAAGTAACAAATGGTATTTCCATTGAAACTGGATCTGATTCAAACATACTGTATGCAAATACGATAAGTCATATGGATATTGGATACTATGTACGTTCTTCATCCTATAATTTGATTTATTGGAATGTAATGACTGATGGAACATATGGAATATATCTTGAGAACGCTGATATGAATTCAATTATCACTGAGAATGTTATCAGTGAGGCTACGTATGGGATTTATTTGAAAGATTCTTCAGATAATGAGATTGATGATGGAAATATTATTTTTCAGACTCAATATGGTATTTTTCTTTCACAATCTGATAAAAATAATATTGGTGAGAACACAGTATATGAGAATACATATGGGTTAACGATAGATAGATCAGATATGAATAATATCTTTTGGAATAATATATTTAATAATATTTATGGGATAAAAATTATTGCTTCAACTCAGATCGATGTGTTTTTAAATAATATTATTGAAAATTATCAATATGGTTTATTTCTTTCTGATGCTTCATCGATTACAATTGCCTATAATAATTTCATTGAAAACGGTATTCATGCATATTTCATTGAACCCCTATTTAGTAGGAATTCTGTAAAAAAGAATTATTATGATGACTGGCGTGGCAATGGCGCGTATGTATTGGATGGAGAGCTTACCACATTTACGTTTCTTCAAAACTGGCATAAACGTGATAGAAAGCCAACAGATACGCCATATGAAATATAATTAAATCTGCTATTATACCATCCAGTTCTATTCTTTATATTGATGCATGAGCACATTCATTATCAATTATATGTTCACATGACCGATGTATAAAAGCATAGACTTATATAGGTATAAATAAAATATAAATTAGTATTAAATGAATTATGAAAAAAAAGATGTTGATTTCTGAAGGTTTCTAGGTGAATATATGCTCAGTAATGATTCTAAGAGAACATTGTATCGCCCATTTATTCTCCTCAATCAAAAAAACGGTAATTGCATCTGTGTTAACTTATTGCAATATGCTATAATGAAACCATTTCTGGTTAATCTACAAAATCAATTACTAAATGTGTTCAGAGTCCTTATAAAAGATAAGATGAGGGAGTACTCATGATGAGTGTAAAACAGCTTATTGTCATTCTTATTGTTTTTGGTTTATTTCTACCTATAACTATGACGACGAGTATTGGATCTACAAAACAGGGCTATGCACTTTCAAGATCAATTCATAACAAATATGAATATGATGCAATGGGAAATATTTTTTTTGATGAGTATGCATTAGAAGTACAAACAACCCAATGCACCAGTAATAGCATTGGTCTACCCGATTTAAAATTTAGTGAATTATGCTGTTGGTGGGGGCCAGTAAATACGAGTTCTATTGGACTTTTTGTTCGATATGCAGTGAAAAATATTGCTGATACCTATGAGGGAACAGAAAAAATACAATCTAATCTCACCTTTTACGCAGATGATAATTCTTCCTCATTTGGATATATTATTCAAACCCCGTTTTTTTACCCAACAACCTGGTACACTGGAGAGATACTCAGTGGTAATTTTTATTTTGAAATGGATGAAAGACCTTCAACTATTACAGTTCGAATCGATAGCAATAATTCCATCCCTGAATATAATGAAACGAATAATAAAAAATCAATAGCAGTGGTTCATGGAATAACCGTTACGGGATCACTTTATACTTATTCTGATGATCAGCTACTCAATTATACTGATATGGTCCTTTTTAAAAGAGCAAATAGCTCAACACTTGATACAACATTTTATCGTACTTTTCGATCAGATGAACAGGGGCATTATGCGTTGACCATATCACCTGAATATCCATTGGATAAACAATATTCCTATACTCTTCTTGCATGGCAAGAATCCATGCAGAACCCTGTTTTATTTCAATTTACAAATGTTTTATCAGGGGATGTTACAGTTCATGATTTCATTTTTCAAGGTGAACCACCAAAGATACCACGATATATATTTGGACGTACTCTAGGGTTTTTGAATAGACCTTTTTATTTTTTGACGACTTCAATGGATCCAGATGATTCAACTATCTATTATAAGTTTGATTGGGGGGATACAACCTATTCTGAATGGATAGGTCCATACAATTCATATCACGGTGTTCTTACTTTACATAAATGGAATATACCTGGCGAATATGAGGTTAAGGTCTGTGTAAAGGATGAAACGGGATATCTAAGCTTATGGTCAAATAGTAAAAAGATTACTATCTATCCTTCCATTTTTGATTGAATATTCATAAAAATCTACTGTTTTATACTAATTATTTTTCATTTAAACTCAAATTATATGTGGATAATATTAAATAATAATTTTAATTTTTTTTAATTATTATATTATATATTTTACGAAAAATATTGAAGTATCAATACAGTTTTTTACCTGATGGAAATCTTTAAGTATTTATATAACATTAATAATAATACCTATGGAGTACAAAATTAGGGGGAAAAATATACTATGAACGATGAAAAAAGAAGAATAGGGGCAGTTATCATAACGATGTTTCTTATAGGAAGCGTCTTATTGCTACCTGTGTCAGGAATGTTCCAAGCGAACAATTCCCAAGGTAGTGCTCTGCCAAAGGCAGATATTTCATTAAATGAAGAACTAAATCGACCGCATCCAGATGATCCAATTTATCTTGATCGTGTGTATACACCAGAGGAATCATTGCTTGCAGATGATCAAAATGATATTGGTTATAATATTGATGCTGGAAATAGAATATTAAAATCATTACCAGTATATATCGGTGAACCAATTGAAGAAGGAGTACCTGGTCGCGGACGAACAGGAACACTTGACTCAGACAATGGTGATTCAAGTGATTGGTATACATTTACTGCTTGTGAAGGACAAAGTTTTACTGCAACCGTAAGTGGAGGATTCTCCTATGAATTTGCTGATGCCAGTGGACATGAAGTAGGGACCAGTGTTACTGCAGATGTAACCGGTCGCTATTTTATCAATATCTACACAGAAGGCTCTGGTGGATCATACACTTTTGATATTAGTGCCTCAGGTCAAAATGATGCAGGTACTGGTGGAGATGCAGGTGATAGCATCAATGCAGCAACTGGTATTACTCCTGGGGAATATGATGGGTATATGAGTAGTGATGATGTAGAGGATTGGTATAGCTTCACCGCAAATGCTGGTGATGGAATTTTTGTAACCGTAAAACCAATTGATAAATCTGATTATGATATTCATCTGTACAATCCAGCAGGGGAACATGTAGTTTCTGCATTATATTATGGTACAGATACGCTTGAGTATCCAGCGGATCAATCTGGAACTTGGAAAATAAAACTTGATATATTCCCTGGTTGGGATGCAGAGAAATGGCCAGATAATTATTTCTTATATGGTTCTGGAGCTTATGAGCTTACTCTGACACTTGGTGGAGAGGCAGCATTGCCCGCTGATCCAGTTCCTCAACCAGAAATTACGCCTATTGCACAATCATTTTATATAACGGATGACCAAACAAGCTCCAAAGATGAATTTACCTATCTTGCTGCGATTCCCGCTGCAAATTATCTTGAAGGATCTGAGCGATATGTTTCACCAATTTTCTATACAGATTGTGATTATCAACAGCTCTGGTTCTCAAATGTTGATCAAACTACGCAGTACCTCATTGATGATTGGCATACCTATCTTGACCGTCATGGGATTGAACCAGTTGAAACAACTCTAGAAAACACACCTGTGGAAACTGCGGCTCAACTTGCAACTACCCAATGGGATGGCTCTGACACCGTTGTTGTCACGGTTGATGGTAGTGCTTTTACCGATGAGATACGAACTATTGCAGATACTGATGCAACGATGTCCTCAACACCAGAAATTGATACATTTTCTGTTAATGATCTTAAAGACATTGGTGGAAAATTCGCAAAACCAATGTTTCTTGGAAAAGATTGGTGTGCAGTACATGTCATTGGTAAAGGAGAAGCTTTTGCTGGGGATACTGGTGTAATTACTCCTAAACTTGATGGTCTTGGTGAAGACTGGTGGCCATATCCCTATGATATCGATGGAGAGGATTTAGATACGTTTATACCTGTGACAAAATCAGGATTTTGGTTCCCATATGTAACAACAACTGGTGGTCTTGAAGAACTGCAAGTCGTAAAAATACCTGGTGATCGATACTCTATTCCAATCACAACAACTGATTGTTCAATTGAAGTAACGGTTGATACAGAAGTCGAATCGAATCTTGTTGTTTTCCTTATTGACCCTGATGGAAACATCCGTGCACCAATGAAACCACATTATAATGGTGGTGACATTAACCCTATCTTCCAATGGAATGGTGGGCATTGGCAACATGATTATGAAGAATTCCGAGCATGGAAAATAGATCCACATACTGAATACAGTGTCTCACAACATCATCCATCAACAGGTACCTGGACTGCTATTGTTGTCCCTTATATGAATGATGAGTTTGAGGATGAGGGATTTAACGGAGCATATCATATATCTGTAAATGTTCGAAATCACAACTTAAAAAGAATTGATGCTTCAATGTCAGCAGCAAATGCGGCTGTACTTGCATCATTAGAGCATGCTCCTTTATTGTATGTTACAGAAGATGCTGTTCCAGCAGAAACTTCAGATGCCATTGCAAGCCTTGGCGCTAGCACAATCATTTTTGCAAATATAAATGGTGTCAGTTCAGCAGATCCTGGTGCAACAACTGAGTATACGACTTTAGATGGACTTGTTGATGCTATAAAATCAGATGATACTTCAGAGAATTTTATTACCATTACCTCTCTTGCTTCTGGTGATGGATATTTTGCACCATCAGCAATGGCTGCAGCCTATCATGGTGGCCCGGTTTTAAATATCGGTGAAATACCTGATGTGTATAATACCTTAGATATTGCTGCATCCTGGAGAGAATATGCTGGGGATTATTATCATGGATGTCTCTCAGTTGGTCATCTTTCTCATCTTCATGAACCCTTTGATTTGGTACAGGCTATTAAAGATTTAATAACTGAAGGTGTTCTTCCAACCCTTGATTTAAAACTCAAATATTTTGGCGGGACTCATGATGGGATTTATGATATGATCTCCTCATATGGCCTTGATTTAGAAGGACAAGAAGTCTATTTCTTTGTAGCTGATCGAGATGGAGATATACGAGATCTTGTTTGCCGAGCAATGACTGGAAATAACTCATATGCAGGACATATCCCAGTACCGACTGCAGCATGGGCCTCTGATATCATTGTCCGTGATATTCTTTATCCGGCTATTATTTATGCGAATCCTGGAAGAGATGTAACGACTTCTCAAATGATGAACTTCCCAGATGGATGGCAATGGACCACAAATGATGGAAACACGGTTTCTGTGTATTCAACACGTTTACTCAAGGAATCCTTTAGCTCACACGGCCGATTCTTTGAAGGGCATTGTACTTGGACTAATCTGCTTGAACGCTATAATACTGGTGCAGCAGTCTGTTATTATTCAGGTCATGGCACTGGTGGATCAGGTATTTCAGCTCAATATGAAGTTGTCAATGAACAATTCCCATTAGCACATCTTGTCCATGAGGATCTCAAGGATTATGAGTTCCCGGATGCTTGGCGTGGGTATATGTACGATGATACACAAACAAAGACAGCACGTTGGGGTGGATTCACCTGGTATAATGCTGTGGAACCAAATCTGTATAATCTTATTCATTTCAAATGGGTTGATGAACTCTTTGGAAACCTACATTCAATATTTGATCTTTGGATGTCCTGTACTACAGCGACACATCTTGGAGCAAATGTCTATCTAGCTCACGGTGCAGCAGTTTATTATGGTAATGGAGGAACTGGTCTTTGTCCACAAGAGGATTTGCTTGATGATGCCTGGATGTCTGATATGCTTCATGGAGATAGTGTTGGTGAGGCTATGTCACGATATGTCTGGTTACATCAACGAGATTATACAACAAAGGATCCAACAGCAATGTATGGTCGATCATCACTGCAAGTAACAAATGTGCAAATGATCTTTGGCGATCCTACAATGACCGTATATAGTCCAGAATGGGCAGAACCTACCCCGGTGGCACCATAAACCACCTCTCTCTTTTTTTTTATTTTTTTTTATTAACACGTTAATACAATACTTATAAATATGAGAAATAATATATTATAAAACTAGATCGTTACGATCATAGGGGACTTAATACTTTCATAGTAAAATGATAGTGATAGTTCTTTAGAGATATTCGACAAATAAGGGGATAACGATATGAAAAAAAATTTAAAAATAGTACTCCCAATTTTTATTGGAATAACGCTGTTGATTACCAGTGTCTCTGCGGGTAATATCGAATGGAAACAAGAATCTAATGAGGAAACACCTACATGCATGTTACTTGAGGCTATTACACCTCAGTCTTTAGATGTGTCCGCTCAACAGTATTCTTCCCATCATTTACTTATGGGTGCTGATAATCAAGTAACTCTATTAGAGAATGATGAATCTCATCCATCGATTGGTACTACATCAATAGGAAATCCATTTATTGTCTATGATTTTGAAGTTGATTTTACTTCAAGTTTTCTGGGAATGGGACTTTCACCAGATAAAGGAGTAAGTTGGCCGGAGGAGAACTCATGGATTTGGGAGCTTGAGGATACCTATGCGATGAATCCTGAGATAAGCTTTATGACTGATGGAACACGTGCATTTGGAACTCATGAGACTGGTGAACAAGCGCCTACAGTTTTTTTACATGATTATGTTGATAT
>Ga0180430_10002129_pt1 | contig 18254 bp, 9 predicted proteins | sample SS_ome_9_FD_132999 | JGI IMG/M metagenome (GOLD analysis project Ga0180430, IMG submission 132999) | Hypersaline lake sediment archaeal communities from the Salton Sea, California, USA - SS_1_S_2 metaG | ecosystem: Environmental > Aquatic > Non-marine Saline and Alkaline > Hypersaline > Sediment... | reverse complement strand
TCTGGGCATCCTCAACCTTCTGCGTTACTTTCTTCAAGTCTTCTTCAAGAAGGAGGATCGCACTTAGCTCAGTAATTTTTTGTTCGCCCGTGGCAAGACGCACCATCGGGCTCTCGGGACTTTCTGGCAGCACAGCTAGCGCGGCATCCCGCTCAACTTCAGCGCGAGCTACGTCGCCCGCAATGTTCCCGACCTCTCGCTTGCGTCCGCGAAATAGTCGCGACTCCGAGGGGTTGAGCATCTGTTGCAGGAAGAAAAATCCGGAGCCAAAGCAGGTGGCCATTCCGAGTACTGAGGCGATTATTCCCACGACGGCGCTCGATGCAAAGAAGACACCGCCTATTGCAAAAAGAAAACCGAAGGCAAAAACGCCGGCAAACGCTGCTAAGATAGAAGTCGGCGGGAGGTCGGCGTATTTGGGTGAGTTTTCATCATCGTCAATCTCCTCGCGTTGCGAAACGAGCGAAGTGAGCTTCTCGTTCGCAGCGACGACCTTGCGTAACAGGGTCAACTCGCTCTCGAGGAGTGCGATGGCTACAGCAGGAGGATGACCACCACCACGCTCTACACCATCGTTGAACCGAGCCTGCAACACCTCCTGCTGACGAATCGCTTCCGCCTCTTTTTCTTTAAGCACCTCTAATTCGGCGGTGAGCTCCAACTCTTCGCGAGCCGTACTCTGCAGTGTCGCAATCCGTCGCGGGGAGAGGTCGAGCAACTCCTCTTTGTTTGTACTCCATTCAAGCCCGAGCTTCGTGAAGATTTGTTCCAACTCGGCCTTCTGTGAAACCTGCAACTCCTTATTCTTCGCAATTTTCTGCTCAATGCCACCGAGCCAATCTTTTTGCGAAGTCACCGCTTGGATGCGTGGTGCTAGATGCAAGACGTTGGTATCGACCTCGATCTCTTTGCTTTGTTGGCGGAGTGCGTCTAACTGATCTTTCAAATCGGCCGCACGGGAGGTAACCTCCTCAATGATCTTCGAATCGCTAGCAACCTGCCCAAAAGCCTCGCCATCAAGGTCCGCAATGGCAGCAAGCTGTGCAAGTTCTCCGTCAAGATTTCGTAATTCGTCTATTTTGCCCCGCAGATTTATCGCCAATTCCAAGAAAGGAATCTCTTCACCGAGCTCACTTTGCTCTTGCTCAATCTCTTGCACCTGCTGAGCGAGTGCAATTTTTTCGGAAGCAAGTCGCTCATAGCGTCGCATTTCCTTGAGCGTGCTTTGCAATTCTTTCTCTAGTTCACCGCGAGCAGCAAGGAGTGCCGGAATTGCACCGGCCGTTTTGTCATTCGGGTTGAGCAACGCAACCCGTTTTTTCTCCATCTCCCGCAGAACATCAACCAGCGAAACACGGTCAACGCCCGCCGTCAGAGAAAAGAGCATCTCGGCAGCATCTGCTTGCGAGAGCGTTGCAAAGCGTTGCATCTCTTCAAGCTCAACAGCAAAAATATTGGAGAAGGTCGTCTCGTCAACCTCACCGAGCAGCAGTGGGAGCGTGGTTGGGCCAAGCAGCGTCCCTTCATCATCGAAGATTTGGAGCGTATCGTCGCCCGTATGTGGATCCCAGCGACGTTCGAGTTCATAGCTGCCGTTCTGCGCATCGAGAGTAACCACTCCACCTGCAGGCTGCCCGTGCGTCGGCGGCAGATAACGTAATCGCTCGTTGTGGAAGCCATAAAAAGCAGAACGAATAAATTGCAGCAGCGTTGTTTTCCCGGCTTCGTTGCGTCCGTGCAGCACATACATTCCATCGGATAGTCCGTCGAGCCTTAAGCCGCTCCATATTCCATAGCCGTCGATTTGTAGAGCTTTAATTTTCACGATTTCGCCTCTACTCCTTCCTGGCCGGATAAGAGATCCACCCCTCGCAGCGCAATTTCTAAATTGAGCTCCATTATTTCTTGCGAAGTGAAACCACCAAGCATCTGCTGAATTTCGTCGGTGTCGTTCTGGTCCAGTGGAAAGTCTTCTGCATCGAGTGACAAGGCAACCTCGCCAGTCTCAACGGCGTGCATCATAGCAAGGAAATCGCCGCGAAGCGTGTCGTCCTCTCGCCATTGCGGAGGGAGCGTGCCTGCCGGCTCAAACTGTAATGAGGCACTCCAGGCGAGACGCTCACCTTCGCCAAACTGTTCGCGTAACGATGTGAGCCACGCTTGCTCTTGACCCTCCCGCTGGAACTGGATAATCTGCTCCGGGTGCGCTACAATCGTCCACTCGACCAACAAGGTGTTAATTTCGTGATGCTCTTCACGAAGCTCTTGCATCCGTTGGACAAGGATTTTTTTTACGTCGGGTGTTGCCGATTCGGTATCCAACTCGACCCTCGCGCAGATGTGACGCACTTGGTCCGTGAGGAAAGGAAAAATGCGTGTTTCGCCTTGCTCCGAGACAGTTACTACGGCACTCCCGTGTGGACCGGGTTCTGAAAAACGACGGCTTTGCGGTGAGCCTGGCCAATAAGCAACCTCGGTCGGCTCCTCGAAAAGGGTGCGCGGTTGGTGCGAACCTCCGAGCGCCCAGTAGTGGACACCGCGTCCTGCGAAGGCTGACGAACCCGCCATCCCGTGAAGCATCGCAATAGTAAACAAACCCGCACGGTTGGGTTGGAAGTCGCTCGTTCGCAATTGGTGACCAGGTTGACGTGCAACGGCCTCAATGCAGGCGAGTGAGGCACCATCCTCAGCGCGACGATGTACAATCGCTTGCACTTGTGGGTTGGTAAAGAGTACTGTCGATTCGGGCAGATGAATTGAGGCCGACCAATCTTCTAAATGCTCGTTACGCCCCGTCGCCCAATAAACGCGGATGCCAGCTTCGTCAAGCTTACGAAATTGCTCGGCAAGAAAAAGCGGACCACGTGGACCACTACGTGACGCATTAAGAATGTCACCGCTCAGGAGTACAAATTCAACCTCATCAGCAAGAGCCCTCTCAAAGAGGAGTGTCGCCGCCTGATAAGGAGCATCAATCAACCGCTCGGTGAGTGCCTCAGGAATGTTAGAGAGTCCCTCAAACGGGGCATCAAGGTGCAGGTCACTGGCGTGGAGGAATCGGAAGGCGTTAAACCGCATTTTGCAAAAATATTTATGTTACAATAATCAAAAAGCACCGCTAATATTCAGAAACTCATTTTACCAGAGTTTTTCGGAAAATGCTAGGGTGTCTAGGCAAACTTTGTCGATTTTAGAAGATTTAACGCCTAAAACGGAGGGGAATTGCGACAACGCAAACACCTTAAACCGCCTATTTTCTCAGGGAGCTATTCCAGATGACGAAAAGGAGAGCGAAATAATGTCCCAAAACCGGCTAAAACAGCTATAAATCAGACCTTTTTTATAGTTTTCGAAAAATTGCTATTGCCGTAAAACGCACATTTGGCTAGAATCCTCGCTATGTAGGTGGTATTTTCGCGAAAAATCTCGAAATTCCAAGGAAGGAAAAGATGAAAATCAAAAAGCTCAGCCTGAAATGGCACTCGCGTAGTATTCTTTTTACTGGTATTTTAGTTGTTGGTGTGGTCGTTGCGGCTGCGGTTGGAGTTAAATCGTTCACCGATAAATCGCAAAACGCTGAGGCAGTCTCGCCCTTGCCTTCGCAATCCAATGTTGCCAAGGTAGCGCCTCTACAGCCCGTTATTCCACCAACGAGTAGCCCCGCGTCCCCGCGCAATCCCTCTCCGCACTACGCCAACCCGGGCATTGTAAACTTAGATGTTTTCGCTGAGGTAGGGCACCGCAAGATCACGCGCGAGCAGGTGTACAGCGAAGCTCTACGGCGTCACGGCAAGACCGTACTCCAGATGGTCATCAACAAGGCGATTATTCAAGCGGAGTGTCAGCGACTCGGAGAACAGGTGACTCGCAAAGAAGTGAATGCTGAAATTGAGAGACTCTGTGACGGTCTGCGGATCGACCAAAAGCAATTTTTTGAGATGCTCAAAAAAGAGCGAGAGATGACACAGCAGGAGTATGAGACAGATATTATCTGGCCTCAATTGGCGTTAAAGAAAATTGCGGGGAAAGAGGTTGAGATTACCCCCGAGGAATTCAAGAAGGCACTCGAAGCAAACTACGGCGAGAAAGCTCGCATACGTCTGATAGCCTGCAACGACCTAGAAACAGCGAAGAAGGCGCACGGCCTAGCGGTGGCGGCTCCCGAAAGTTTTGGTGAACTTGCCAAGCAGTATTCGGTTGACCGTAGTGCGGGCCTGCTTGGGATGGTACCGCCTGTGAGTAAGCACGGCAGTTTTCCTAATCTCGAAAAGTCTGCCTTTGCTACTCCTAAGGGTACCATTTCTGAAATTTTCCAAGTGGGTCCGAGTGAGAAGTACTATTTCCTCAAAAAAGAGGAGACGCTCAAACCGCAACAAGTGAGTGATGAGGTTAAAAATCAGTTACGCAAGCGGATTGAGTTAAAAAAATTGCAAGCCAGTTCAGGAAAGCTCTACCAGAGATTGCAGGAGGAGGCGAAGGTTCAGAATATAATGAATGACCCCGTAGCGAGTAAGCAGTACCCGGGCGTCGCCGCAGCAGTGAATGGGAAAACGGTTACGCTGCACGAATTGGCGGTGGAGTGTACGCGACGTCACGGAAAATCGATCCTCGACCAATTGATTGGCAGAGCGTTGATCGAGAATGCGTGTCAGGAACATAACATTGTCGTCACCGAGGAAGACGTACAAGCCGAAATTGCAAAGCAGGCGATGATGAATCTGCCTACTTTAGAAGGAGAAAAGCCTGATCTTGAAGGTTTTGTCAAATGGGTGGAAGCCAACAAAAAGACACCTTTTGCATTTTTCAAGGACCACACCTTATGGCCGATCGTTGCCCTCGAAAAGCTCGTTGCCAGTTCGGTACAGGTCACCGATGAAGACATCCGGAAAGGGTTCGAGGCGAACTACGGTGAGCGTGTTAAATGTCGCGCCATCTTTTTTGAGGACCAAGAAAAAGCCAGCAAAGTCTGGGAGCTGGCTAGGAAAAATGGTACGGTTGAGTACTTTGGCGAACTCGCCGAACTCTACTCGGTTGAGGGAACCAGCCGCTCAATGCAAGGTACCATCCCGCCTATTCCACGTCATAGCGGAAATTTAACCATCGAAACACAGGCCTTCAATCTTAAAAAAGGTGAACTCTCACACATCTTCCAGTCCGGGAAGTATTACGTCATTCTTCTATGCGAAGGAAGAGTGCCCAAGATCAACGTAGCCATCGAAGATGTCGCCACGGAGATACGAACCATCACGCGAGAGCGAAAACAGCAGATTGCGAAGTTCCAATTTTTTGACAAAATAAAACGGGATGCCGTGGTGATCAATCATTTGACTGGCAAGATAACACGTCCTCAAAAAGACGCTGCTCCTAAAACACTAGCAAGAACAGCAAGCCCAGCAGCGGGAACGCCACGTCCCTTACCAACAACACCACCGGCCTCCACCCCCAATTCGGTCAGGCCTGTCCAGTACACGCCTGAAAAAATTCAAAAACCTACAGGCGCGTTTGGTTCCACCGACGATATGTAAATGCTCGCAAGCGACGCGACATAGCGGGCTAAGGACTTGTATCAAAACCTAAAACATAAATAACGAAGCGAGAGCAAACGCAACAGCACCGCCAACGGCGAGTAGAATCCACCAAAGCGGTTTACTTGGTTGTGAATTTTCCTGGAGGTCGTCCTCCATTAAATAATAACCGCAGACGGGGCATTTCCCGACTTCCACGAGCACCTCAGCACCACACTCCGGACAGGAAACGGTGTCGTCGTCCAAGTAGTCATCAGCGTCGTTGTAATCGTCTTCGTAATAATCATCGTCATATTGAGTCATTTTTTTTCTCCGGGTGCGTAAAGCATTCGGCGTATTTTACCACATAGTCCGGCCATTTTCAACCGGGAGGCACTGTAATGTCAGTATTTAAGGGTCCTATTTTCGCCCTCGCCCTCGCTTCAATCGCTTATTTTGCTTGGGTACAACTCGTGAACAAACCTAAACCGACCGCCGTATCCTCGGAATTAGGGCAGGCGACGCAATTGGCAACGACAACGCAGCCAGCAGGTCAGATTGTTCCGCCCGCGGCACCCACCATACCTCCGCCGGTGGCCCCTGCCCCCCCCAGTGTTCCAACGCCAGATGCCGTTTTAGTCGAGGCAAAAGACAGCGACAGTGGTATTGCCCCGCCCAACACAGACCTAATGAATAAAGCCTTTCCGTCGGTGGGTACGGAAACACCCCTCTCTGTTGGTGAAACTCCCGTCGTGACAAGTCAGACACCCAAAGAACATACGCCGCCAGTATCACCGCCGTCAGTGCCAGGCAATCCTGCGGCAACTGATCCTGGCCTAGCAATAACAGTTCCTACACCAGCCATTGGAGGCCCTGTTACGAATGCTGCGGGAGTAACACTTGCCGAAGCACTGCAAAACGCGAGAACAATGATTCAAGACCAACGCCTCAGTGATGCGCTAGACCACCTAACACCTTATTGGGTGCGAGGCGGTGGAACAGAGGAGCAACGCAAGGAGCTAGAGCAGCTACTCAGTAGGTTGGCCGGAAAAGTAATCTACTCAGACAAGTATCAGCTCGAGAGGATTTTTTCGACGACCTCGCCAACCTCACTCACGCAGATTGCGAAGATGTATAATGTAACGCCGCAATTCCTAGCAAACATTAACCGCTACGCGAATGCCAAGCCACCTTACCCCATCAACACCCCAGGCGTAGCAGTAAAAGTTGTTAAGGGACCCTTCTTTGCGACCATTGAGCCGAAAAAAGGACTCTTGACAGTTTACCTCGACTACGAAAGTGGCACAGGAAAACAGACGCTCTATGCAGGATGCGTCCACTTTAATGCATTGACCGCCAGCACCATTCCTGCGGGCAGCTATAAAATGATGCCATCAAGTAACCCCGAGGAAAAAATGATCCGATTTGTCAACGGACAAGATCACAATGCAACGGGAATTTATCTCGGAAGCCCTGGCTACCAATGGGGAAAGCAAGCAGGGGATGTCCTCATTACCCTAAGCGCGAAGAACATTCAAGATTTGCGTGTGATACTTACACCCGAATCGAACATCCAAGTGGTAGAGTAAGGTAGGTACAAGGTGAACGCAAGCGACATCCGCAAACTCTCTTTCACGCAAATATTGATGCTGACCTTGCTGCTGGCATCTCCAGCGGCTCTGTGCGCCTTTCCTTCCTCGCATAGTTCACTCCCGACCGATTCGTCGGAAGCACCGCGAAGACCTCTTTTTGCCGATGCGCCGAAGCACCCCAACGCCCGTGATGCAAATCGTACCTACTCCACCGACCCGCATTCGAAGGAAAAGATAAATGAGCCGCCAGTTGTAGTGCCTGGTGTGCGTCTCAACACCACACCGGATAACGGCACCGCGGGTTGGAGTGGCGAACGGATCCCGAGCTCGCAACCGCGTCAACCTGCTTACTTAACACGCCCTGGGGAACAACGTGCCGCACAAGACAAGATTGCCAAAGCACTCCCTCACAGTGCCGTCGCCTACATTCAATGCACCAATGGATCGAGTGGCTCCGGTGTACTTGTCTCGAAGAATAAAGACTACGGACTAGTCGTCACAAACTTCCACGTCATTCGCGATGACCGCACCGGTAAGCCGGTCGGCGAAGCCAGGAGCGGCATTATTCACGTAACACTCCCTGGTGAAAACGCAAGTACAGCAAGAGTCATAAGGGTTGATAAAATTTGGGATTTGGCATTGCTCGCTATCCACCCACCCAGAGCAAAACCGGTCACCATCGCACCACGTGCAGCCGACCAAGGAAAGCTAACGCTTCGCAGCGATGGCGAGAGTATCTGGATCGCAGGATATGGGGGCGACGAGAAGGCCTATCAAGTAGCACGCGGAATTTGCTATCAGTACCACCCGCCCGATGAAGCACAAAAATATCCGCCTAATTGCATCTCACTCATTGGTGTACAAGCACGTAATGGCGACTCGGGCGGCGCAATGTTCAATCAAAAAGGAGAATTGGCCGGTGTCGTTTCGCACGCTGGAAGCGATGCCTTCACGGTAGGAATTTTTTCAGGACAGGTCAAGGCGTTCGTGGACGGTGCCGCAGCACAGTTGGTCAAGTTGCCGCCACAAAAAAAACCACAACGTTTTGCCACGCGAGGAGATCTGCCACGCGGTTCACTTACACCAGAGGAGGATCCGCGAAGCATCCCAAAGGTTACACCAAAATCTCCGCCCAAGAAAAAAACGCCTAAGAAGAACCCACGTCGCAACGCACTTCCAGAGATCACTCCCAGCACCAAAGTAATTGGGCAACCCTCGACACCATCTGCCGTCGCACCCGTTGCACCACCCGTTGCACCACCCATTGCGGCACCTGTTGAACCGCCTGCCGCACCTGTTGAACCGCCTGCCGCACCTGTTGAACCGCCTGCCGCACCTGTTGAACCGCCTGCCGCACCCGTCAAACCACCTGCCGCACCCGTCGAACCACCTGCGGCGTCTACTGAACCCCCCGCTGCATCCGTCGAACCGCCCGCGTCACCTGCTGAACCACCGGCTGCATCCGTCGAACCACCCGTTGCATCTGAAAAGAAGGCGGAGGAGCAGAATTCCCTCCCACCGATAGTTGCACCGTCCCAAGAAGAACCATCCACACCACCCACTTCGTCGCCAGCCGCACTGCCCGACTTACCTCCGCCGGTGCCCGCAGTTGCCAATGACTTAACGCCTCCGGGTGATTTACTGACGGAAACGCCTCCTGCCGTAGAAGAGGCTCCACGCGTTGCGGCGTTGCCTAAGTCGCCTGCTCTTTCGAAGAGTATCCCCCAACCCGAGAAGGTTCCCGTTGCAGCATCGCCAGCAGCAGTTCCAACGGGTGACGTGTCAAACTTAGAAAAGTTCGGCGTGCTAAAAACAATTTTAGCAGCGTTTGGCGCCTTGGCTGTCATCTTCCACCTGAGCCGCTTCCTCTATGCAATGGCGGTGCCGAAGCCGGGTTAGTCTCCACGCAAAAACAAATAGCACTTCCAGAAATCGCTTCTAATTACTTACGGTAGAATCGGTTTGCAAAGAGATGCTCACCGACAAGACAAGCAATCATTAAAAGAATCAGTGAGGTGAACCATTCGGTGGTCGTCTCTTGCTTGGCGATCTCAGCACCGTCGTTCCCTTGCCGGACACTCGTCCACTTGACAGGGAAGTCGCCAAAAATTTCTTTGAGTCGCTTCTCCTCTACTCGCTGCGGTGACGCGACACCTTCGGCAAAGTGGGTCGAAAATCGCAGGTCAATCTCGCCCTCGCCAACGACACGGTAGTTACCAATCTCCTGCGTCGAGGTCGCACTAATGCGGCTATTTCTTGCGTCGAACGTAACTGGCAACCAAACCCCTGAGGGAACACGCATTTTGAGTTCAAGCGTTTGGTCCTCCTCACGCGGTGGCACCTGTGCGACAAATGCTTCGCCAACGGGAAAGTTCAACTGGAACTTAAAACCACCTGCTAGGTAACGCGTCATCCAGCCGGTCATAAAGACATAAGGGTTGATCGGCATATTGTTGCGAAAAAGAATGTGGTTCCACTGTTCGGCGTTTTCCTTCGGGTCAAACGAAAGAGGTGTGGTCCACAACACAACGTTGCCCTTACCGAAACGACGTACCAGAATACCTGGGTTTTGGTCGTTGTAAGGAACTAAGACCGACGCCGAAGGATGCAACTCTCCAAGTAGCCAATAGCGAAAAACAGGAAAATAGGAAAAGGGCATCTCTGAACGAACGGCATAAAAGGGCTTGAGAATCGGATGCGTAAACTTTTCAGGAAAAAGAAAAACGTCGCCCTCGGGACTCCGCGCCTGCATCGTCGGAAGGGCGGGTAGTAGCTCCTTGGCCTGCGGAACTGCAAAGGTGCTCGGCCTGCCAAGATTCTTGCCAAGAAAGACACCTAGCCCGCCGCCAGCAGCCGTGTAGTCGGCCAACTTTTTCCACGTAATCGGCTGCATCGTAGGAGGGTCGAGCAAATAAATGGCTGCATAATTTCGCAGTTGAGCCTGCGAGAGTTTTTCGTAGCCCTCGTAATCGAGCGTCTTGGGCGCAAAGAGCGTTTTGCCGCGACGAAGCTCCTCCTGCGAAGCGATCGCTTTGACAAAAAAGTGAGCGGTGCGACCCACCGGCTCCGGGGCAACAACTAAAATTGCCGACGTGTCACGTACCTCGAACGTAAAGCTCGTGCTGTTATTGAGCTGCAGGGTGTCGGGGTAGTCGGCTACGAGCTTGCCTTGATAAAAGCCCGGCGCGAGCTTGCCCTCGGCTAATCCACTCAGCAGAAAAGAAAAAGTTACGGGCATCGCTGGACTCGTTAGCGCGATTGTCTGTTGTCGCTTAAGGATCTCTTTTCCGCTAGGTGAGGTGACAACCAGCCGGATCTGTGTGGCGTCCACATCACCGACGCTACTAACAACGGTGGAGATTCGCAGCAGACCGCCCGGTGCAACGGTTTGATCGTCAAACGTCACCTTGCCGAGTGCCACATCGAGTAATTGGGGAGCAGCGACGTCGATAACATAGAGTGACGTATTTTTCTTTTCCTGCCACTCTTGCAACAACGGCTGAATCCTTGCCTTCGAACCTGGTGCCCAAGCGTTTTCACTTTGGTCGGAGAAGATAAAAATTTCACGTTTGCCATAGCGAGCCTTTTTTAACAGGCGGTCGGCACGGGCAAGCGCAGCCGAGATTGTTTGCGGTGTATTCGTGATGTGCAATTGTTCAATGCGTTGCAAAGCGGTACGACGTCGCATCGCATCGGAGTCGGTCTTCGTGCCAAGAAAAACGCCTGTCCCTTCTTCGGCTTCCTCGGGGTCGGTGGTGAGAATGGCAATCTCGCTCTTCGGTGGGAGCTCGTCAAGCATCTTCGCGGCAGCTTCCTTCGCAATCTCGAGCCGCGTCTTTTTGTTCACCTTGTAGTCGCAACGCGGGGCGGTGTCGAAAAGAAATAATGCGGAAACCGCCTGACCTTCCTCCGGGTCCACTGCGGAGAGCGACGAACTCGTGGGACGTGCCAACGCAATGACAAAAAACGCAATCACGCCAATACGCAACAGCAGCAACAAAATGTGCTGGAAGCGGAGACGCCGACGCGTACGCTCCTTCGTCTCTTGCACAAGCCGCAGCGCAGGGAAATCCAAAGGACGCGGACGACGACGCATCATCGTGTGCAGCAAAATGGGAATGCCAATCAGCAGCAGCGTTGTCAGAAGGATGGGATTGATGAACATTATACTTGTAGAACCTAGATCAAAAGTAAATACGTAAAACTTATTTGCTTACCTCCTCGCAAGCCAACCCTCAGTGGTGTTCGTGCGTGCATTCCGCCTCATTATGAACGCCCGGCACTGCCTCGCCGTGACCGTGTTTGCATTCCGCCTCATTGTGACCGCCCGGCACTGCCTCACCGTGGGCGTGGCCGTGGTCGTGACCGCAATCCTCAAACTGCGCAATCCCCAACGCCAAGCCTACGCCGAGCAACAACATCACCGAGAGCAAAATCTTGTTGTGCTCGTGAAACTGCAACTCCGGCAGCACGTCGGAAGCGGCAATACACAAAAAGGCACCCGATGTCATTGCGAGTACGGCCGGAAGGAAAGCCGTGCCGCCAAACTCTTGGAAATCAAAAAAGAAGTAGAGGCCCATACCCAGGGGGACCATCAACGAAAAACCGGCATTGACTAAATGGAGTGCCTTCGGACTCCAGTTCCCTAGTCGCATTAAAGTAGCGACGGTCATCGCGTCGAACGGCTTGTGGAGGAAAATGACGAGGAAAACACCGAAGCCTGCCAAACCATAAAAGGACGAATCGCTGGCTCCCTCGGCGGTGCCAAGCTGGATCGCCGCTGCAAGTCCAACGCCTGCGAGGATGGAGTGTACCGAAAGACCGACCAACGCTCCACCCCAGGAGAGCTGGTGCAAGGATGTTGGAGCCGACTTGCTGTGCGAGTGATTATGACACGGGTCGTCGTGGCAACTTGCCTCATCACATTCGGTCTCTGGCATATCGTGGTGATGGTAACAAAAAAAGCGTTCGAGGAAAAACATCGCAAGGAAGCCGAGTACTACCCAGAGGGCCACAAATTCGTAACGCCCTTGCGACTCCGCAAACGCGTGAGGAAGGAGATGGAGCAGCCCAATGCCAAGCATCACACCTGCCACAAAACTACTCGCCATTTGAATACGGCGGTGGGTGAGACGACATAGGATGGGTAAAAATCCGCCTGCAAGTGACGCGAGAAGAACAAACACCGAGTACACAAGGAAGAAAAATACTGCGTTTCCTGACATTTTAAGCTCTCATTCGATTATTGTTACAAAAACAAGGCAGCTGCTCCCTAATATAGCACATTTTAACCATTCTTGCTAGCGGAGGTGGACAAACGGCAGGAATTTGCTAAAATAGGGTGTCTTGCTCTTTTGCCTCCTACGAATAAGTCTCCACGTGCCTTCCACTTTGTTCACCACGATCCTCTTTACTCGCCTCCGCTTCGACCCGCCTTGGTCTGCAGAGTGGTCGGTCTTTTTTTGCCTGCTGGCAGCCGTGCTGCTTGTTTGCCTTGCGAAAAGGGATCTGCGTCGTGGTTACGGAAAAGGAAAGACGGTCCTCTCGCTACTACTGCGAGGTGCTGGACTGCTGATGCTACTCGGAATGCTCGGGCAGCTCGCTTGGTTGCCTCAGAACACGAGCAAGCCGAGCCTGCTCTTTCTTGTCGATGACTCGGCAAGTATGGAGCAACCTGACCGTGCTAAGCAACCCGCAACACTCACGTCAGTAAAACTTGCCGAAGATTACGACGTACAAACGGCGCGGCTCTCTGAGGTCGTGAAGAACAAGGAAAGCTCCCCCATTGTCACGACGCTCCTCCGCGAGTTACCCGCCGACTGTTCCGTTGCACTCGTCTGGACCGACGGTGTGGACACAACCAACCGGAGTCTTACAGAGCTCCCCGACTGGCTCGACGCAACACCAACGAAGCTTTTTTTCGTTGCCGGCGAAACCGACGCAAAGCCATCACGCCGACTCACCTTCTCCAGCGTGCAACACCCGCAATATGCCCGAATTGGCGACCCCTTCGCCATTACCGCTTCACTCCGGACACCGACGCACAAGCTTGAACAAAGACTGACCGTCGTGCTAAGCGAGGAGCTTCCCGAGGGTGTGCGAAAAGAGATTGCACGCAAGGATGTCACGCTTGCCGCAGAGAATTCCGAGGTGCAGACAACCTTTGAGCATCGGCTGCAAGAGAAACTCCCCGCCGCCCCGAAATTCGTGTTAGAGGCCTTTTTTCAGGGCGAAAAGGAGAAAGTCACACGACGCTTCCAAGTCCGTGCCACGGCAGAAAAAATGAAAGTGCTCCTTGTTGACCAAACACCCCGTTGGGAATTTCGGTACCTCTGGAACTTGCTCCATCGTGAGGATTCAGTCGAAGTGACTACCGTACTGCTTAGTGCCGATGCGGGCTGGACAAGCTCTGCTGCAACGCCCGGGGAGCAGCGTCTCACGCCACTCCTACCGACCTCGCTCGACGGGTACGACGTTGTCATTCTCGGCGACGTAAACCCTACGTTGCTCGGTGATGAATGGATGGAGCGTCTTGCCACGCACCTTGATCCACCCAACGACGCACCCAAAAGCTGTGCGTTGGTTCTCATCGCAGGCCCCAACTTCCTTCCGTGGAAGTTGCCAAAAACTCCGCTCGGAAAATTTTTGCCGATCGAAACGAAGTCGCTGGTCGCGAGTAGCCTCTCCCAGCAGAAAGCGGCAACACTCAAACTCACGGACGCCGGGCGATGCTTCCCTCCCTTCCTAGCAACAAGGATGGACACCAAAAAATTACCCCCCCTTTACGGTTCACTCGGTGAGTTGACAACCCGTGCAAACACGACAACACTTGCTAAACTCGGCAACGCACCAGCGGTTACCTTCTCCCGTGTCGGCCGCACCCTGGTCTTCTCACACCTCTTCGACTCCTCGTGGTTGTGGCGGAAAGAGAATCTCGAAAATTACACAAGTTACTGGAAGTCTCTGCTCTGGCACCTCACACTCGAAAAAATCGGGCGAGAAACCGAACACGTCGGTGAGTTGTTCTCAGACGCTCGCGAATACGACTTCGGTAGTGCCGTCTATTTTTCCGTGCGACTAGCCGGCGAGACCACGCAAGCCCCCGTCGTGGAAATAACCAGTCCGTCCCAAAATCCCCAGCGGGTCATTCTCTCCCGTGAAAACGCAACCAGCAACCTCTGGACGGGACTCGCCGAAGTCCTTCCGAGCGGCAAATGGACGGCAACAATCCAAAATAGCCAATCGAAGGTGACATTCTTTGTCCGAAAACCCTCCGACGAGTTCCGCTACAGCCCCATTGCCGAGAAAGAAATGCGGCTCGCGGCACAGTCAGCAGGCGGCGATTTGTGCTTCTGGGAAGAAAAAAAAGGGCCAAAGGCCGCAAACTCGGAAGTGCAAAAACTTCTCAAAACACTTAAAAATGAGGCCGAAATCGCAAAAAGGGCCTCCTTAGCACGAGAAAAAGGAAGGCCCCTCTGGAATCGCTTGTGGTTCCTCCTGATGACCCTCTGCCCCCTAGCACTCGATTGGATGCTGCGGAAGTTGTAACCGGACGCATTTTTTTGCCTCCACTGCTTGTATTTTTACGCCCAGAGGTTAAAATACGAGCGGCAAATTCGCCTATTTTTTGATTTTTGTAACATTATTCTTCTTTTTGGTGGAGCCTTAAAATGAAAAGCTTGGAGATTCTCGATCGGGAGTTCCTGACAATGCGTACCCATTTACTTGACATCGCGGCGACCTTCGACCGAATTACTCGCGGCGACGATGTGCCGCAGGCGTGGGATGACCCACGGATGGACCAACTCCGCGAGACGCTAAAATTATTAGCGTCAGACGCAGTGCAGCCTCCCGCAACACGTGCCGAAGCAGTACAAATGCTCTTCACCAAATAGTTTTAGTCCCTGCTTCCGCAGGTTGCAAGAACACGGCTTGCTGTTGCTACGCAAACAAGCTTTACTTGTCATCCATATTAGTCCCTGCTTCCGCAGGTTGCAAGAACACGGCTTGCTGTTGCTACGCAAACAAGCTTTACTTGTCATCCATATTAGTCCCTGCTTCCGCAGGTTGTAAGAACACGGCTTGTTGTTGCTACGCAAATAAGCTTTGCTTGTCATCCATATTAGTCCCTGCTCCCGCAGGTTGCAAGAACGCCGCTTGCTGTTGCTACGCAAACCAGTTTTGCCAACCTTCAACATTAGTCCCTGCTTCCGCAGGTTGTAAGAACACAGCTCGTCCGCCTTCCTAACGCTCGCCAATGCCAACTTCGAAACATTTTGCGAACAACATTATCCTCGCCTCGGCGGGTACGGGGAAAACGTTTGCCCTTTCGAATCGCTACATTGGGCTCGTCGCACAAGGTGAGAGTGTGGACTCCATCCTCGCGACGACGTTTACCAAAAAAGCGGCGGGTGAGATTCTTGACCGAGTTGTCCAGCGGATAGCGGCTGCGACGAACCACCCGGATAAGCTTGACGAATTACGGACGTTTGTCGAAAAATCGCTCAACCGTGAGAAGTGCCTGACGATTCTACGTAACATACTCAGCAATCTCCACCGGCTTCGAGTCAGTACGCTCGATAGTTTTTTCAACATCGTTTCACAGATGTTCTCGCTGGAACTCGGCTTGCCGCTCGGTTGGTCGATTATTGACGAACCGTTCGACTTCCATCTCCGTCACGAAGCTGTCAAGCGAATGCTCGCTGCAAAGGAGAACAGTGAGACGGTCAAACTCGTCCACCTCCTCTTTCAAGGAGAAACGAAACGGGCGGTGGTACGCGAAATTCTCCAGGTCGTTATCCAGCTCCACGAACTCTACCTAGACGCTCCGCGAGAAGCCTGGTTCCGATTGCAACGCAAAAAGGAACTCAACGCCGAGCAGATAATGCAGGCATTACAGGCTCTCCACGCAGTGTTGACACTCGCTTCGCGGGAAGGGACGGCCGACTTGGGTGCGTGCGACTTGGCCACCATTGAGCTTCCGCCGCCCACGCCCGCGATTGACTTGCTCGCTCGCCAAGATTACTTCCCCTCCGTTGCCGAATTCCTCGACAAAAAAAGGAATCCACAGGCGGTCTTCAAAGATTTAGAACGTGCTGCGTCGGGTGACTGGGATGCCTTCTTGCAAGCAGGAGTTGCCGCGGCTTTGACCAATGAAGGAACATTCTACAAAAAAGACGTCACCGCATTCGAGCCACTCTACGCACCACTCATCAATCACGCGCAAGCCATCATCGTCAACCGTATTGCGAACAAAACAGAGGGGCTTTTTAATCTCCTCAAAGAATTTGACGAATACTATTCGCATCTGAAACAGGAATACAAGGCACTACTTTTCCACGACATCCCACGAGCGATCTCACGAGGTTGGTTTGGTGATGAAGTTTCCGACGAGGGCACCGACAACACGGCCAGCACGGACTACCGAATCGACACAACGACGCGACACTTACTGCTTGACGAGTTCCAGGACACCTCCTTGGTGCAGTGGAATGTCTTGTCTCCCTTTGCTGAAAAGATCGACCACCTTCCGACCGACGCGAGTTCTTTCTTTTGCGTTGGCGATGTTAAGCAGGCAATTTACGGCTGGCGTGGTGGCGTGGCAGAGCTTTTTGGGCATATCAGCGAGCAACTCCATTCCGTCCGGGCGGGTGTGCCACTGGAAAAAAGTTTCCGTAGTGCCCCCGAGATCATCGACACCGTCAATTTTGTCTTTGGAGCCATTGGAAGCTGCGAACCGCTCGTCAAAAAACATCCCGAAGCCACCGCCACTTGGGCGAACCGTTTCACACAACACCAAACCGCTAAGACAAATCTTCCCGGTTACTGCCAACTCGCAGTCGCGCACGCCGCCGAGCAGGAAAAACCCAACGCCGAGGAGCGTCGCTCGGCACGCTATGTTTACCTCGCCGAGCAAGTGGAGAGGCTACTCGAAAAAACGCAGGGGCAAAAGAGCATCGGCATCCTGCTCCGCAGCAATAAAAGTGTGTCGATGGTTGTTGCGGCCTTAAAATCGCGTGGTATTGAAGCCTCCGAGGAAGGCGGCGTTCCGCTAACAGGCTCACCGGCGGTGGAGCTGTTGCTCTCCTTTCTGACGCTCCTAGACCACCCTGGCAACTCCATTGCACGGACGCACCTCGCCACCTCGCCACTCGCCTCGGCACTCGGTTACAGCAATCCGTTTGACGAAACAGCAACCGAGACGCTTGCCCTCCGTTGGAGCCGCCGCCTTGGTGAAGAGGGTCTCTTCGCGGTACTCGACGAACTCGCTACGGCATTAACACCCCACTGCACGCCCGGCGAACTGGAACGTCTCAACGCGCTGCTCACCCTTGCCTCGCAAACCTCCGAGCTACCCGAAGGTCGCACGTCACGGTTCGTCGAAGTCGTCCGCAGTGCTAGTGTGGAGTCCCCTTCCGCAGCTCCGGTTCGCGTGATGACACTCCACAAGTCGAAGGGACTGGAATTCGACCTCGTCTTCCTCCCAGAACTCGACACCACACTCGGCGGGCGCACCTCGCCGGTTGTTGTTGGTCGCAAGAACGAAACAAGCCCTATCGAGACCGTGCTGGCGAGTGTCCCCCAGAAGCTCCGCAAGATACTGCCACAGCGTCTGCAAGAAATTTTCCCGCAGCAAGAACGGCTCGATGTGGAAGAAGCCCTTTGCGTGCTCTACGTGGGAATGACGCGAGCCGCGGAAGGGTTGTACCTCGTGATCGACCCGCTTGATGCCGACAAACTAGCCAAGGGAAAGCAGACAACTCCTTGTACCTTCGGCGGTATTCTGCAAGCGACACTCGCGCCGGAAGAACTCGCCAAGCCTGGCGCCATCCTTTTCTCCACCGGCAACGAGGAAGCAGTGCTAACCTGCAAACCCTCGCACGAAGAAAGAAGTGAGGATCCCAAAAAGGTTCTCGACATTCGGCTCGCTACATCAGACAACCTTCGTCACAAAATACGCTCCTACGCAAGAAAGTCTCCCTCCGGCCTCGAGGGCGACTCACGCGTCAAGCCGTCGGAGGTAATACGCCAAACACTCACTCGCTCTGGCGAACGTGCCCGCGAAGAAGGGACGCTCGTCCACCGTTGGTTCGAGCTGATTGCGTGGCTTGACACACCCCCCGACCGTGAGCAATTTTTACTGGAAGCCAACACTATT
>Ga0180430_10002127_pt1 | contig 18278 bp, 10 predicted proteins | sample SS_ome_9_FD_132999 | JGI IMG/M metagenome (GOLD analysis project Ga0180430, IMG submission 132999) | Hypersaline lake sediment archaeal communities from the Salton Sea, California, USA - SS_1_S_2 metaG | ecosystem: Environmental > Aquatic > Non-marine Saline and Alkaline > Hypersaline >... | reverse complement strand
CCGTAGCCGGTCAGCGTTGACAGGCTGAAGGCGGCGGCAAAGGCCCAGCGCTCCTGGCCGCGGAAGATCGAAAAGCCGGGAACGGCCAAATACAACGGGCTGTAAAGGAAGGTGTTGCCGCCAAAAGAAATCAGCAGGGTTACGGCAGCGACCGCGGCCCAAAAGGTGGTGTGGCGGCTGGGCGCGGCGAAGACCACCCACAGGGCCAGCAGCAGGCCGGCGATGCCCACGTACAGCGGCGAATAATGGCTGACCTGTCCCGGTAGCAAAAACTGGATGAGGTCGGTCAGGGGGAAGCCGCCGGACATTTTGGGGTAGGTGCCCGCGGCCCGCACCGACCGCAGAGTGTATTCGGCGGCGGGCAAAAACTGGACCGCGGCCAGGGCCAGGCCGCTGCCCCAAAAGAGGGCGGTTCGCCCCACGGTGCGCCAGATGGCTCCCCGGCGCAGGCTCAGAAACAGCAGGTAAGCCGTGCTGACGTAAGCCGTAATCAGGGCGCTTTGGGGATGCCCGGCCAGCAGAGCCACGCCCCAGGCCGCGCCGGCCAGCAGCAGCGAGGGCAAGGGGGAGTGTGTCTCGGGGCGGTAGGCGCGGTGCAGAAAGTAGAGCATCAGCGGCAGCCAGACGTCGGTTTCCAGCACGGCCAGTTGCTGGCTGGGGTAGCCGGTCAGATAGCCGCTGAAGGCCCAGGTGATTGCCGCCACCAGTCCCGCCGAACGGCTGCCGGTGATGGCCCGGATGAAGAGGTACATCAGCCCTCCGGCCAGCCAGATGTGGGCGATGGCCTCCAGCTCCAGAGCGAACAGCGAAAAGCCCGACGAGGCCGACAGCAGCAGGGTCAACAGGCTGGGCGGATACAACACCGCACTTTGCACATCGGCCCAGAAAGGTGCGCCGGCAAAGGTGTAGGGATTCCAAAGCGGCAGCCGGCCCGCGGCCAGTTCCCGGGCCTCAAAGGTGGCAAAGGCCCAGAACTGGGCGCTGAAATCCCCCGGCGGAAACGATTGGCGGTCGGCCAGGTTGGGGGTGAGGATGCGCCAATAAAACAGGGCGGTCAGCAGCCCCAAAATTATGATGATGAGCCAATCAACGTAAGTCCAGCGTTTCAAGGGGTGTCCTTTCAATTTATTCTACCGTCACCATCCCCAACTCCACAAAATCAGCGCCGGAGTCGGTGATCAGACGTTGGCCGCCGGCATCGTACAGCCCGGTGATGAGGCGATATTGGCCCGGCGGCAAATCCGCGGGCAGGGCCAGGGTGTAGCCATCGGTCAGAATTTCGCCGGGCAGCCAGGTGGTGGTGGGGGCCGCCCCGGCCAGCGGCGGCTGGTCACGCTGAGTCACGACTTGCCCCGCCGAATTCAGCAGTTGCACAAACACGGCGTAATCGTTGTTCATTTCGGTGCCGGCGTGCCAGTAGAGCGTCACCGGCAGCGAGTCGCCGGGTGAGGCCTCGGCGGGCGCATCAAAGCCGAGCAGGGTCAGTTGCGGCGGCTGGCCCAAAGCAACGTCAAGGCGGTGGGCGATGTCCGGCGGCTCAAACTGGCGAGGCCGGCTTTGCAGCGTCAGCGGACCGAGTTCGGCCACGATGCCGCCCGGCAGGGCGACGGTCAGGGTGGCGCGGTCGCCGCTCAGGCGGGGGCTGGTGGGCAAATGGTACACGGCCCGGCGCACCTGTCCCGGCTGCCAGCCCTCCAGCGGACCGAGCGCCTCAGCCAGCGGAACATCGGCGGTCACGGTGACGCCGGTGTTGTCGGTCAGCCGGAACTGCAAGGTTTGGGCCGTAACGGGCGCGGTGGCCTGCCAGTAGAGCCACAGCCACATTTCCTGCCCCGGCTGAATCGATTCCGGCATGGCGTAGCCGAGTAATTTGGGATGTAAGATGTGGGATTTGGGATGGGGGATGGGGTTGGGAATCGGTAGATTTTCGGGCGGGACGATGATGTCCGCCGGCTGGACGGTGATGTTTGGCACGGTGACGGGCTGGCCCAGCGGCACGCCGTCGGCGGGGTTGTAGAGGACCAGTTGCAGGGCGTAGTCGCCGGGCGGGGTGTCGACCGGCAGCCACAGGGCGCGCTGGTCGGTGAGGGGCTGCCCGGCGGGCCAGGTGGAGGTGCCACCGACCGCGGCCAGCGGCGGCCAATCGCTCTGGGCGAAAATGTCGCCGCGGGCGTTGACCAGTCGCAGGGAAAGCTGGTCATCGTGCGGCAGCGGGGCATCGGCCTGCCAGGTGAGCGTGAGCGGCAGCAGGTCGCCGGCGGGCACGGGCGCCGCGGGCCGGGCCACGGTCAGCAGCGTCAGAGCGGACGTGTCATCGGCAAAGCGGGCGTTCACCGCCTCGACGCGGGCCGGGGCGGGGCCGGTGTAATACAGGGCCAGCCGTTTTTGGGGCAGCCATTGCTGCCAGGCCGGGTAGGTGTGTTCGGCCAGCCACGGCTCCAGCAGGGAGTCAATCGGGGCGCCGTAGGGCACGTACCACAGGCGGCGATGTTCGGCGGCGAGAGTCGCGATAATTTGCCGGGCTTCGTCCGGGGTCGGCACGGGCGTGTTGAAGTCAAAATGAACCGGCAGCGGGCCATCGTAATAAAAATCAAAGGCCTTTTCCCCGCCGTCGCCGGTCAGCAGGATGGCGTCGCCGGGCAGGCTGAAAGCGTCGATGGTTTTGGCCGCGGCTCGCCAGTCCGGTTTGGCGTAGGCCGGGTCAAAATAATGGTGATACAACACCCAGCCGTTGATGGCGAGAAGTGAGGTCAGCAGTAGCCCCGCCAGCCAGTGAGCCGGGGAAATTCTGATCCGGTCAATCCCGAATTGCTTTGTTTTGGGAAATCGTAAATCGGCCACGGCCAGCACGCCGAGGGCGACCGTCAGCAAAAAGCCGATTTGCACGGGGATGAGGTAGCGCTCCAGGTAGGCGGTGGCTTTGATTTCGCCGTACAGCCAGGCGGCCAGGTTGGGGGCCAGGGTGAAGGTCAGCAAGAAAACCAATCGTTCCCGGCTCGACCAGCCTGTCGATGGGCGGCGGGCGGCGTAAATCAATCCCAAAATGTACAGGGCGGCAAAGGTCAGCATCAGCCAGATGGCTTGCGGGCGAGGGACTAATTCACCCACGCTGTAGGCGATGGCGCTGCGCAGGTAGGTGTTCAACAGGGTGGTTTGCTCGACCCAGTTGGTGCGGTCGCGCAATAAATCCCAACTGAAGTACAGCCAGGGGGCATAGAGGGCGAAGACCGTCAGCAGGGCCGCGCCCCAGCCCAGATAGCGCCGCCAGTGACGTTGGGCGGTCAGCAGCAGAAACAGACCCTGCACGCCGATGATGAAGACGCCGTGATAGTGGGCGGCGATGGCCCACAGTGTGCCGAACACAGTCAGCAGCCAGTAGCGCCGGCCCCCGTATCGCAGCCAGGCCACAAAGCTCCACATGCTGGTGGTGGCCGCCGCGGTCAGCAGGGTGTACATGCGGGCCTCTTGCGAGTGCCAGATTTGGAAGGGAGCCGTGGCCACCAGCATCGCCGCGATGAGGCCGACCCGCCAGCCGGCCAGCGCTTTCCCCAGCCGGTAGGTGAGCGGCACGGTCAGCACGCCGAAGACCAGCGAGTAAAAGCGGAGGGCGTATTCGCTGGGGCCGGTCAGCATCACCCACCAGATGGTGGAGGGGTGGTACAGCGGCGGATGGGCCTCGACGGTGTTTAGCCGCTGCCACAACTCTACCGGGCTGAGTTGGGCAAAGAACAGCGTCCAGGCTTCGTCAATCCAGTAGCTTTGCAAATCCAGACGCCAGGCGCGCAGGAAAAAGGCCAGCAGGGTCAGGGCAAGCAGTGAGTAACGAGTGACGAGTGACGAGTGACGAAAAGCAGGGGGGCCGGGGAACAAGGGAGCAGGGGAGGGATTTCTGATTTCTGATTTGAAATTCTTAATCTCCAATCTCCCCATCTCCCATCTCTAATTTTACCGTCCCCAAGTCGATGAAATCCGCGCCGGCGGGGGTGGCGAGGCGTTGGCCGGTGGTCGGGCTATACAGGCCGGCAATCAGCCGATAATCGCCGGAGGAGAGGTCGGCGGGCAGGGCCAGGCCGGGCCGATCGGTGACAGGTTGGTTGACCGGCCAGCCTGTGGGGGGCGCGTAGCCGCCGCGGGGCGGGCCATCGTGCTGAGCTGCCAGCGCGCCGTCTGCGGCCAGCAGTTGGACGAAGACCCGGTAATCCTCGGCGGGCGGGGCCGCGGCCAGCCAGGTCAGCTCGACCGGCAGAACCTGCCCGGCGGGCAGGGCATCGAGCAGCCGAACTTGACTCAGGGTGATGGTTTGCCCCAGGGCAGTGTCGATGGTCCGGGTGACGGTGGGGAGGCGAGTGCCGTAACGCACCAGCCGCACGTCATCCAGCCACGTTTCGCCGGCGTTGAAGGCGTGTTCGGTCAGCCAGCGTTCGGTGGCGTTGTCTGCCGCGGCGGGCGGAAAGCCGACCGTCACCAGCCAGAGGTTGGGGCCGCTCAGCGTTGATTCCAGCAGCGGCAGGGCGGTTTTCGGCAGCGGCCACGGTTGCTGGGCCATGCCGATGAGCGGCAGCCCGGCTTTGAAGCGATTCATCGGCACGTGGTAATGGTACTGGGCCACGGTGATGATGCGGTCGGTAGGGTGGGCCTGGGCCGCAATCTGGTTGAGGGCTGTGGTGTACGGCTCGTCCGGCGGGCCAAACTGGCGGTCGGTGGCGGCGTAGCGGGTTAGCAAAAACAGGGTGACGAGGGCTAAAGTAATCAGCAGGGGTGCAGGGGAGAGGGGGAGCCGGGGTGATTTTTTCGCGCCGAGGCTGCGCCACAAAGACCAGCCGGTCAGCAGCGCCAGCCCCGCGCTGAGGCCAAAGGCCGCACCATCGAAGCCCCACGGCTGCCACCAGATCAGGTCAGAATTTTGCACTGACCAGCTTTGCAGTTGACCGGCAATCTGGCTGTAGCCAAAGTTGTACAGGGCGGCGGTTTTTTCCAGAAAGAATTCGCCACCAAAATCGGCCTGCACTTTGGCCAGATAGACCCAGGGGTTGATGATTACGCCGAGAAGTTGGATGAGCAGAGAGAGGGGCAACAAAATGTAAAATGTGAGGCGGGTGATGGGATGTGAGATGGGGGATGTGAGATGGGCCACAATGGGTGTCAGGCTGAGGGCGAAGAAGGGGACGACCGGCACCAGAAATCGGCTGCCCCACGACAGGCCCTCGCCGGAGGACCAGGCCGAAAACAGGCCCACGGTGATCCCCACCAATCCGGCGAACAGCCAGGCCTCGGCGGGGTGAGTGCGGCGCAGACGCCACCAGCCGGGCAGACTGAGCAGCAAAATCGGCGAGTAGATGAACAGACCCCGCAGCGGGCTGAAGAGCAGTTTGTACAGCCCCAGCAGCACATTGGGCGAAAAGAGGGTCAGGTCGTAACCGGTTTGGAGCGGATTGCCGCTGCGCGCCGCGTTGTAACTCAGCAGGATGAGGCCGGGGACAGCCAACGAGATAATGAAGGCCACGCTGGTTTTGAGTACAGCGGGCCGGGTCAGGCGTGTCCAGACATCCTGCCACTTTGCCACCCTGTTACTTTGCCACCCTGTTATCCAGAGCAGGTACAGGCCAAAGACCGGCAGCAAAAATAGATTGTTGGCCCGGGCCAGCACCGCGAATCCCGCGGCAGCGCCGGCGATGACCACATGCCGCAGGCCTCCTTCCTGTTTGAAGGCAAATAGCATGTAAGCTGCGATCAGCAGCAGTAGCCCTGCCAGCGGTTCGCTGAACAGATACTTCGCATAGACAACAGCTATCGTTGCCAGCCCATACACCAGTCCGGTTGTCAGGGCAATTCTGACGGAATACCCCAACCGCCGGACAAACAAAAAGAGCAACATCCCGCTGAGCGCGGTCACCAGCCCGTTGAGCAGCGATACCGTCTGCAACATGCCCAGGCCGGGCAACAACAGAGCCAGCCAGTACAATGGCAATTGGGCCAGCGACAGGGCCAGTCCTTTTTTGGAGTAGACCTGCCCGTCGGCCCCGAAGAAACCCTGCGCCTCGGCCTGGGTGGTCGTCCACTGGGTCCAGGCGATCTGGTTGGTGTTGACCTGACCGAACTTGACCAGGCTTTCGGTCACGGCGAACATGGAAACTTCGTCAACGGAGTGGAAGCCGCCGCGGTAAACCAGCAGGTATATCGAAAACAGAAACAGCCCCAGAGCCAGGGCCGTCACCCGCTTTGTTGTTTTTGATGGGAGGGAGGTGGTCATTTTGTTCTGTCTACTCATTCTGACATCTGGCTACTGTTTCTCCGCAATCTGACCTCTGATTATAACAAAAGCGGAGCGGGATGACCAGAACTGCAAAGCCAGCCAACCCGCCTGAATTTTGCCAAAAGCACAGCACACGTGTATCATACCTTGCTAATTTGCATGGGTGAAATTTTTTTATTGTGGATACAAATACCGCCAACCGACCCAATCAGAAACCGTATTTATCGATAATTATTCCGGCATATAATGAAGAAACCCGGCTGCCGGGTACGCTTCCGAAAATTGCCGAGTTTGCCGAAGCGCAGCCCTATCCCATCGAAGTGTTGGTGGTGGATGACGGCAGCGCCGACCGGACCGCCGCAGTGGTGGAAGAATTCTCGCAGGAGCATCCGCTTATCCAACTGGTGCGAGCCGAGCATGGTGGTAAGGGGCATGCTGTTAAAGAGGGTATGTTGCAGGCCCGGGGGGAATATGCCTTTCTGTGCGATGCCGACCTGGCCATGCCCATCACTGAACTGCCCAAGTTTTTGCCGCCGCAACAAACCAGCTATCAAGTGGCGATTGGATCACGCGAAATTGCCGGAGCGGTTCGCTACAACGAGCCGGCCTATCGCCATGTAATGGGCCGGGTTTTTAACTGGCTGGTTAAAGTGATGGCGGTACCCGGCTTTGAAGATACCCAATGCGGCTTTAAATGTTTTCATGTGTCTGCCTTGGACGACCTGTTTACTCACCAGACGATTGATGGCTTTAGCTTTGATGTGGAACTGCTGTATATTGCCCAAAAACGGGGCTATAAAATAGTAGAAGTCCCCATCCATTGGTATTATCAAACCGAGAGCAAAGTTCATCCGGTGCGTGATACCATTCGAATGTTTCGCGATATGCTGAAAGTCCGTCAGAATGACCGGCGTGGTGTGTATGACCGGACGTAGACTGATGCACACCGGCTAAGGTAGAGTAAGGTGTGCATTTCCCCGGCAGGAGTTGTTTAGTCCCCACCCATCGAAAAAATAGAGTGTTTACAGCCGGCGATGAGGTTCGCAATTTTTGCCGCGGCTGTTATCCTGTCTTTGTGGATTTTTATGGTATAATACCATTCACTCATTCTGAAAGCTTGCCTGAAACTATGTAGAGGAACGACCATGCCCGAAAACATTCTGGTTTGTACTGCCTGGCCTTATGCCAATGGTGACTTACACATCGGTCATTTGGCCGGCGCCTATTTGCCCCCCGATATTTTTGCCCGCTTTCATCGTTTGAACGGCAACAACGTGCTGATGGTGTCCGGCTCCGATTCGCACGGCACCCCAATTACCATTCGGGCCGATGCCGAGGGCGTGACCCCCCGCGACCTGTTTCAGCGGTTTCATCTGCGTTTCTTGGATACTTTTCAGAAAATGGGTATCAGTTACGATCTGTTTACCCATACCGACACCGAAAATCATCACCGGGTGGCCCAGGATATTTTTACCGCTTGCCTGAAAAATGATTTTCTGTACAAGCAGACCGAACAGCAATTTTACTCCGAAAGCGAAAATCGTTTTTTGCCTGACCGTTACATCGAAGGCACCTGCCCCCATTGCGGCTACGATGGCGCCCGCGGCGACCAGTGCGACAACTGCAAAAAATTGCTCGACCCCACCGATTTGATTGACCCGCGCAGCAAAACAGACGGCTCAGTGCCGGTGCTGCGCGAAACCGAACATTTTTATCTGGATTTACGCCGGCTCAACGAAGAGGTGTGGGAATACCTGAACGACAACAAAGAGCACTGGCGGCCCAACGTTATCAACTTTAGCCGGCAATATGTAAAAGACGGTCTCAAAGGCCGGCCCATCACCCGCGACATCGGTTGGGGCATCCCCATCCCCCTGGATGGCTACGAAGACAAACGGCTGTACGTCTGGTTTGAGGCGGTGATTGGCTATTTCAGCGCCAGCATCGAATGGGCCAAAAATCAGGGTGATCCCGAAGCCTGGAAAGCCTGGTGGTATCAGCCGGAAGCAAAAACCTATTATTTCATCGGCAAAGATAATATCCCGTTTCATACCGTTATCTGGCCCGCCGAGTTGATGGCGACCGGCCGGCAACTGTACGAAACCGATCCGGCTAAACAGCTCAACCTGCCTTACGACGTGCCGTCCAATGAATATCTGAATATGGAAGGGCAAAAACTGAGTACCAGCCGCAACTGGGCCATCTGGGCGCCCGACCTGCTGGATCGGTACGACCCCGACCCCATCCGCTTCTACCTGACAGCCATCGCCCCCGAAAGCCGCGACACCGATTTTACCTTTGATGATTTTATCCGCCGTAACAACGACGAACTGGTCGCGGCCTGGGGCAATCTGGTGAACCGGGTGCTGGGTTTTGCCTATAAACGTTACAACGGTCGAGTGCCGGACATTGGCCCGGCGGGTCTCGACGAGGCCGACCGGCAAATTCTGGCCGACGTTGAAGCCGGTTTTGAAACCGTGGGTAAGTTGCTGGCCGCGGTCAAACTCAAAGCTGCCCAGGAAGAAGCGATGCGCCTGACCCGGGCCACCAATGTGTATCTTGATGGCAAGGCCCCCTGGAAGGCATTTAAGGATGATCCCGCGGCCGCCGGTACATCTATTTATGTGGCGTTGCGGATTATTGATAACCTGAAAATTTTGTTTGCCCCCTTCTTGCCCTTTACGTGCCAGCAGTTGCACGAATATTTGGGCTACGATGGGCAACTTTTTGGGCAGCAATATGTTGACACTTTTACAGAAGAGGAACAGGAACACGCTGCGCTCTGTTTTACCGGGGATGAAGCGGTGGGGCGTTGGCAGCCCAGCGAGTTACCCCAGGGCCAGGCCCTGCGCAAACCAGGCCCCTTGTTCAAAAAACTGGAGCCGGAACTGGCCGAAGAAGAAGTTGCCCGCCTGCTGGAGGCATAAAGCATAAATCTCTGAAAGGTATCTCTCAGACCCGTGCCTATCGAAACTTACATTGACGCACTGCAATACATTTATAGTTATGCCCATTATAATCCGGCCGATACATCCAACTGGAATTTGGACCGGATGCGTAAACTGCTGGCCCGGTTGGGGAATCCCCAAAATCAAATGCCGTCGCTGTTGATTGCCGGCACCAAAGGCAAAGGGTCAACCGCGGCCATCGCCGAAAGCATTTTACGGGCCGCCGGATACAAAACCGGCCTGTACACCTCGCCCCACCTGCACTCATTCCGGGAGCGGATTCGGTTGGGCGGTGGTTTGATTTCAGAAGAAATGGTGGTGACCCTGACCCATCGGCTCAAACCCTTTTTTGAGGATACGCCCGGCCTGACCGCCTTTGAACTGATTACTGCCCTGGCGTTTATGGCCTTTGCCGAGGCCAATGTTGAAGTCGCGGTGTTGGAAGTGGGGCTGGGGGGGCGCCTGGATGCCACCAACGCCGTAGACCCTACCGTGGCCGTGATTACCTCCATCAGCTATGACCACACCCAGATTTTGGGCGAAACTTTGACCCTGATTGCCCGCGAAAAAGCCGGCATCATCCGCCCCGGCGCGCTCGTTATCACTGCTCCCCAGGTGGACGAAGCCATGACCATGATCGAGTCGGTGTGTGAGGAATACCAGGCCCGGCTGGTATCGGTAGAGCGCGATTGGGAATGGCACATTGGCCCCTGCGCGGATTTGGACGGACAATCCTTTACGGTTGATGGCGATACCTACTGGCTTTCGATGTTGGGGCAGCACCAGGTGGTCAACGCGGTGACGGCCCTGGCCGCAGTAACCGGGTTGGTCGAACGCTCTAACCTGACCGTATCGCCGGAAGCATGTCATCAGGGCGTAGCCCGGGTACAATGGCTGGGACGCCTGGAAATATTGGGCCGCCGGCCCTATGTGGTGGTAGATAGCGCCATGAATGGTGACTCGATGGAAAAGTTGGTGCAGGCTCTGGACCAATGTTTTGCCGGCTTGCGGCGGATTTTTATTTTTGGCGCCTCCAACGACCATCCCATTGATGATATGCTGCACGTTTTGCTGCCGGTCTCCCATAAAACATTTACGGTGGCCTCGCGTCACCCCCGGGCCGAAAATCCGGCACGGCTGGCTCAGGCAGGCAAGACCATCGGCAACAACCTCTATCCCGTTGATAGTATGGATCAGGCGCTGGAACTGGCGCTGGCCGAGGCCGGCCCGCAAGATTTAATTTGCGTAACCGGCTCTCTGTTTTTGGTGGCCGATGCCCGCGAAATGTGGCTGAAGCGAAACGGTCAACCGCTTCCGCCGATTGATCCAATGGTTGTTTCTACGTAATTATTGAGCCAAAATCCGGGGTTAGAGATTGGTGATTCAACACTCTCTAATCAGTAATTTCTGAAATTTTATTTTTCCGAGCTGCACATGGACCTTTTTGAACAAGATTTTTTTGCAATAGATGAAGCAGAAGAACTGGAACTACCCCTTCTGCCGGTGCGTGATACAGTTGTCTATCCGCGCATGTTGACCCCACTGCTTATCGGCCGCCCCCGGTCGGTACTGGCCATGGAGGCCGCTGTAGCCGGAGACAGCCAACTGGCCGTTGTGGCTCAGCGCGACCCCGATGTTGAAGAGCCGACGCTGGACGATTTGTACAACATCGGCACTCTGGCCGTCGTGGGCCGTATTCTCAAAATGCCCGATGGCAGCACCAATATTTTGGTGCAAGGACATGAACGGATAGAGGTCATAGATTTTATTGACGATGCCCCCTACCCCCGCCTGCTGGTGCGGCGTATTCCGGAAGAGACTGAGTTACCGCCCTCCACCGAGGCTTTAATGCGGGCTGTGCTGGCCCTTTTTGAAAAATGTGTTCACCTCAATAGAAATGTACCGGATGATGCTTACGTCGCCGCCATGAATATTGATGAACCGGGCTGGCTGGCCGATATGATTGCCTCGGTGATGGATTTTGACCTGGAACAGCGCCAGCGAGTCCTGACCGCGATTGATCCCACAGACCGGTTACAGCAGTTAAGCATCATCCTGGCTCAGGAACTGGATGTGCTGGAACTGGAAACACAAATCCAGAGCAAAGTGCAGGAAGAAGTAGACAAAGGGCAGCGGGAATATTTTCTGCGGGAACAGATGCGGGTCATCCAGGGAGAACTGGGCGAACTCGACAGCCAACTGGCTGAAGTCAATGAACTGCGCGATAAACTGGAGCAAACCGACTTGCCGGAGGAGGTTCAGTCCAAGGCCGAAAAGGAACTGTCGCGGCTGGCCATGATGCCTCCCGCTGCCCCGGAAGTCGGCATTATCCGCACTTATCTGGATTGGCTGCTGGAACTGCCCTGGGCCAACGCCACCGAAGACACCTCAGACATTGGCAAAGTAGCCAAAGCCCTGGACGATAATCATTATGGCATTGGTAAAGCCAAAGAGCGGATTCTGGAATATATCGCGGTCCGCCAGCGAGCCGGCGATAAAATGCGAAATCCGATTCTTTGCTTTGTGGGGCCGCCGGGAACCGGCAAAACGTCGCTGGGACGCTCCATTGCCGAGGCCCTGGGCCGGGAGTTTTTACGCATCAGTCTGGGCGGTATCCATGATGAAGCCGAAATTCGGGGCCATCGCCGGACTTACATTGGAGCTATGCCGGGCCGTATCATCCAGAGTATGCGTCGGGCCGGCACGGTTAATCCCCTATTTATGTTGGATGAAATTGATAAAATAGGCGCCGATTTTCGCGGCGACCCCAGCGCGGCCCTGCTTGAAGCCCTGGACCCGGAACAAAACAATAATTTTTCTGACCATTACCTGGAACTTCCCTATGATTTGTCGCAGGTGTTCTTCATCACTACGGCTAATGTGCTTTATCCCATCCCCTCGGCGCTGCGCGACCGCATGGAAGTGATTGAATTTTCCGGCTATGTCGAAGAAGAAAAATTGGCTATTGCCCGCCAATTTCTTATTCCGCGCCAATTTGAACAGCACGGTCTGGAAGATGTGTCTCTCAATATTTCCAATAGCGCCCTGCAAGGCATCGTGCGCGAATATACCTACGAAGCCGGTGTACGCAACCTGGAGCGGGAAATCGGCCAGATTTGCCGCAAACTCACCCGCCGGCTGGCCGAAGGAAAATCCATCCCCAAAAATGTCACCCGGCAATCGCTGGCTAAATATCTGGGGCCGCCCACGTTTACCGAGCAGCTTATCAACAAAGAGGATGAGGTAGGCGTAGTTACCGGTATCGCCTACACCGAAGCCGGCGGCGATGTAATGCCCATCGAAGTCAACCTGATGCCGGGCAAAGGGCAACTAACCCTGACCGGCCAGCTGGGCGAAGTGATGCAGGAATCAATCCAGGCCGCGCTTTCTTTTGTGCGGGCCAACGCCAAAAGCTACAGAATCAACCCGGACCTGTTTGAAAATAACGACATTCACCTGCACATCCCGGAAGGGGCCATCCCCAAAGACGGCCCCAGCGCAGGTGTAACCGTGGCCGTCGCTTTGATGTCTGTTTTTTCCGGCTACAAAGTACGGCACAATGTGGCTATGACCGGCGAAATTACCCTGCGCGGCAAAATTCTGTCGATTGGCGGCTTTAAAGAAAAAGTGTTGGCCGCGCATCGGGCCGGAGTCAAGACGGTGGTGGTACCGTCGCAAAACAAAAAAGATTTGGTTGATATTTCCAGAAAAGTGCGGCGGGAGATAGATATTCGGTTTGTTGATAAATTAACCGATGCGCTGGATATCGCCTTGATTCCGGTACCCAAAAAGAAACGAAAAAGCTCCAAAAAAACAACCAAACCGGTTTTCCCACCGCCGTCAGCCCAAACAACCGGTGACTCATCGGCTGCTTCCAAGTAGAAATTTACTCCGTTTGCTTTTTTCAAATACCCCGCCAGGGGTATTTTTTTGTCCGTTCAAGCCTGCCCACCGCGATGGGTCTGTCCCACACCTGCCCAGCAAAGCTGTGCGGCGCTGGGGATTTTGGGAACAGACAGGGGGGTACGGGGGGGTATCCCCCCGAATCCCCCCTAGTTTGTCCCAATTTCCAAAAAATTGGGACGCACCCACTGCGATTGAAACGCTTTCTGTTCGGGGGCAGATATTAAAAATGTTAACATCTCGACATAATAGCTTGCACATTATGTCTAATTTAGGTAAAATTAGATTCGGGGTTTGGGTTTTTAGTATGAGTTGCGGAAACAACCACCCCCACTGTTCTCAAGGGGGGCGGAGAGTAGTTCATCCTTCCGCCTTCATCCTTATTTTACAGGGAGGCAAGCGTGACTTCCGAAGTTCGAATATTATTTTTGTTTTTGCTGGTCATTTCCAGCGCCTTGATTTTTATCAGAACGCGCGGAGTACTGCTCGGTTCCATTGAACCGGGCCAGGTTTTGTTGGACTTTTTTCTGGTGCCGGCGGTGATTGGTACAGCAGCCACCTTCTTTTTCATCATTTTCCGGGTTGACCCCATGCCGTTGGTGCGCGACGGCGCCTACCGAATGAGTTTCCGGCAGCTTGTTTCTTATGATGATGCCATCCCCCAGGATTTGCGCGATAATCTGGCCGTTGCCAACGTGGAGCGGGTAGATACAGACGGGGACAATGCTGACGAATGGGTAGTTTACTATAAATTTAATGTGCGAGACAGTACCGGCCCCCTGCAAGTGGTGATTTATGATAACGACCGGGGTAATCCGCCGGTCATCTTTCCCTATGTTTTGCGCGCCCCCGGCCGTGATTATCTGAGCGAAGGCGGCGCCTCGTTGGAAATGGAGTCGGTCACCACCGACCAGAACGGCCAGGACGGCAAAGATTTACAGGAAATCCTGGTCCATGGCGACCGGGAACTGGCTATCTTTCGGTTCCAGCAGAATTCTGAAGCATGGGATTTTCCGCGCGATGCCCCGCCCCGCTACCAGCCCATCGGCTTTTTCCGGGGGAGTGGCGGGGTTCAATTTGATGCCGAAACAAAAAATGTCACCGTCATTGACCGGGGCAAATACAGCCGCAGCCAGTTGATAGTTCGTTCCATTTACCGGCTCAACGAAACCACCAACACCTATTGGGGGCAGCAGTATGGCCCCTCAGACCTGGACCGCACCCTGGCCGCTCCCATCTTCTCCACGGTTGACTTTTTGGGCGGTCCGCCTCAGGATATTTACAGCGCCGCCTTTCCGGAAATCATCGTGATGGCCTTTTATGCCTCCACCTGTGTGGCCGATAACTACACCCTGTGCAATGGCGAAGCGCTTAACTGGGATACCGAAAGGTTCTTGACCGCCGACGCCCGGCTGGAATTTCAAAACGACAATCCGGGTTACTTTGGCCTGACCGGCTTTGAAGATACCCGCGACCTGACCATCACCGATATTTTTTACTACCCCAGCCTGGAAACAGACTCAGATTTGGATACCGCCGGCGGTGGTCGAGATATTGTGACCGGCGAACAACCGCAACAAAATTTAGTTGAAATCAACTTTGCCGTCAATAATATTCCGGCGCCGGAATCATACTATTTTGAAATGGCCTCCCTTGATGGGCAATGGAAGATAGTCCGGCGAGCCAGTGTGCAGAACCTGCCGCCGCTCGGCGCCCCGGCCAGCATCAATACCTCGGCCCAATAAACCCGAAAATATTTTTGGGTTGTTTATCCGGCGGCCTTCTGGTAAAATGAGTCCATCATAAAAATCATTTTGATTACATTTTAAGTTGAGGATACAAACTATGAATTGTCCAAATTGTGGCGCTCAAAATGAACCGGAAGTACGTTTTTGTGTAGAGTGTGGTACGCCGCTGGAAGGCCAACCGGTCACGCCTCCGGTTGAAGAAGAGGATCAAAACGATAAAACAATTCTCTCTTCTATGCCGCTGGTAGCGGAAGAAGCCAAAACCGTGGCTGTTTCGCAAGACGATGTGCTCTCCGCAGTGGATGATGAGCCGGATATCGAAGTTGTTGAAAGCCTGTCCGACAGCTCTGCCGCCTCCGATGCTTCCGTTTCCGGAGAATCATCCGGCCCCTCGTACGGTTCGGTTGATGCCGCCCCGGTCGGTGGTGAGGCCACCCCACCCAAACAGCGGAATTATCTACTGATTGCTATTATCGCCTTTATTGTGTTGTGTTGCTGTTGTGGGGCCGCGGCGATTGGGTTTATGGCTGCCTCCGGCGCGCTCGAAGAAATCATGTATGAATTGGGCGTGATGCTGCCTGTGGCACAGTTCCTGGTTTAACCGAATCTCGGTTGATAAATAAAGGCCGTCTATAATCAGAGACGGCCTTTTCTATAGAGGCCACCACAACCATGCAACCCGACGAAATCAAACAACTCCTGGCCCAAAAACCCGGCTCAACGTTGGCCTTTGCCCGGGAAAACAGCCCGGTAGAAACCCTGGCCGATACACTGGCTGCCTTTGCCAACGGCCGGGGCGGTACCCTGGTGATGGGCGTATCGGATAAGGGCCGGCTCAAAGGGCTGACCAACCCGGAAGATGCGCTTGATAACGCCATCTCGGCCGCGTTCTTTTGCGACCCGCCGCTGATTATTCCCATGCCGGTATTGGTTCAGGTCGATGATAGGCCTGTCCTGGTCGTCGAAGTGCCGACCGGGTTGCCCCATGTTTACCGTTCGGCCAACCATTATCTGATTCGGGAGGGAGACCAAAATGTGGGCCTCTCCACCCGTCATTTGCGCCGCCTGATGCTGGAGCGGGGACAAACCAGCTTTGAGCGCACCATCGCCCCGGAAGCCAAACTGTACGACCTGGACTGGCAAAAAGTGGCCACCTACGTGGGCAATGTTCCGGCCCTGATGGCCGACTCAGAAGAGGACGCCTTACTCAAGCGGGTCTGTCTGGCCAAAGATGACGAGGACAATTTGCGGCCTACCAATGCGGGGTTGCTGTTGTTTGGGCATAATCCCAGCCGGTTTATCCCCTCCGCCGAAATAATTGTGGTGCGGTATCAGGGCCTGCAAATGAGCGACCAGTTCATTCGCGAGGATATTACCGGCCCCCTGCCGGACCAGATTCGGCAAGCCGAGGCCTTTGTGGCCCGTCATCTGGAGCGCAGTCATCATCTGGATGGCCTGGCCCGCACCGAACATTCCGCCTTTCCGCTGGATGCCATTCGCGAAATTATTGTCAACGCGGTGGCCCATCGGGCCTATCACATTGGCGGCGATAGCATTCGCCTGTTTGTTTTTGCAGACCGGCTGGAATGTTACAGCCCCGGTCGCCTGCCCGGACACATTACCATTGATAACATCCTGACAGAACGGTTCAGCCGCAACGAGGCTATTGTGCAGGTTCTATCCGATATGGGCTATATTGAACGGCTGGGCTACGGCATTGACCGCATTGTGCGCCGCATGGCCGAAGAGGGGCTGGCCGCGCCCAAATTCGAAGAAACGCCCGCCGGTTTCAAAGTCACCCTGTACAGCCGCTCCCAGGATAGTCTGTCGAGCCAGCCGGTTTCTGATACGGTGCGTCGCTGGCTGGCCCAGGGGCTAAACGAACGGCAGATTTCGGCCATGAATTTTGTCATGGACAACGGGCGCGTCACCAACAGCGATTACAGCAACCTCTGTCCACATGTGTCCACCGAAACCCTGCGCCGCGATCTGGCCGATTTGGTGGAACGGGATATGCTGTTGCGTGTTGGCGAGAAACGGGCCACCTATTACATTTTGAAGTGACATTAATTAATGAAACGACGCGTCTACATTGCCGACACCGGCGGGACCATCGGCATGAAAAAAACAGCCGAAGGCTATGCCCCTGCCCCCGGCTATCTGGCCGAGCAGATGGCCGCCATGCCGGAACTGCAAAGCGACAACATGCCGGCCTACGATATTCACCAGTACGACCCGCTGCTGGATTCATCCAACATGACTCCGGTGGATTGGGCCAGGATTGCCCACGATCTGGCTGCCCATTACGATGAATACGATGGGTTTGTGGTTCTCCACGGCACCGATACCATGGCCTACACCGCATCGGCGCTGCCGTTTATGCTGCAAGGGCTGCAAAAGCCGGTTATTTTTACCGGCTCGCAAATCCCCCTGTGCGAAGTGCGCAACGATGCCCGTGAAAATCTGATTACGGCGCTGTTGCTGGCGGCTGACTATCCTATCGCCGAGGTTTGTTTGTATTTTGGCAATAAATTATTGCGCGGCTGCCGCTCGGTTAAGGTTGATGCCGATGGTTTTGCCGCTTTCGATTCGCCGAACTATCCGCCGCTGGGCACAGTGGGGATTGATATCGAAATAAACTGGCAGTTGGTCCAATCACCCACCGGACGGCGCCGGGCTTTGGTTGTCACTGAACTGGGCCAGACTCACATTGGCGCCTTGCGGCTCTTCCCCGGCATTTCTGCCGAAATTATGAGCCATTTTTTGCAGCCGCCGTTACAGGGGCTGGTGTTGGAGGCGTATGGGGTGGGTAATGGCCCCGGTGACGATGAAGCTTTTATGGCCGCCCTGCAAGAGGCCACGGCGCGGGGGGTGGTCATTGTGGATTGCACCCAATGTTTGACCGGTACCGTAGACCTGGGCGATTACGCCACCGGCTCGGCCCTGGCCAAGGTGGGGGTCATTAGCGGTTTTGATATGACCGTTGAAGCGGCCCTGACCAAACTCCATTATCTTTTTAGCCAGAATTTACCCATCGAAACCATCAAGCGGTTGATGCAAACCAATCTGCGCGGCGAATTGACCCCCTCAGTGCGGTATTAAATAAAAAGATGATCCTGACTGCGGATCATCCTGGTTTGGGGGAAAACGACTTTCTGTTTTAACCGCCTCTAACCAGCTCGGTTATTTTAAGCAGAGAGGTTGAAACCAGTTCTTCCGGTCGAGCTATGACAGCCGGATTGCCCCCCATCGCGGCAATAGCCAATATTTCAGAGGCAGGGGGAACAGCCGCCGCTACCCGGCGTCCCAACTGTTCTTCCAATTCGGCTGGTTTAATCAGGGTGTTTGATCTGGCCCGGATTACGCTAATCAGGCTGGTTCGGTCAATCAGGCCCCAACTGCGTAACGTGTCCAGATCAATCCGGG
>Ga0180430_10002125_pt1 | contig 18294 bp, 6 predicted proteins | sample SS_ome_9_FD_132999 | JGI IMG/M metagenome (GOLD analysis project Ga0180430, IMG submission 132999) | Hypersaline lake sediment archaeal communities from the Salton Sea, California, USA - SS_1_S_2 metaG | ecosystem: Environmental > Aquatic > Non-marine Saline and Alkaline > Hypersaline > Sediment... | reverse complement strand
TACTTTTCCGCAAGCCCGCGATCGCTTCACTCCTGCGTAGCGCCGAGCGTGAGCGAGGCGAGATGTGCGGGGAGCGGTCGCAGGATGAAGCCGGCCGGAACCCTCGCTCACGCTCGGGTCTACATTTCCTCCAACCCGCGATCGCTTCGCTCCTGCGTAGCGCCGAGCGTGAGCGAGGCGAGATGTGCGGGGAGCGGTCGCAGGATGAAGCCGGCCGGAACCCTCGCTCACGCTCGGGTCTACTTTCCCCCACCCCACGATCGCTTCGCTCCTGTGTAGCGCCGAGCGTGAGCGAGGCGAGCTTCGGCAGGGAACGTCGCAGGGCAAGCCGCCGGAACCCTTGCTCACGCTCGGGTCTACTTTTCCCCACCCGCGACCGCTTCACTCCTGTGTAGCGCCGAGCGTGAGCGAGGCGAGCTTCGCCAGGGAACGTCGCAGGGCAAAACGGGGGAGCCCTCGCTCACGCTCGGGTCTACTTTTCCCCACCCCGCGATCGCTTCGCTCCTGTGTAGCGCCGAGCGTGAGCGAGGCGAGCTTCGGCGGGGAACGTCGCAGGGCAAAACGGCCGGAACCCTTGCTCACGCTCGGGTCTACTTTTCCCCAAGCCCACGATCGCTTCGCTCCTGCGTAGCGCCGAGCGTGAGCGAGGCGAGCTTCGCCAGGGAACGTCGCAGGGCAAAACGGGGGAGCCCTCGCTCACGCTCGGGTCTACTTTCCCCCACCCCACGATCGCTTCGCTCCTGCGTAGCGCCGAGCGTGAGCGAGGCGAGATGTGCGGGGAGCGGTCGCAGGGTAGAACGGGGGGGAACCCTCGCTCACGCTCGGGTCTACATTTCCTCCAACCCGCGATCGCTTCGCTCCTGCGTAGCGCCGAGCGTGAGCGAGGCGAGCTTCGCCAGGGAACGTCGCAGGGGAAAACGGGGGGGAACCCTTGCTCACGCTCGGGTCTACTTTTCCCCAAGCCCACGATTGTCTTGCGCCGGGGTTCGCGCTACAACGCAACACGATGAAAACGCTTCTCTCGTCTTTCTGCGCCTGGCTCACGATCGCGGCGGCATCGGCCGCGGAGCGTCCGAACATCCTGCTCATCTTCACCGACGACCAGGGATGGAACGACGTCGGCTGCTACGGGTCCGAGATTCCCACGCCGCACATCGACCGGATCGGCGCGGAGGGCCTGCGCTTCGAGAACTTCTACGCCGCCTCCTCGATCTGCACGCCCTCGCGTTTCGGGCTTCTCACGGGACGCAACCCGGTTCGCTCGCGGCACCAGTTGCTCAGCGCGCTCATGTTTCTCGCCGACGAGCATGCCGAGACGGGGATCCAGCCGGGAGAAACCACCATCGCCACGGTGTTGCGGGACGAGGCCGGATACGACACCGCTCTCATCGGCAAGTGGCATCTCGGTCATGGCACGCGGGACCTGCTCCCGCTCCGGCACGGATTCGACTTCTTCCGGGGTCACACCGCCGGCTGCATCGACTTCTTCACGATGACCTACGGGATCCTCCCCGACTGGTATCACGGCGACGAGCTGGTCACCGAAAACGGCTACGCGACCGAGTTGATCACCGACGAGGCGGTCGACTGGCTCGCGGCGCGCGAGGACGCGGAGAAACCGTTCTTCCTTTTCCTCGCCTACAACGCGCCCCACTTCGGCAAGGCATACAGTCCCTCCGACGAGGCGCCGGTGAACATCATGCAACCGCAGGCGGCCGACCTGAAGCGGGTCGAGTTCATCGACGACAAGATCCGCCGGGAGTTCGCCGCCATGACGGTCAACCTCGACGACGGCGTGGGCCGGGTTCTCGACACGCTCGACGCGTCCGGTCTCGCCGGGTCGACGCTCGTGATCTTCCTGACCGACCACGGCGGCGACCCGACCTACGGCGGCAGCAACGAACCGCTGCGCGGTGACAAGGCCACGCTCTTCGAGGGCGGGATCCGGGTGCCGTGCCTGATGCGCTGGCCCGGTGTGATCGAGGCCGGGCAGGTCACCGGGAGCCTCGCCTGGGCGATCGATCTCTTTCCCACCTTCTGCGCGCTCGCGGGCGCGGACGTGCCGGAGCCCGCCCTGATCGACGGGGAAGACATCAGTCCACTCCTCCTTCGCGGGGAAGCGTCGCAACGCGAGCGCGAGATGCTGTGGGAGACGGGAACGCATTCCGAACTCGGACGCCGTCCCTGGCGCGCCTACCGTCACGGCGACTACAAGTATCTCTCGACCCCGGACGAGGGTGAGTTTCTCTTCGACCTGTCCGCCGATCCCAACGAAGAAACCAACCTTGCCGACGGGGACCCCGAGCGCCTCGCCAAGTGGAAGAAACGCGCCGGATGGCTCGCGGATTCCTACCGTCGCGGCGTTTCGTCGGGCGAGCGGTAGCCAGGCGCTCTCGGTCTCACCCTCCGGTCGAGAAGATCCGTTCGAAGATGCTCTTGCTCTTCTCGGGTTCGGTATCCTCCATCGAGGTCTGCTCCTCGAGGATCGCCTCGATCTCCTCGGGAATGACCGGGCGGATCGTCTGCGGACCCTCGATCTCGGGCACATCGATGTCGTCGGTCTCGACCCGGTTCGGGTTGCTGCGGAGAAAGGTGTTGATCGGCATGCGCACGGTGCGCGCCTCATAGCGCAGCTTCCGGTGCTGGTCGAGGAAATAGCGCGGGGCATAGTAGGTGGCGTAGGTCCGGGGATACTTCGTCCGGTGCATGCCGACGCGCAGGTCCTTCCGGATCTCGAAGTGGAGGTGGGCCGCATACATGTTGTAGGGGCCCCTTCCAATCGTTCCCAGCTGCTGGCCCCGCGTCACCCGCTCGCCCTCCCGCACCATCCGGACCTTGAGGTGCCCGTAAAGCGAGTCGACGAAGGCGATCTGCCCATCCTTGCCGCGGTAGGCGTGGCGAACGATGACCACGTTTCCCCACCCGCGCTTGTAATCCTGCGAGAAGACGACAACCCCGTGCGCGATGTTGTAGACGGGATCCCCCTCGTCGGTGTTGCCGCCCCCGTTCCCGTTCCAGTCCTCTCCGAGGTGGCCGTTCTGGGTGAAACCGCGGTAGACGTAGTACCCGTACGCGTTCGGTTTTCCGACCGGGTAGTCGAAGCCGTCCGCGAGGATCGCGGTCGTGTAGGACTGCGCCCGCAAACCGGACACCGCGGCACACACGACCAGCAGGAACCCGGCCCGCCGGAGGGCGGGCAGGATGCGCCGAATCGAGAGGCCATGGTCCATCGTGGGGGGGAGTGGGAGCATTCCGCAATGAAATTACAACGCCTCGCGAAATGAAGACCTTAGGCGAAAGGGGGTCAAGGCACTCCTGACTCAGCGAGTTCCGGGTTCCGGCTTCAGGCCGCTACCCCGAAGCGAAACCAACAGAAACATCCGATACCGGCCGCGAAGCAGTAGAGGGCGAACCACTCGAATTTTCCGCGGCGGATCGATTCCAGCACGGTGTAGATCGCCGCCAGCCCCGAGAGGAACGCCACGACGGCCCCGGCGAGGTAGTTCGTGAGAAGGGACATGTCGATCGTGTCGAGGTCCTTCGCCTCGAGCAGAGTGGCCGCGGCAATCGCAGGCACGGCCATGAGAAAGGAAAACTCCGCCGCGTCGGAGGACTTCGTGCCGGCCAGCATCCCGGACACGATCGTCGCGCCCGATCGGGAAATACCCGGCAGGATCGCGAACGCCTGCCCGATCCCCATGGCGAGAGCCGACGGGGCGCGGACCGGTTCTTTCCCCCGCCGTGCGAGCATCCGGGGAAGGAGAAGGAGGGCACCGGTCACGAGGAGAAGGAGCGCCACCGTGGCCGGCTTCTCGTAGACGCTCTCGAAGCCGTCCTTGAGCGGTGAAAATCCCACGATGCCCGCGGGAATACTGGCGATGATGAGATACCCGAACAGCCTTCTCTCTCGGGCCAGATCGGACCGGAACGGGGGTAGAATCGCGAGAAAGATCCGCCACAACGGCTTCCAGAAATAGATCACGACCGAAAGGAGCGTCCCGAAGTGGACGAGAATCTCGAAGGTCACCCCGGGATCATCGACGCCGAGAAACCGCTGCGTCAGGACGAGGTGACCGGACGAGGAAACGGGAAGGAACTCGGTCAACCCCTGGACGAGGCCGAGTACGATCGCTTCGAGAAAGTTCATGGGAGACTCGGGACGCGGTCACCGTCTGGACCGCTCGCCCGGAAGGCCAAGATCATTCCGCCGTTCCCCGGAAAAACAAGATCGAATCCCCCAGCCGCGGTGATTTCTCCCGCCGATCTCGGGGCGTCGATCGCCTCGATGGAGGTCCCGCGACACCGCACCGGGCAGGAAAACAAAAGTTTCGCATCGCGGCGTCTCAAAAATGAAGGATTTTCTCAGTTTTCTCTTGTCTTTATACAAAAAGCAGTCTGTATTTGCGAGGTACCGGGGCGGCTATTGATTCTGTGCTTTTTAGAAAAGTCAGACCCTCGCCTTGTGAACCGCATTCCCAACCACCATTCTCATGGCAGACGAAGAACCGCCGGAATTGATGACCGTCAAAGAGACGGCCGAGTATCTCCGCATTCCGCTCCCCACCGTGTATTACCTCGTGCAGCGGGGACAGCTTCCTGCCATTCAGATCGGCGGCCGCTGGCGCATCAAGCGAAGCCTCCTCGACCGCGACATTCTCAAGACGGACGAAGGCGGACAGCCGACCGTCCTCGTCGTCGATGACGACCCGGCGCTCCAGACGCTGTTCAAGCAGTTTCTCAAGAAGGCCGGCTTCGGTCGCATCGTGGTGGGAACGGGAGCGGAAGCGCTGAACTACGCCGAGAAGCAGCGGTTCGACCTCGTCTTTCTCGATCTCAAGCTGCCGGACATCCCCGGCGACGAACTCTACGCGAAGCTCAAGGCGCAGTATCCCGACCTTCCCATCGTCATCATCACCGGTTACCCCGACAGCGACATCCTGACCAAGATCCTCGCGAGCGGGCCCGTCACCGTCATCAAGAAGCCGATCGAATACGACCAGCTCAACCGGACGGTGAAGATTCTCGGTCACAAGGGGACCGACGCCGCCTGATCCGGCCGGACAGTCTTCCAACAGATCGACCCGACAGGGTCGCCACCGAAAGGCCACTCTCCCGGAGTGGCCTTTTTTCGTGGCCGGAAGGCGGAACGAACGGACGGAGAGCAGTCTCGAGGCTCCCCTGTTCCATCGAATCGGACCGGGGACCCCTGTCTCGCCCCGCCATCCCCCCGTATGGGACGGGGCACGGCGGTGCCGAAAGGCCACCACGAGAGAAATGCTCAATACAGCGCCGCGGGGAATGCGGTGCCTACCGACGCGCTACGATGCCATTGTGCCGCGACGCGGACGCTCCGCCGAACTCCTGCCCGATTCACGCGTTACGCCGGCCCGCCAGAGAAAGCACGGCGGCCATTGGACAACTCACCACCCAGCCTCGGATCAGAACGTCGCCCGCGCCCCGATGTGCCAGCGGCCTTCCTCGCCATCGTCGACTCCGCTCTCCGAAACCTGGAGACCATAATCGACGCGCAGCGTGAACCAATTTTCCAGCTGGTAGCGGAAGCCGGCACCGACACTGCCGATCGAGCGATCCACCTCCCCGGGCAGCAGGATCTCGCTCGTGACCGAGCCATGGTCATAGAAGATCAGGCCCCTCCCGGCGTCCTGCACGTTGGAGAACCCGAGGAAGTTCGAGGGGAAGAAGGTCGGCGTGCGCAACTCGAGGCTTCCCACGATCCCGCGGTCGCCCTGCACGAAGCGCTGCTCGAAACCGCGCACCGAATCATACCCCCCGGCACCGAGAGTCTCCGAGGCGAGAAGATTGGCATTGGCGAGCTGCCCGTCGAGGCGGGCGTGACCGGTCCAGCCGGCGAGGAGGTCCTGGTCGCGCTCGATCCGAACCCGGCCGTAGGTATACTGCGCCGTCGCGCCTCCGCGCTGCGTGCCGAAGATGGCGTCGGTGTTGAGTCCGGTCGCGTTGCCCGGCGAATCGACCACGTCCATCTCGAGACGCCAGGTTCCGGTGTCGTCGCGGGCGAGAATGTTGTATCCGAGGCTGTATTGCAGGATCTCCGACGTCGTGTCGAACACCCGCGCCCCGTTGAAGGCGAGATCGCTGTTCGTGCTCTTCTGGTCGAGACCCAACTCAAACTCGTGCGTCATCCGGCCGACGGAGGGAAGCGGCACGGCGTAGCGCACGCTGCCCTGCTTGTTGAAGCCGCCCGACTGCAGCGTGATTCCGGCGACATTCCGGCGGGAGAAGCTCTCGGTATAGGCCCCGAGGAAGGTCAACTGGTGCTGCCACGGGAGGTAACTCGCGAAGACGCCCGAATGACCCCAGAGGTCGTTCTGCTCGTCGAAATTCGACGTGTACTGGTAGCTCAGGATGCTGTTGACATCGAAGAAGAGCGGACCGGTCCAACTCGCCCCGAAGATCGCGCGATTGGTTCCGAGGATATCCGTTCCCGAATTCTCGTAAGCGGCATAGGCGGAAACGGCGTTGTACTGGTTGCTACGCAGGATCACGTCCGTCTCCCCGTATCCACCACCCGGGCTGTAGACGAGGTCGACGCGCCGCGAGGGATGCTTGTTGATCCAACTGAGATCCTGGAGAAGATCGCTCTCCCGGATCTCGTCGCCGCGCTCCATCTGGATCTGGCCGGCGAGAGACCGAGCCTCGTTGTTGTTCGTGCCTTCGACGATCACATCGCCGAGGCGGCCCTCGATGATGACGAGTTGGAGCACACCGCTCTGGATCTCCTGCTCCGGCACGAGGACGTCGACCACGGGCAGGTCGCTGCGGCGGTAGGCGATCACCGCGTCGCGAACCATCTGGTTGAGACCCCCGAGGGTGAGACTGCTGCCGATGCGGGAATCGAAGACGCTCGCGACCCGGGGTGGCAGGTCGACTCCATCCGTCTGCAATCCCGAGACCGAACCCAATCCCGACCGGCGCACGTCCTGGGTCGTCCGCACCACGAGAATTCCGCGCAGATTCGACGTGAGCGGGGTCGCGTCGAGACTGGGCGAACCACCCGAGTAGGTCTGCGATCCGGCCGGTTCCATCTCGCGCTCGGGCAGACGTCCCGGGCGGGACTGCACTTCGGGCACATCGCCACTGGTACGGAAAGGATTGAGCCAACGGAATTTGCGGTCGTCGCTGTCGGCCGACTCGCCCTGGGTGCCTCGGGCCCACCAGACCTGAGCGGCGCGGGGCGGCTTGTCTCCCCGGTAGACGAGGGTGTCGTTCTGCACGTAGGTCGAGCCGGGATCGAAGGGCTTCAACTCCCGCTTGTTGGGGGTTTCCGGCGCCTCCATGTTGCCGACGTAGTTTTCGTGATGGCGACGCTGCGACTCCACCTGCACCAACGCGGTGGACGGATCGGGTGGCGCAAGATTCACGGTCGCCGCCCTCTCCTGTTCCTTGGCCATGCGCCGTGCATCGTTCTCCGCCTTGCGCTGCTCGTAGCGGGCGACGCGCAGATTGCGCCTCTTCTCCTTGGAGGACACCTGGTCGGGCGTCCGGAAATCGGGCAAGGGAGGCAGGATCGCGAGGGGATCTTCCTGCGCCACCATCATCTCCTCGGGCCAGTATTCCTCCTCCTCTCCGAACGGCTTGAGCAGCTGGCCGCTCGCGGTCGTCGCATTGTCACTCGACGAGATCTTGTTGTTGACGTTGATGGTCTGCTCGGAAGGACCCGTCTGGGGCTTTCCCTTGATCGCCTTGGTCATGCGCTGACCGAAGCTCGCTTCGGGGGGCTGATCGGCGGGACGGGTGTAGACATTCGACTCCTCCCGGTCCCGCACCGCCTTGCGGTTCGACTTGGCCTTCTTGAAAAGTCCCTGCTTATCGGTGGGATCACCCAGGTCGAGATCGGGGATGGGAGGTAACCCTCCCAATTCGGAATCCTGCGCCGTCAGGGTCCACGGGCACACCATGGCGCCGACAACGATCAGGAGTATCGTGAAAAGCCTGTTCATCAACACCTAACAAAAAAAACGCCGGAGACGGGAATCGATTCCGCCTCCGGAGTTTGAAAGAGCCTGCTCCGGTTCGCAAGGGGAAAATCGGATTTTTCCCCCGGCGATGCCGGCGTCAATCGAGCACCCGGGTCGTTTCCGTGAACGGTGCACCGAACAGACGGAAGCTGGAATACTGGCTCGTTCCGGGGTCGTAGACGTAGAAAGTCAGGCCGACGATGCCCTGTCCCCGCGCTCGCTCGAGGCGTTTCCGGTATTCTTCCTCCATCTCCTCATCGGAGAACGGATTCCGGCTGTCACCGAAGAGGCTGTCGAGGCCCCGCTCCAGAGGCGACTGGCTCGATTCCTGTTCCTCTTCGAATCCCTCGAAGGGGCCGAGGAAGGCGTAGAGGCCATCGAGAGCCCCCTCGAGATACTGGTCGTCGATCGCGTCCTCATCACGCTGGAAGAGCTCGAAGAAATCGCTCGAGAAGACGAACGTATCGAAATCGAACGGCGGGAAGACCGGAGGCGGAGGCGGAGGCGGAGGCGGCGGAGGAGGAAACTCCGTCGGCACTGCCTCGATCGAATCGTAGTAGAGCGTGTAGAGGCCGGTCGCCACACCCTGAGCCGTGTCCCGGTAGATGTCGGCCGAGGTGCCGAGCCCACCCGCGATCAGCTGTGAGAGATTCACGAGTCCACCGGGGGAATCGACCAGGGCCACGCTCTGCGAAGCGCCCGATCCATCTCCCGCGGGGAAGTTGTTTCCTCCCTCGAACCCGTTCGCGGCCGCGACGCCTTCCTCATCCCACCAGAGGTCGGGCCGCAGAAAGACCTCGTCGGATCGCCCGGCCAACTCTTCCTGGCTCTTGTCGAGGCCACCGAAGTTCGATCCGGGAGTGCCGGCATAGGTGTCGTTCGCCTCGTTCAGACGGGTCGTCGTGTCCATCTGGTTGAGGTCGCGGGTCGGCATGAAGAACTGGAGCATCGATCCTCCCCCGAAACCGCCGCTGGTGAAAACGGTCTCGTTGGTGGCCTCGAGAATCCCGTCCCCACCGAAGAAGGGATTGTTCCGGCTCACCGCGATCCGGGTGTCGTTGTCCTGGATGAGATTGTTGGACACATCGGGGTCGGCGTGACCGACGAGCGTGTGATCGAAGCGGGCGTCGTCGCCCGCCGCCACGGTGATGTCACCCGCCCGGCTTCCCTGGGCCGGCTGGCGGAAGATGAGAGACAGGTTTCCGAACTCCTGCGGATCGCGCAACCAGTCGCCGTGTCCGATCATCACGTAGTTGTTGTTGGCGCTTTCCCCGGTTCCGGCGGCCTCGAAGAATCCGTCCACCGTGGTGATGTCGTTTCCGACGAGAACCGTGATGTTGCCCTCGAGATCGCCCGTGATGGCCGGGCCCCCGTGACCGATCTGGGCGAGTGCACCGAACAACTCGGTGTTGGCGGCGGTGGTGTTGCCCCCCTCCATCCGCAGGTTGTTGCCAACCGTCACCGTGATATTCCCCGACATGTCCGCGAAGGCGACGGCATCGTCGTCACTCTGGGCACCGGTCGGCGTATCCGGGCGGAACAAGGCAGCCCCGTTCTCGGCGCTGAAGTGTCCGATCTTCGCGAGATTGAAGCGCGACGTTTCGTCGCCCTGCTCTTCCTCGGTCCGCTGCGATCCCCGGATCGTGAGGTTGTTCCCGACGTGGACGGTGATATCGCCGTTGGCCGGCGCGTCCAACTGGAATCCGCCGTTACCGATGAAGGCGGCGGCCCCGTTCGTCTCGGCGAACGATCCACTCGATGGCGTGAAGGACCACGCGTTGGGACTTCCCTCGAGCAGGAGGTTGCGTCCCGCCGTCACCGTGATGTCGCCGGTGAACCCGAGCGGGAGGACGTTGAGGCGCGCCTGATCGTTACCGAGGTCCGAGGCGAAACCGTGACCGATCTGCACGTGCGTTCCCGCCGCCGGGCGGTTCTGCGTGCCGTTCCCACTCGTCGTGGTCGCGGCGGCACCGACACCGCCCTTGAGGGTCACGTTCCCACCCGCTTCGACGGTGATGTCGGACTTCGCATCGAGTCCGTTGATGAGTTCGCCTTCACCCGGCACGACGATGTCGAGGTTGTTCCGCACGCCGCCGTGCCCGATCTGGACCGGGTTGTTGAAGGAGAAATCGCCGTAGCCGCTCGTTCCCCGGTTCCGGTTGTTCTCGAACTCGAAGGTGGGATCGGGATCAAGGCTGCCGAGCGACTCGGGATCGAAGACTCCGAACTCACCCTGCCCGTCGAGAATCACGTTGCCATCGGCCGTGACCATGATGTCACCACCCAGCTCCATCGCGTGGATGGCGGTGTTGTCGACCCGCGCCTCGTCGCCACTACCGTGTCCGAGGCGGGTATAGTAGCCGTCGTGGTTACCCGGCTGCATGAGAAGCGTGCCTCCGAGATCCACGGTGATGTCACCGACCTTGTCATCGTAATTGGCCGCGCTGTTGCTGTCGCGCAGGGCATCGGTGTTCTGCCCCCCGTGGCCGATCTGGGTGAAGGCGTCGTCCAGGATGTTCTGCAGGCCGGGATCGCGCGCGAACTGGTTGTCGGTTTGAACCGGCCCCACTCTCAGGTGATCCATCGTGATGTCTCCACCGGCGGTGATGGTGATATCGGCCGTCGACGAGGTGAGATCCAGGGTCAGCATCTGGTTCAGGTTCTCGTTGCCGGGATAGACATTGAGATCGGTGGTGTAATCGATCGTGGCGGTCGTGCCGCTCACCGAGGTCGCGATGTCGGTTTCCACGCCGTCGAAGAAGAAGTCCTCGACCCGGTTGTATTCGCCCGCGACCTGGCCCCAGGCATCCTTGCCCTGGTGACCGATCTGCGCGTAGGAATCTCCCATCGAGCCGGAGCGGACGAGGATGTCGCCCCCGACATCGATCGCGATATCGCCGGCAAAGTAGAAGAAGCCGCTCCGGTAACCGCCATGGCCGACCTGGGCCTGGGAGCGGGGATGACGACCCACGCCGTTGTTCACGTTCCCCGCGTTCCCGGTGTAGTCCTCGATCCCGCCGCCCTGCACGGTCAAGTTCCCGCCGGCATCCACGGAGATGTTCCCCGCGATCAGGCTGGAGGTCTCGTAGTCGGCGAGTTCGTTGCCGCCGTGACCGATCATCGCGAAATCGAAGGTGTCGTTGCCCGCGATCACGTTCACGTCGCCGCCAGCGGTGACCGCCACGTCGCCGGTGAGGGTGAAGAAGGTGAGGGAACGGTTGAGTCCGTCTCCGACCTCGCCGAAGACGGAGGCCGAACCGGTGTCGTCGCCATCGCCATCCGGAATCCGGAACTGGACCAGCTCGCGGTCGCGGTTGTTGCCGTTGGTGCGGTGCCCCGACTCCTCCGCCCAGAAGGCGAAACTCGAGCCACCGTGACCGATCATGGCGAAACGACGGTCGCGGCTGGTCGTCAGTCCGCCGTCATCATTCCCGTCGATCCCGTCCGACTGGTCCGGCGTGGTGAATCCGCGCACGTCGACACGCCCCGTCCGGGCCTCGACCGTGATGTCACCGTCGAAGTGATTCAGCACACTGCCGTCGAGGGCATCCACCGTCACCACGCCGATCTGGGGATCGGAAAGAGCACGCGTAGCGGGGTTGCGGGTTCCGGAGGTAAAGGTGTCCCCCTGGGAAAGGTCGTTGCCGTCGACGATGCCGTCGCCGTTCTTGTCGTAGGTCAACTGCTGGTCCGCGGTCGCCGTCTGGTCGATGTTCGTTGCACCCGAAAAAAGCTCGCCGCGGCGGAGAAGCGGATCGTTGAAATCGTCCGTGCCCGCGAAGAATCGGATCTGGGCATCGGCGTTGTTCGAGGGATCCCAGTAGGCGTAGCCGCTGGTGGTGTGACCGATCTGTGCGATCGAGCGAGTCTGGCTTCCCGCCTGCACATCCACGTTCGACGCCGCCCGCACGGTGATGTCACCAATCATCGAGCCGAATTGCCCGACACCGCCATGCCCGATGACGGCTCCGGTGCCACCTCCGGCACCACCGTTGTTATCGTCTCCCGGGTTTGCAGCCGATCCGAGACGCTGGTGACCGATGAGAAGCACCGATCCACTGCCGGTGACCTCGGCGCTCGTGACGATGCCCGCACCCACGTCGTATTCGAGACTGTCCCGATCGGCACCAGCGTAAACCGAAATGTTCCCGTAAACCGGGTTGAGACGGGCGATCGACATCGCGGACCGGTCGTTGGTGGCGCCGTTCTGGCTCCAGCGGCGCACGTGTTCCCCCTGCTCGACGCCCCCGTTGTTCAGAGCACGCTGGTCGGCCCAGCCGGCCGAATCGCCGCCGTGGCCGATGTAGGCACCGCTCTGGGAGCGACCGCCGCCCCGCACTTCCACGTTGGCGGTCGCGACCACGTTGATATTGGCCATCTCGTCGGTGTTGATCGATCCATCCAGGTTGCGGCCACCGGCCCCGTTCTCGGGACGCAGGCCTCCGAGCCCGGCCGGATCGGGGGATTCCGCATCGATGTGATGCCACCACCAGTTCCCGACCCGGGAGCTGTTGTAGTGAATCGCGTAGGGAATGAAGGTCGGATCGGTGTTCGCGCTGGAGTAGGCAGTCTCATCGGCAGTTCCGAACTTGCCATCGAGCACGCCGGTGCTGTTGATTCCGTAGACCCCGTCGGCGATCCCGTCGCCGTCGATGTCCACCTCCTGCATGAAGTCGTTCCCGGCGATGCCGACGACGGGATCGTCGTCGATTTCGAGGGCGCGGTCGTTCAGGTCGAAATCGTAGGCCGTCCCGCCATCCTGTCGATTGAAGCGCGGCGCGAAGACCTGGCCGGAATCGGCGAATCCGAGCTGGGTCCAGCGACTTTCCGAGTTGGTGTCGGCCGCAGTCACGAGCACATTGGCGCCCGCCACGTTCGTGTTACCGAAGCGGCTGCCGACGTTGATGTGAGTCGTCTGCGCCGCGCTACCGATCACGACCGACCCGCCATTGACGCCGAACTGGCCGTTCTCGAGATAGAAGTCCCAGGCGCCCTGGGGGTTGTTCCCGGCCAGTTGCGTATCCCCCTCGTCGCCGGTCCACCCCGCCATGAGGCTGATCGACCCGCCACCCGAGGTCCGGATGTGATTCTCGATGATGATCGAACCCGAGGCGAAGGCCCCGAAGCTCGCGTTCGAATTCGTCCACTGGATCGCGAGGTTGCGCTGGTGATTCGGGTCGTCGAAATCCAGGCTCCCGTCCCCGAGGTTTCCGGCGGTGTTGCTCCCCCCCTCGTTGCCACCCAAGTTAATGAAATCGAAAAAGATGTTCCCGCTGTGGGTTGCGATGATCACGTTCGTCCCGCCCTGGAGCATGTCGTTGATGTCCGCCACCTCCATCTCGTTCGAGCCGGGATTGCCTCCGAAGAAGCCGACGTTGATGTCGCCCGGGTCGAGAAGGACGGTGCCGGAGAGGCCGTTCACCGCATTGGCCCGGGCCTGTCCGTTGAAGACGAGGGTGTCGAAACCGGACACCTCGATGAGGCCACCGTTCCCGATCACACCGGAAGCCGAGGCACTGACCTCGCCGCGAAAAATCGTGTCGTTGTTCGACCAGATCACCACGGACCCGGCGTTGCCCGCCGAAGCGTCGGCGGTGAGGGTCGCACCCCGCGCCACGATCACCTCGTCGGCCTCGCGCAGACCGACATTGGCGCCCTGGAATTCGCCGCCGACCCGGATGCGGCCGCCCCCGGTCGCCCCATCGGCATCCACCGCGGCGGTGCTGAACACCTCGATCTCGCGAGCGGTCACGTCGACCTGACCTCCGTTGCCGAAGTCTCCACTCGCATCGATGATCCCGTTCACCGTGGCGCGCTCGATCGCATCGACGGCCACCATGCCTCCATCCTGGACGGAGGACACATCGATCGTGGACCCGGTCCCCTGCTCGATCCTGCGACCGACCACCGACACGGTTCCTCCCGCACTGTCGCCACCGGCGTCGAGGGTTCCGCCCACCTGGACGGTGCCCGCATCCCCCGCGTCGACCTCGATATCGCCCCCTGCGGTTCCGCGGCGAGCAACGATGCTGCTGCTCCGGCCGAGGTTGATGTTCGAACTCCGTCCCCCGGCGGAGAGGCGCACCCGGCCCCCGCTCCGCGTCGCTCCGGTCGCGCGGACGGTGCCGCCGTTGTTGATCGCCAGGGCATAGACGTTTCCGTGGGACTTCAGTTCGGCCGACGCGCCCTCGATGACCCCGCTGTTGTTGATTCCCGTCCCCTGGTAGTCGGAGGCGCCCTTCACCGTGATCTTTGCGCCGTTGGCCTCGTTCACGAGAATATCGCCGCCCGAGCCGAGGGCGACCGTGCCGTTGAGTGCACCGATCTGCCCCTGGTTGTCGACGAATCCACCGAGGAGGATCACGTCACCATCAGCCGAACTGATCGTTCCGAAGTTCGTCACCCCGGTGGTGGCATCGCCATAGTAGCGGCTCGGTCCGCCGTTGAGAAAATCGTCGTTGTCGATGTCGAGCGTCGACAGGGTCACCGAACCACCCACGTCGATCACGCCGGTCGGCCCGACCACGATGCCGTTCGGGTTGACGACGATCACGCTCGCATTCGCGCTGAGTCTCCCGTAGATCGCCGAGGGATTCCCCCCCACGACCCGGTTGAGGGCGATCGCTCCCTGAGTCTGGACGAACTGCGTCCACTCGTTCGCCCCGATCGAGAAATCCTGCCAGTTGATGATGGCGCGGGACGAGGCCTGGTTGATCCGGAGGTGATTCGCGGAGACATTCTGGAAGTTCACCGCTCCGTTGACCACGACACCCCCGGAAGGGTTGGCCTGGATCGGGACGGGGAACCAGCTCACCGCCGGGATGAGCGCCGCGAGCACGACTCGCTGCAGGCCCTGCGACCGGCGGAGGAGAGAACAGAGAAGGAGGTTCTTCATGAAAAATCGGGGTTCAGGGTTTCGGTCCTGTTACTGGATTTTGTCGCTCGAGGCGGCGCTGTGACGGAGTTCAGGGCCCGACGAAGATGTCCGTCCGCGGACTGCCGAAGACGCGGAAGCTGGAATAGCGCGAGGTATTCGGGTCGAAGGCGTAGAACGTGATCGTCGTCGCACCGGCTTTCTGGCGCAGGCGGCGCAACCGGCGAAGCTGGTCTTCGTCGAGCTCCTCCTGCGAGCCGAGATCGCCGTCGAGCAGCTCCTCGAGGAACGACGTGCCCGGCACGCCCTCGGGACCCTCGCTGGTTTCCGAAGGGGAGATCACGAAGAGCTGCCCCTCGTATCCGTCGTAGTAGTACAATCCGTCCTGGCGGTCGAAACTGTCGAAAAGCTCGATGAACGCGAACGGCAGGAAGTCGAACACGGGCGGAAGAACGGGCCCCACCTGGTCGTCGGTACCGTCGACCACCTCGTCGATGATCGGGGCAAGCTCCGAGTAGTAGATGTTGTAGAGACCGAAGTTGTTGTCCGGATAGTCACCCACCGGGGTGAACATGCCCGTCACGAAGCCATCGTCATCGTTTTCAATCTCGTGCTCCACCGCGATGTGCTCATCGCTGCGTGATCCGTCCGGCGTCGGCGTCCGGGTATATTCGCTCGTGTTGACGGTCGTGCCTTCGGCCACGTTGTTGGCGTTCTGGTCGGGCAGGTAGAAGCGCAGTTCCGTTCCGGCTCCGAGAAGGCCACTCGTGAAGGTGGCGTCGGCATTGGTGGTCAACTCACCGGTTCCCCCGAGGAAGGGATTGTTCCGGCTCACCGCGATGAAGGTATTCCCCTCCAGGGAGCGGGTCAGCGAATCCCCGTTGTTCGGGTCGGCGTGGCCGATCATCCCCCCGTTGCTGGTCAGGTCCTCACCCGCCTTCACGTAGATGTCTCCGTTCCACTCCCCGGTGCTCTTGGTGCGCCCCGACGAATCCGTGTCGCCGTGACCGATCTTGGCGTAGTTGCGCACCGATTCGACATCGTCGCCGTTGTCGTCCTGGGCCACCACGACTCCCGAGTTGTTCGTCAGCCTGATATGGCGGCCCGCCGTGACATCGATCGTGCCGGAGAAGTTACCGTCGCCGTTGTTCAGGGCACCGTGCCCTACCTGGGCATAGGCGTCCCGGAGGCCGAGACCGCCCTCGAGAACCACGTCGCGATTGGCCTGGATCGTGATGCTCTGGTCGTCGATGGTGAGCCCCATGTTTCCGGCACCGTGTCCGATCTGGGCGAAGTCGAACTGGATGTTGCCGCCGGCTCCCGTTTCGACGCCGCCCTTGCCGCGCAGGATGATGTCCTGGCCGGCCCGGACCAGGATCGTGCCGACGACCGTGGTCGAATCGAGGTCATTCGGTGTGATGCCCGACTCGTATCCGCCATGGCCGATCCGGCCGAAGTCCCGGAATCCCTCGCCGGCAAGAATGTCGACGCTGCCATCGTTCGAGGTCACGCTGATGTTCCCCTCGTAGCTCGAGCGGGAGAATTGCCCCCCATGCCCGATCATGACGTGGTTGTACTCGTGTCGGTTGACCCCGCCGAGGCCGGGATTGAGATCGGTGCGCTTCTGTTCCTGGTCACCTCCCCGCATCGTGATCGAACCACCCACGTCGATCGTGATATCACCTTTCGTGACCGAATCGAAGGTCATCCGGCGCTGGCCGTCGTTGGTGCTGTAGCCCACGTGCCCGACCTGGGCGAATCCCCGGAGGGTCCGGGTCAGCGGCTCGCGGGTCGCCGCGATATCGAAGGTTCCGTCCCCGTCATCGGTGATCCCGTTATTTCCTTCGTCCCTAATGATGAAGGTGTCATCGTCGACCACCTCGATTGCCACGGAGGTCGTCGTCGCGCCTCCCTCGAGATTCTCGAGGATGACGAAGTCACCATCATTGAGGCCGTGGGGGCCCGAGGTATCGATCGTCAGGTCGGTTCCGTCATCCGCGACGGCGGCAATGGCCGAGCCGAAGGTCCCGTCGCCGTCGTCATCGATCGATCCGTCCCCCTGGCCGACCAGGGTGAAGGTCATCGCGTCGACGACGGTCACCTCGACAGCTGCGGTCGGCGCGTTGCCCTCGACGTCAGCCAGGTAGATGAAGTCGCCATCACTCAAACCGTGCAAACCGACCGTGGTGATCGTGACGTCCGTCCCATCGTCGTCGATTGTCTCGATCGACCGGTCGAACTCGATATCGTCCACGTCGAACTGGTCGGTCTGGTCGTTGCGGAGGGCACCCTCCACGTCGGTGGCGATCAGGTTGAGACCGCCACCTGCCGTGATCGTGATATCCGAGTTACCGGCCATCCCGATGCCTTGCCCCTGATCGTTTCCGTTCCAGAGATACCCGACCGAAGCGTCCTGGAGACGATGCAGGGTGGACTCGTATCCGCCGTGTCCGATCATGGCATAGTTGCCGTCGCCGGTCTGGGCACTGTCGTAATCGTCATTTGTTCCGCCCCGATATTCCTCCCATCCTCCGAATCCGGCGATCACATCGACTCTTCCATCCGCCTCGATGATGATCTCCCCGTGATGGTCGCCGACAGCGCGGATACCGCCGTGACCGACCTGGGCGTAGTTGAGCGAACCGCCGACATCCTCGCCGAGCTCGCCGTCCTGTTCCGGCTTCGCGGAAATGATGACATCGCCACCGGAGATGATCGTGATGTCGCCGTTGTGCCCCGCGTCGACAGGGTCCACGATGGTGGTGTTGTCCGGTTGCAGGCCGTCGGCCGCCCGGTAATAGCCTCCGTGCCCCACCTGGGCGAACGCCTGGCTCTCCTCGGAACCGGCATACATCCTCACGTCGCCGCCCGCGTCGATCGAGATGTCACCCGAAAGAGTGGCGTGGCCGTTGCGGCTGCTGAGAGTGGTAGAGTTCCAGCTACCCGCGTCGGTGCTTCCCCCATGGCCCACCATGGCGTAGGAACGATTGTTGCCCCCGTGCATCGCGAAGGCACCGCCGAGGTCGATATCGATATCGCCAGTGAATCGCCCCCCGGCGCGGTCACCACCCAGTCCGATGTGCACATAGGAAACGTCACTGGGGCGCTCCACCGAGGGGTGATCGAAGCGATCCATCTTGATGTCGCGGCCCGCGATGACGGTGATGCCATCCTTGAGCCCGTCGGTCTCGTCACTGGCCGCCGACAGCATCGCGATCTCGTGGTTTCCGTGCGACTCCCGGCCGCCATGGCCGATATGGACCACACCCTGGGAACGCGAACCGGCAAACACCTCGATACTTCCGGTGGCCGCCTCGACGTAGATCGCACCCTTGTGCCCCTCCATGTCGTACGAGACCTGGTTATCGGTCGGGTTACCCGATCCGGACGTCTCGCGAATGACCCCGGTCGCGGTCGGGCGAT
>Ga0180430_10002124_pt1 | contig 18297 bp, 14 predicted proteins | sample SS_ome_9_FD_132999 | JGI IMG/M metagenome (GOLD analysis project Ga0180430, IMG submission 132999) | Hypersaline lake sediment archaeal communities from the Salton Sea, California, USA - SS_1_S_2 metaG | ecosystem: Environmental > Aquatic > Non-marine Saline and Alkaline > Hypersaline >... | reverse complement strand
GTTGGCGAAACCGTCGAGGTGATCGCCGGTGTATTCCGGGGCACCTTCCTCGCGATTCTCTCCCGGCTCGAGCGGATCCCACCACCGCAGGTAGAGGTTGGCGATCGACGGAACGCAGAAAGACCAGATCGCGTCGCGGTGCTCGTCGATGCCATGCTGGAAGATCGTGGCGAGGTGCTGGTCGCCGGCGTAGTGAAAGGCGAAGCCCTTGCGCAGGGCGTCGATGGCGCGGTTCCGGCCCGACTGCGGCCAGCCGTTGGAGTCCATGTCGGCGTGGAGCCGGCCATTGGCCGAGCCGTGGATGTGGGCGCCGCCGCAGAAGATGGTGGCGGAGAGGGCGACCTTCATGTCGGCATCGGACCAGTCCTGGGCCCACTCGTCGAGGAAGGCGAGTTGGCGCTCCCCGAGGAGGACGGCTCCCTCGACGTCGACGCTGGCGGGATCGTAGTCGGGATTGAGGATGTGGTCGGGACGAGGGCCCTGCTTGGGCACGCGGCCGGCGGGACCGGTCTTGAACTTGCGGTCCTCGAGGATGGCGAAGTCGACGTTGCCCCAGTTCAGGTTGGTGAACCAGACACCGATGCCCTGGCCGATGGGCCGGGGATCGACGGGATCGGGAAAGTGGCTCGTCTGGGCACGTTCGACTTCCTTGACGTATTCCGCAGGGCGGGCGTAGCCGCCGTCTGCGGCACCCTTGAGCGTGGAAACTTTGCCGCTCTCGCCCCAGATGTTGGGCTGGCCGGCGTCGTGATCATCCGGGAGACAAACGGTGGGCCGGTCCTTGATGATTTCGCCGAAGTCGCGGCCGAACTTCAACCAGGCGGCGTAGTGCCGGAAGTGATCGTAGACCTGGTCACCGGAGAAGAAGAGGATGTCGGCATCGACCTTCCTGACGTTGTCGATGATGTCCTGCCGCGAGATGTCACCGCCATGGGCCGGGTTGATCGAGTTGCCGGTGAACCCCGCCACGACGATCTCGTCCTTGTCGACGGGATTCCGGCGCACGAGGCCCTCGTAGGTGGCTTCCGTGCCGTGGGCGACGCGGTAGTTGTGATCCTTCGTGTCGTCCCAGTTCTCGACGCGGAAAGGAGCGGTCCACCCGGGCTCGATCACGTCGGTCGTGGCCACCTCGACCCATTCGCCGTCCTTCTCGATCTCGAGCCGGGCCGTCTTCGGATCGTCCTCGTCCAAGGGATAAAGTTGTGCGGTGAGTTTCAGGGTCTTGTCGTGGACCGTGTAGAGGGCGAAGCAGATCACGTCCTTCTTCGCCACGTCGGGGATCGCGAGGACGGGCCGGCCCTTTCCTTTTCCCTTGCCCTTCTTCTGACTGCCCTTGTTCTGGGCGTCCGCGAAACCGGCGAGGAAGAGGGAGGCGCAGAGGAGCGCCGCGAGGGTAAACTGTCTGAGAAGGGTCATGGTGCTGTTGTATCGCGGGTTGGCGGGTTTGTCAGGTCAAAGGTGGTCGATTTTGGGGACTCCATTGCGGAACCACTTTCGCGACCGGGATCGGATGCCGACCCGTCTCGTCGTCGTGCAAGCAGCCAGAGGAGAGCGAGATACAGGGGAATGAGGAAATGGGGGGCGCGGAGAACGGCTTCGTGCACGAACTGGTCGGCTCCCCAGTAGTTCAAGTCGGGCGCCATCCCGGCGACAGGACGGGCGAGCGCGGTGGCGAGGCCCCAGGCGGCGGCGTAGAGAGCGCAGGGAACGCGGAGGAACGGGATGAAGATTCCCACGCAAACCACGAAATCGAGGACGCCAGCGACACGGAGGAAGGTGTGCGCCGTCCCGGAATCGACACCGAGGATGACCGTGGTCATCCCGTAGAAGTGGGCCGGTGTCGGCCACCATCCGATGGCGTAGGCCCCGTGCCCGGCGAAGGTGGCAATGAAGGCCACGATCGCGGTGACGACCGCCGCCCGGTGCCGCGGTCCGACAGTCAGCGCGAGGATGAGGAGAACGGGAATGAGCATCTGGCCGCCGTGCTCGACGAACATCGGGAGCTGCCGCTGCGCCGAGACGAACTTGGCATAGGACAGCAGGACGAGGAGTCCGAAGCCGCCTCCGAGAATGCCCATCTGGAGCCAGGCACCCCGCCGCACGGTCAGGGAGATGATGGCGCAGAGAAGGTAGAGCCAGCCGATGCGGGAGAGCCACTTCTGCACGAGTCCGTCTCCGGCGCCCGTACCGGTGAATTCCTCCCAGCTGATCCCGAGGCGCTCCGCCAACCCCCAGGTGCCCTCCTGCCATACGAGCACGCCGTAAGGGCCCTCCCAGTAGAGGTGCGCCCAGGTCCAACCGGCGAAGCAGAAGAACGCGCCGAGGCGGAGGATCAGGGTGAGGAGTGAGTCGGTCTTCGCGAGGGACATGCCGGGACGATACGCCCGTTTTCCTACCGCGATTTGGCCCCCGCCGCACCCGGATTTCCCGGCGCGAAGGAGTCCTCACGATGTCGCCGCGGCCCCGGCCGTGCTCCACCCCCGGCGAAACTGGAGCCAGGCGCAGGCGCCGACCATCGCTGCGACGAGCAGGACGGCGGAGACGGGCAGGGGGCTGTGGACTACCGAAGGCGAACGCATGATTCGGGCCACGGTGGAGATGCTGCACGGCATCGAGGAGCAGCTCGTGCGGCAGGTGGGCCGCGAACAGGTCGAACGACTGCGCGACATTCTCCGCCTGGACTGGGGCGAGCCTCCGTCTGCCTGATGAACGATCCACGGTGTTCGGCGGAGTCTTCGATTTCGTCGGTGCCGTGGGGCGGGGGCGGCGCTTCCACGGGCCGGGCATGATGGGTGTCACCTCCTTCGTTCCCGTTCTCGCGGTCGCGCCCCGGGCCGTCATGCGTGGGCTCATCGTCGCGGAATGACTCGAAGGTCCGGTAGCGGGCGGCCTCACCAAGTCTGCTCCAATCGCGGGAATTCGACCGCCTGGCGGAAATTCGCTTCGACTCGGCCCAATCGAACCCTGTTGATTCCTCGGTCAAACCCTCTTTGGTGAAGCGTTTGTCCGCATCGCATTGAACACGCTCCGTATGAAAGACGCTTCCCTTCGCTACTCCCTCTTGATCCCGATTCTCGTCCTGGGATTCGGAGTGCTCATTGGACCGGTCCGGGCAGCCGAGGCCGAGCGCCCGAACTTTCTCATCCTGATCGGTGACGATATCGATCGCGATACTCTCGGTCCCTGGGGAGGCGAAGCGAAGACGCCCCACCTCGATCAACTGGCTGCGGATGGCGTATGCTTCGACCGGATGTATGCCAACGTCGCGATGTGTGCCCCGTTCCGGCAGGAACTCTACAGCGGCCGGACGGCGTGGCGGACACGGGCGATGCCCAACCACTCCAAGTCGGTCGAGGGCACCCGCAGCCTGCCTCACTACCTGCGCCCTCTCGGGTATCGGGTCGGGCTCCTGGGCAAGGGGCATATCGGGCCGCGCGAGAGCTATCCCTTCGACCTCCTCGGTGATCTTCCGAAGAAAAAGGACGCGAATCCCGTCGCCTTGGAGAAGGCGCAGGCCTACATCACCGCATCGCGGGAGGCCGGGGATCCCTTCTGTCTCGTGATTGCGGCGCATGACGGACACGGTCCCTACACCACCGGCGATCCGTCGGCCTACGACGCGGCCAGTCTGCGACTCGAGAAGGACCGGATCGACACGCCGCGGTATCGCAAGGAATTCGTCGAGCACCTCGCCGAGGTGACGAATCTCGATGCTCTCCTCGGCGATCTGCGTTCTCTCCTTGCCGAGGAGGGGCTCGCGGAAAACACCATGGTCCTGTATTGCTCCGAGCAGGGGAATTCCTTCCCGTTCGCGAAGTGGACCTGCTTCGACGATGGCCTCGCGTCGGGCGTGGTCGCGGCATGGCCCGGGGTCATTCCCGCAGGCATCCGGTCGGCGCGTCTCGCCTGGATCGCGGACATCACCCCGACCCTGGTGGAAGCCGCCGGTGGCACGGTGGAGGAGGGGACCTTCGACGGAAAAAGCCAGTGGGCCAATTTCACCGGAGGGGACGAGACGATCCACGAGTATGCCTACGGGGCTTTCACGAACTGCAACATCATCGACAACCGGGAACGGGTTTTCCCGATCCGATCGATTCGCGACGAGCGGTACACGCTGATCTGGTCTCCCCGCCACGACGAGGAGATCACCTCCAACACGAGCCTGTCCCAGGCGCTGGAGTGGATCGAGGCGGGAGAAGTGACAGACGAAGTGCCGAATCCGGCCGGGTCGTGGGTGGCGAAGTCCTTTCGCAAGGGAACCTCGAAGCAGGAGAAGCTCGTGCGCCGTCTCCATCATCGTCCCGAGTGGGCGCTCTATGACCGCGAGTCGGATCCGGAGGAACTGGACAACCTCGCCGGCGATCCCGCCCATGTCGAGACACGGGAGAGGTTGAAGAGTGCGCTCCAGGATTGGCTGGAACGTTGGGACGACGCCGATCCCGTCGCGACCGAGCAGGGCTTCGTGAAGAAACGCTGACGGAGGACTCGTTTTCGCGATGCGGGTCTGCTATGCGATGGGGTGCTTTCGATGAAACAGGTCCCTCTCGCTCTTCTTGCCCTCGTTGCGGTGGGCGTGTCGAACCCCTGGTGCCAAGTCCGGGCCGATACCGATGCGCCGCGCCCCAACGTGATCGTTTTCTTCACCGACGACCAGGGATACAACGATGTGGGGTGCTTCGGCTCTCCGTTGATCGAGACGCCGAACCTCGACCGCATGGCGGCGGAGGGATTGAAGCTCACCTCGTTTTACGTGCAACCGGTCTGTGGCGTCTCCCGCGCGTCTCTTCTCACCGGGTGCTACCCGATTCGGGTCGGTGAACCGGGAAACAGGAAGAACCTCCACACGATCCTTCATCCCGAGGAGATCACGCTCGCCGAACTCCTGAAGGAATCGGGCTACGCCACCGGCATGGTGGGCAAGTGGCACCTCGGTGCCCGCGAGCAGGGACAGTGGATTCCGGAATTGCTACCCAACGCCCAGGGCTTCGACTCGTGGTTCGGGACTCCATCTCACAACGGGACGACGCGGACGGTGCCCGAGGGGCGGGGCGCGATCCAGTTGATGCGTGACGGCGAGATCGTCGATCCCCGGATCGACCAGCGCGAGATGGGCCTCCTGACGAAACGCTACACGGAGGAGGCGCTCCGGTTCCTTCGCGAAAAGCACGACGAGGGGCCCTTCTTTCTCTACCTCGCCCACACCATGCCCCATGTGCCGATCAATGCCTCGCCGGAGTTTCTCGGGACGAGCGAGCGGGGGCTTTACGGGGACGTCATCAGCGAGCTGGACTGGTCGATGGGACAGGTGCTCGACGAACTGGAGTCGCTCGGCATCGACGAGGAGACGCTGGTGGTCTTCACCTCGGACAACGGGCCCTGGATCGAGGATCACCTGGAGGGGGAGGGCGGCACGGATTCCCACTGTGGTTCGGCCGACCCCCTGCGCGGGGCCAAGATGATGACCTGGGAAGGGGGAATCCGCGTGCCCGCCATCGTGCGGTGGCCCGGGCGGATCGAAGCGGGGCGCGTCTCGGATGACATCGTGGCGTCGATCGATCTCTATCCGACCGTCGCCGCCCTGGCGGGAGTGACCTTGCCCGATGACCGCCTCTTCGACGGAGTGGATCAGACCGGTTTTCTTCTCGGCGGAAGCGACGAAAAGAGCTGCCGGGATCACTTTTTCTACTACGCCGGCACGCACCTGCATGGGGTGCGCGAAGGCCGATGGAAACTGGTCCGATCCCGGCGGGCCAAGCCACGACACCTCGGTTGGTGGGCCCGGATGATCGACCGCGTTCCGGAGACGGCCCTCTACGATCTGAAGGAGGACATCGCCGAGACCACGAACGTCGCGGCGTCGCATCCGGACGTAGTGGCGCGTCTCGAAGGGCTCATCGAAGAAGCGCGCGGCGACCTCGGCGATTGGGATCGGATCGGGGAGGGGGCTCGCTTTTTCGATCCCGAGCCACGGCTGACCGCGCAGAAGCGTCTCGCCCGACAGTCTCGGCCACCGGAACCGGAGAATCCGGATGCGGTCGGGCCATTCGATGGAGAGCGGAATCTCGAGCCGGTGGGATCCCTGCACTTCGATTTCGAGTCGGGAGATCTCGAGGGATGGAGAGTGGTCGAGGGAGCGTTCGAGCAGCCTGTGTCCGGGGCGGCTTACCTGCCCAAGTGGAAGGAGGAGCCCTTCGGCCGGGAGGGACGTTTTCACCTTTCCACCGTCGCCACGATCGGGGACCAGGGTGCGACCGATCGCCAGGTCGGAGTGATCGAGAGCCCCGCGATTCGCCTGGATGGCGACCGGGTTTCCTTCCTCCTGAGTGGTGGCGGTCCCGGGACACGGGTGGCGGTGTGCGAGGCGGAGACGGGTGAGGAACTCGTCACCACGAAGGGGCCTCGCGGCGCGCGCATGGTGCGCTATCTTGTCGACGTGGGCGAGTGGCGAGGGAGAGTCGTTCGTATCCGCCTGATCGATCGAGCCACCGCGAACTGGGGGCACCTCTGTTTCGACGACCTTTCGATGGACGGCGAGGTGGTGAACGGAGTGCGTTGAGTCCGCGGAAGGCCGGTCTGCGGGAGGATGCCACGCAATCAGGCATCTTTTCCCAGGGTGACCTCTGGTGGAATATAATAAGTGGAAAATTTGCTTCGTATTGGTATCTCCGGCGTCCTCTTTTTCGCCGGGTTGGGGAACCCGGCCAGCGCGCGTGACGTGGCCGCCGTTCCCGATGTTCACGACCCGATTCTCGTCCAATACTGTTTCTCCTGTCACGATTCGCTGACCGAGAAGGGCGGGATCGACCTCGAGTCCGCTTCGTTTTCGATCGACTCGGTCGAGTCGGCGGAGACCTGGCAGAAAGTCCTCAATGTTCTCAATTCCGGGGAGATGCCGCCTGAGGTCGAACCTCAGCTGTCCGCCGAGGAAAAAATAGCCTTCCTTCGCGACCTCTCCGATCAACTCGTCGTCGCCCGGGAGCAACTGAGCGATACCGGTGGCGTCAGTACGATGCGCCGACTGAACCGCCGGGAATACGAGAACACGATCGAGGCGCTCCTCGGCGTCCGGATCGACGCGGAGAGCCTGCCCGACGATGCCAACGCGGGAGGATTCGACACGAACGGGTCGGCCCTGTTTTTCTCGGCGGATCAGTTCGAGCAGTATGTCGAGCTGGGGCGCCGCGCCATCGACGAGGCGATGCTTTTCGGAAACAAGCCCCCGAAACCGATTCGCCAGGAGATCGAACCGGAGGTGGCGACCAACGCCTTCATCGAGCGGGTCTCGGGCACGATCAAGGCGAACTGGGACAAGGCGCAGGCGTGGAGAAACTCGGACGGGAGTGAACCGCCCAGTGCGTTCGGATTGCTCGACGAGTTCGATGTCCGTTTCCGCGAGCGCCTCTACCGGCAGCAGTATGCCTCGTTTCGGCGCTACCTCGATGACCCCCGATCGGAGTCCGCCGTACTGCTTCAGCCTTTCTTCGACCGGACGAATTTCATCACGGTGAAGATCCCGCCCAAGGCTCCGCCCGGCACCTACCACATCGAGGTTTTCGCCTCTCCCCTGGAGGGGGCGGTGCGAAAGGAAACCTACATCGAATACGGGTTTCCCGGCGCGAGGGGAGGAGAGATCGAGCGGCTCGGTTATGTGCGCGTGACGGGAACGAAAGCGGATCCCGTGCCGGTGACCCTCGCCATCCCGATCACGAAGTCGGGCAAGCGCGATGTCGTCATCCGGCATCGCCAGCACAACAACCGCGATGCCGCGCGCGCGGCGTTCCTGCGATCCCAGAACAAGACCGGCTTCGGTCCCGCGCCGAAACTCCAGATCGACCGCGTCGTCCTGACCGGTCCCCACCACGAGACCTGGCCACCGACCGCCGTCTCGGAGATCTTCTTCCGGGGCATGTGGTGGACCCAGCCGGACCAGGACGCCTATGCGCGCGCCATCATCGAGCGTTTCGCCCGGCGGGCCTTCCGCGCGAGACAGCCGTCATCCGAATTTCTCGACCGCCTTTTCGCCCTCTACCGGTCGGAAACCGAGGCGGGGAAGAAATTTCCCGAGGCGATCCGGGAGCCGCTCGCGCTCGTGCTGGCATCCCCCGGCTTCCTCTACCTGGCGGAGCCGGTGAAGGCGAAGAACAGGGGAAAGGGCGAGCCGCTCAGTGAAACGGAACTGGCGGTGCGGCTCAGCTACCTTCTCTGGTCCGCCCCCCCTGACAAGGAATTGCTCGCCGACGCCCGGGCGGGACGCCTCCGTGAAAAGGGCGTGCTCAGGCGTCATGCCGAGCGCCTCCTCGACGACCGGCGATCCGAGGCCTTCCTCTCGGCTCTGGCTCACCAGTGGCTCCACATGGAGCGCCTCGATTTCTTTCAGTTCGATCCGGCGGCCTTTCCCGAGTTCGACGACAGCGTCAAGGAATCGGCACGAGCCGAGGTGTACGAGACGATGCGCCATATCCTGGCGGAGCGCCGCCCGGCCGCCGATCTCCTCGATCCCGGGTATGTCGTCGTCAACGACCTCCTGGCCGACTACTACGGCCTGTCTCCCGTGGAGGGGGCACACTTCCGGGCCGTGCCCGTGCCGGATGAGTCGCCCCGGGGAGGATTGCTCGGCATGGCCGCGATCCATGCCATGGGGTCGGACGGCAATCACTCCTCTCTCGTCGAGCGCGGGGCCTGGGTGACGCGTTACCTGCTGCACGATCCTCCGCCCCCGGCTCCGGCGAACGTGCCCCAGCTCAGCCGGGTTCGCGGAAAACTCCTGTCCCCGCGCGAGGAGCTCGCGGCACACATGGAGGAGGCCCAGTGCGCCCAGTGCCACCAACGTATCGATCCGATCGGATACGGAATGGAGAATTTCGATGCCGCCGGCCAGTGGCGAGACGTCCTGCGGCTGGAAAAGAAGCAGGGCAGAAGGGTGGTCAAGAGGAAAGAGATCCCGGTCGATGCGAGCGGGAGTCTCCCCGACGGAACCGCGTTCGCCGATTTCTTCGAACTTCGTGAGCAGGTCGCCACCCACGACGCGGCCTTCACGCGCGGTTTTCTCGAGGCCCTGATCGAGTATGGTCTCGGCCGGCCCTACGGTTTTTCCGACGAGAGCCTCCGCGAGCGATTGCTTGAACGCGCCACTGCACGCGATGGTTCCCTGCGCGAACTTGTCCTGTGCTTCGTCGAGTCCCCTCCCTTCCAACGAAAGAAATGATCTCATCGTCCTCTACCTCGAGCGCATCCCACCCGGGCCGGCGCGGTTTCCTCCGGAGCAGTTCCGCCCTCATCGCGCTGCCCTTCCTGGAGTCGCTCGGTTTTCGTCGCTTCGTCTCCGCGGCGGCGGCGCCGCTGCCTCCGAAGCGTTTCGTCTTTCTCGGGATGGGATTCGGCGTGACGAAGGAAAGCTGGTATCCGGACCAGAAGGACGTGGGCTCGGGCTACACCCTGCCGGAGGGGCTCGCGCCGCTCGCGAAGCATCGCGAGGACCTCACCATCGTTCAGAACCTCGCCAACCAGTACAACAACGAGGCTCACTGGGGCAGCACCTTCTGGCTGACCGGTGCAAACCGGTATGCCGAGCCGGGCCAGAGCTTCCACAACACCATCTCGATCGACCAGGTCGCGGCCGAGCAACTCGGGCGCGACACCCGCTATGCGTCGGTCCAACTCACCTACAAGGGGGGCGACAACTCCGGCCACGGTCCCGGCCTCTCGCTCGCCTGGAATCGCCAGGGGAAGCCGGTTTCCGCTCTCAACACCCCGGTGGCGGCCTTCCACAAGCTCTTCTCCGATGACTCCACGCCGCTGGAACAGCGCCAGGCGGACCTGCTCAGGCAACGCAGCATTCTCGACACCGTGCTCGAGGACGCAAAGACGACCCGTCGCGGTCTGACCGCGGCCGACCAGGACAAGCTCGACGAATATCTCCAGTCGATCCGTGAGATCGAACAGCGTCTCGAAAAGGAAAAGGAGTGGCTCGAGGTGCCCAAGAAGGTTCCCGATCCCGCCCCGGTCGAGCCCGACAAGAGCCTCCAGGGAGTCGAGGAGGTCAAGGTGATGTACGACCTCATGGTGGCGGCGCTCCAGGTGGACACGACTCGCGTTTTCACCTATCGCCAGCCGCTCGACACCCTCATACGGAGCATGGGCGCCACGATCACGGCACACAACATGAGTCACTATGAGCCCGGCATGCGCATGGACGTCTCGCAGCAGCGCGACCTGAAGCAGTCGGAGCTGTTCGCGCATTTCCTCGATCGACTCAAGGGAATCCGCGAGGCCGACGGGTCGTCCCTTTTCGACCACACCACCGTCACTCTCGGCAGCAACATCCACTCGATCCACTACCTGACGAACTGTCCCACGATCGTCTCGGGGGGAGGGGCCGGCATCCGGCACGGACGGCACATCGTCACGCCGGCGAAGACCCCACTCTGCAATCTCTGGCTCAGTCTCCTCCGGGGATCGGGGCTCGAGGCCGAGGCGCACGGGGACTCCACCGGCACGATCGAGGAGTTGTTCGCCGCATAGCCGCGGGGCGTGCCAGTCACTCGCGTCCGTCTCCGGATCCACCCATCGGGGACGAACCGGAACAGATCGGGCAGTTCTCCCAGTCCTGGTAGTTTTCGGCGAGTTCCTCCCCGTGCTTTCCCTCCCGGAAACGGGCGAGCCACTCTTCCCCCTTCTTGCGCTTGTCGGCGAGGGCGGAGCGAAGGCTCTTCTCTTCTTCTTCGTTCAATCGCAGCTTCGTGATGCGGGCGCTCACCCACCTTTCGATCAGGTCCTGGATCGCATTTCGACACGGGAGCCCCGGTTCGGCCAGTTGTTGTCGTATTGCCGGCTCGAGTCCGGCGCCGAAGGTGGTGTAGTGGGTGTGCTTGGCGGGCTGGCTGAGGTGGGGGCGGTTCGCGTAGAAATGGAAGGCGTCGTAGGCGGGGCGACAGAGCGGGCAGGCGATCACGAAGTTGGTGATCATTTTCCGTCCCCCGTTCTCTGCGGTGGGGATGATGAACTCCAGGTCGGCGTCGGTGATCCCATCGGTGAAGCAGCCTTCGAGAACGGCGAAGAAGACGAAGCGGTGCACGTCGTCGTAGGCCTCGGCCGGGGGATTCGGACCGTCAGGCCATTTCTCGCGATCCGGGGCGGCCCCGAGACCCAGGGGCAGGAAGAGGAGAGAAAACAACAAGGTGAGCGATTCGACTTTCATGACTTCCGAATTGTTGCACATCGGAAGGTCGGTTTTGTCAGGGGCTTGTAAAGATTCGCCAGCCGCCCCTCTCGAGGGAGGGAAGAGCTTCAGCCCGATTCGGTGAGCGAGTAGGACCGGATCTCGGCGCTTTCGCCATCCTTGATCGCGAGGGTGATGAGAATGTCCTCGCCGTAGTCGAATCGGAAATGCACCAGGGGGACGACCCGCCCGTTGCGCTCGATCGCGATACGCGTGCCGGTCCGGCTGAGCCGGAAGGTCTCGAACTCGTTTGCATCGGATTCCTCCAACTCGACATACAGCATCTCGTCCTTTCCGTCCCGGTTGAGGAAACCGAGTTCGTATCCACCACGCAGTTCGACGTTGAAGGTGAAATCCCCGTCCGGGGTAGCCGGGAAGACGAAATGGGCGTGCCGATGGATGCCGCTCGTGTTGGTGATTCTCGTGACATCGCCTTTCCGGGTCACCGTCACCTTCTCGAGACCGTGTTCTTTCCATCGCTTTTCCTGCGCGTCCCAGCAGCGGAGGCTCCAGTCTGATTCGTCGAATGCAAGGGAAGCACTCGTTCCGGCCCATGCCAGGATGGCTGCGGTGGTCAGTGCGGGAAGTGCGAAAAGCGATCGGGATAGAGGGAGCATGGCCTGTGCTACTTTGCCGCCAGCAAATCGAAACGACGAGGAGTCTGCAAGGACAGGATCCCGTGATGCCCCGTGCACACGTTCCCCCCCCCCGGGTCTCACCGGTTATCTCACGAGTTGTGAGCCCGGCTTGTCGTTCCGCTCGTTGATCTCGTCGATTCCCTGCTGGAGGGCCGTCTCGATTTGTCGAGTCAGGTCGCCGATCACGCGTCGTGTCTTTCCTCCGTTCGCCTCGATCACCCGGCGAACGGAGATGGGCTCCGCGATGTGGGCCACGGCCTTGCGGGGATGAACCGGTTTGTGGATCCGGGAGTGGTAGTCTTCCCGAATTCGCGTGACGGTCTCCGCGAAGCGGTCCAGCGTCGGGTGATCGGCGAGGTAGGGAATCACGTAGGCGAGGAGTCGAAAGGCCAGGATGGAGCGGTCGGCGAGAGCTCGATAGCGGGCTCTCTCGGGGTCCGTGGGAAGGTCACCGTCGGTGCGCAACTGGTGAAGACGGCCGCGGATTTTCCGAATCCGGTCGAGGACGGGGTTGGCCTCGTCGGCTTCCAGCTCCAGCTCCTCTTCCAGCTCGCGAATCAGCTTTCGCGCGAGGGTGAGGATCCGGTCCTGGACCCCGGACCGGTCGAGACCCGTGAAATCGATGTCCTCGGTGTGACGGGTCTTTTCGCGCAGGTGGGTGGAAATCAGGTGCGAACCAAGCGATCGAACGGCGAGGACGGGATCCGAGCGATCAAGGGTTGAAGAAAAACCGGAGTGCATGCGCAGGTCGTCCAGCGCCTCCCAGAGGTCGGTCCGGATGTCGCTCAGCAGGGTATACTTGAGGCTGACCGGCACGATCCACACGTCGGCATCATCGCCGAGACTCTGCTGGGCCTTGGCCGCGATGAAGGAGGGGCCGTCGAGGATCGGGGTGATCCTGTCGTTGAGGTGGTAGACGTTTCCCTCCGGAAAGATCGTCAGTGCCATTTCGCCCTTCTTCAGGATATCCATGGCCGTCGACATCGCCTTGCGATCGTTTCCCTCCCGGTCGATCGAGAAGCTGCCCGTCCCTTGCATGAGCCAGCCCTGGATGCGGCTTTCGAGGAAGACGTCGTAGGCCGCCATGAAGGAGGAGTGGGTCCCGAGTTGATGCTGGATGTGCCCCGTGAACTGGGGATCGGTTCGGGTGGGGTGGTTCGGGGTGAAGAGCAGGCGGGCTCCTTCCCCGATCCGCTCGCGAACCGAATCGGTCGCACCTGTGATCTCCTGTTCGACCACTTTCAGGTCGTGCCTCAGGAGCAGGCGGTTGAGTGGCTTCGCGAGTGCGATGACCGGCCCTGACGGTTTAGGAGGATAGAATCGATAGGGTTCGGAAGAAAACTCGAGCATGACGGAGCGTCGGCGTGGAGCGCGACGGTGTCACATCGATAAAACAGACAGCGAGAATCGATTCATTCAATTCAGGGACGACACGTTTCCGCGCCGAGGGCGTCGAAATGACGGTGGACTGGCGGTCTCGACTGGGCCGGTACGCGGATCCCGTAGCAAAATTTTATTGACCGGGGTGCGGCCTTTGCTAAAACCCTCCCTGTCACGAGGAATACTGCTCTTCTTTTCCTGATCGCCGCTTCGGTGGTGACCGCTGGTTCGAGTTTCGCCGGAGACTGGGCGCCCGCCAAGGGCCCGATCGACAAGGCACCGATCGAGGATCCGTTTGCCGAGGCGATCCGCCCGATTTCGAATCCGACCCATTTCGATCTCGCGATTCCGCGGACGCAGTTGCACCCGATTTTCATCTACAACGAGATGCCCGACACGGTCGATACCATCCTCGGGCAGGTTCCGGTCGGTGGCGACTACCAGCTTTACGCCCTGCAGTTCGAGATCGCGCTGAGCGAGCGGCTCTCGATCAACGCGACCAAGGACGGCTACATCGTGTTCGATCCGCAGAGCGTCCTCACGCAGACCGAGGGCTTCGCCAATCTCGGTGCCGGACTCAAGTATGCCTGGCTTTACCAGCCCGAGAAGAAGCTCGCGTCGAACGTGCAGCTGCTCTTCGAGATTCCCCTGGGCGACCGAGCGGTGTGGCAGGGAACCGGTGACGGCGTCCTGATTCCATCGGTTTCGACCCTGAAGCTGGCCGGGCCCTTCCAGTTCGCCCACCAGTTCGGATTCAAGCTGCCCCTCGACGACAACGCCGAGAGCACGATCTTCTACACCAGCGCTCACGTCAGCTTCGAGGCGACCAAGTGGTTCCAGCCTCTCGCGGAGATCAGCTGGTTTTCCGTGATCGACGAGGGTGACGGCGGACCGCGTTTCGGTGACCACATCGGCGGAGCCCTTCCGGCGGTCGTGGGATTCGAGGCCGGCGACCTCGTGAACTGGGGTGCGGCCAACGCGAACCGGAACCCGAACTTCGTGACCGGAGCACTCGGCTTCCGCATCACGCCCCCCGGCAAGCCCTACACCTTCGGAGCCGCCTGGGAAGCTCCGTTGACCACCGAGAACGAAGGACTCCTCGAGAACCGTTTCACGGTCGACATGGTCTGGAAATTCTGAGTCGCGGCGACCGAATCTCCCGGCTCCCTTCACGGGTCCGTCCTCCCTCGAGGCCGGGCCCTTTCTGTTTGCCGGATCCGTGGCTTGCGAAACCGCACCGGTCGAGCAAGGATCTCTCATGGACAGCCTCGTCAATCTCCTGATCGTTGGTGCCGTCGCCGGATTGATCATCGGTCTCTTTCCGGGCGGGAAGGGTGCGGGGCGGCTCCGCAACATCGTCATCGGGGTCGTCGGGGCCATCCTCGGCAGCTTCCTCTACCGCGAGCTGCTGTCCAAGGTGGTCAATTTCAACCTCCCCTCGATCACGCTCGATCTGAACCAGGTCGCGACGGCCCTGATCGGAGCCGTCTTGCTGCTCGTGATCCTGCGGCTGCTGCAGCGGTCGGGGGACTGAGGAAGAACGGAACTGCCGGGCCACGCCCGGTGAGGGGCACGGGGCGTGGAAAAACGTCGCCGTGTTCCGTGTGAGCGAGGGTGGGTTTCGTCAGGATCCCGAGAATCCGAAGAAGCTGCGGATCTTGGAGACCAAGAGAGAGGTCTGTTTCTGGTTGCTCTTCTCGTCCTGGCCACGCTTCGCCGCGTCGGTCGCGCTGTTCCGCTTGGCGATCACCTCGCTGATCTGGCCGACCAGGTCAGGCTGGCGCTCGAAGAGCTGGGTCATCACCGGTTTCGTCACCTCGAAAGTCGTACACGGGCCGCGTGCGACGACGGTCGCGGAGCGGTTCTGGCCCGTGAGCAGGGACATCTCGCCGAAGAAATTGCCCGGGGTGATATCTGGGCGACCTTCAGTTTGTCTCCGCTGTCCTGATCGCTGAAGACGTCCAGCAGCCCCTCGACGAGGATGAACATCGTTTCCCCTGTTTCGCCCTGCGTGACGACGGACTCCCCATCGGAGTGCTTGCGAATCAGGATGGATTCGGTGAGGAAGGCGATGCTTTCATCGTCGAACTCCGTGAAGAGCGCGACTCGGCGCAGGATCTCCTCTTTCGGTAACCACTTGTCGAACTGTCGTTCCGGTAGTTTCGCGTAGTGTGTTTCGTGCTTGGGAATCTCGGGCGTGACTCCGGCGACTCGAAGGTCTTTCAGGATTTCGGCATAGACCTTGGTCCTCGTCGTGTACCAGCCCGAGACTCCCCGCGTGTAGTAGTAAATCGAGTAGGAGGTTCCCCGGTCGGTTACTTCGGCGATGCTGATGATCGGCTCGTATTCGTCCGGAACCCCGGACTCGCTCTGTGCTGCGATGGTGGCGTTCTCGAGGATGCGGAGCGCACGCTCCGCGGGGAATTCGAAGGGAAGAATGACGTCGAACATGCGCGCGATCATCTCGTCGGGTCGCGCGTAGTTCAGGGTCTTCATCGATCCCATGATCGAGTTCGGGATCTGGAGTTCGTTCCCGAAGAAATCCTTGCAGATGGTGGCCCGCCAGGTGACGTCCTGCACGTTGGCCCACTGTCCGTCCTCCAGTTGGATCCATTCTCCCGGCGAGAAAGGCCGGGCGAGATTGAGAATGATCCCGGAGAAGAAGTCCGCGATCGGATCCTTGATCGCCATCCCCACGATCAGGCCGACGACACCGGAGGCGGCGAGGAACCCGGTCAGCGACTGGTTGAAGACGAGGGCGACGATCGCCCCGATCGCCAGCAGGAAGATCACCAGGTTGAAGAGGTCCTTCAACAGGCCCGGGATAGGCTGACCGACCCTCCTCTCGATGAGGAGCGGCCAGATCACGGTGTTCATGAGGCTGCAGATGGACCAGGCGACGGTAAGCCAGATTCCGATGTAGAGCCCGATGCGGATGACGTTGGATGCCGTTCCCCGCAACCCCTGCCGGCTCTCTTCGGCGTTGATTTCCAGGTAAGCGGGTACGCCGTTCGAGAGAATGAACGGGAGCAGGAGAATGAAGAGAGTCACCAACGGCAGGGCGAGACGCGAGAGATTCTGATCCTTCATGCTCATGGAAGGGGGCAACACGCGCGGAATAGTCGGGTGGGAGAGCGAACTTGTCGAGGAGATCGGATGCGGATTCGCTTCTTTTGCAGCGAGTGGGCGGCGGACTGTTCCCGGTTACTCTGCGAGAGGGAGATGCCTCCAGCTTCGGTTGGAGCGGAAGAAGGTGCGATACCGCAGAATGCGCGGACGGATTCCCGTGGGGATCAGAGAGCGAAACGCAGGAAGGACAAGGGGATGGCCGGCCCAGTGTGCGGCGGTTTTCTCGTGTGGAGCGTGTTCACCCTCTCACGGGAATCGTCAGGGTGGGCGCCTGGACCTTGGTCTGGCCGGCCTGCAGATTGAAGAGCTGGGTCAGGAGCATGAAGGTGGATTTCGAATTCAGGTCGTCGTCCCGGATGTAGAACCAGTGGCCGCGATAGTTGATCGCGGTGTAGGCGCTCGAGGGCGGTGTCGGACTGCAATGAACCTTGATGAAATCGCCCACGACCCTGTCCCAGTCGAACACGTCTCCGTTTGGACCCGTAGTCACCGTGACGAGTCCCTTTGCCACGTGGGAATCCGGCACCGCGACATTCTGGCTGAGAAAGAACATGATGGAGGCGATCGATCGCGTGCGGAGGACGATCTGCCCCGGCCGGACGTTGAGAAAGTCGTTCGTCATCGCGAGGCGGGACATGCCGGCGGGCACCCCGAGCAGGGATCGGAACTCGGCCAACTCGGAGCGCAACTGGGGGTGTTCCCGGATCTCGAGAACGACGTTTCCGTCCGGGTCGGCTACGGCATGGACGAGGCCCGCTTTCTGCAGCGTGCGGAGCAACTCGATCATGCGATGAAACTCCTCGTAACGGGGAACGTACGCCGGGGTGGGACCCGAGGCACTCGCGGCGTTGTCGAGGTGATTCATGCGTTCGACGCAGATTCCGAGCACTCGCTGAACGCTCCATCCCGACTGGGTGAGAACGAGAAGCGACTCGGGAGGAATGGGGCTGAGGATCTTCTTCAGAAAGTCCTCCCCCTGGAGCGGCGCGTAGGAGATCGTCGGCGAGTCCGATTGCAGTATTCCGAAGGGCGGGCTTCCGTTGAACAGGTTGACCCCGGTCACCTCGGTGGTCTTGTTCGTGGTGATGCTGTTGACCTCGATGAAGTAGGGGATGTCCCGATATTTGGCGCGGACCAGGTTGAGCAGCAGTTGCTCGTTCAGCGTCTTGATGACGGAGCGATTGTAGAGTCCGGTCTGGGTCCGCACCGAGAGTGGTCCCGTGGTGAGGCAGCCGGAGAGAGCAAGAAGCGACGCGGCAACGAGGAACGTGGAGAAGACACGGATCATGGCGCTGAATGGTCCTGTGATAACAGGTGTTCCAATCCAATGAGGGCGCCGGAAGTTGTCGAGAAGAAATTTTAAAACTTTTCGCTTTGAACAGCAGGATACCGATGCGCCCGCGCCTCTTGCCGGAGTGGTGTTCGAGCCGAGTGGGGCCTAGCGGCTCCCTGCATCTTGCGGCATGCCCTCGTTCCAAACGGTGACCGCATCGTGGAGGCGCTTCACCACGTCGGGATGTTCGGTCGCCACATTGGTCGATTCGGAAGGATCCGCCTCGAGATCGTAGAGTTGTGGTGTGCTTCCGTCGTAGTTGACGAGGTATTTCCACTTGCCTTCCCGGACCGCGAGATCGGGGTTGTCCTCCTCGTAGCCGAATCCGAATCCCGGGCGGTCCGGGGGACGCCGCCAGAAGAGCGGTGCGGAGCGGCCGGCCGGGCTTCGTCCCAGCATCGCGGCCGAAACGTCCTCGCCGTCGAGCTCGATCTCCGAGGGAGAGCTGACTCCGGCGAGGGTGTAGAGGGAACGATTGATATCGATCGCGCTGAAGATGGCCGATTCGTTGGTCGTGCCGATGGCGCCGGGTTCCATCAATCCGGGTGCCCACACGATGAGGGGAGAGCGGATTCCTCCCTCGTAGAGCCAGGTCT
>Ga0180430_10002123_pt1 | contig 18312 bp, 16 predicted proteins | sample SS_ome_9_FD_132999 | JGI IMG/M metagenome (GOLD analysis project Ga0180430, IMG submission 132999) | Hypersaline lake sediment archaeal communities from the Salton Sea, California, USA - SS_1_S_2 metaG | ecosystem: Environmental > Aquatic > Non-marine Saline and Alkaline > Hypersaline >... | reverse complement strand
TAGATCGAGATTGTCGGCGCACCCAGCATTCCGGCCATCGATGTCACGTTGATGATCGTGCCGCTCTTCTGATCCCTCATGATCGGAAGAACCTCGCGGGTCACATCCATTAGACCGAAGACGTTGGTGTCGTACATCCGGCGGACGTCCTCATCCGAGTACTGCTCGAACAAGGAATGGGCCCCGTAAGCGGCATTGTTGATCAGGGCGTCGATTCGACCGAACTCCGCGAGCCCCTCTCTGATGGCCTGTTTGACACTGGACGGGTCGGTTACGTCCAGCCGTGTTACCACCATCCTGTCGAGACCCATCAGTTTTCCGTCCTGCTGCGGCGAACGCATGGTCGCAATTACATTCCAGCCTTCCTGGTGAAACTTCTGTGCCGTCAGCAATCCGAACCCGGAACTACAGCCGGTTATCAGTACAGTCTTCTGATTCATGACTTGTCTCCCAGTTTCCTATAGTCCCAACATCTGCTTGACACCGGCGGTGAAGGTCTCGTCGTCAGCAGCGGCCCGTTGGGCGATAAACTGCTTGGCGTCTTCGCCCGCGATATAGCGAATCGTGTTGGTACCGTCGGTAGCAGCCTGCCATACCGCTTCGGCTACCACTTCCGGTTCGGACGGATTCTTGAAAAACTCCTCCACGGCTGACATCACTTTGGTCACAATGTTCTGGTACTCAGCGGCAGACTGGTCGTACTGGAAGTCGAAAGAGCGGCCGCCAAAGTCGGTCCGGATCGCCCCCGGCTCAACGATCTTGGCGGTGCAGCCGATTTCCTCGAGTTCATAGCGGAGCGCCTCGGTGAGTCCTTCAACCGCCCACTTAGTACCATGATAAAGCGTGCCCAACGGCAGGGTGATCTTGCCGCCAACCGACGAGACGTTAATCACGATCCCCGACTTGTTGGCGCGAAAATGCGGCAGGACCGCCTTGGTCGTAGCAAGCAAGCCGATGACATTGGTGTTGAACTGGCGGACAATGTTATCCATGGGGAAGGTTTCCAGTGGCCCATAGGCGCCGTAGCCGGCATTGTTGAGCAGAACATCGATCTTGCCGAACTTGACGATACTTTCGTTGACAGCTGCCTTGATCGAGGCCTCATCGGTAACATCAAGCCGTGCCACCAGGACGTTGTCCAGTTGGCTGAGCTCCTCTTCCTTGTCCGGAGTACGCATGGTGGCGATCACATTCCAGCCCTTGGCCTGGAAATACTTGGCGGTTGACTTGCCGATTCCGCTGCTGGCTCCGGTGATAAGAATTGTCTGACTCATTTTGTCTTCCATTTCCTTCTTTGAGATACAGATTTCTACTTTTCTAATAGCTGGTCGCCGTCAGGCGTTCCGAGACGTCCCATAGCCTGGCGGCGATTTGGTCATCGAGGGCCCGTTTCACAATCTTGGCCTTAGTGGGAAAACCGCGCATCTCCATCATGCCCGAGGGGCCATAGTAATCGCCCGTCTCTACTTCGGGAGCTACGGCCGCGTAGAGCGTCGGCAAGGCTCCCATGTCGATACCCTGAGCGAAAAACGTATTGAAGAATCCCGCCATGCCCGAGTTACGCTGAAGCTCGGTTGCAGTCCACCCGGGATGAGCCATCGACACGATCGTATCATTGCCCAGGCGACGGCCCAGTTCGCGCGTGAAATAGATGTTGGCAATCTTCGAATCAGAGTAGGCTTTCCACGGTTTGTAGCTTCGCTTCTCCCAGTTGAGATCATCAAAGTCAATATTGCCCTGACGATGGGCCACGCTGGATACGTTCACGACCCGGCTTCCTCGGGTAGTTTTCAGCAAGTCGATCAGGGCTCCGGTGAGAGCGAAATGACCCAGGTGATTGGTGCCGAACTGCAACTCGAAGCCATCGGTGGTCTTGCTGTAAGGCGGGACCATGACGCCGGCGTTGTTGATCAAGAGATCCAGCCTCTCGAATCCGGACTTGAACTCTTCGGCAAAGTCACGAACCGACTCCAAGTTCGCCAGATCGAGTTGCATCACACGAAGCTTCGCATCGGGGTGCTGCTCATTGATCTTCGCAGCCGCGTTGTTGCCTTTTGAAAGGTTACGCACCGCGATTATCACTTCGGCGCCTTTGTCGGCTAGTACCCGGGCGGTTTCGAAACCAATTCCGCTGGACGAACCGGTCACGATCGCCACCCGGCCGTCTTGGCCGGGGATGTTCTCTGCTGTCCACTTCTGGTTACTCATCTCTCCAATTCCTTGTATTAAATGAACACTCATTTATATTCTAGCTCAAAAAAAATCACAGTTTGATCGCATCCCAGGCCATGTTGAAGGCAGTCTCAATGTTTTCGTCGGTCAGTGCGAAACCACTGCAATGGCGCTTATTCGAGAGTATGAGCATCGGATAGAACATGAAGACGCCCAGGATCTCGAAACTGACATCCTTTATTATCTTCTCATCGATGCCGCGCTGTATCACCTGGTAGATCGTCTCAAAGTACTTGTTAACCTCTTCCATATCGACCAGATCGATGAAAGGTGAGTTGGCGAACTGCTCGGTGAAATGGAAGTCGGCCCGATGCTTGGAGACATGTTCGAAACCGTTGCGCCACACCATCATAAAGATATCGCGAATTGGCATACTGGTGTCGAAGCCCTGCAACAACGCTCGCCCCATGCCCTTCTTGATCTCAATGTAGGTCGAGACGAGCAGGTCCTCCTTATTCTCGTGGTAGATATAGATCGTCGCCGGCGAAATACCGGCTTCTTTAGCGATCTTAGCTACCGAACTGGAGGCAAACCCGATTTCGTTCACCACCTTGACTGTGGCTTCGAAAAGGGCTTGTTGTTTTGTCTCGTCTTTGACTCTCATGGCTCTAATAATAAATAATCATTCATTTACTGTCAAGTTATTTAACGGTAGAACCGCGAAAAAGTTTAGCCCTAACGCCACTTTTTTCGTAAGCTGGCTAATAGTAAGGAGTTGCGTTTTTATGAGGTGCTGGAGAAGATGATCCCCGAGATAAAAGAAGTGGTTGGCGGCAAGAAACTAGCCATTGTCGGCGTTTCGAGCAAGAAGATGAGTGGCACGATATACAGTGAGCTGAAACAGAAGGGCTACGAACTCTACCCCGTTCATCCCACGCGAAGCGAGTTTGATGGCGACAAATGCTACGGCTCTGTGGCGGATCTTCCCAACGATGTCACGGCCGCAGTCCTGGCCCTTTCTCCCGAGGCAGCCAAGCAGGTCGTATCCGATGCAGCCGGCTCAGGACTAACCCACCTCTGGTTTCAGCAGGGGGCCAACTTCTCGGAAGCTATCGCTCAGGCGGAAGCCCAGGGTCTGAAGACGATCTCGAAGAAGTGTATCATGATGTATGCGGAGCCGGTGACCGGCATCCATTCCTTCCACCGCTTCTTCGTCAAGCTGTTAGGGAGGTACTAGCATGGCCTACACCTACATCTGGGAGTACATTGTCCGGGAGGACAAGATTGAGGAGTTCGTCGAGGCCTACAACTCGGACGGACTCTGGGTGCAGTTGTTCAAGAAATCGCCTGGATATATCACGACCGACCTGATTCGCGACCGGAGGAACCCGCGACGATTCGTGACTATCGATCGCTGGGAGTCTTTCGAGCACTGGCAACAGTTCCGCGACAGTCAGTCCGCCGAGTTCGAGGCCCTCGACGAGAAATGCGAGTCGTACACAGAGTCGGAAACCGAGCTAGGGCGGTTTGAGGCCCAGTGATAACCTCGTGCGTGGCCAGGTTTTTATCTGCCTAACTCCACTTAGTAGCGTATCATAGACAAACGCTAGAGCCGTGGGCCAAGCAGGAGAAGGAAGTTGAGTAGAAAGCGTGCTGTCGTTATCGGCAATTCAGACGGGATTGGTCTGGGGTTGACCAAGCGCCTTGCGGAAGAAGGGTGGCAGCAGGTTGGTATCTCTCGAAGCGAATCTAGTTACCAAAACGACAACTATAGCCACATGGTGGCTGATGTTACTTCGGCAACCTACCTGGACAGCTTAGGAGCTGTCCTCGATCCGCTCCCCGATCTCGTCGTCTATTGCGCTGGAATCGGAGAGGAGTTTGATCATACCAAGTTGAGCTTCGAGCGAAAAGTATTCGAGGTCAACCTGATGGGAGCAGTCAAGACGATCGAAGCCGTACTACCCGGCATGATTGCCGCCAAGCGCGGACACATCGTAATCCTCTCCAGCATAGCCGATGCGTTGACATCGGCGGAGTCTCCCAGTTACTGTGCCTCCAAGGCAGCGCTAACGTCATATGTCGAAGGCCTGGCACGAGGCGTAAGGAAACAGGGTGTATCGATAACCAACGTGAGATTCGGCTTCGTCGACACCAAGATGGCCAAAGGAGACAAGCAGCCGCTGAAGATGTCCGTTGATCGGTCGGTGGAGCACCTGATGTACTGTATTGATAAGAAGCCAATCCGTTTCTCGCGACCCCGCATTATGGCGGCCTTGGTCGTCCTGGCCCGGTGGCTGAGTTGAGGAGAAGAGAATGCTTCTACAGAGGATCATTGTAGCAAGTTTGCTCGCGATTGCGCCCACCCTGTGGGCGTCCACCGAGTTCCCGAAGCTTGAAGGGAAGTACTTCGGACAGAAAACGCCCGGTGACAAATCGGAACTGTTTGCCCCCGGGATCGTCTCCACCGGTCTGGAACACAGTGCCGTCATGTTCACACCCGACGGCAACGAACTGTGGTTCGCGCGGATGTTCCCCAACGAGATCTGGTTTTCCCAAATTCGGGACGGTCGATGGACGGCCCCCCAGGTGGCGCCGTTTTGCGACGAGCACGGCGAGTTGTACCCAGTCCTCTCCCCCGATGGCAATCGCATCTTCTACACCAGCCGTCGCCCGATCACGCGCAGCATGGATCCCCTCTTCCGCGGTGCCGGGCATATCTGGTATGTCGACCGCGACTCGACCGGCTGGTCGACTCCGACCCACATCGGGCAGGATATCAACTTCGCGCGGATTCAAAGCACCGGCTCGGTAACATCCGACGGCACGCTCTTTTTCTCTGCTCATGTTCGAGGTCGATCGAACACCATCTTCAGCGCTTCCCCCACCGACTCCGGATTCGGACCGCCGGAAATTGTCGAAGATGTTGCTTCCGACAAACCGGACTTCAGCCCCTTCGTGGCACCCGATGGCAGCTATATGGTTTTTGCCTCGTTTCGATCGGGCGAGGGGATGTCTGACCTGTTCGTGAGTTTTCGTACGGAGGAAGGCGGTTGGAGTGAGCCCGTGAATCTCGGCTCGGACATCAACTCGCCGTACAAAGAAGGCTTTCCCCGCGTATCGCCCGACGGACAGTATCTGTTCTTCACCAGCAACCGCCCTTCTGCACTAAACGACCGGCCGATACCCGACGGACCGGGCAATATCTGGTGGGTGAAAGCGCAGGTACTTCAGAAGCTTCAGAAGAAGGCCAAGCTCTAACCCTGGTACCCGATAAATTCGGTCGATATATCCGTCTTCCCCCTTGCGTAACTGAACGATTGGTCGCATATTGGTCGCAATCGCACCACATCGTGATCAAACATCCTACTTAACACGGCAACGTGATAGAGGAGATGTACGCATGAAGAAGCTGCTTTTTCTTACGGCAATCGGGCTGCTGTTGCTCGGTCTGACCTTCGGTTGTGGCACGTCCGAAGATGAGAGAGACGATGTTGATTCTCTGCAGCCTGACACCGCCGATGATATCGACAGTCTCAATCCCGGCGACTCCAATCAAGAGTCCGGCAACGACTCTAATACGAGTACCGATTCGGGAGAGTCCGAATCCGAAGAGGAAGAGAACACCGACGAAGATGAGAGCAAGAAGAAGAAATCAAGCTAGCTGATTGACGCTTCGAAATGGCAAGTATGAGAAAGGGGCATCCGGTTTGAAAAGGCTCGTCTATTTGTTGGCGGTGGGTCTGTTGGCTCTGGCACTCGGCTCCGGCTGCTGTGCGATTCGCAAATGTAAGAAGGGCAACACCGAGTCTCAGGATTCGTCCGCGGCAGCCGTCCACAATAAGGAGAGCCAGCCGGACACGCTCGATTCGCAGGGGCCGACTCCCTCCCCCGGGAAGGACTAAACTAGGCTTCGGAAAAGCGCGACAGCACCCGTTCGATTCGGGGAATTTCGCACCTTACTTGATTCATTTCAGCCTCTTCGTGCAGTCGATGCAACGCAGCCCGTGATTCCTCCTGCTGCGTCTTGTCACCGTGCTCCAGGCCGATCTCGGCACTGATTCTTCGAGCAACAAGTACCAGGCGCGGGTCGCCAAAATCGATGGCTTCCCGGGCCACGGCATCAGCGGATTCTTTACATTCCTGCCAATTGGAGGATCCGACATCACGAGCGGCAAGATAGGCGGCGGCCACCAGCTTGGTGGTGTGATCGCGGGTCGACTCAGCCAGATTGTGGGCTTGCTCGAATAGATCCATCGCTTCTTCGCGAGCACCGCAAAGATACTCCAGCTCGCCCAGGAAAACCAGGACCGTCCCCTTCTCTCGCTCCAGTCCGTGGTGGCGGCAAACCTCTAGCGCTTCGCGCAGTGACTTGCGAGCGGAGGTGGTTTCTTCATGACAGGTATAAGCGAACCCCATGTTGACCAGGCATCCAACTTCGGCGAAGGGATAATTGAGTTCTCGCAACTCCTTGAGCACTTCCCGTAGCTTCTCCAGAGCCAAATCACTCTGGCCGATTATCGTTTGGGCAAAGGCGGCATTGTTGTGCGATATGGAGCACCGGGCCTTTTCACCCATCGAGGTGTAGGTTTCGCAAACCCGTTTGTAAAGGTCAAGTGCCTCGTCGTACTGTCCCCGAGACACCTGGATTATACCGATATTGTGGCGGGTGACGGCCTGACGAACCGAGTCGCCGAGGACGGTGTGCATCTGCAACGCCTGGCGATAATACTCAAGGGCTCGATCCAAGTCGCCTTCGTAGAAACAGGTTGTCCCGAGGTTGGCGATGCAGTTTGCCTCGACTTCCGCCAGAGACCGCTCTTGAGCCTTTAGGCGAGCCTCTTGCCAGACTTCGCGCGCCTGCTCGAAATCTCCTTTGTCGAGATGGACTCGGCCGATCATGTTGAGCGCTCTGATTTCCCGATCTCGGTCATGGAGATGTCGATTGATTTCCAGAACGCGGTCGAACTGCGCCAGCGCTTCGTCGAATCGCGCTCGACGCTGGTAAGATTTTATCAGGTCGCCACGCGCCGCCGCTTCGCCGGCCAGATCGCCTATTTCAATCGAGACCTCCATCGCTTCCTGAGCGAACTCAGCCGAGTCATCCCATCGAGCTTGCTCACTTCGACATCGAGCCAGAGATCGTAGAATCTGAGCTTCAACGGCTTTGATACCCCGATCGCGGGCTTCTTCTAGGCTATCCAGAAGCGATTCGACCGCCTCCTCGTGCTTTCCTTCGAATATCTGAATCTCGGCCAATCCGGCCTTGGCGGCCAACATCCCCGGCTCGATCTTTAGGGCCTGGAGATAAAGCCCGGTAGCGATGGCATCATCGCGCGGCGACTGGCGGTGATCGAAGGTGTATTTGCCCTGCAAGTAGTACTCGTAGGCGCGCGGATCTACCGCCTCCGGCACTCCCAACTGCGTGGCTTCAATTGTTGAGTTCTCTAGATTGAGAATAGACGCTACCGCTTCCGCCAACGACGCCTTGATGAGATGCAAACGATCGGCTGGTTCTTCCCATCGATTCGCCCACAGGTTCTTACCGTCCTTTACATCGACCAGCTGTGCCGACACGCGGATGTTTTCGCCATCGCGGAATATGGATCCGTCGAGCACCAGCGACACATCCAGCTCTCGGGCTAAAGGCTCTAAATCGAGATCACTATCACGATACTTCAGGATCGTTCGCATCGGGGCAACTCGGATACTTCCGATACGGGTTAGATCGACAATCAGATCTTCGGTAATACCGTAGCTGAGATACTCGTCCTCTTTCGAGCCCAGATTTCGCAGGTACAAGACGGCCACTCCGCGGATACGCGGGGCGATGTCCAATCCGGAAATCGATTGGGTCGGCTCGCCCGGGTCGATTTCGTCGAACTTATCCAAAGACTTCAGGATCTCCTCGGCCGATTGATACCGGGCGCCGGGGGATTTGGCCAGAAGCCGTCCCAGGATCAGACTCCACTTGTCGGCTTGCTCGACCTGAGCGGCGGACGAAGATTGCGGTTTGTCATGAACGATGGCGTATACAGATGCCGCGGCAGTTTCCCGGGCAAACGGTGCAACTCCGGTCAGCATCTCATAGAGGACCACACCCAAAGAAAATAAATCGCTGCGGTGGTCGGTCTCCTTGCCCTGGGCTTGTTCGGGAGACATGTAGCCGGCGGTTCCCAGGACGGCTCCGGGAGAGGTGGCCCGGCTGTGGCCGCTTACCAGGGCCAGTCCGAAGTCCAGGATCTTGCAGTTGTTGCCTTCATCGATGAAGATGTTCGACGGTTTAAGATCGCGGTGCACCACGCCCGCGCGGTGGGCCTCGGCCAGCCCCAGACACAGCTGGCGTGCCAGTAGCCGGACCCGGTCGGAGGGGATCGGCCCGGAGGCGATTACGCTGCGCAGCATCTCCCCGCCGGCATACTCCATCGCGATAAACGGTCGGCCTTCGTACTCGCCCACCTCGTAGACGGTGATAATCGAGGGATGATTAAGCCGCGCCGCAGCCCTCGCCTCACGTGTGAACCGTTGGCAGCAGGTCTCGTCGGTCGCCATTGTCGGCGAGAGAAACTTCAGCGCCGTTAGTCGATCAAGTCCGGTATCAAGGGCCAGATAGACCTCGCCCATTCCCCCGGCACCCAGCAACTGTACCAGTTCGTATTGGGCTACACGGGTACCGCGAGCCAGAGGCGTGATTGGATTTGGTTCATTCGGGTTAGAGTCGCCCGACTTCATTTTCTCCCACCAGATAAGAAGTTGTCCGGATATGATCCTCAGCCAATATCGGAACGAAGATTCCCATTGGCAACGACAAAGGTGGGGGTGTCAGAAAAGGAGGTTGGGGGATCCTGCGATGCTCAGGCCACAGAACTAACTCGCGAAATAGGCGAGGATCTCTTTAATCCGATTGACGGGAAGAGAGAAATGCCCTTCCCCATCCAGGACTTCCAGCGAATGCTGAGTAGCCTTTTCCAGAACTGACTTCATCCCCGTAATGGGACAGATGCTATCCTGGTCACCGTGCCAGTAGCGTATCGGAGATTGCAGGTCCGTCGCCGACACCGGCCATGGAGAGGTCAGGAGCCCCAGGTCGTGGTTGCTGCCCTCGAGTGGTCCGCGCAGGGCCTCCCGCACACTGGCAGCAAACATGCCTTTTACTTCGCTCGTCCTGAAAATCTGGCGGTCCGACTCGGGCATCAGAAGCGCAGCCGCGGTCAAGAAGGAATCACCGGTTGAGCGTGAAAGATAGCTTCGTAAGAGGCGCACCATGGCTTTCATGATGTGGGGACGGCTATGGCGAAACCTGGCCAGTCGGGCGGGCGAAAGGAGCGGAGTGTCTTCGGCTTCGTGCCAATCGTGAGCGGGTACGCCGCTGCAAACGCCGACACTATCAATGCGATCGGCCAGTTCCTTGGCGCACACCAGGGCGTAGGGGGTTCCGCCGGAGACGGCGAAGATACTGAATCTATTCCATCCCAGTTCGCCCGCGAGCTCCGCAATCGTGGCGGGCCAATCGGAGATCTTCCTTCCGGGCTGAAAGGGTGAAAGTCCAAATCCCGGTCGATCCGGGGCCACGACGTGAATCCCGAAGTCCGTGGCCGCCTTATCGGCCAGGGCCGACTCGATCCGTGATCCTGGCCACCCGTGAAAGAAGAAGAGAGGCTTACCGCCGCGACAGCCACGTTGGGCATAGGCGAGTGTGCCGTCTGAGTTTTGGCTGTGATCCACCACCATCTCCCTCACTTCGTATTCGGTCGTGGTGTTAACACCATCTGGGTTGTCGAACGGGCTCGCGCCGCATCGACCATGAGCGGAAGTTTGATATACTCCGCTTTCTGCCACAAGTCTACCTGATCGGCGAAGTTCTCGCTGCCGATCCAGCCATCGTTGCCGCCGAAAAGCACGAAGTAGTTGTTGTCGGGATGATCCATGATTGAGACGTGGCGCGACTGCGAGCCGTAGGTGGTGACATCGCGGTCAAGCTCCATGTCGTGATTGGTCTTCATGACCGTCTCTCGCGAACCGGAGGCCGGCAGGTCCGCGAATATCAGCTTTTCTCCCACCAGCGGAATCCAGCCCAGATTGTGCATGGCCCGCAAACGATGCTTGTCGCCCCAGTTCTGCCATCGCTGTAAATCGGTTTCGGCGAGGGAAATCGCCGAATCGAGAATCTCCCGCTGGCGGGGGACCGGATACCCTTTGAGATCCTTCGCCAGGAACTTCGTGACGTAGGTCCAGGATCGGTACAGGAACTTCTGGCTCAGGTCCTGGAGCACCAGATCGACCAGATGTGTAGTGAGCATCTCGAATGCGACCGGTCCGCGGGAATCGGCGTGATAGTGGCCATCCCACTCGCGCAGTTCGCCAAGCATGTCAGGCGCACGCTGAGACAGTTCCAGGCTGTCGATTCGTTCCAGCCAGACTTTCGCGAGAGCGTGAGCGTCGGGTGAGTAAACATCCTGTTGCAAGCGGCGAATGAACTCGAAATCAATCTGGTCCTCAGCCGAGACCAGTTCCTGTATTCGCCCCACCCGTTCCGAGCCGGAGAAGAAGAATCCCAGCGGTGGCCGCATGCTTGTCGGTTTGTTGTTCGAGGAAGCTATAAATCCTTCCGGGGGATTTTTGGCTACCGGTAAATCGGGCGCCTCCAAAGATCCGTGCCAGCGGTAGGCGGAGTCTTCGGAGGGAAAGACGATATTGTCGGGAGTATCGTACTCACGAATCGGCAGCCGCAACGCCAGGGTCATGGCGATATTCCCGGCGGTATCGACCACCAGCATGTTCTGGCTGGAAACGGCATATCCGCGGAAAGCTTCGACAAACTCGTCGATCGTCGTCGCCCGGTTCGATCGCAGGAACGCCCCGAATTCGTCCGACACCTGGTGCCCCACCCATTGCAGCGCCAGGTGCTCACCGCTGTCGGAAGGAATCACGTCCATGTCCGACAATACCGGACCCAAGGAAGTTCGGCGCGTGATATAATCCTCGTCAAGCCAGAATCTAACATCGACGCTCTTAGGCTCGACCTCGAAAGAGTCCGGCGGGAATTTGCTGACATCGTACATGTCCGAGCTGGCCGCCCGCATGTTAGTGCCACCCCACGACAGATGTTGGTTGCGTCCCAGCGTCACGAACGGCAACCCGGGGATCATCATACCCACAGTATGTTGCGACGGGCATTTCAAACCACCGAGCATCCAGAAATTGGGAAGCATCACCCCCAGGTGCGGGTCGTTGGCGAGTATCGCCACCCCGGCCCTTGTCTTCTCGGGAGCGATCGCGATGGAGTTGCTGCCGGAACGGCTATTCTCGAGGATAGTGCGCATCGGCTGCCTATCGGCGTTGAAACTAACCCGGCCGTTGGAACCGGCATCGACCGTCCGGCTCCACAAGTCCGCCCAGTCCTCGTTGTTTCGTTCCGGTAACAAGGCAAAGTACATGAACCAATTGACATCGGCACCGGCGAGGCGACCTATAATCACCAGATCCCGAACCGTGAACGGTTCCGGATCGATTCCCATCAGGGCGTACTCCGGGGGAAACTCTTCGGTGTGGTCCTGATAGTAGTTCAGTCCGGCGACAAAGGCTTCCATCCAGTCGCGGGTGACCTCGTCCATCGAGGCGATAATCGAATCAGCGGCATATCCCAGATCAAGGGCGCGAATCGCTTTGTCAATCTCAACCGTTATGGGGCCCAGCATTTCGGACATCCGTCCTTGGGAGACTCGCTTGAAAACCGAGATCTGGTTGCCTCGCAAATGGCAATGCACCAGGCCGAGGGCGAAGGCAGCATCGCGGTCGGTTGAGGCCTCAATGTAAGGGATCTGATAATCGTCCCAATAGATCTGTACTTCGGAGTCGAGCGGCAAGGACTCGGCAGGAAAACGACTGAGGCGCTCTTCGGTCGAGACCTCCTCGTGGAACAACGCTCGCCAGGAGATAGTCAGGAACCATCCGGCGACAACCATAACCAATACCAGAGCGACCACGATTAGTCTGATCAGATTCCGTATGATAAAACCGAGAGTTTTCGACAACTATGTTCTCTCCGGATTGGCAGTTATAGGCTCTCAAGTGGCATCGACCATGGCTCGCCGTCAACTAGAAACGGGCGATTTGGCTTGATGCCTTCTGCATCTGGGCGTAAACTGATCCTTATGCAGCGATCCCTGGTTGTGACTTCAGCCACATTTATTCTTACTCTGGCAACCGTAGTTGCCGCCTCGTTGTTTCCCGAAGCTCGTGTTTGGGGAATCAACTGGTGGGGTTATTACCCCCTCTGGATAATGGCGGGCGGTTGCGTCTTGGCCCTTGTACTACCTTTTGGGGTCGAAAGATTCGCCCGACTGAAACTGCCCTCGTATGCAATGTGGCTGCCGTTGGCGGTTATGGCTCCCTTGTTCCTACTCTTTCGCACCGAGACGCATTTTCTTGGCGACGGGTATCTTCTGCTCAGTCTGGTCGGCGACCTCTCTCCTTCGGTCGAGCAACAGACCGAATTGCTGGAGTCCTGGTTCCATCTGGGGGTAACATCGCTGCTAGGAGGCGGCAAAGAGGCGGCACTGTTGAGTTTTCGCATCGGTTCGATCGGAGCCGGTATCCTGGCTCTGCTGACCGTCGTCTTCGCGGCGCCCAAGCTGTTTGAGTCCAGCCGCAGGGCGTTCCTAATGATCTCCGGATACGCTACTTTCGGATATGCGCTGTTGTTCTTCGGCTATGTCGAAAACTATTCGCTGTTCGTGCTGGCGATGACGGTGCACTTCTTCACCGGCTTGAGAGTCGCCCGGGGACAGCTGCCGCGCTGGAGTCTGATCGCTACGCAGATGGTCTGTCTGGGCGCCCATGTCATGGGCGTAGTATTGCTGCCGGCCACTTTGTACGTGATGTGGTCGGGATGGGGATTCTCCCAGCGTCTTCCGCGCTGGGTACCGACCGGCCTGGTTGGGCTTGCGGTTGTCGGCGCGGTAGGGGTCGGCTGGTACTTCTACAACAACTCGTGGTTCTTCCGCTTCGCACTGGTGCCGGTAGTGGAGAACAGATTTACGGTCGACGGCTACACCTGGTTTTCTTCGGCTCACCTTCTTGATGTGATCAACCAGCTCTGGCTGGTTGTCCCTTCGCTGGCGGTGTTGGCCGTGGCCCTGGGATTCAGCGCCGAGCAATCGTTCTGGCATCGGAGAGACACACGATTCATACTCCTGGGGATTGCCTGTTGGTTGACCGCCTTGTTCCTGCTTGATCCCAAGCTTGGCATGGCCCGCGACTGGGATCTGTTTTCGTTTGGAGGCGTCTTTCTCGGCGCTGGCGGCCTCTACTTGCTGTTGCGCAATTGGGAGAAACTGCCTCGGCCGGGATTGATTGTAGGACTAGTCATTGCCGCCAACTTGTTCACGCTTGCGCCGCGTGTGGGATCATTGACCAGTGTGGAGCGAAGTCTCGCGCATTTTGAGAACTACATCGTCAACGATCGCACCAAGAATCGCTCGGTCGGCGAACTGCTGGCAAGATTCCATCTCGATCGTGGCGACCAAGCTGCTGCCGATGAAGTCAACGAGCGCTGGCGTCGCAACTACCCTGAACGTGGTTTCATGGAGAAAGCCCGCGAGTTGATCGATCAGCTGAAGTTTGACGATGCTGTCTTTTTCGTGAGGCGTGCCCTGGAGTATGATCCGGCACTTGAGGCGGCCTACTTTGATCTGGGCAACTACTTCTTGTCCAAAAATCAACTCGATTCGGCGAACACTTGCTTCGACATCGCCATCGGAATGAACCCTCGAAGCAGTACAAACCACTTCGGGCGAGGCGTGGCGCTGTTTCGGCTCGACAATCAGAAAGAGGCTATCGCGGCCCTCAATCGATCGTTGGAGCTGGATTCGACACGATCTGAAACATACGTGTTTTTGATACATCTATACTACGGCAACGGGGACACGAAGTCCGGCACGGAACTGAGCTTGAGATGCCTGGAGAGAGAAGAGTTCCACGCGTCTGTTATCGGTAGTGCTGCCGGGTATTTGGAGAGGGTCGGCCTTTATGATGACGCCGCACGAGGTATGGCCCTTGCGTTTGAAAAGGACCAGGATACCGTTAAGATTCTGAACAGGGCGCAATCCAACCCGGCTCTGGGGCAGGCATTAACAAAGTACATTCCCGGGTTGACGTTTGGTCGTCCCCCCTACGAGGAAGGAGATACGCCATGAATCACAGAGTTTCGAGACTAGCTTTGGGTGCCGCATTCAGCTGCCTGGCATTATGTGGCCTGGCTTTCGCTGAGACCGAGGCCGAATCCTGTACGGTCGAGGATCTTAGCTGGATGGCCGGACATTGGAAGGGAGACGCATTCGGCGGAGTCTGCGAAGAGGTCTGGACCCCGGCTTCTTGCGGCACCATGGTTGGAACCTTCAAGCTGTGTCACAACGACCGGGTCAGTTTCTACGAAATCATGACGATTATCCCCGATTCAACCGGCCTCGTCTTGCATGTCAAGCACTTCAATGCTGACATGACCGGTTGGGAGCATCGGGACTCGACCCAGATCTTCCGCTACACTACCCACGGCGACCAAATGGTGCAGTTTCAGGGGCTGAAGTACGAGCTTACCAGTCCCGACGGTCTCAGAATCGCGGTGACTATGTCGCACAAAGATGGTTCCACCAGCCAGGAATTCATCGAGTGTGTTAGGGTGAGGGAAGAAGAATAGAAGTCACTTCGGACAAGACACTTGCTCCACGCACGTGGATTCTGGCCCTGGCATTTACTCTCCTGAGCCTGGGACTGCACGCCGCCTTCCCGAGCATGATCCATATCGCCGAAAGTCGGATGGATCAAATCCTGGAGAAACACGAGACCGAGAGTCCTTTCAAGCACCGCCCGCTGACGAACAACGCGGTAAGATTCATCGAGGCCGTCCTCCCGGTCTCAACTCTTCAGGCGTTCTTCGCTCTCCAGTTCCTGCTAGCGTTTTTGTGCGGACCCGCGCTTGTAGCCTGGCTGCGATCACTGGAGTACAGCCCTTCCGAGTCGCTCTGGGGAATGTCGCTGTTCTATTTCTCAATGCCGCTACTGCTTGCTCACTTTGAGCCGATTTACACCTACGATGATCTCTGGGTTTACTTGTTCGTACCTCTCGCAATGACCTTGCTGCGGAAGAGAGATTCGGCGTGGTCAGCCATCCTGCTGTGTTGGGCGCTGATAGCCAGGAGTACCTCGCTGGTGTTCCTTCCTTGCTGGGTCGTCCTTGCGGTGGTTATCCGCAAACAGTCTGCGGCCCGAGCCGCTCTGTGGGGCCTGGCGGTGCTGGGCCTGTTCCTGATCGCGCGGATGTTCTTTTTTCGGTTGGATCCGGCCGGCATTGAGTACAAACTCGCCTGGAACTTCGAGGACGGGTTGCGAACCTCCGACACGCTGTTTTCGGTCATTGTGGGTCAGGGTATTCTCTGGCTGGGACTGGCGGCGCTCTGGATCAGAGATAAGCAGCCTCTGGCAAAGCCGCTGCTGCTATGCGCCGTGATCTCACTGGTTGGATACTACTCATCTACTCTTCTCTTCGCCCAGGCCCGGGAGACCAGGCTCTTCTTCCCTCCCTTCGTGTTCACGATTCCACTCCTCCTTCTCGTGTGGCGCGAGCTGAAACCCGCTTGGCTGCAGATCCGGCGAAGGTGGAGCGCAGTCTCGATTTCGGGTATCACTGCCGTAATACTGGCCGTTTCCGGAGTTGTCGCTTCCCTCGTTTTCCCTGATTTCGAGTTCCGTACCTGGCCCGACGGAAACCGGGCTCTGCTGTCTGTACATCTTGGGGCTCTCTTGGGAGCGGCTGTTCTATACCGCTACAAACGCCGAATCTGACAGAAACCTGGCGCACAAACCGCTTGCGTCGCCGCAAATCTGCCTCATATTGCCCTGTCAGAAATGTTAACTTTATTGTTTGGAGCTAATTGTGGCAAAAGCCAAAAGCGGCGACAAAGTGAGAGTCCATTATAGCGGCAAGCTGGAGGACGGCACTGTTTTCGACAACACTTTCACCCGCGGACCGATGGAGTTCACCCTCGGTCAGGAGCAGACGGTGATCGGTTTTGATGAGGGCATTCTGGGGATGGAAGTCGGCGAGCGCAAGACGATTACCGTTCCGCCCAAGAAGGGTTTTGGTGCCTGGAGCCGGAACAACATAATGACTATCAAAAAGTCAGATATCCCGGAAAACATCACTCCTCAGATGGGTCAACGACTGCAGATTCCCATGGAGGGTGGCAAGGTCGCGCAGGTGACCGTCACTAAGATCGGCGATTCGAGAATCGAGGTCGACGGCAACCACCCGCTGGCCGGAAAGACTCTTACTTTCGAAGTTGAGCTGCTGGGTATTCTCTAGAACCGGCTTCCTCGAATTGGGCGAAAATCCGATTGCCATTTGCGGCCGATTGCTTATTTTCAGCCCTTAGAGATTGATATTATTTGCTTAGGTCTCTACTTTCGCCCGACGGCTCGGAAGAGACCGCATAAACCGTTTAGGAGGTTCTGATGAAACTGGACTCTGTCGAAGCCGTACTCGACTACGCGATAGGGAAAGAACAGGACGCGGCTCACTTCTACACCGAGCTGGCCAACAAGATGAAGTACGAACACATGAAGGAAATCTTCATGGAGTTTGCCGAAGAAGAAAAGCGTCATGAAGCCAAGCTCAAGAGCGTCAAGAGTGGCAAGATCGAGATGATGTCAGATAAGAAAGTCCAGGACCTCAAGATCGGCGACCATCTGGTCGAAGTCGACCTGGACACCAACCTCGATTATCAGCAGGCATTGATTGTCGCCATGAAGGCCGAGAAGGCCGCCTACAAGCTCTACAACGATCTCGCCACGACTACCGAAGATGCGGCCATGCGCGATCTGTTCCTTGGTCTGGCCCAGGAAGAAGCCAAGCACAAGCTTCGCTTTGAGATCGAGTATGACGAGGCTATTCTGACCGAGAACTAAGCTTTATACCAGCTGTACTTGGAAAGCCATGTCTCACCGATGTGGCTTTCTTTGTTGTGGTCAGCTTTTCGTGGAAGGCGTTCGAAGAGCCGATCGGCTCTGCCAGGCCGCGGCAAGACCAAAAAGAACCGCCATGATGTAACTGTCCTGCCCCCAGGTCCAGGCGCGCATGTAGAGAATCGTCAAACCAAAGACAAAAAGAGCTATGAACAGGGCACCCGAGATGCGTGTTTCGTCCCTGCTTGAGGCGGACCAGAAGGTCCGGAAAGTCGATTTGACACCACGCCAGCCCAGCCAGAGGATTGAGAGACAGCCGAAAATACCAGTTTCAGCCAGATATTGCAGAACGACGTTGTGAGTCGACATACCGCGGATGTAATACCATACCGGCTCCATGCGGAGATCCGGAAGCACTTTGGTCACAACACGGAAATTGCCGATTCCGATTCCGGTTAGCGGATCGGTAAGGAAGGCCTCAATCGCCGCCGACCATAGCACCACCCGCAGATATACCGTGCCCTCGGGATTAGCTATCGAATTAATCAGTTCCTGGACTCGCCCCAGCGTTCCGGAAAAGAAAGACTCCGAGAACACCGACAACAGGACCCCCACGGACGATATCGGAATCACTATCTTCCAGAGTGACGTAGCAATCTTAGGGTTGCCGTCTTTGGTGGCCTTTCTCAGGGCCGTGAATACCAGTACGGGTACGGCTATCGCTACCGCCACCAGCGGCGCCCGTGACTGGGTGGCAAGAATACCCACTCCGATAACGAAGCAGCTCGCAACGGCCACCCATCGGTGCCAACGTAACCGGGGCCAGATGATCCAGGCGGCGGCCACCGGCAGGCTGATCATGGCCAGAGTTTCGAATGTCAGCCAGGCGATACCGAACACACGCTTCCCCCCGCCGGCCAGGAGGAACTCGACGCTGTTCACGGCTGCCAAGGCTGTCGTCATGGCCACGATAAGCGCCAGAACGCGCTCGACGCCAATTCTCGGCCCCAGACGTAGACTCATTCTGAAAGCGAAATAGATGGTGAGAATACGGAAAGCGGGAGTAATGCTCATTCGCAGATCGGTGGCATCGATTAGGGATATATACGTAAACAGCAGGATTGCACCAAAGGGCAGGTCGAAGTTAGTCCATCGTATCCTAGTCTCACGCCTGAGCAG
>Ga0180430_10002120_pt1 | contig 18334 bp, 13 predicted proteins | sample SS_ome_9_FD_132999 | JGI IMG/M metagenome (GOLD analysis project Ga0180430, IMG submission 132999) | Hypersaline lake sediment archaeal communities from the Salton Sea, California, USA - SS_1_S_2 metaG | ecosystem: Environmental > Aquatic > Non-marine Saline and Alkaline > Hypersaline >... | reverse complement strand
GTTCCTGCATTTCTTCTCCATAATGCAAACGACCTGTAACCCTTAATGCAAAAGGATCATGCAGTTGTTCGATATCAAGAACCTCTACCAGATGACCTGATTTTCTGTCTTTCATAAACATGGTGACCTCCTTCTGGAACGGATCGTATGACTACCCGGTCTATTCCATTTTCTCTTTGCGAAAACAAGCGCACGGGAATTTCTACCCCTGCACTATAAGTATGGTCCATGTTCTTCCAGATAACTGATGAAAATTTAATGCTTATAAGAATGGAATTCCCCTTGTCCAGGGGAATTTCTGTGGATAATTTTGACCTTATCAGTGTGACATTAACACCGGCACAATCATGGAGGACAAAATTGACTTAGTGACACCACCGAAAATCTTCTGTTGCAGTGATGGTCTACCGTAGCCCCCCATAACCAGCAGGTCAGTAGCGGTTTCAGCCACTTCATTGAGTACTACCGTGGCTGTATCGTAACTCCCCTGTATCACCCTTCTGACTGTCAGTTCAATACCATGGTTATTCAAATGCTCAACGAAACCATCCATCACAGATGCAGGAATTGTGGAACGTGTTTTCTCATTTTCAACAATTACCAGCACCACTTCATCAGCATGCTGCAACACAGGGATAGCGTTATGGGCGGCTCGGCAGGAAGAAGCTGTACCATCCCAGGTAATCATCACGCGGTTACCGGGACATTTGTCGGTACCAATGTATGGCATGAAGAGAATAGGACGGCCGCTTTTCAGCAATAGCGTTTCTGACAAAGACGTCAGGCGCGAATAATTTTCCTGATCAGGATTGGGTTGCCTGAGAATCAGTAAATCGTAGTTATGAGCATAATGAACCATTTTGGTGGTACTTTCATCGGCATCACCGGCAATGATAATACTTTTGCCCTTAACATTTTGCTTCTCAGACTTGTCCATGAACTCTTTGGTCAGTTGTTCGGCCATTTCCTGTGACATTCTGCGACGCACCTTGGAACTGTCGGTTCGCACGCGCCTTGGCTTCATGGTGGCCAGGGAAACACCGGTCAGTTTGGCATCATGTAGTTTGGCAAAATGAAATCCGGTTTGAACGCGGGTGTCATTGGTTGATCCATCGTCAAGAAATACGAGAATATCCTGGTATGTCACTTTAGTGTCCTATATAAAAAAAGTACCTCAATCCGTTTCAATGTCTTTAGTGAGACATAAGAACCGGAACTACCATTGATGACAACAAAATGGTCGTCACTGTTTCAAAATTTTCTGTTTTAATCTGGGTGTACCATGCCCTGCCATAATCAACAGATCAACATTATGCCCGGTCACCTCATTCTGAATGAGCGATGATACAGAATTATTACCGGGGTTTTCTTATGCCCGTATTGAGCATGAAACAAAACAGGCACCCAATGTTATCGCGGGCGGGGTTGGGTTGGCGCCGTGTCTTTGGGCTAATGTGATTGCGCTATCAACCCTGTCCGGACTGGACTTGCCATCATCCAGGAAAAGCAGAATATCCTTGATCATCTAGATCGCGAGATATTCGTGACGCAGCTCCTCGTTATCCAGTACTTCCTGGGCAGTGCCATCGAATACGATGTTACCCATATCCAGAATCAGGGCTCTGTCGGCCAGCCTCAGGGCGGCAACAGCATTTTGCTCAACGATGATGGTGGTAATACCATACTGCTTGATACTGTCCACGATACTGGCTATTTCCTGCACAATAACTGGAGCCAGACCTTCGTATGGCTCGTCCAGCAACAACAGCTTGATGTCACGGGCCAGGGCACGTGCTACTGCCAGCATCTGTTGCTCGCCACCTGACAGTGTAGTACCCATCTGATTGCGACGTTCAGCCAGTCTCGGAAAATGCTCATAAATACGGTCAATAGTCCATCCGACTGGAGGAGCGATCTGTGCCAGTTCCAGGTTTTCCTGAACGGTCAGACCTGCAATGATACGCCGGTCTTCAGGTACCAGTGCAACACCCGCCTGGGATGCTTCATGTGAAGCCATTTTGTGTAATGGCTTGTGATCCAGCCATATCTCACCATGAGTGACTTGTGGCTCATCTACACGGGCAATAGAACGCAGAGTAGAAGTCTTACCTGCACCGTTACGTCCTAACAGGGCAACAACCTCACCTTCACGAATATCAAAATTTACACCCTGTACGATATAGCTTTCACCATAGTAAGAATGCATATCCCAGCAAGAGAAAAAGGAAGGTGCTGAACCCAGGTTCTTAACCGCTTCAACTTTGTCAGTGACGTCTATATCACCCACTAATGGATCATGACTATTCATCTTCAGCCTCCTCACCCAGGTATGCTTCTTTTACTTTTGGATTGTTCTTGATTTCATCAGGTGTACCGGTCGCAATGATACGTCCCTGGGCCAGTACACTGATGGTATCAGCAAGACTGAATACCACGTGCATGTCATGCTCAATAATGATCTTGGTCATACCGCGTTCCTTGATCTTCTTGAGCAGGTCAATAGTACGGTTGGTATCATGACGCGCCATTCCTGCTGTAGGCTCATCGAGCAACAACAAGGCAGGCTCCTGAATAAGACCCATGGCCAGCTCAAGACGACGTTTGTCACCACGTGAAATACTGCCAGCATGCTGATCGGCAAAACGATCAAGGCCTACATCGGCGAGCACACTCATGGCATGATCGCGAATCTCGTTTTCCTTTGACAAAACGGCAAACGGATTAAACTTGAACGTTCCATCACGCTTGGCCAGTGCAGGAATCATGGTGTTTTCCAGCAAGGTCAGGTCAGGAAAAATCTCGGGCGTCTGGAATACACGCACCATGCCGGCATGGTTAATATCGTAGGGTTCCATACCGATCATATCGTGGCCATTAAACATGACTGAACCTGTATCCGGAATCAGACGACCAATACAGCAATTCAAAAGCGTTGACTTGCCGGCACCGTTCGGCCCGATAATCGCATGAATCTTTCCCTCTTCGATTTTCAGGTTAATTTCAGACAAGGCATGCAAGCCGCCAAAGGTCTTGTTGACATTACTGATTTCAAGAATATTACTCATTATTTCTCTCCCTCAGCTTTGCCTTGTGTCTCTGAAACAACATCTTCAGAAACCTCATTATCAGACTTGCCAAACATTCTGCTGAGCCTGCTGAAGCCTTCCATTAGACCACCCGGCAGGAAGATAACCACGATCATAAACAGTGCACCCAGTGTCAGGTGCCAGCCTTCACCAACAAATGGTGATGAAATGACGACCATGATATTTTCCAGGCCCGTAGGCAGGAAGTTGAATATTTCATGCAGTGCAGCTTCGTTCAGAGCCGAGAAAATATTCTCGAAGTACTTGATGATACCTACACCCAGCAGCGGACCGATCAGCGTGCCCATGCCACCAAGAATGGTCATCAGAACAACTTCACCGGAAGCTGTCCATTGCATACGTTCTGCACCAGCCAATGGGTCAGTGACTGCCATCAGCGAACCCGCCAGACCTGCGAACATCCCCGAAATAACAAAGGCAGACAACAAATAAGGACGAGTGTTAAATCCGGTATATCTCATACGCGTCTGGTTTGACTTGATCGCCCTGAGTTTCATTCCGTAGGGTGAACGGAAAATTTTCAGTGACACGTAGAATGCAATAACCAGGAACACGGCACAGAAATAAAACCCACTGTAACCACTCATGCCAATACCAAAAAAGTTGGTTGATGGCAGTGAGTCAGTAACCGGGATTCCCACCATACCATCAATCACACGAGGATCTTTCAGGGTAAGCTGCAGACCGGTCTCACCATTGGTAATAGGTGTCAGCACTGAATAGGCCAGGCTGTAGGACATCTGTGCGAATGCCAGCGTCAGTATCGAAAAGTAAATACCTGAACGACGCAGACTGATATAGCCAATCAGCAATGAGAAAACCCCGGAAACTATCACAGCAAAGATAATGGCAGGCAATACATTCATCGACAGCAGCTTGAAACTCCATACCGCTGTATAGGAGCCCACCCCAAGGAATGCCGCATGACCGAATGACAGGTAACCGGTCAGTCCAAACAGGATGTTAAAGCCAATGGCAAATACACCAAAAATAGCAAATTTTTGCAGCAGGTCAGGATAACTGGCACCGATCGGCGCCAGCCAGATCGGCGCAGTCATGACAACCGCGGTAAAGGCGATCATTATCGCCATGTTGCTTTTGAATAAATCTTTCATTGTCTTAGTCCTCCATCACACCTTCACGACCCAGCAGACCGCGAGGACGCACCAGGAGCACAACAACGGCAACCAGATAGATAATGATCTGGTCAATACCGGGAATAATCTGTTTGACCTCATTCATCGAGGCAAACGACTGCAGAATACCCAGCAGGAAGCCGGCAAGCACAGCCCCTTCAAGAGAACCCATACCACCAACAACCACCACAACAAATGACAACACCAGAAAGTCCATACCGATGTGGTAATCAGGGGGAAGAATCGGTGTATACATGACACCCGCCAGGCCGGCTACCACGGCTGCCAGCCCAAATACGATAGTAAAACGGCGCTGCACGTTAATACCCAGCAGACCGACAGTTTCACGGTCAGCCATACCGGCACGTACCACCATACCGAAGGTGGTGAAACGCAGGAAAGCGAACACACCAAAAATCACCACAGCGGCAAACAACAGATAGATCATACGCCAGTATGGATAAACCAGGTTTTCAGACAAGCCCAGCCATGTACCGACTGGCGCACTGCCTGAAACAATGTCAGGTGCCGGCGTTGGAATTGGGTTGGCACCAAAAAAGCCCTTCACAATTTCCTGTATCACAATTGCCAGGCCAAAAGTCACAAGAATCTGTTCAGCGTGGGTACGCTTGTAGAAATGTTTGATCAGGCCACGTTCAATAGCCACGCCGATCAGCAGCATGATAGGTATCGATACAAAAATCGATATTGGCACCGAATAATCTATGATCATCGAGCCGAAGTCCCCCCACCATATTTCCAGGTAGGGCACTTCTTTATAGGCATCAAAGAAGGTAATACTTTCATCTTTGACACGTTCAGAAATCGTTAGTACCTGCTGTACAGAAACGGCACAGAAAGCACCCAGCATAAATAAGGCACCGTGAGCAAAATTCACTACGCCCAGTGTACCAAAAGTCAGCGTCAGTCCCAGAGCAATGAGTGCATAAGCACCACCCTTGTCCAGACCGTTTAGAACTTGTAAGAGAATCTCATCCATAACAGTGGCATTATTTATTTATCAGAGAAAAAAGAAAAAGCCGGCTACCCAAAGGTAGCCGGCAGTTCATGCAGCTTTATTAAGCGTTACAGCTACCCAGCTGTCCGGCATAGCCTTCCATGTCTGGTTTGTACTCAACTTTTGCACGTGGAGTAACTTCCACAACTTCCAGCAGGTCAAACTGTGAAGTTGGATTTTCGTTACCTTTCACAACCAGTACGTCTTTGAAGCACTGGTGATCTTCAGCACGATACTCGGTAGGACCGTTACCCATACCGTCGAACTTGAAGCCTTCAAGCGCTTCAATAACGCCACATGGGTTGAAAGTACCAGCCATTTCACAAGCATTTGCATACAGCAGAGTCTGTACGTAGCAAGTGTGAGCAGCCTGTGATGGTGGGAAGCCATACTCGGCACCGAAGGATTTAACGAATGCTTTGGAGCCTTCGTCGGTCAGTGACCAGTTCCAGTTGGTAGAACCGTAAATACCTTTGATGTTGTCGCCAGCACCCTGCGCCATCAGACGAGAGAACAGAGGAACAACGATCTGGAAGTCTTTACCGTTAACCTGCTTGTCACGCAGACCGAACTGAACAGCCTGGGTCAGAGAGTTAACCATGTCTTTACCATAGTGGTTCAGAACCAGAACGTCAGCACCAGAGTTCAGAACTGGCGTGATGTACTGGGAGAAGTCACCGGCACCCAGTGGAGTACGGACAGCCGCTTTGGTCTTCCAACCCAGCTCTTCGGTGTATTTCTTGATAGAACCTTCCTGTGACCAACCCCAGGTGTAGTCAGCAGTCAGGTGGTAAGCCGTACGGTCTTTACCAAACTCTTTTTCCAGGATAGGAGCCAGAGCAGCACCAGACATTTCAGTGTTGAAGAAATGACGGAAACCATGTTTACGACGATCTTTACCAGTGGTGTCGTTTGAGTGAGTAAGACCGGCCATGAAGATCACGCCAGCTTCCTGGCACAGACCCTGTACAGCGATCGCAACACCGGAAGAAGAACCACCGGTAATCATCAGGGCACCATCTTTTTCGATCATACGCTTGGCAGAGGCACGTGCCGCGTCAGATTTAGTCTGGGTATCACCTGTTACGTAAGCAACTTTTTTACCCAGAACACCATTACCTTTCAGTGAAGAAGGCTTCATGGTGTTGAGCATACCGCCGTCGCCTTCACCGTTAAGATGTTTAACAGCCAGTTTGTAGGCACGCAGTTCGTCAGCACCCTCATCAGCATATGCGCCAGTCTGAGGTACGTTGAAACCCAGAGTTACAGTACCGCCTTTCGGCTCGTTGACATAGGCATTGGCACCCTTGACGAAAAACATCGGCGCTGCGCCTGCTGCGGCGCCTACTGCTGAAGCTTTCAGGAAACCACGGCGTGAGAGAGTTGAAAATTTATTATCATCAGACATTAGAGTCTTATCCTCCAGTTTTTTTACCATGTTGATTAAGTGTAATTTTGTGTAGCCCGTGAAAGTCCGCTTCTCAGGCTATACAAAATAGTACGTGTTGCACCTTAATTAAAGCCTGGAAACTATATCCCGCGCAAAACATCCGAAACAATTAGACTTTAGTCTATAATTTTCGGGCATTTTAGCTATTTTTTCGTTATATTACGGTTAGTTGAATAACGAAAAACAATAAAAATGCGCACCCGGATCATTGTCGCTGACGACCACCCGCTGTTTCGATCAGCTATCGCCAACCTGCTGCAAAGACTTGAGCAGAACATCATCATCGAAGAAGTCGATAGCTTTGATGCTTTGACAGCATCGCTGTCGGCTGCGAGCTCACTTCCCGGACTCATTCTTCTAGACCTGAAACTGCCTGATATCAATGGCCTGGATGGCCTGCTCTCGCTTAAAAAGCAATATGCCGAGCTTCCCGTGACGATTGTTTCTGCCTACGATGATGACAAGGTTATCCAGCAGACCCGCGAGTACGGTGCCAGTGGTTTTATCTCCAAAAGCCTGGAAATGGATGACATGGTGAAGGCCATCAAACGCATCCTGGAAGGTGATTTATGCTTCCCTGACTGCATCAGGGAAATCACAGAAGCGCAATCCAGTGGTGGTTTCAAGGACCTGACCCCGGCACAGCTTAAAGTGCTGCAGTTACTCAAGGAAGGCAAACCCAGCAAGACCATGGCGGACACCATTGGAGTGACCGAAGCAACCATCAAGGCTCATTTAACCACCATTTTCCGCAAACTCGGGGTGAAAAACAGGACCCAGGCCGTTATTGCCGCCAATGAGCTTGATCTCCCTGATGAGTTTTAATCCTGATTAATAGACATACCAATCTGTCATCCCGAGCGTGTCGGGATGACAGCTTTTCCATTATTTCAGAATGTATGTCTGAAACAGCGACCTGAGCTTGGCAGGTTCTGCCGGCTTGGCCAGGAACTGGTAACCTGAATCGATGACTCGCTGTTTAAGTTGCGCATCTTGCTCGGCTGTCATCATGATGCCAAAGAAATCCTGTCCCACCTGATCGCGGTAATAATCCATTAATTCCAGACCATTCATCTTTTGCTGCAACTGGTAGTCCATCACCAAGACATCAAAGCGTTCACCGGATTTCACCAGGGTGATAAAATCATCGACCGACTGCGTGGAAATAACAAACATACCCCAGCGCTGCAGCAGGGTCTTGCCTGCTTTGAGTATTTCCGCATCATCATCGACATGAATGACTCTCAGCCCCTCGATAGACCTTGTTTCACTGACTTCTATTGGACTGATTTGTTCAGACACCGACTTTTCAATATAGCGGGGAATAATGACCTGGAAACAGCTTCCCCTGCCAACACGCGAACGCACACGAATCTCATGCCCCAGCAACTGCGCTGCCTGCTTGCCAATAGCCAGCCCAAGACCAACACCATCACCGGCCTTGTGATCAAGCCTGGTGAAAGCATTGAAGATTTCTTCCTGTTTGTCCGGTTCGATTCCCGGCCCTGAATCCCTGACTTCAAGCATCAGCTTGCCCTGGTATCGGCGACATAAAACAATGACCGCACCCGTTTGCGTGTAGCGAATCGCATTGGCAACCAGGTTTTGCAAAATACTTAGCAGCAATGACTTGTCACTGGTTGTCATCACCAGTGACGGCGCAATTCTGAACCTTAAACCTTTCTGGCTGGCACTGACGGAAAACTCGTTTTCGATGGAGTCAAACAGCTCCTGTATAGCGAAATTTTTTATTTCCGGCTCAAGTAACCCTGAATCCATTTTTGACAGATGCAACAGAGAGCGCAGCAGGGATTCTGCTGTTTTCAAAGCACCCAGGGCATTATTTGCCAATACCTGCTTACCCTCGTCATCTACCAGGTCCTCCTGCAAGGCACCAAGATACAGCTTCGATGCCCCCAGCGGTTGCAATAGATCATGACTGGCCGCTGCCAGGAAGTGAGTTTTGTTATTCAGCACTTCTTCCAGTTGACGATTTACTACTGACAGCATCTCGGTACGCTCTTCCACCTTGGCTTCGAGGGTTTCATTAATCTTTGCCAGATGCTTTTCAGCTTTCTTCAATGGCGTGATATCAGTGTAAGTCGTGATATATCCACCATCAGGCATGCGCGCCCCTTCGGTCTGTATCGTTTTGCCATTCTGCCAGTCACGCACGAACACGTAGGCTTCACCATTGCGCAGATATTCAAGACGTTTCTGGATGCGGGATTCCATGTCTTCGTCAAGCAATGGTCCATAACCTCTTTCGACGTTATGCCGAATGACTTCTTCAATGGGCTTTCCTACCTTGATAAAGTCGGGTGCGTAATTAAAAAACTCGATGTATTGCCTGTTCCAGGCGACCAGGCGCAGGTCACCATCGACCACGCTGACAGCCTGGCCAATATGGTCCAGCGTGGTCTGCAACAGCTCACGGTTGAACTCAATAGCCTGGCCGGTCTGGTCAATGAAACCATACAGGTTTTGTGAAGTTGCCTGTTCCGGCATGGCAGCAGAACGAATGAGGTGTTCAGCGGTTGCCGTTCCTATACTTCCCGCCAACAGGCGCTCGCATAGCTGACGAAACTCCGGGTCAGCTTCCTGGGCATGTATGCGGTCAATGTCATAACCATGTTCAATAAAATATTCCCTGCTACGTTCTTCACCGGTAAAACGGATGCACAACTCAAACAGGTCAGCGACCTGGAACTGGTAGTTTTCATGGCTTGAAGCTGTCGCCCTGGTCTGGTCGATATAAGATGAAGCCTGCAGGTGATCCACCAGCCTGGGTTGCGCCTTTATCGAAAAGAACCAGTAGGCACTGATATTAAACAAAAGGCTCCAGAACACGCCGTGTGTCAGCCTGTCATCAAATTCAACACCAAACAGCTGTACCGGGTTAAATATGGAGTCACGATCTGCCAGTAACTGGATAAACTCGAATGGCATCCATTGAGTGTTCGCCAGCGAGGGCAGCAGCAAACAATAAACCCAGAAGAAAAAGCCGAGCAATAACCCTGCAATCACACCATTACGATGCCCCCTGTGCCAGTAAACAGCACCCCAGATAGCGGGTAGAAACTGAATGGCGGCCGAGAAAGAAACCAGACCTATACTTTGCAGCGACTTTTCAGTGCCTCCTATGTAGTAATACCCGTATGCCATTAACAGCAGCACGACAATAGTGGCCTGCCTGACGATCAGCAGCTTGGAGTGAATTTCCTGGCGGTTGCTGCTTTTGTAAAAACGCACCAGCAATGGAAAGATCAGGTCATTGGATACCATGGTACTCAATGCCAGGGTTGCCACGATGACCATTCCGGTGGCGGCCGAAAAACCACCCAGGTAACCAAATATGGATAACAGTTCATGATGTTCAAACATCGGTATCAGCAATACAAACAGGTCTGCATTCTGCTTGCTTTCAATCAGGTGAATACCGGCAGCCGTAATAGGCACCACGGCAATACTGAAAAGCAGTAGATAAAGGGGCAAACCCCAGCGCGACAGGTTCTCACCACCCCGCGCCTCTACTGCCAGCACATGGAACTGACGTGGCAACAGAAAAATGGCTCCTGCTGCAAGAAAAGTTTTCGTCAGCAGCCCGGTATTAAATTCGAATTCATCAAAAGGACTGAGAAGAATATCGTTAGTTTGCAGATTGGGCGTACGCTGCGCCAGTGAACTGACAATATCGTAAGCAAGATAAGCGATCGCTCCAAAAGCCAGCAGCTTGACGATGGATTCAAAGCTGATGGCATGGATCAGCCCCCTGTGATGCACCGAGGCATCAATCGAACGCGCACCAAACAGGATGGAAAAAATTGCCAGAATAATCGCCAGCGCAAAAGCTGAATCTGTCAGCGGTGATGTACTATGAATGGTTTCAATGCCTGCCAGGGTGTCATAGGAATTGGATATCGCCTTAATCTGCAAGGCAATATAAGGCATGGTACCAACGAAGGCGATCACCGTTACCAGTGCAGACAGACTGTTACTCTTGCCGTAACGCGTCGCGATAAAGTCAGCAATGGAGGTTGTCTTGTGAAGCTTGGCCGCCTCGATGATTTTCTTCAGAAAAGGAAAGAAAAAAACAAAAACCAGAATTGGGCCAAGATAAATGGTGAAATAGGTCCAGCCGGAATGTGCCGCTGTGCCGACAGCACCATAGAAGGTCCAGGAAGTACAATAAACGGTTAAAGACAGCGTGTAGATATAGGGCTGGAAACGCGAAACCCGGTCAGAAGACTGGTTGTCTCCACGGTAGGCAATGAAAAACATGATTGCCAGATACACAGCGGTACTGGCAATAATGATTTCATTACTGATTAGCATGCATTAAACCTAGCTGGTTTGATATTCACCTTTTTCCATCTTCTTGGCTTTTTCCAATACCATGGATTCCAGTGACTTTTTATATTCGAAGACTTCCTTGCGCAGAGCCTGGTCGGAAGTCCCCAGTATCTGTGCTGCCAGTATGCCTGCATTCTTAGCGCCATTAACTGCCATGGTGGCAACCGGCACACCTGGAGGCATTTGCACAATGGAAAGCAATGAGTCTTCACCATTGAGCGCTGAATTTTTTACCGGTACGCCGATAACAGGAATTGGTGTGATTGCCGCAACCATTCCCGGAAGATGTGCTGCACCTCCGGCTCCTGCAATAATAATACGCAAGCCGTTTTTTTCTGCACTGTAGGCATACTGGTATAGACGTGCCGGCGTACGATGTGCCGATACAATAGTGACCTCGTGCGGAATCGAGAAATACTCAAGCATTTCAACCGCCTGCCCCATGACAGGCAAGTCAGAATCACTACCCATGATCACACTGACAAGTGGCGTTACATTGCTCATAACCTGTGTTCTCCTTCAATGGCGAAAGCCTGTTTTACCTGTTCGACCTTATCCAAGGCTGTTTGAATGTCTTTATCCAGCACCGTAACGTGCCCCATTTTTCGATAAGGCTTGGTGACAGCCTTGCCGTACAAATGCACACTGACACCTGCAATCGCCAGCACCTCGTGCACGCCCCGTATCACGGGCCGCCCTTCAAAGCCGGGCTCACCCAGCAGGTTAACCATTGCAGCAGGCGATAGTTGTTCAGTCTCTCCCAATGGCATATTCAGTATAGCCCTGACGTGCTGCTCAAACTGATCCGTGACGTTAGCCTCAATAGACTGATGCCCGGAATTATGCGTTCGCGGAGCAACCTCGTTGACCAGCAGCACCCCTTCTTTGGTGAGAAACATTTCCACGCCAAAAATACCCACGCCTTCAAGCGCCTCAACGGTTTTTATACCGAGTTGCTGGGCTTGCATTGCTATACTGTCATCAATACGCGCAGGTGCCAGCAACACATCCAGTACATTCTGGCCTTCGACAAACACCATTTCCACAACCGGGTAGGCCTTGCACTCACCATCGGGATTGCGAGCCACAAGAACAGAGATTTCCTTCTCCGCCTCAACAAATTTCTCGATCAGCGAAGCAACAGGCAGATTTTTTTCATAATCAGCGGCTGTCTTCATCACGGAAACGCCCCGGCCATCATAACCGCCACGCCGCGCCTTCTGTACCAGCGGGTATCCAAAATCAGCAAACACCTGTGCATCAGGTTGTGGCGTTTCGATAAAATCCGATGTCGGAATCCCTGCGTCTCGCAGGAAGGTTTTCTGGGTCAGCTTGTCCTGAACTGTAGCCAGTACCTGTGGCGCAGGCTGGATAGCCATGCCCTCTTTTTCCAATTCAAGCAATGGCTCAACATCAAGATCTTCCAGTTCAAAAGTGATAATGTCGCAACTTTCTGCCAACTCACGCACCCTGGCCGGATCGGAATAGCCGCCGACAATCTGCTGACCGGCAGCCAGCCCGGCAGGAGAATCCGCCAACGGATCAAGAATCACGCACGAACAACCCAGACGCTGTGCGGCCCTCGCCAACATCAGTCCCAGTTGGCCGCCTCCGATGACTCCAATACGAGCCACTGGGACGGCATAGCCCTTGTCTTTTTCAATTGAAAAACTCATAAACCCTGTAAACCGGCACACGGCCGCTGTAAAGCAATCGCGCAGAATACCATAAGAAATAGGGGAGATTCGACCGTTTCTTGAGTATCCCCAGGACAATATCTCGGCTAGACTGATTCAATAGGTTATTTGTCTTGTTTAATGATTCCTAATGCAGCTTTCTAATCTGGAAAACCGAACCTCTGTGCTCAGACTCAGGTTTCTCACGCCACTGGTTTCAGGCATTATCCTGATGATCCTGACTCTGGCAATCAGCCTTTTTTATTTTGAATCAGAACACAGTAGCCATAAGCAAATAGAAAAGCGCCTTTATCAAACACGCCTTACCGCCCAGTCCATCCTCAAGGAGACACTTGAAAACGACACCCGTGCCATATTCAGTATGCTGAGCATTTTGGACAAGGATGAAAAGCTGAAGCTCCTGCTCCAGCAACAACAAAAAACAGCGCTGTTTGAACACATAGAGCCCTTGTTCAAACAACTCAACAAGCATTACAAGATCAGTCACTTTTATTTCATCCGCCCGGATAAATCTATATTGCTACGCGCACATGCACCGAGCCGTTTTGACGACAATATTACCCGCACCACCCTGCAAACGGCAGAGCAAACCGGGAAAATCTCTCATGGACTGGAACTCGGTGTACTAGGCACATTTACTTTACGCGTGGTAAAACCCTGGTATGACGCCGGCGGACAACAACTGATCGGCTATGTAGAACTGGGCATGGAAATCGATCACATCATTAATGATTTGAGACAAATATTTGCCATGGAAACCCATGTTGTTATCTATAAAAAGTTTCTTGAACAAGAACGCTGGGAACAAGGACTATTAACCCTGGGCAGAATTGCTGAGTGGGATCAATACGAACAGGTCATTTTAGGGGCGACTAATCATCAAAAACTGCCCAAAGTGCTGCACGATCACCTGCTCTCAGGAGACCACCGCCATCATCAAGAGACTGCTGAACTTCAATGGCAGGACAAACTCTACCGCATGATTTCGATACCCGTTAAAGATATTGAAAACCGGGAAATCGGACAGGTGCTTATGCTGTCCAATATTACAGACGAAATTCAGGTTGTGCGGACTATCGTTTTAGTGGTGGGAACCTCAACCTTGTTACTGGGATTATTGTTGATCCTGTTTTTTTCCTGGCAAGCAAGGCGAATTGGGCAATTTATCCAGGAGGATCAAATAAAGCTCAAGGAACTTGCGACTATAGACAGTCTGACAAACCTGCATACACGCCGGGTTTTTGACGAATTTCTGGATTCAGAATTCATCCGCTCCAGTCGGTTTGGGCACCCCCTGTCATTGCTACTTATCGATATAGACCATTTTAAAAAGGTCAATGACACCTACGGGCACCAGGTCGGCGATATTATTCTGAAAAAAATGGCCGACAGAATTTCCAAAGAAGCACGAAAGGTAGACAGGGTATGTCGTTATGGTGGTGAAGAAATTGCCATTATCCTGCCTGAGACTTCAGTTAATAATGCTCTCAAGTTTGGCTTACGCCTGAACAAGCTGGTGGCCACGTTCCCATTCATTGCCAATGAACACCAGATTGACCTGACAGTGAGCATTGGCGTGGCAGCTTATCCAGAGCATGCAGACAACGATACCTTCCTGATTTCAGCCGCCGACAAGGCACTGTATGCGGCAAAGCAAACGGGACGCAATCAAGTCTGCGTGTACAAAGACGATCAGGATTTCGAGTCAAGCTGAATGACCCTCGAATCATCCAGCTCCAGTTTTGCCTTCTCGACAAATTCCCCGGGCAATTCCTTTTGCACGGAAACACCAAGATCCTTGAACTCTGAAGCCTGTTTTATGAGGTTTCCCCGACCACTATATAGTTGTTTCACGGCCAGTTCGTAGGTTTGTTTGGCATTATCAAGCTGGTCTCCTACCTTCTGCATACTGCCCAGAAAACTGTTGAGCTTGTTGTAGAATTTTTCGGCACGGTTTGCCAGTTCGGCGGTGTGTTTATTACGGTCTTCAAACTGCCAGAGCTGACGGACAATGTTCAGGCTGGTAAGCAATGTGGTTGGAGTCGCCACCAGTACGTTGCGCTCAATACCTTTCTGGTAAAGCGTATCATCGTATTTAAGTGCTTCAACATAAGCTGACTCAATGGGTATGAACATGATGACCACTTCGGGTGAATTCAGCCCCGGAAGTTTATAATAATCCTTATCAGCCAGTTCATTGATCCTGTCACTGACGGCAGCTGCATGATCGGCCAACGCCGCTTCCCTCTCCAGGTCATTTTCAGCATTTACATAGCGTGTATAGGCGGCCAGTGAGGTCTTTGCGTCGATAACCAGGTGTTTTTCCTGCGGCAGATAGACAATGGCATCCGGCCGTTTGCGTCCGTCTTCAGTTTTAAAGCTGACCTCACGTTCATAGTCTTCACCTTTGCGCAGCCCTGAACTGTCGAGTACATTTTCGAGTATCAGTTCACCCCAGTTACCCTGCACCTTTTTTTGCCCCTGCAATGCATTGGTAAGCTGACTGGCCTGGTCGGTAATCTCCTGATTGAGCTTTTGCAGATGCAGCAATTCGGCTTTCAGTTCACTACGCTGCTTGGTTTCCTCGGTATGCAGGCTTTCTACTTTTTCGCGAAAACCCTTCATTTCTGCCTGCACCGGGTTCAACAGGTTCTGAATGCTTTGCTGGTTGATTTCACGAAAGGCCTTACCCTTGTTTTCAAGAATCTCGTTGGCCAGTAATTCAAAATCCCGCTTCATCTGTTGCTTGGCATCGTTTAACAGTTTGATCTGGTCTTCAAACTGATGCTGTTTTTCCTGATGACTGGTTTTCAGGCGCGTCAATTCCAGCTCAAGCGACTGTTTTTCGCCTTGCAATTGAACAAAATTGTCCTTGATACGCTCAAGCTCTTTATCACTGCGGTCCAGCTCAGCCTGTAATGACTGTTTCAGTGTATCGAGGCGGCTGATATTGATATCTGCCTGCTGACGGGATTGTTGCGTTCTCTCAAACTGCTGTCGCTGGGATTCGACCTGTTGCCTGGATTCATCCAGTTGCTGTTGTAACTGATGCTGCGCCATTGCAGATGTCTGTAGACGATTGCGCAGCAGCAACAACAGAAATGCCGCTATCACGACCAATGACAGGGTAACAATGACCATCGCACCAATGCCGCTTTCACGAACCCAGGTATCTATGGAAACAATAATTTGATCAAAAAAGCCGGTCAGGTTTGTGCTCATATTTCCTTCTCACTATATATTTAAAAGCATACCTGATACGAGACTCAAATCGTGAGCTTTATGAGAAGTATTGAAAAAAACTCAATTCTATATTAGAATATTCGAATATTATTTATATCCAATTCTTAAGTGGTTGGCTTTTTGACTGCAAGAGAGGACAATTTCATGAACGATCAAGAAAAACATAACCCGGATAACCCTGCTCAGGCAGCAATGGATAAACTCATTCGCCTGAATGAAAAAGCAACCATGCAGACAGCCCCTGACCTGAACAGCCGTCTTGGCGATATCGAATCGGAATTGAAACACCTCAATGCGCGTGAAAGCGCGACCAATAAATCATTCCGCGAACTGCTTTCTGAAACCAAAAAACATTCTGCCAGACAGACAACTGAACTGGACCAGGCGAAAGATAAAATCGCCGTGATGAGTGATCAGTATAAAAAGATGACCCAGGACTACCAGCGTCTTGCGGCCAGCGCCAATATCCTCAGCGCCAACCTGGAACAGGCCCGCTCGGAATTCACCAATGATCTGAGTGAAATGAAACTCTCCACCAACGAACGTCTGGATGAACTGGCTGAAGGCCAGTTGCAGATGATCGAACGTGCCAACCGGATTGAACAACGTGCCACGCAGATGGCCAACGATATCGATTCACGCATTCATGTCATCCGCACCACGATAGATGCGCTGGAAAATCGCATCATGGCTGAAATCAGGGAAGTTGCCGAACAATCCGAACGGCGCGATGAATCCCTCAGTGTTCGCAGCAATATGATTGAAGAAAACTTCAATAATGAAGTTGCCAGCGTACGTCAGGCTCATACCAACCTGGTCAACCTGCTTGACGACAAGGTTGCCGAACTGATGCAGATTGATGCTGAACTGGCTGACCGTGCGCAGGCCCTGGAAGAAGACACCGCCACGCTGAAACATCAAACAGAAGATCTGCAGCTACAGAAAAACATTCTTGATACCCGCACAACGGATCTCGAAGAACGCAGCGATGAACTTGAATCAGTTACTGTAAAACACGCAACGGCACTGGGGCGCATCAATGACACCATTGACCGTCATCACAAGGGCTTTGCCGTGGCACTGGTACTGATTGCAGCCACACTCGGCATTATCAGCTATCTGCAACAGGATCGCTGGACCAGTGCTACTGACACTGACCAGAAAATCCAGCAGGCTGTTGCTGATCAGTCTGTCGTACAAACCGAGAACGCCACCCGTATCACCGCGCTGGAAACTAAAAGCAAGGCTGATGATGGCAAACTGGCGGTATCAATCGAACAGCATGGAAAACAGCTTGAAGCCATTGCGGCCAGTATCCAGAGCCTGCAGGAAAAAACGGAAAACAGCGACCAGCGCCTGAATGCCATGAATCCTTTCCGCACCTTTGGCAAGGACAATACCATTCATACCACTACATGGCTCGATTCCCAGAACAAGGAACTCTTTGTTGTTGAAGTGTTCAATGCGGACAGCAAACAGGCACTGTATGAGGCAGCTTATCGCTTCTCCAATCTTCTGGATGAAAATAACCTGTCTTATGTAGAAAAGGAAATCTCGGGCCGTATGACCTACACCCTGGTGTATGGTCCTTTTGAGGACATGCAAAGCGCAGAGACAGTCAGCCGTCGCCTGCCAATCCTCAACTGGAATAGCAGGCCCGTGGCCAAGAAATTATCGGAAGCTTTCTAAGTCTCTCCCCGAAAGGTGGAGAGGCTACTGGATCACTTGCGTTTTACCGTGTTGGGCAGGTTGGTTTTGATGACCCTGGTCAGAATTTCGATGGCTTCCTTACGTGGAAAGGTGTGCCGGTAAACCAGTCGCACAGTACGAAATGCATCCTTGACGTCAAGCTTGCGGGCGATGATACCGGATCCCGTCATCCATGAGCCCTGCATCGCCAGTGCCGGGACCAGGGTGCTGCCATAACCGGCACTGACCAGCTGCAACAGGGTTTCGAGGCTTGCCGCCCTCAGGTCGGCAGACACGTCTTCCAGCTTGTTTTCGTCGATCCTGCACACATCCATGACCTGGCGCGCCAGGCAATGTCCATCCGCGAGCAGCAGTAAATCAAGATTAGCCAGATCGCGGCGACTGATCTCTTCTTTTGTATACAGTTCATGATCGGCATGATGCGCCAGCCAGAAAGGCTCATCAAACAGCTGGCGTTCTTCGAGATCGGAGTCATCCGGCGGGGTTCCAAGTATCGCCACATCAATTTGATGTGCACGCAAGTGCTCAAGCAGGTTATCAGTCGTTTCCTCCTGCAACACCAGTTTCATTTGCGGGTATTCGTGTTTCAGAGGCATCAGAATCAATGGCATCAGGTAGGG
>Ga0180430_10002119_pt1 | contig 18348 bp, 14 predicted proteins | sample SS_ome_9_FD_132999 | JGI IMG/M metagenome (GOLD analysis project Ga0180430, IMG submission 132999) | Hypersaline lake sediment archaeal communities from the Salton Sea, California, USA - SS_1_S_2 metaG | ecosystem: Environmental > Aquatic > Non-marine Saline and Alkaline > Hypersaline >... | reverse complement strand
GCTAGGGTCAAACTGATCCTTGAGGATGCCCCGCCAGAAGACCGTTCCGGTCCTCTTGTCCTCCCAGATCTCACTCAGACCCAACGTGAGAACGAATAGTTTAGCCCTCGATAGGAACTCCCGAGCCTTCTTTCGAAGGTCCCTGTCCAGCTTGAGGGCCGCAGCCCTCTCAGTATTCCACTTGGCTCCCTCGGGAACGATCCCGCTGTCAACCCACTCAAAGAACTGTCTCATTGCGAACGTGTTGTTCACGCCTGCCGACACAAAAGTCATCAAGGAGTCGGACTTCGCTCCCACGAGATTGTATCCACGATCTCGAAGTCGTTCGGCTAGGTGTGTCGCGAAACAGCTTCCCATCACGAAGATCGGCGTGTTCTTATCCACGAAAGCACGATGAGGCTCCCACCCGTGGACGTAGAATTCCCGAATGGGTTCATCGCTCTTGCGAAGCTGCTCCTCCCTGAATCGGAAATTGATCGTGTCGCCCCTGTACCATGACCCGTGAACCACCTTCTTCGTCAAGCTCACGTTCGCATAGGGATCCACGACGGTGTCGTCCTTCGTGTATGAAACCAGCCGATCCACCGTTTGCTGTTGGCGTTGCTTGGACAACAGAATCTCCTAGCGTCAAATACACAATTATACATATTCTACGTTAGGTCTGACGTGAAATGCACTCTCACAAGCTGGTTACCATCTCGAATCTCTGGGTCGGCGTCTTCGGGCACGACCGTGAAATTGTGGAAAGTCCTATCAGCCAGGAGACCAAATAAAGCGTCAGACAATTCCTCGTCTGTCGCCTCATCCAGAAAGAGCGTGATCGCCTGCTTGGCTGCTCGACGAGTGATCGTCAGCGTGGAATAAGACCCCATCAGATCACTTTCCCGTCCACCACAGCCAGGATGTTCTCCATCTCCGACTCAGCATCTCCCAATCTCGACCTAATCTTGGCGATCCGAATAGCAGCCTTCAGAGCCTTGACATCCGTCTTCTCCTTCATGTCATCGAACAATGCCTTCAGCTCCTCAGCCAAAAGTTGCTTCTCCCCCTCAATCCGGAGATAATCCTCAACGAACTGTTCGATCTCTGCCTTGACTGCCATCACTTCACCAACTTCTGAAGGGTATCATCGACGGGAAAACCTACGTGAGTTTGAACAATTTGACCTCTCTCAAAACGCATCAAGGTGGGAAGGGCTTGGATCCCGTATTCCGCAGCCACGTCAGGATGATCTTCCACATTCACCTTGACCACCCGAAGGGAGTCCTCCCGCTCTTGACTTATCAGATCTAGCTTCGGTGTTAGAGCTCGACATGGAGCACACCAGTCAGCGTAAAAGTCAACCAGGACGGGTAGGTCAGAATCTAGGACATCAGCCGCAAAATTATCTGAGTAGATCATGTTTCTCCGCACACGAGGAAGCAATCCCTCTTATCATGCGTGATCAGGTATCGTCCTGAGAATAAATTATCCGCACTTGCTCGCTCCACATGACAGGCAGGATACACAACCCTCAGTGTACCGAAGGGCATCCTCCGCTCCACAGTCCGGACAGTCCGTCGCACCACCCGGTCGAGTACCGTCATCGATGTACCTCTTCAGCGTCCGTGCCAACACCTTGGAGAAGCTGAAAAGGTCAGCATCCTTGTCTCCCTTCTGGAGCTGCTCAACGACGTAGTTGACATTGGCTCCGTGCCTTAGACTGAGGGAGAGAAGTCGAGTGTGCGTGGAGTGATCCGGATTATCGAATGCTGACACGACGTTCTTGATCTTGAACTCATTCCCATTCTCGCCGACCTTCAAGTCGTAGATGGAGGGCATCGTCTTTCTGATCCGCTTGATCAGAATGCCGGTCCTGTACTTTCGAGGGATCTCCACCATCTCAGACAGGCCGCCCATCACCTCGTACGGGATCCCATCCATCAGACCGACGAGTATGGTCCACTTCTGACCCTTGATCGTGACCTGGTGAATATCGCAGGGTAGCTCTTTCGGCCTCTTGACGGCCGACTTAGGAACGTGCTTCTCATGATCGTCCTTGATCAGGACTCCTGACCTACTCCCCTCCCGGTAGACTGTCACACCCTTGCAGCCCATCTTCCAGCCCGCCAGGTAGATCTCAGCTACCTCCTCCTGCGTCGCCTGAGCCGGGAGATTGGTAGTATTGGAGATCGCGTGGCAAACCCAGCGTTGGGCAGCGGCCTGCATCCGAACCTTGGCGATCGGATCGATGTCGTCGATCGTCGCACCCGCGTACGGAGAGAGGGCGACATCATCCGCCGAGTGACCTGTGACGCCCGCCCAACGAAGGAAACCGGGGTGGTGGACCTGAAACTCTGTCCACTCATCTCCGTTCTGATCGACGTAATCTACTGACGCTGTCTCACCGGGAATCACCTTCTTTCGTCGGGTGTAGGTGATGTAGATGGCGGGCTCAAATCCAGATGTGACACCGAACCGACCATCACCGGCATTCGCCATGATGGATACCGATCCGACAGGAGCTGTGGTCAGAAGGGAGATGTTTCGACGTCCGTGAAGCTTCATCATCTCTCGAAGCTCAGGATCTGCCTCCCAGATCCTCTCGAGAAATGGGTGTCCAATCTCCCGATTGTGGTCATGGATCGGGAAAGCCCCTCTCTCCTGCGCCATGATGGCGGAGGACCGATAGGCACTCAGGCAGAGTTGCTTGTAGATCTCCTCAACGACCTCCACAGCCTCATCGCTTCCGTACCTCACACCTAGGGCAGCCAGCGTGTCACCCAAAGCTGTGATTCCTAGTCCCGTTCTCCGACCGTACTCAGCCTTCTGTCGGATCTTTCTCCAAAGAGACCTCTCGATCATCTTGATCTCATCGGGCTCTGGATCGAGATCGATCTTTTCCAGAATCTGATTGATCTTCTCGATCTCCAGATCGACCAGGTCATCCATCAACCTCTGCGCGATGAGAGTCACCCGACGAAACTGATCGAAGTCGAAACGTGCCTGATCCGTGTAGGCATCTCGAACAAAAGACAGAAGGTTGAGAACAAGTAGTCGACAGGAGTCGTTGGCGCAGAGGGGAAGTTCCGCGCAGGGGTTGGTGGAGATGGTCCGAAAGCCCAGATCGGCGTAGACGTCAGCAGGTGAGAGACGGGTGATCGTGTCCCAGAACAGGAGGCCAGGCTCTGCGTATCCCCAGGCGGACTCGATGACCTCATCCCAAACCTCCCTCGCCCTCAGTGACTCCCGGAGGATGGGATCAGAGCTACCCACCGGAAATTGGACCTCGTACTCCTCATCATTCTCGACGGCCTGCATGAACTCATCGGACAGGCGGATTGAGAGATTCGCTCCTGTCACCTGATCAAGGTTTCTCTTGACCCGGATGAAGTCCAGAATCTGAGGATGGTGAACTGACAGGGTGATCATCAACGCACCCCGACGCCCATTTTGAGCCACCTCCCGGATCGAATTTGAGTACCGCGCCAAAAAGACCTCGATCCCGTCCGTGGTCTTGGCCGCGTTCAATGTCGGAAGGCCCCTGGGGCGTAAGGTGGAGATGTCAGTACCCACACCTCCTCGTCGCTTGCAGATCTGAACGAGCTCCTGATCGGTCCACAGGATCCCTCCGTAGGAGTCGGCAGGCCTGTCCGTCACGAAACAGTTCGACAACGACTGCATCTGGTGCTTGTTGCCAATCCCAGACATGGGGCTACCCTGCGGGATGATGTACTTAAAATCTTCGAGGAGGTCGTAAATCTCCTCAGCGGACAGCGGATTTGGATATTGTGACTCAATCCGCGCAAACTCTTGAGCTAACCGACGGTGCATGTCATTAGGCGTCAGCTCCAGAACGTCCCCATCAGGCGTAGCTAAGGGATACTTCGTGGCGAACACATTGGCGGCCATCGTATTCCCGTTAAAGTACCCAAAAGAGGCTCGCTCCACCTCTTCTAACGTCGCCATCAACTCTCTCCCAGAACTAGATTCAAACTCGTAGACAGCGCAAAAACGCTAGGTTTCGATTCAATCATCGTTAAGCTCGACCAGCTTCCTGCTTTTGTCTAAGCTCCTTGTACCGCTCACTTAGACGGGTCCGGACGTACTCCTCGTCCTCGTCCTGTGCCTCCGTGAACGACATCTCCTCGTCGGGATCCACCGCCGTAATCAGGGAGCGTGCGGTGTCCATCCTAATGTGAAACAGGAGACCGTCACGACCGGCACGGTTCTTAGCGACGAACATCCTCCCATATCCGGTCGCCTTCTCCTGAGCCTTACGTGACAGAGAGACAACGAAGTCAGCTACCATGGCTTTTCCGTACGCCTCCGACATGTTCTCAAGACCGACAATGTCCGAGTTAGCTGACACTCGATTCGCCTGACTTGCGGTCCAGATCGGAACACCTAACTCCTGAGAGAGGTTCCGCAGCTCCTCGTAGATCAGCTTCAGCTCATGCCTCATCGAGTCGTATTTTCGCGTCGCCCTCATGACGTCCGCGTAGTCAATAAGTATGAGGGACGGCTTGAAGGATCTCATCAGAAGCTTTTCGATGTGAGCCCTAAGAGTAATCACCGACGCTGACCCAGTTGGGTATTCCTTGATGATCAATCGTCCAAGATCCATCTTCCCGTAGGTCTCCCGGATCAGGGCCGCGTTGTGGATCACGTCGTTGCTGGGAATGTTGCACAGATTGGAGTCGTACCGGATTCCGACCTTCGTCTCGGACAGCTCGAACGTGTAGTGGAGAACGTTCCTTCCCATCTTCAAGGCGTGGGCTCCGAAGTTGACCAGCATGTGGGACTTTCCGACGCCCGTGTTGGCCGTCACCACACCCAACTCTCCACGAGCCAGGCCTCCGGCCAGGACGTCGTCACGATCCAGCTGTGGGATCCCGGTCGGAACAGGAACCCGCGTCTGTCTAGCGAATCTCGCCTCAATATCCTCAAAGAAGTCGTGCCCGATTGACGCCGGAATTCCTGCAGACAGGGCACCCTTGATGACCTCGTTGACCTCCTCGTGCTTACCCTGCTCAAGCAGGTCAACGCTGGTAATCAACGCCTCCTTCATCGCCTGCTTCCGACAGAACTCAATGGACCGCTCCTTCACGGCCCCCAGGTCACCCAGGTCAGGCTTGAACTTGATCCGCTGGAGGTACTCCACCACCTGACGCTTGAGCAGAAGATTGTCGTTCCCACGAAGGTCGTCCCTCGCGATCGCGGCGATCAAGCCGATCGTCGGAAATGTCCTATGTTGGGAGTGATGATCGAAGTACTTCTCGGTCAGGTACCGAAGGTACTTGAGATCGAAGTACTCAGGAGTCATCACCTCGATCATCTGAGCAGCCCACGTTCGATCAGTCAACAGGGCCTGGAGAATCTTCTCCTGAAAGGTCTTGTCGTATCGATCAAAGTGGGCAACACTGCTCGCGTGAGTCTCATCGGACATCCGATCCCCAACAATTACTCTGTCAGGTACGCTCTACAGGTCAGAAAGAGACGATCAACATCAAGAGATCCGATCCCACCCTTCAATACCTTGCGTACGAGACTCATCTTATCCCGCTGGGGTGTGAAGGTATCAATTGCGTTATCGATCTTTCGTATCTGGTATGCTGACAGGTTCTCCGTGTCCAGGAACATCAGCTTCCAGTTCCGGTGGATGACGTCCTCACCCTCGACGATCCGGCCGTAAATCTTGGGCCCCTTGCCCTTCGGATCGATCCGTGCAGCAGCCTCATCGATCACGTCCTGAACTGACACCTCTTCCGTCGTTCCCAGTCGGGTGAACCGCTTGGCAGCGGTCTTAAAGCCCATACCCTTGATTCCTGGGACGTTGTCGGACGTGTCCCCACACAAGGCCTTCGCGGTGCAGAAGTTCTGCGCTGTCACTCCGAACCGATCCAGAACGTCGGACGCCTCGACGAACCGCTTGCCCATCGGATTGTAGATTCGAACGTCGTCCCCCAGAAGCTGGTAGAAATCCTTGTCCGATGACAGGATCACCTTCTGACGCTCAGGAAAGCGGTACCTGGCCAAGTACCCGATCACGTCGTCCGCCTCGCAGTCAGGCACGTAGATCTGACCGACACCCACGTCCTCGAGGAGGGAGACGATGGTCGCGACCTGCCAATTGCGATTCTCCACGGATTCCGGAATGTCATCCCCGTAGTACCGATTCAATCTCTGAGGACGTCGCCGCTCCTTGTATCCCGGAAATAGCTTCCGCTTTCGGGACGATCCGCCCGCTTCCCAGACGACCACGACACGACTGGGATGGATCGTGTCAACAATCCACGTGATCGAGCGCATGAAACCGACGATCCCACCCACAGGTTCTCCGGTTCTCGCACCGGAGGATGAGACAGCAGGATTCGCCACAAAGTGACGGAGAAAGAGATTGTACGCGTCGACAATCAGGATCGGAGCAATGGAGGACACTAGATCGACTCAACGTCCGTCAATCCGAGATCATCCGCCAACGCGGCCACCTCGACGTAGGACTCCGCGTCGATGTCCGGTTGCCCCTCCATGACCCTCACCAACACCACCTCCAGGAGATCGTCCAGGTAAGAGCAGTACTCGGAATTACGGAGAAGCGCCTGAAAGTCCGACGGGTAGAAAGCTTTGTAGACGAGCGCTCGAGACTCCATGTTCAGCTTCTCGTAGTCCGACTTCTTAGGCCAGCAGTACTTGTCCTTCTTCTTGTCAAAGTCGAAACACTCATCGATCGAAAACTCGTTCGCGTCCAGGACGAGTAGCTTGCTCCAGGCCGAGCCCTTGAAATTTCCGACCATGATGATCTTGTCACCCACCTGGGCGGGGCCGTGCAACCGTAGAAGCTCTAGGATCTGCTTGTCCTCACGGATCCCATACCCAAAGTGGATCTCAAACTCCGCCTGGCGGAAGGGGGGAGCGACCTTATCCTTGATCGTCTTGGCCTTCACGTTGATCCCGATCACGTCCCCAAACTCATTCTTGATGGGCTTTCCACCTCGGAGAAAGATCCGAACCGAGCTGTGGAACGGGATCGCCTTCCCACCCGGCGTGGTGATCGGATCACCGTACATGACCCCAATCTTAGTCCGTGTCTGGTTCAGGATGACGAACAGGACGTTGTTGTCAGCGATCACACCCGTGATCTTCCTCATCCCCTGAGAGATCGTCCGAGCCTGCAGGCCGATCGAGTTGTCGTCGTAGTCCCCGTGTAGCTCCGCTAGAGGAGAGCTAGCCGCCACCGAATCCCAGACGATCACGACAGGTACATCCTTCGTTAACTGCCGAGCTTTGATCATGGTCTTCTCGGCGATCTTGAGGACATTCTCCGTGGCCTGCTCGCTGACGTAGACGAACTGCCTGGCGATATTCACACCTAGCAACTCGAGATTCTCAGGAGACGTGGCATTCTCCGTGTCAATGTACACAGCCAGCCCACCCATCTCCTGAGCGCACCGACAGATCTGCGCGGCGACGTGGGACTTACCCAGACCCGGATCGCCCGAGATCTCCACGATCCGCCCCTCAGGCAGCCCTCCGTTTCGCTGATTTGACACGATGTAGTCGAGAAGCCGACTTCCGGTCGGGATCCACCTCTTCACGTGGGTGGGTGACTCGTCGGTCGACAGGTTGTAGGCGACCCTGTCCTTCATCTCCCTGTTCAGGTCCTTGATCAGGGCGGAGGTGAAATTATCGACAGGTGTACTCTTCTTGCTCATCTTGATACTCTCCTCGGGCGAGCACCTCCCGAAGGGAGGGTGGGAACGGGAGACAGACCCCCGTTCCCGTCATCATCAGACGCTCTCGTTCCCGTCCGCAAGCTTCTTGAAAGCCTCGTCAAGGTCCCCAAAGGACTGTTCCGTGTCATCGGTAGACGACCCAGACTCCTCGGGCTTTCCACCCCTCTCGGTGGTGGTAAAGGTGTCATCGGTCGTCTCTCCGTCGTCACCAGCCATGTACTTCAGAAGGATCTGATCCAGCTCCTCGTAGGACTTCTCCTTGTAGAGGCCGTCGATCGTGGGCAGATTGTCCATCCACTCGTTAACCTGATCATCCGTTCCCAGAGCACTCTCCCGACGAGCAGGATCGATCGTGTACTCACGGAATCCGTTGTCAGACTTGGTCCGACGAACCTTCAGGTCCGTGCCGGTCTCCGGATCAGTGATGTCACCGTACTCCTCGTCCAGCATGATGCCGTAGAGGCGCTTGGCCACGTTCCTCGAGAAGGTCCAGATCATCGGACCCTCAGCCTCGTTCGCCCTGTCGATCACGATCGCGTGGTGCTTGACACGAGCGAAGAGCTCCTTCGCCATCAGCCAATCTTCCTTGGCCTGCTCCTCCGACTTTCCAATCCGATCTCGAAGCTTGTCAGTCAGCTCCTTGATCGGATCCGGCTTGTCAAACTGGTACGGGGCCAGGAGGTTCCACTCCCGACCGATGCTGTAGACCAACCGCTCCTTGAAGGGCTGTCCGTCGTTGTCAGGAAACGCGATGATCCGAAGCTTGAAAAGCTTGTCGTCAACAATCTTGAGCCGCTTGACCCGGTTTCCCGACATCGCGCTCAGCTTCTTTCGAATCGCGTCCAAATCCAATGCCATCTTTTCTCTCTCTTCGGTGTCTTGCTCATTCTTCGAGCTTACGCACCTTACTTCATTTTACGTTCTTGTTCAGGTTACTTTTTGCTCTTTGTCATTAGTCAGCTCTAGTTTTTCGGTCGTTCTCCTCCTTGGTCTGCATTCACAATCTACAGGGCGAAAAGCAGCTTGTAATCAACCGTGTGTGGCTTTGAAGCCCTTGACCGCACGGGACGGCTTCTTTCGCTTGCCCCCGTATGTCGGTCCGCTCTTACCTAGCGGAAGGACGTATCCCGCGATGGAGCCGCCACCCGCGGCGGCGCCTCCGCCACCCACAGCGGCGAACTCCTGCTTATCCGGGTAGACCTCATCCTCGTCCTCATCGACCAGGTCCGGCTCGTCCGCGTAGGGGCGCTCTCCCAAGTCCGGTCGTCTTTGGGTGATCGCGTCCAGATCTGAGGGTGCTCGACCCCAGACACCCACCGCCCCTGTCCGATTATTGGCCAACGTCTCCCGAATAAACTGTCGAAGCAGGGTCTCGCTCATCTCATCCTCGCCTTCGGGGTTGAACACCTTCGAGGACAGGACCTCCTCGTCACCCGGAGAGTAGGTCTCCTGATCTGAGAAGCCCGGCATTCCCTGACGGCGGGAGATTGACGTGTCGGCAGGCTCCGTCTCCGACCCACCCGCTCCGTGGAGAAACGGATTGAAAGCCCGTTGTGTGGGCTCAAAGTTCTTGACGATCGGACGACCCAACGGAGGTGCCGCGTCACCTTGCCCGCTCCTGCGTGTACCCGCCTTGGGAACCTTCGTAGGCATGAGGGTAAGTATCAGGTCCCGAGTCTTAGATCAGACCCTTCTCATCCTGAACAGACAACCTGTCAGCCATGTGCACGAGCAGGGCCAGCGTAGGCTCTGCCATGCTGTAGTACTCATTCGCGTCGGCGTACGGACCGTTGTGAATCTTGATGGCGACCCACTCATCCATCGTCAGGGTGATCCCAAAGTGCTGCAAAAGCCACAGCGACCGATCCTCGTGAGGCATCTTCTGAAGATCCCAATTGATGGTGTACATCTCGCCCAGGTTGTCCCGTCGCCAGTCATTATCCTGGGGAAGGTAGTAGTCAGTCTCCAGGTCGCCCACCTTCCCCAGATCGTGGAAGAGACAGGTGATCTTTAGAGACTCGTCAGAGACAGGCATGTTCAGTGACTTCGACAATTTTTGAGCGAGGTCGAGAACCTTCAGGGAGTGAGCAATCAATCCGCCCGGGTAGGCTGAGTGAAGTCGCTCCTTCGTCGAGGCGGGAGCTATTGCCAGACGGTTGGCAAGATGATCGATCATGCGCAACACAAGTTCGGAACGGTCACCCAGCTCACCGCAGATCTCTTCAAATCTCGCGTAGTTCGTCGTGATTCTAGCGAGATCACCCTTGCTCATGGACATTCTTCTCACCTAGTGGAAATCGCAGGTCGAACCCGGGAACCTCCGATCCAACCTCACGCAACCTTTCAGTGTACCCTGCGACGTCGCGATGTACATCTAGCCATAGGGCATCGTGAACGATCCCGATCGCGTCAATCCCGTCGATCTGGGAAGCTTCCTGCCTGATCCTTCCGAAGCCGAGAAGGGCGACATCAACCGCGGTGGACTGGACGTGCGTGGCCACCAGGTAACCCGAATCTGACCGTCGGGGAACCATCACCCGACCGTAGTGATTGAGGACCAGTCCAGCCACGTTGTGTTCCTGAATCAGCCGATCCTCCAGGGTCCGAAGTCGGAACGCACTTCGCAGGCCGTCCATCACCGCGGTGGGATCTCTCGATCCCCCCAGGACCTCCTGAAGTCGGGGAAGTCCACCCCCGAACAGGACCGTCATCGTGGCCCTCTTGAGATCATCTCGGGAGAGTTCGGACACGCTACCTGACAGGATCGAGTAGACGTCGCTCGGTGCGTCCTGACCTGTCAGGCCTAACGTCACCCGAGGCTCCAGGGAGACGTAGTCAAGCTGAACGATCAGACCGTCGTCCCCGTGTCGGGACCTTAGGGCGGATCGAAACCGACGATCTAGAGTGAGGATCCTGGGTCCCCTGACGACGGACAAACGACCTGTGGTCGTCATTCGACTGTACCGGACCTGTCCACCCCCGCTGAGGCTTCTTAGATCCTCCCGGCGACCCTCCGGAGCGGATCCTAACAGCTCCACCAGACAAGCCCGGTCCACAGTAACCGGTGCGAGGTCACAGATGGCCCTCTGCGTCCTCTCAAAAGTCCCAAGGTAATTCCACTCATCCGAATTCTTGAGAAGCTCCTGGGACCTCTGGAATACATCTCTCACGCTCTCCAGGAAGACCTCACGGGGAACAGCCAGATCCCACCGGATCCCCGTCAGGTCCGCATTCTCACCCAGTAACTCTCGAAATGCTCGCTCGTGAGCCTTGGGCGGACGCCAGGCTAGCTCCGACCCCATCGCGTGCGCCAGCTCCGTCAGGTCCCGGACCCGACCGACCTCACCCAGGGACCAGTCGTCCTCTGTCAGGTCTCCCGCCCACGCATAACCCCTTCCGGGCTCGTAAGCTAGGTGGGAGGGTGTACCGAGGGCGGTCTTGGTCAGGCAAGTTCTCACGTCCCACGTCTAACACGCCAGAGTGTCGAAGTTCACCAGGATTGTCTCCTGCTCTCCATCTCCCCCGCAATGAGATCAGAGACGCGCTGGGCCATCTGTCTCATCTTCAGACCCAATTTCTCATTCTGAACGAACCTGTCACACCGATCCTTGACCAACTTCAGGGAGTAGTTCGACCACTTCTGGTCCCCCTCCCTCGGCGTCCTTATCCTCTTTCCGATGCTGCTCAGGAGGGCAGTCTTGGTCAACTCACGGGTGTCAGGATCGTCGAGGATCCGTCTCGCAGTAAACAGGTTCGGTTTGCGTGCCGCCCCGATAGCCGAGGCCACGTGAGGTCTCGTCTCGTCGTCGACCTCGTTGTACGCTTGATACGCGTAATCTGACGGTAGACGAGAGTTCCAGATCAGGTGCATCAGAGTCCAGACGGCTGAGCTTTGCCCGAACTTCGCCCGATCCTCCGACTTCACAACGTTCAACGTGATCTCCCAAGCCTCGACAAGTGTGTCAAGAGGCACGTCATCACGTTGGGCTAAGACGTCTAAGGTTCGTCTCAAGCGAGATCCCACGTCGTAATCATCAAACTTATCCCACATCTCCTCGATCAGTACCGAGATCTTCGACCACGCCAAAGGTGTGAGAGGTTTGATCTCATTTAACAGCAATACGATGAATCCCCGATCAAGCAGGATCGCTTGGACCATCTCCGACTGAAATGTCTCAGGATGCTCGATCACGGCCATCTGGATCTCGCTCTCAGACGCTTTCCGGGCGAAATCCTCAGGTGAGGTTGAGCCCTGCCCAGCGAGAAAGTACGCGTATTCAAACCGCTTAGAGACATCGACGTAGATCTCATCAGCATCAATCACGCTCACGATCTTGCGTGTGACGTCCGCACCCCAATCCTCGACAAGCTCGAATGGCGCAACGTCGTTATCCCTCGCGTCGAAGATCTGGGCGACACCGCCCTCCACCATCTCTCCCACCGCGAAAGCGACCTTGCTCATCGGTTCACTATTGGGCCTTCGATCGAACACAAAGTAGAACTGCACACCGTCGAGATCGTAGTCGTCGAATGCGTTATCCTCCATCGCGGAGATACACCACTTCGTGCCCTTTCCGTAGTACTGGGCTGCCTCCTTGGTCCGCGGCTGGATGATCACGAACCTGTCGTCACTATAGACCTTCCGACCCTCCGCCTTCGCCTTCCGTCGAAGGTCTGACTTGGAAGGCGGCATGTTCTCCAAATCGTGAAGAAGATCGGAATAGTCGTCGTGAACATTGATGTCCCGCTGATCTGCTGGGAGACGTTTCACCGACTTGTGAAAAAGCTCAACGACCCGGATCAGGTCTTTTATGTACTCCTCAACGTGCCAGGGTGAAGGAGGTGAGCCTGCCCCTGACATCATCGTGTGCAGCTGATCAGCTTGCCAACCCAGATACTTCAGATTACCGGACGGATCCTTGGAAGCCCGGGTGCGGACGTGGTGCTCCATTCGCTCAGGAACCTTGTTCAGGACATCCTGGAGCCGCCCCTCCGCCAAGAGGGTGTGTCGAATCCACTCTCGGAGAAGGGTCGTCACTCTACACTCCTCAACTTGCCGGCCTCTCGAGCACGCCTCGTCAAAAGTTTGATCAGCGACTCTCCCTGCTCTCCGACCCACGGGTGCCCAGGAACCTCAACAGCTCTCTCGACGAAATTCAGGCGCTCCCGCACCTGCTCCTCGTCCAGGGACTCAAGATCTAAGATGAACCTCCTGGCCACACCTATCACCAAGCCATCTAGATCAGCAGGTGAACGCTTCAAGATGTGATCCATGACGTCAAGTCTTCCCACCCACCCAAGGGTGTCCAGGATCGGCTCTCGAAACTTCACGGTCGGAACCTTAAAGAGGAGCCTCAAGATCATTCCCGGCGTCATATTGCCATTCTGAGCCAGCTTGTGACTAATCTCCTTGGCGTCCTCCTCGAGATCAGGTGACAACTCCATCGACCCATCAACAAGCTGGCCGAATATTCCCACGACAGACCGCAAGGTCCAGCGGGAAGCATTGCCTCTCGCGCTGATCAGCCTAAGGCTTCTCGCGACGTATCGCCACCTCCGTGTCGTGGGTAGGGAGATCCTCTCTTTGAGATTACTAATGATGTCAGTCCAGAGCTGAGGATCGATCGGTGCCTCGAACGACAGGAGCAGGTTGATAAAGCCTCGATCTACGAGGATCCCCTGCACCTCGTGGTCCTCAGCCAGCGATGGATAGTCGCTGATCGCCTCCCTAATATCATCGGGACTACCGTCCTGAAAGAGGGTTGACGTCGCACCCTGGCTCCAAGCGGCGACACGGTGTCCAAAGATCTCAATCGGGCTCTCGTTCAGATCCTTACTGATCACCTCAATGATCTCCCAACCCTTGTCAGGACCCCAAGCATCGTGCAGATTGGAAACGTGAATATTGTCGTCGTTCGCGTCATATATCTCAGTATTCTGTGAGACACTTCCTTCGCTTGGTATCGCGATCGCGATCTTGCTGTACCTCTCCTTCGACGGTGCTGCCCTATCGATCACGAAGTAGAACACAACACCCTGGTCGCTGTACTCCTCAAAGGCGTTGTCACTCTCCACGGCGGAGATGCACCACCTGGTCCCTTTTCCGTAGTGACACGCCGCTACCTCCGTTGTCGGCTGGATCACCAGGTACCTACCGTCATCAAAGATCTTGCGGATTCCCTTCTTTGTCTCTCGACGGATCTCTGAGCGGCTCGGACCGAGATCCTCGAGGGTGCTGAAGAGTTCCGCGTAATCCTGGTGGACATTAATGTCCCGATCCTTGGGATCCAGCTGCTTGCTACGATGGTGGAACAGGTTGACAACCTTGATGATCATCGGAACGTAGTACCCAACGAGAGTCTGATCGTTGACGACCGGGAGAAAGTTGCTGGGTTCCAAGAGGTTAAGCAGTTGCTTGACCTGCCAGGCGAGGTACTTCAGGTTCCCGCTCGGATCAGCGTTTGCCATCTTCCTCACCTCACCCTCAAGCCACTCGGGTGCGCTCTCAATCGCATCCTGGAGACGCCCCTCCACCAGGAGCACCTCTCGAACCCACTCTCGAAGAAGATCGATCACGGCCCAATCTCCATTCCGGTCTCCGTCCGAACCCTGTCAATCATGAACGCAATCGACTTCTCCGCCCTCTCACCCGTCCACGAACCCTTCGGATTCTGACTGATCTGTCGAAGAATCTTAACAAACTTTCTCGCATCCGCCTCGTCTATGCTGTCTGGATTCAGGATAAGCCGTCGTCCAAGTCCCATAAACAGGGCATCCAGATCCTCTGGATTAGCATTCTCGTCATTCAAGATCTTTCCGATGACGTCGAACCTGCCAAAGTAGCCTATCTCATCAACAACATCCCTTCGAATCTCAGGATTTTTGAATTGTCTTAGAATCTTGCGAGTTGACCAGGTCGAAAGGTTGTAATTCCTGACTAGATTTTTGCAGATCTTCTTGAACGCGTATCTAACATCTAGCCACACCTCACCCGTCTCTTCGTAGGTCATTTGCTTAAGGGCTGAAACTGTCGACCGAAGGGCACGTGAAGGCGCATCCTCCCGACCGCTCAGCATCTCGTACCCGTAGATGGAGTACCTCTGCTTTTGCCCGTTGCGAGTTGAGAGAAGCCTCTTGAGCACGTGACAGATCTCCTCCCAGTCATCAGCCTCGAGAGGCACGTTCAGATTGAGAATGATGTTGACAAAACCCCGATCGAGAAGTGCTTCCAAGTGCTCCCGAGTCTCGATCAACTCCGGATGATCATCGAGAGCGGCTTTAATGTCTTCGTGATCTCCGTGAAGGAACAGATCCCGGGTCGCGTTCGGATTCCAGGAAGCGACCCACCGACCGAACAAATCGACCGGCTTCTTGCCAAAGTCCTCCGAGATCGCACTAACGATCTCCCAGCCCTTCTCTGGTCCCCAGATATCATGCAAGTTCGACACGCTGATCTTCGTATCAGTCGCATCAAAAATTTCCACCGTGTCACGCTTGTGAATCGTGATCGCGATCTTGCCACCCGGTTCGTCAGCCCTTCGTGAGTGTCGATCGATCACGAAGTAGAAGGTCGCTCCCTGCGCCTTGTACCTGTTGAAGTGGTTGTCCTCCTCCCCTGAGATGCACCACGTCGTACCCTTACCGTAGTAGCACGATGCTTCTTCAGTCTGAGGCTTAACCACCAGATACCGACCGTCGTCGAAGATCTTCTTAGATCCCTTCTTCGCCTCCCTCCTCAACTCAGACTTACTCGCAGGAATCATCTCAAGTCTATCAATCAGCTGTTCGAAGCTCTTGTGGGCGTTGATGTCCCTCTCCCTGGGTGGTAGCTGCTTAACACGTCGATGGAATAGATCCACCGTTCGGATAAGGTGAGGGACGTAGTATCGCTTCACAAGCTCCTTGATGTTCGTATATTGTGGGTCATGACTCGCCATCCCCTGACGCATCTGCTTGACCTGCCAGGCGAGGTACTTCAGGTTCCCACTGGGATCCTCCTTCGCCATCTGACGAATGTGCGGTTCAAGCTCGGGAGCTTGTCGAATGGCATCCTGGAGTCGGCCCTCCGTCAGGAGGACGATCCGGACCCACTCTCGAAGGACAGAGGACATGCTTTTATCTATCCCGTCAGTCCTCGGTCTTCTCCGCCTCCAGGAATTCCAGGGCGGACTGCAGGGAGGCCACGGCGGATCGGAAGGTTCCGTAGGCCTGCATGTTGATCAGCTTGAGACTCGTGTCAAACTTACCCTGCTCAAAGACAAACGTTGCACCTATCACACCGTAGATGTTGTCAACAGCGGTTCCCGTATCCATGTCGATGAAGAACTGCTGGACGTAGTTGAAGAACGGACAGCCCACCGTCTCCAGTTCCAACTCGGTCGGCAACATGCGAATCGGAACGATTCCACCGTCCACTCCGGGCGCTGCAGACGGGTCACCCAGACTCATCCTCTGCATGTGATCCGTGCTCAGGAGGGGAACGTGGATCGACCTGAGATTCGCCCGTTTGACCCCGGTGGCCGACGACCCGTAACGGATGTAGGGAACACGATCCGCCACGAACTTCTTTATCCGTCGCGGAGTGACGTCGTCACGAATCTTGTAGATCCCAGCACGATTTCCCACCCTCTCGACCAGACCAGACCTCTCCGCGGAGTCCAGGACCTCCCGGGCCAGCTCCTGATGCTTCGCGGAATCCTCGGTCGTTCCCTTATCAACACCGATCGTTCCCAGGTGTCGATCCTTCATCGCGTCGAGAAGCTTGATGTAGGTTCCATAGGGCGTGGCAGCCTCATCGAAGACGTGAATCCTGAGCAGAGTGTAACCATCATCTCCCACGTCCACCTCACTGACCGACGTTCGAGGGACGGACTCCAGGAAGAAGCTAACCTTGGGCGGATAGAACTCCCCGTCCGGAATGCCTAGAGCGTCCATGTTCTGCTGAACCTCGTCGTACAGATCAGGGTTAGCCCGCTGAAGCCCTGTTAGATTCAGCGGATTAATCAGCTCACCTTGATCGTACTGTGTCGAGTATCTCGCGGTGGAGACCAGGCCGTACGACGGATTGGCGACGTTGTCGATGAAGTTGTTAATGATGTAGTCCAGGAACTCCCGGATCGTCAGATTGAACCGATTTCGTGAGCTAACAAAGTCATTCAGCTGGGCCACAAACTCCGACGTTCGGATCGGAAGGCTTCCCATGTTGACATTTCGCATCGCTCCGCAGCCCGAATTGAAACAGTACGTGATCACCTGCACCTCGTCAAACCTCCCGGTCGCGGCCAGGGGAATGCCCATGTACTGCAGGAGGATCTTTCCGAGGGACACGTACGTCGGAGATGGAAACTCCGCACCGGCTGCTGCTGGAACGGAGAGGAGAGGGTAATCGACACCGTTCGTCAACGACCTCTTCTTCGTCTCAAACGACTCCTGTAGATTCGACGTCAACGTGCTAATCGCACCATCAGATCCGTCTCCCGACGTTCCCAAGAGCTGCCCAAGCACGTCAATGAGCTCCTGAGTATCAGTGCTTGACTGACCTTGGCTGTTGATCAGCTCGTAGATCCTCTTCTTCAGCTCCGGAGACAGGTTCATCGCCCTGCTCAGGTCAGACGTGGAGTCTAAAATCTGGGATCCTCCGATCTCCTTGACCGTCGGCGTATTGATCACCCGACGTCGGATCTCAGAGATAGCCTCAGTAAGTCGCTCCACAGTTCTTGTTGACTCGATCACATCCTTCGTCTCTGAGATCTTAGACGAGGCCAGGTCTGTGATTCCCTTCGTGACCAGCTCCAAGGTGATCTCCACCTGCCCATCATCGACGAATGCGAAGCGTGAGTTCTTGATCCCATACTTCTCTCGGACCCGAGAGGCGTTGATCAGCTTTCCAAATGAGTTGTTGCTGTTGGGCCCACCGTCCGGGTGACTCCACCCGTACTCGATCATCATCTCCGTTGCCGCGTACAGGTCGGGTCTGATCAGGTCAGCGACCTCACCCATTCGAGAACGGTCGTGCAGGACGACCTGGAGCTTTCCATGCTTGTAGGGAACCGCACCCGCTCCCATGCTGGCGATGTTAAGCTCCAACCGACGGATCGACATGAGAGGCCGAAAGATGTCCAAGACAGGTGTTGTTCTCGCTGACTCACCGCCCTCTCCTCTTCCCTCATTCGCGTTGACTAGGGTCTGAGGGGACGTGAAGATCTCCATTCCCGTGGCAGTTCGAACGTTACCCTCCGCGGTCGTGAACTCAGAGCTCTCGATGATCTTCCTCTGTGTCCCGTCAACGACGGCATCTCCCACCAGGAACTTCCCCAATGACAGGGCGGTGACGACCCCATCGTCATCCACCGCCGGACGAGACACCAGCAGCGTCACATTTAGGTAAGGTAGCGCTCGGCTCCACTCAAAAGACGGAATGGAGTTCATCAGCAGAGAGCAGGCGTCCGTGAGTCGACTTCCAGGTGTGACGTCAACTGCCTTGACCTGGATCAGGGAGACCGGAGCGTCATTCCTGCCGAGCAGAGCTTCAGATGAGTTCGTCTGCTCACCTGTCATCTTGTTGACGTCTCCGGCCCGAACCTCCCCGCTGTCATCCGCGAAGTGAATCTCGATCACGTCAGACAGGTCGATC